>CAEUNJ010000019.1_pt1 | contig 24943 bp, 23 predicted proteins | sample 7263841 | NCBI WGS metagenome assembly CAEUNJ01 (sample SAMEA6814163, study PRJEB35770) | uncultured Microthrixaceae bacterium | biome: Freshwater; feature: Freshwater reservoir; material: water | place: Czech Republic | collected 2017-06-27 | depth 30m m
ATCAACGGCGCAGGTTTCTCACTCAAGAATCTGTCAGGCCTTGGTGGCCCAAAACTTGGTCCACGACGGCCAGGAACCGGGCACCGTGCCCAGTCCGTCGTGGTTCTTCGGCCATTCCGCAACCCGCAATGACAACGGCGAGCTCGGTGCTTCTTCGCCATACCAAAGTTCATGAATACGTCGAACGAAGAGCCACTGGCCGCCGCGCCGTTCATAGGTGTCGCGGTAAAGAATGAATTGATGAATCCAGCGCTCGCCATCTTGGATCTGTGCATGGCAATACACCTGACCCGTTGCGTGATCGGCATCAACCAGATCAATCGCGTGGGTCCCAACATTCAGCATCGAGATCCCGATCGCACCGAGCGACTCCGCAAACGACGCTCGCAACGCCTCGCGACCATAGGTGTCGCGTCCAACCCGAACGTCGTCAACAAAGAGCAGGACGAGTGCATCGAGATCTCGGGAGTCCACAGCAACGGCGTAGTGCGATGCCAGTTGACGGATCTGTTCATGCGCCCACAGCCGCTCAACGATCTCAGTCAGGTCCGAAGATGCCATGGCCGGAGCGTAGGACGAGCAACACCCCCGCGTCCGCATTCCCGGGGTCGTATCCTCCGGGGATGGCTCAACGATCCGACTCCACCGCCGTGTTTGCCAACGGATCGATCTCACTTCGCCTCTACCCACACAACGAACTCGATGCGATCTCCATCGTCGACCAGTTGTGCACGCAAGCGGCAATTGCCGCTGATGTTGGTTTCGACGGGGTCATGACGTCAGAACACCACGGCGGATTCGCTGGCTACTTGCCGAACCCTCTACAGACCAGCGGCTTTCAACTCGCTTCTATGTCCCGAGGATGGGCGGCGGCTTGTCCGGTGCTCTTGCCATTGCGCCCGGTTGCCATGCTGGCTGAAGAAGTTGCATGGCTGAACGCGCGCTTCCCCGGACGCGTCGGCATTGGTGTTGGTTCGGGTTCCTTACCGCTCGACTTTGAAGCAATGGACATTGACCAAAGCACAGCAGTCGACGTCTTCAAACGCGATCTTCCACGGCTCGTCGAGATGCTTTCTGGTCGCGAACTCGGCGTCATCAACGGAGACCGAGCGTTACGCGAACTCACAACGCAGCCGATCCCCGTGATCAGCACGGCAATGAGTCCCGCCGCAGTGCGCCGATCGGCCGCTGCTGGAGCGGGCGTCATTTACGACGGCGGGAGCAACCCGGATCGACTGCGAACGCTTTCCGATGCCTATGTCGAAGCCGGCGGTACTGCACCAAGAATTCTCATTCGCCGAGTGTGGTTAGGACCTCCACCGAAGGAAGCTTTTGAAGCGCAGTTCGAGGTGTATCAGAGCTACTCGACCACTGAAGCACTCACTCACTGGCGAGATAACGGATGGATCTGTGGCGATGACGGCGCCGCACTCGCGCAAGAACTCGCTGACGCTCTGCGAACAACGAATACGTCGTGCATCAACCTGCGAATCCATGCACCTGGCATCGCTGCCGAAGCCGCCCGAGAGCAGATTGCTGTGCTGGGGGCAGAAGTTCTTCCCCGATTACGAGCCGAGCTCGCAAACGGTTAACCATTTAGACGTCGATGCCTTCGAGGTCTTGACGAACCAGCGTGCGATAGAGGTCGGCATACAAACCCTCGGCCGCCAACAATTCTTCGTGACGCCCTCGTTCAACGATGCGTCCTGACTCGAGAACCAGAATCTGATCGGCGCCGGTGATCGTCGACAGTCGATGTGCGACAACCAATGAAGTTCTTCCTTTAAGTGCCGTCGCAAGCGCTTGCTGAACAAGTGATTCATTTTCTGAATCGAGATGGCTCGTGGCCTCGTCGAGAACAATGATGGCCGGCGCCTTCACCAACACTCGGGCGATCGCCAAACGCTGCTTCTCTCCGCCAGAAAGGCGATGGCCGCGTTCACCAACAACAGTGTTGTACCCGTCGGGAAAGCCAACGATGACATCGTGGATTTGGGCTGCCTTACACGCCGCGACGATTTCGGCATCGGTCGCGTCGGGCCGCGCGTAGCGAAGGTTTTCGGCCACCGTGTCGTGAAAGAGATGAGGATCTTGCGACACGACCCCGACCGCGCTGCGCAACGAATCGAGTGTGAGGTCGCGAACATCGTGCCCATCGATACGGACCGAGCCCTCGGAGGCGTCGTACAAGCGCGGCACCAACGAACTCATGGTGGTCTTTCCCGCACCCGAAGGGCCTACGAGCGCGATGAGCTGCCCCGGAAGAATTGACGCAGAGACGTCATGAAGAACTTCGGCACCGGGGCCGTCGTCGATCGATCCGCTCAAGCCGATCTCGAGTGATGCCAGTGACTCCTCTGCTCCAGAGGGGTAGCGGAATGTGACGTGATCGAATTCGATCGCGCCCTTTGATGGCGGAAGATCTATTGCATCGTCTTTGTCATCGAGTGAGTTGCGCAGATCGAGAACTTCGAAAACACGATCGAAGGAAACAAGGGCCGTCATGATGTCAACGCGAGCACTTGAAAGCGCCGTAAGCGGCTCGTAGATGCGCGTCACCAATGCCGCTAACGCAACCAGCGTGCCGAGAGTGATGGCATCGGAGATAACGAGTTGCCCGCCGATCCAATAGACCAGCGCAGTTCCGATTGCGCCAACAAGGGCCAGGGCAATGAGGAACGTACGGCTGTACATCGCGCTTTGAATACCGATGTCGCGCACTTCTGCAGCACGGTCGGAAAACTGCTTGGTCTCGCGCTTGCGATTACCGAACAGTTTCACCAAGAGTGCTCCCGAAACATTAAAGCGTTCGGTCATCTGAGTGTTCATTGCTGCATTGAGATCAAACCCTCGACGAGTGATTGCCGACAGTCGACGCCCAACACGCTTAGCCGGAATGATGAAAATTGGCAGAACCAAGATGCCAATAAGGGTGAGGCGCCATTCCAGATAAAACATCGCAATAAGCGTGGTGATGAGCACAATCACGTTCGAAACAACCGACCCGAGCGTTGTCGTTACCGCGCGTTGAGCTCCGATGACATCGTTATTGAGGCGGCTCATCAGAGCGCCGGTTTGAGTTCGCGTAAAGAAACCAATCGGCATGGCGGAAACGTGATCGAACAACTTCACGCGGAGGTCGTAAATCAATCCTTCGCCAATGCGTGACGAATAGAGACGCTCGAAAAATGACATCGCAGAAGAAAACACTGCTGCGGTGATCACAATGGCGGCGAGGACATGAAGAAGTCCGCGATTTCCTTCAGGAATGGCCGAGTCGATGATCTGTCGGAAGAGCAATGCCGGTATGAGTCCAAGCAGGGCCTGAATCACGATGACAAAAACGAATGTAGAGATCGCCCACCGATAGGGGCGGGCATAAGAAAGCACCCGAAGCACGGTGCGGCGGCCGATTGATGCATTGGCAATTGCGTCGCGATTGCCGGACATCATCATGTGAAGGGAACTGGGCATCATGGTCCGCTCAGGCTAGGACCCACCGAGCGCATTCACTCCCGCCACCGGACGCGCCACCGGCGCCCGTAGGCGCCGGCATTGGTGGCGGAAAGTGAGGGATTCGAACCCTCGGTGACCCGAAGGCCACAACGGCTTTCGAGGCCGCCCCATTCGTCCGCTCTGGCAACTTTCCGTCTTCGACACTAGTTGCCCCTGTTCGAAGGGGGCCAACGCGCCTTGAGGATCAGAAAGAGTTCAGCGCAGGCCAGCAAAGTACGTAGAGAGCAGTTCGCTGCACTCCTCGGCCCGCACGTCAGCAACGGTCACGAACTCGTGGTTCAGTCGAGGATCGCTCCCAAGTTGATACAGCGAACCGCATGCACCGTTTTCATAGCTACGCGCTCCGAAGACCACTCGGCCAACTCGAGCGTTCACCATGAGCCCAGCACACATGGCGCAGGGTTCAAGCGTGACAACCACGGTGGCATTCTCGAGTCGCCAAGAACCTATGGCTGCTGCAGCATCTCGAACCGCGAGGAGTTCTGCGTGCGAGGTGGGGTCCTGTGACTGTTCACGCTCGTTATGACGACGAGCAACGACCTGGCCATCGATCACCACAACGGCGCCGATCGGCACTTCACCTTGCTCGCCGGCGAGCCTTGCTTCTTCAAGGGCCAAGCCCATGAGGTCAAAATCAGAAAGCCCGTGATCGGAGGACTCGGGGGTGTCAGTTGCAACTCCCATTCGGTCTCCGATCACGTTGCGTTCGTCTGTACTTGCTGGCGGAGGGAGTGGGATTCGAACCCACGGTGAGTTACCCCACACACGCTTTCCAAGCGTGCCGATTCGGCCGCTCTCGCACCCCTCCCGGGGACCATCCATTTGTGCCGGACGGTGTTCCGAGCCGACAGGGTATCGTTCCTCCCGACCCGCTCTCGCGTGTGGCGGTCGGGTCCTGTGCAATCGGAACCCGCGAATCGAGTCAGGGCCGGAAGGCAGCAGCTCTCAACGGGATCACCGATGTGCCGCAGGTCGCCTGACCGTCACACGGGAGAGCGGGTCTTTTTCCGCCCATTGCCCACAGATCGGGGCGATGGCAGTCCCAGCCGATCGGTAGGCTCGCCACCAATGTCCTATCAGTCGCTCTATCGCCGCTATCGCCCGAGTCGCTTCAGTGAGGTTCGTGGCCAAGAGCACCTTGTGTCGGCGCTTCGCAACGCCGTCACCGAAGATCGCTTGGGCCACGCCTATCTCTTCTCTGGCCCGAGAGGTACCGGCAAAACCTCTACCGCTCGCATCCTTGCCAAGGTTCTCAATTGTCAGAATCCCGAAGCGGGCGAGCCATGTTGTGTGTGCGACTCGTGCCTCTCCATCGATGCGGGAACCAGTTTCGATGTTCACGAACTCGACGCTGCTTCCAATAACGGCGTCGACTCGATTCGAGATCTCATCTCAAGCGCATCGCTTGCTACGCCTGGTCGCTACAAGGTGTACATCCTCGATGAGGTCCACATGCTTTCGACTGCCGCGTCGAATGCATTATTGAAAACGCTCGAGGAACCGCCTTCTCACGTCATCTTCGTGTTGGCAACCACCGATCCGCAGAAAGTTCTTCCGACCATTCGGAGCCGCACGCAGCATTTCGAGGTGCACCTGCTATCGGCCGCCGATCTTGAAGGACTCGTCGACTACGTCGTCGCCGATGCTGGTCTCGAACTTTCGCCCGAAGGTCGCTCCTATGTCTTGCGCGTTGGCGCGGGATCTGCGCGCGACACACTCTCTGCACTCGATCGAGTTGTTGCCGCTGGCGGTATTCCCGATTCTGAAGATGCCGTCGATGAACTTGTCGAAGCCCTCTGTGAACGCGATACCGGCCGCGCACTCATTGCCGTCGAGGGTGCCCTCTCTCGTGGGCGCAACCCGCGTGTTCTCGGCGAGGCTCTCATCGCACGGCTACGCGATGTCTTCCTTGCGTCGGTTGGCGCCGACCTTTCTCGCCTGACCGACACCGATCGCGATCGCGCTGTCGAACAGGGCCGACGCCTCAGTGCTGCTGGTGCAACTCGTGCGCTTGAAGCACTCGGCGAAGCATTCGTGGGCATTCAAGACGCCCTCGACCCACGCATCCCACTTGAAGTCGCGTTAGTCCGACTCACTCGCGACGATGCCGACGTCTCTTTGTCATCGCTCGCCGATCGCATTTCACGACTCGAACGCGACGGAGTCGTCGTTTCGACTGACGCGGCAACCAAGGCGCCAGGACCGGCACGGCCCAAGGCACTCCCACCCCCCATTGCCGATGACACCGACGACGAGCAGGTCGATTCCAGTCCCATGCCAGCAGCTGGCAGTCGTCCCGCCGATGTCGCTCGCGAGGAACTTCGCCGTCGAACAGGAGGCGAAGAACCAATTCGACCAAGTCGCGCTGCGGCTCGCCCACCAACTCGTCCCGCCCGTCCCGGTCGTCCCGGCGCAGCTACGGCCCCCAGTGCGGCCCCCAGCCCAGCAGCAGTGCCCGCCCCCGAGCCGGCTACTGGGCTAGTCGCCGAACCAATTGGTGAACCAGTCGCCGAACCAGTCGCCGATCTCACCCCTGAGCCGATCGTTGAAGTGGCGCCAAGCGCTCCGGCCGCACCTGCTCCTACAGGCGGGTCCATGCCGGCGCTCATCGATCTCACGAGCAACTGGAGCGACACCCTTCTTCCCTCACTTCCCCAACGGTCTCGCGCTCGATTCTCCGGCGGACATTGGGTCGACGTTGTCGATGGTGTCGCCGTCTTTGGATTACCCAATGAACCGCATGCGGTTCGCTGCGAAGAATGCCGCTCCGAGGTTGAATCTGCACTTGCAGCACACTTCGGTGCCCCGGTCCCCATTCGTCTCGTTGTCGATGGTTCGGCACCCGATCCATCTGCACCTCGAAGTGTCGCTGCGGCGCGCCGAGCAGCAACCGACCAAAATCCCGTCGATGAATCCATCGATCTCGACGACCTCAGAAATGCCAGAGGCGCATCTTCTGCGGGTGCTGATCGCATTGCTGCGGTCTTCCCCGGCGCCGAACTCGTCGACGAAAACTGATTCCCTACCCCATCGCCCCTGCGGGAGCCCACGTGTCTGACCAATTCGATCTCAGCTCAATGCTTAGCCAAGCAATGGCGATGCAACAGCAGTTTGAGCAAGCTCGCGCCGACGCCGCTGCTCGCGAGTTCGTCGGTCAAGCCGGCGGAGGCGCTGTCGCCATTCGCGTCACCGGTGGCATGCAGATGCTCGATGTTTCGATTTCTCCCGAAGCTGTCGACCCTTCCGACGTCGCCATGCTCGAAGATCTTGTGCTTGCCGCATTTCACGATGCACTCGCGCAAATCGATGAGATGCAACAGGAAGTACTTGGGCCTTTTCAGAACGCAGCCATGCCCGACCTCGGCGACCTTGGCGGTCTTGTCGATCTCGACGCACTTGGTCTTTTCGGAGCACCCGACGACATCATTGAGATCGATACACCTCAATCGAGCGATCACGAGTGAGCATCTACGCCGGTCCAGTTCAGGATCTCATCGACGAACTCGGTCGCCTTCCTGGTGTTGGCCCGAAATCCGCGCAACGCATCGCGTTTCACTTGCTCAAGATGCCCACCGAGGACGCCGCTCGGTTAGCCAATTCCATTCTCATCGTGAAAGAACGCGTCAGCTTTTGCACGACATGTTTCAACGTGTCCGAAGGTGACTCCTGCGGAATCTGCAGCGATACACGCCGCGAGGCAGGCGTGGTCTGCGTGGTTGAAGAACCTCGCGACATCGTCGCCGTTGAAAAGACCGGCGAATACCGCGGCCGCTATCACGTGCTTCAAGGCGCAATTAGTCCCATCGAGGGTATTGGGCCCGATCAATTGCGCGTGAAGGAACTGCTCACACGCATCGAGCCCGAAGGAATCGAAGAAGTCATCCTGTGCACAAACCCCAACATCGAAGGTGAAGCAACCGCGATGTATTTGGGACGCTTGCTCAAACCACTCGGCATTCGCGTCACACGAATTGCCAGCGGACTTCCTGTCGGTGGCGACCTCGAGTACGCAGACGAGCTCACGCTCGGCCGCGCCCTCGAGGGACGCCGCGACGTCGATTAGCTCAGATCGTTTCCAGCAAGATGGCGTCGCCCTGACCGCCGCCGCCACAAAGTGCAGCAGCGCCCTTACCGCCACCGCGACGCTTGAGTTCCATCAAGAGGTGCAGGGCAACACGGGTGCCCGACATGCCAATGGGGTGACCAAGAGCGATTGCGCCACCGTTGACGTTGGTGATTTCGTCGGTGATGCCAAGTTTCGCCATTGAAGCAACTCCGACGGCGGCGAATGCTTCGTTCAATTCGAAGAGGTCGAGATCGCTGACCTTCATGCCGACGCGATCGAGCGCGTTATTGATTGCATTGGCGGGCTGATCGAGCAGTGATGCATCGGGACCAGCAACCTGGCCATATCCAACGATGCGACCGAGCGGCGTAATGCCAAGACGCTCAGCAGCCGCTTCCGATGCAACGATGACCGCTGCGCCACCATCGGAAATTTGCGAAGCGTTACCAGCGGTGATGTTTCCGGCCTTATCGAATGCCGGACGAAGACCGCTCAGGGAGTCGTAGGTAGATTCCGCGCGAACACCTTCGTCTTCGGAGAACAACTTCGGGTCACCCTTGCGCTGTGGAATCTCCACCTTGACGATCTCGTCGTTGAAAAGGCCTTCCGCCTGTGCTTTGACGGCTCGTGCGTGTGAAAGTGCGGCGAGCGCATCCTGTGATTCGCGGCTGATGCCGGCGGTAGCTGCGTACTTTTCGGTGCCAGCACCCATTGCCAATTGGTCAATGGCGCAGAACAGTCCGTCGAACATCATCGAGTCGATGACTTTGCTGTCGCCCATGCGCAAACCAGCGCGAGCTCCTGGCATGAGGTACGGCGCATTGGTCATCGACTCCATACCGCCGGCGACAACGATGTCGGCCTCGCCGGACTGGATGTAGAGGTCGGCAAGATGAATTGCATTGAGACCTGAGAGACACACCTTGTTGACGGTGGTCGAAGGAACCGACATGGGAATGCCAGCTTTGGTTGATGCTTGACGTGCAGTCATCTGACCAGCACCGCCGAGCAGCACCTGCCCCATGAACACATAATCGACCTGTTCCGGGGTGAGCCCAGCGCGCTGAAGCGCAGCGCGGATGGCAAGTGCACCGAGATCAGTGGCTTCGAATCCGGCTAATGAACCAGAAAGCTTGCCAATAGGCGTACGAGCGCCAGCGAGAATGACCGAACCAGCCATGCCTGAACCTCCCAAGAGGAATTGTTCCCCGTCGCCGGCTCAGACAGGCGATCGACGGGAGGGACGGCGATGTCCCGGGCCAGAACTGTACCCGCCGGTAACCACGGCCACCGCATGGCCTCAGGGCACCCGGCCCGCATGGCCTGAGGCCCATCAGGCCCGGTAGCGTGCCGCCTCATGCAACAGATCATCGATGCCATTCTCCAGGGTGCCCCCGGCGAGGAACTCGCTGCCATCCCCCTCCCCGAGTCCTATAAGGCCACCGTCGTTCTCGCCTCAGAGCAGACGATGTTCGACGGCATGGAGTCAGAAGCCAAGGACCCTCGTCAGGCACTTCATCTCCAAGAGATCGCCCTCCCCGAACTCGCCCCCGATGAAGCGGTCATCGCTGTCATGGCGAGCTCAATCAACTTCAACACCGTTTGGTCCTCAATCTTTGAACCGGTTTCGACGTTCGGTTTCCTGAAGCGCCTCGGCAAAGAGAGTTACTGGGGAGCACGTCACGACCAACCGTTCCACGCTGTCGGTTCCGATGCATCAGGCGTTGTCCTGCGAGTTGGCAGCGCAGTGCGTAAGTGGAAGGTTGGCGACAAAGTCGTCGTGCACTGCAACTACGTCGACGATCAAGATCCTTCAAGCCACAACGACTCAATGCTCGGTGACAACCAACGTATTTGGGGTTTCGAAACCAACTACGGCGGACTCGCCGAACTTTCGGTTGTCAAAGCGAATCAGCTCATGCCAAAGCCTGCTCATCTTTCGTGGGAAGAAGCATCAGTTAACGCATTGTGCAACTCCACGAGTTACCGGATGCTGGTGAGTAGGAATGCCGCTCAAATGAAACAAGGCGATGCCGTTCTTGTTTGGGGCGCGTCGGGTGGCCTCGGCGGTTACGCCGTCCAGTACATCCTCAATGGTGGAGGCACCCCGGTCGGTGTTGTGTCATCCCCAGAAAAGGTTGGACTGCTGAACGACCTCGGCGTTGAGCACGTCATCGATCGTCGTGCATCCAACTACAAGTTCTGGGCCGATGAGCACACCCAAGACGAGACAGAATGGCGTCGACTGGGCAAAGACATTCGCTCAATGATCGGTCGCGATGTCGACATCGTGTTTGAACACCCAGGTCGCCAAACCTTTGGCGCCTCAGTGTTCGTTGCTGCTCGCGGCGGAACCATCGTCACGTGTGCTGCAACCAGTGGCTTCATGATCGAATACGACAACCGTCATCTCTGGATGAAGTTAAAGAACATCATCAGTTCGCATTTCGCGAACTACGCCGAAGCATGGGCTGCGAACCAGCTCATTTGCGAAGGAAAGATTCAACCCATCCTTTCGGCTGTTTATCCGCTCGAACAGACCGGTGAAGCGGCCTACCAAGTCCATAAGAATCTGCATGAAGGCAAGATCGGCGTGTTGTGCCTTGCGCCATCAGAAGGCCTTGGCATTGACGACCCCGAGTTCCGCGCCAAGGTCGGCGAGGACCGCATCACGGCGTTCCGTCGTCACGGCGCATAACGAACAACACGACCAATGGCCATCACCGCACGCCGTCCCGGCGAAGAAGAATCAGGAGTTCAAATGAGCGAAGCTGCAGCGAACCAGAAGCCGCTACTAACCGAGATCGATCACATCGCTATCGCTGTCCCCGATCTCGGCGCAGCAATCGATTACTACCGCGAAACATTCGGTGCCGTTGTCGACCATCGCGAAGTTGTCGAAAGCGATGGCGTTGAAGAAGCGCTTCTCAAGGTCGCCGAAAGCTACGTACAACTTCTCACGCCCACTCGCGAAGATTCAACCGTCGCGAAGTGGCTCAACACTCGCGGTGGCCCGGGCATTCATCATGTCGGTTATCGCGTAGCGAATTGCGCCGAAGCGCTCAATGCCGTCAAAGCGCAGGGCTTCCGAGTTCTCGACGACACTCCTCGCCCTGGATCACGCGGAACAACTGTTGCGTTTATCCACCCCAAGGATGCGCTCGGCACACTGATCGAACTCGTTCAGGAGTAACCCTCAGCAGTTCGTGGCGCGACGTTAAGAGCCGAAACACCGCTACGGTGCCGCCTATGAGTGGCGTGAATTACACGGTGACTGAACTGATGACTGCGACTGCCGACGCCATCAAGGCGAGGCTAGGTGGAGCAGTTTGGGTCGATGGCGAAATCTCTGGCGCTCGTGAATCCCGCGGCCACTTTTACTTCGATCTCGTAGACCGCGATGAGAAGGGGGCGGTCACCGCCAAAGTGCCCGTTGCGCTTTGGAGTCGCGCCCGCCCAAAGGTTGAACAAAAGCTTCAGAGCGCCGGAACCGTTCGCCTGGAAGAAGGCGTCAAGGTTCGCATCCGTGGCCCACTTGAATTGTGGTTAGCCGGTGGTCGTCTTCAGCTGTCAATGCAAGATATCGATCCTGCCTTCACACTCGAAGCGCTCGAGTCTGAGCGCGAGCGCGTGCTCGCAGTGCTGCGCGCCGAGAACCTCATCGACCGCAATCGTTCTCTTGCCCTCATACCAATGCCATTGCACATCGCCCTCATCACTGCCGATGAAAGCGCCGCCCAGGCAGACTTCATGCATTCACTCATCGAGAGCCGTCTCCCTTGGAGAGTTGAGTTCATCGATTCAAAAGTTCAAGGTGCTGGCGCCGAACGCACGATCGCTGCTGCCCTTCGGACTGCCCAGAGCAACAAGGTTGACGTCATCGCTCTCGTTCGCGGCGGTGGTTCTCGCCTCGATCTTGCGATTTTCGATCACGAGGTTGTTGCGCGTGCAATCGCAACCTCCTCGATCCCCGTCTTCACTGGCATCGGACATGAAATCGATACAAGCGTTGCCGATGTCGTGGCCCACTGCGCGAGCAAGACCCCAACCGCATGTGCGGAAGCTCTCGTCGACATTGCTCTGGAAGTTGTCACTCGGGGAGAAACCGCTTGGAGCGACATCGCTGAAATTGTTTCAACAACACTTGACGTTGAACGCGAACGGCTCGCTCGCTCTGCCCGCCACGCCGCCCTCGGGGCTCGAACCCGACTCACTGTGGAGCGCCATCGGCTCTCAACGACGACCTCTCGCCTCAATCGATCACTCGAGACCACGATGAAATCCGAAAAGCAGAGCCTCGACCTCTTTGCCGCACGCCTCAGCGCCGTCGATCCAGTCCGGACTCTGGCGCGCGGCTGGTCGATTACTCGCACCGACAGAGGTACCGTCGTTCGCCGAAGCGCCGATGTGTCTCCAGGTGACACCCTTGTCACAACCGTTTCCGACGGCACCATCACCAGCACCGCAACCGCAACCGCAACTGATTGAGAGATCCAATGGCCGCGAAGAAAGACTCTGCTGAATCACTTGGCTACGCCGAGGCCGTCACTGAGCTAGAAGCCATACTCAACGAACTCGAAGCCGACGACGTCGACGTCGATCGACTCGCCGAACAGGTTCGTCGCGCTGCTGACCTCATTGAACTGTGCCGCGGTCGCCTCGAAAACGCCCAAGTTGAGGTAACTCGCATCGTCGCTGATCTCGATGCACTCGACGCTGACGTCGACGACGAGTGAACAGTTCGACTCCCACCGCAGTCCCCGCGGCACTCACAACGGTGGCCGCTCCCGTTGAAGCTCGTCTTCGTTCGATCCTCGAGGTCGAACGTGCTCGATGGGTCGCTGTCGATGCAGATCTTGCGGCGCCGCTCGACGTACTAACTCGATTCGTACTCGATGGCGGAAAGCGTTTACGGCCTGCGTTCTGCCATTGGGCATTCGTCGGTGCCGGCGGCGCACCTGGCCACAGCGGTGTCATCGATGCGGGCGCAGCCTTTGAGATGCTGCATGCCTTTGCGCTTATTCATGACGATGTCATGGATGGATCCTCGACTCGACGAGGCGAGTCAACCGTTCACGTCTCGTTCGATGCAGATCATCAAGAAAGCGACTGGAGCGGCGAGGCCCGCCGATTCGGTGAAGGCATCGCCATCCTTGTTGGTGACCTCGCCGAGGTCTACGCCGACCGGCTCATGTCCAACGCGCCAACCGCAGCGTTCGAGGTTTGGAACGAATTGAAGATTGAACTGAATATCGGCCAGTTCCTCGACGTCCTTGGTGCCGCCAGAGGTGGCGTTGATCTGCAGACAGCGCGGCGAATTGTCCGCTACAAATCCGGCAAGTACACGATTGAACGACCGTTGCATGTCGGCGCAGCACTAGCCGGTCGACTCGATGAACTTGAGGAACCACTCTCTCGTTACGGTGAACCACTGGGTGAAGCCTTCCAATTGCGCGATGACATCCTCGGAACATTCGGAGACAGCGCCCGAACGGGTAAACCCGTAGGTGACGACCTACGAGAAGGAAAGCCAACGCCTCTTTTGGCTATCGCTCTTGAGCGCGCCACGACCACGCAACTCCGAACTCTCGAACGAATTGGTTGCCTCGACCTAAGTCTCGATGAAATCCTCGAGATTCAGTCCGTCTTTACCGACACCGGGGCATTAGCGGATATCGAATTGAGTATCAGTCAACTCACGGTTCAAGCAATCAACACTCTTGAAATGATCGACATCACCATCGAGGCACTCCAAGCGCTCGAAGCACTCGCTATTTATGTCGGAACTCGCGACCTGTAACGAATTCGATCGTCAGGCGAAAGATTCGATTGCCTGTTCCAGTGGAAGTTCAATCACACCGATGTCAGCAGCAACAGCGGCCAACCACTCGGGCCGAATACGTGCACTCACCACGATTGGGTTTTCAATTTCAGAGTCCTCGAGCACAAATCGCACGTAATCGAGCGCGTAATCGGGCGGCCGGGGATCACGGCTGAGTTCGAGGAGCGCATACGGATCAGGTTTCGTCGTTCCTGAAGCCGGAAGAACATTCACGTACGGAGTTGGCGGCTGTGAACCTCCACCAACGGCGCCGCTTCCATCAAAGAGGATGACTCCGTGGACGAGCGATGTACGCGCTCCTGCGATTAGGAGCCCAACCCACGCGCCAAATCCTCGGCCCACGATGGTGACGGGGCCGAGTTGAGCGAGCACCGCGTCGACATCGGACATCAATCCTTCGGGGGTGTACCCACCGCTTACGGGAACATCCGAGTCGCCATGTCCGGTGAAATCAAGCGCAAGCACCGGGCCATTCCACGCTGATGTCCACGCTGGACGAGACATCGGCGACTGCTCACCGAGGCCATGGAGCAAGAGCAATGGATGCCCTTCACCTTCGGCCAGCGTGTGCAGCGCGAGACGAAGCGAACCGTTAAGCAAAAACTCCGTTGAGCGCGTCATCGGAGTGGCTCCAGAAATTCGAGAACAAGATCGGCGATGACTCGCGTTTGTTCGATGTGCAAGAAATGTCCGATGTCGTCGTAGTACTCGAGTCGCCCCCCAGGAGGAAGGAACGGTTCGATATCACTGTGGCGACTCTTCCAACCCATCGGGTCGTCTTGTACGCCTGAAAGAACACCAAGGAATGGCATTTCCAAAGCAGCGAGGTGATCGAGCGACCATCCGGGACGCCACGGGCCAAACCCGCCGAGATGCAGCACCGGATCGATCTTCCAACGCCAACCCTCATCATCGTGACGGGCGCCAACGGTGACGAGGTACTCAAGCCATTCGCGAGACAACCGCGGATTCATTGGTTGACGCCGTTCGGCCAATCCTTCGATCGTGTCTGGCCGTCGCGAAAGTTCATTCCTGCGTCGACGACGGTCAAGGCCAGATGCCAAATCTGCACGGCGCATACGACGCCGCTCGCGATCATTTACATCGGGCGACGAAAACTGCGATGGAAGTCCGTCGAGATTCACAAACGCTTTCGCCAACGATGGACGACCATCCAAAAGATCAAGGAGTTGACCACCGCCCTTGGAATGGCCGAGCAACACAATGGGTTCGCTTGAGATCGACTGGATCGCCGCAAGGTGATCACGAACATCAGCGGACCATCCATACATATGCGCATGATCAGAATCGCCATGGCCGCGTGCGTCCCACGCGACTACTCGCCATCCGGCTTCAGCGATCATCGGAGCAAAGACATCGAATGTTCGAGAAAAGTCGAATCCACCATGCACCATCGCGAGAACAGGAGCTTCGGGATCGCCCCATTCATTCAGCGCCAGGCGAAGCCCACTGCTATCGATGGAACCGGTGCGGTCAGGCGCCTTCGCTCCCGAAAACTCACGCGTCTGATCAGCACTTGCCACGTCGGCGAGCCTACGTCCCCCGCACCCATCGCTTGTATTCGCAATCCCCGTAGACTTCATCTCCCATGCATCCGAAACAGATCGACGTGCACGACACCGCCGACGAGCGTCTCCGTCGAGACGGACAGCGCTACACCGCGAATCGGCGCGTGCTCATCGATGCGCTCAGTACCGCCGATCGCCCTGTCACGGTGCTCGAACTCATCGAAGTCGCCCCCGGCATGGCACAGAGTTCTGCGTACCGAAATCTTTCGGTCCTCGAGGATGCCGGAGTCGTGAGACGGCTGGTTACAGCCGACGACACCTCTCGCTACGAACTCGCCGAGGACCTCACCGGTCATCACCACCATCTCATCTGCGAAAGTTGCGGTTCCGTCATCGACATCGATGTTCCAGCCGACCTCGAAGAAGGCGTCACGTCGTTCTCCTCCGCTGTGGCGCAAAGTCACGGATTCCGCATCGAACATCACCGCCTCGACCTCATTGGCGTTTGTCCCTCCTGTTCGACCTCGGCCCACTGACCGCTACCCTCCGACCAATGCCAACTCCGTCTACCGAGGCCTCGCGCCGCCGCACGTTCGCCATCATCAGCCACCCTGATGCGGGCAAAACGACGTTGACGGAGAAGTTCCTTCTCTACGGCGGAGCACTCAGCAGCGAAGCCGGCGCCGTAAAAGCTCGGTCGGGTCGACGTTCGGCAACCTCCGATTGGATGGCGCTCGAGCAGCAACGCGGGATTTCCATCACGTCGACGGTGTTGCAATTTCCCTATCGAGATTGCGTCATCAATCTGCTCGATACCCCTGGCCATCGCGACTTCTCCGAAGATACCTACCGCGTACTTGCTGCCGCCGATGCTGCAGTGATGGTGCTTGACGCCGCAAAAGGCATCGAGCCACAAACCCTCAAATTGTTCGATGTCTGTCGTCAGCGCGACTTGCCGCTACTCACGTTCATTAACAAGTGGGATCGTCCCGGCCTTGACCCGCTTGAGCTCATCGACCAAATCGAAAAACAAATCGGTCTCGTTGTTACACCGGTGACTTGGCCAGTCGGTATCGCCGGAGATTTCCGGGGAGTCATCGATCGCCGAGACGGACTCTTCACGCGGTTTACTCGCGTTGCGCGCGGAGCAACCGAAGCTCCTGAAGAGGTCGTCGATCCAGCACAGGCTGCAATCGACGAAGGCGATGCGTGGCAAGCGGCGCTCGATGGAATCACATTGCTCGATGAAGTTGGCGCAGACCTCGACGTTGAACTCTTTGTTGGTGCGCAATCTACGCCGACGTTTTTTGGGTCTGCGCTTACAAACTTCGGTGTTCGCAAACTTCTCGATGCGATCATTGACCTCGTTCCCTCTCCGAGTTCTCGCCCGGACGCCCAGGGCGCAATCCGCGAACTCGACGACCCGTTCTCGGGTTTCGTCTTCAAGGTTCAAGCGAACATGGATCCATCGCATCGCGACCGCATCGCCTTCATGCGCGTCTGTTCTGGAAAATTTGAGCGCGGCATGGTGATCACGCACGGAAGCACTGGAAAACCATTCGCAACAAAATACGCACATCAGGTGTTTGGTTCAGAACGAGAAACCATTGATGAGGCCTTCCCCGGCGACGTTGTTGGTCTCGTGAACGCAACCGATGTGCGAGTAGGCGACACTTTATGGCTCGACAAACCAGTCGAGTTTCCCGCCATCCCAAGTTTTGCTCCCGAGTACTTTTCTGTTGCTCGAGTCAAGGACACTGGTCGCTACAAGCAGTTCCGCCGAGGCATCGCGCAACTCGATGAAGAAGGTGTTGTACAGGTTCTTCGAGATGTCGATCAAGGCGACTCTGCACCTGTACTCGCCGCAGTCGGCCCGATGCAGTTCGATGTCGCTGTCTATCGACTGGAAAACGAATTCGGCGCCCCTGTCGAGCTTTCGCCCACCAATTACAAGGTGGCCCGCCGAACCGATCGTGAAAGCGGTTCGAAATTGCAGGGAATGCGAGGTGTCCGGATCCTCGAGAAAGCCGACGGTACGCTCATGGCGCTGTTCGAAAGCCAGTTCTGGCTCGAGCGCCTCGAGGCCGACAACCCCGAACTCGTGCTCGAACGACTGGTAGCCGAAGGCAGCGCCGGCTGATCAGCTGACGTTCACCCATGATCTGAATCGGGTCTCGCCATGAAGCACGCCAAGCCGGTCCCCAAGACTCCATGGAGAGTTTTCGCTCTTGCAGTCGCCGCAGTGGCAGTGATCGTCCTTGGACTCGTCGTGGTCACGAGGGGATCTGATTCGAAGTCAAACAAAGCAGACAGCGCATCCTCCGAATCGCCAGACACGACAGCGAAGGGAACGACAACCACCACGCGGCCGCCGTACAACGGATGGGTCGATCCGCTTTCGTCACAAGAAGCACCCAACACCAAGACCGTTGGTTACCTCACGTTCCGAGGTAACCCGACACGCAGTTGGTATGGCGTTGGACCAATCCCCAGCAACCCTCATGTCATCTGGTCGTATCCGAAGAGCGGCGGCATGTGCGGAGTTTCCACCGATGGAGCCACTACTTCCACCTGGTGCGGTGATGGATGGACGGGCAATCCAAACGTCTACGAACGTGATGGGAAAACCATCGTTTCATTTGGCGGTTACGACTACAGCCTCCACTGGGTCGATGCAGCAACTGGCGACAACATTATTGAGCCGTTTAAAACCGGTGACCTCGCCAAAGGATCGATGACCACTGACCCCGATGGTTTCCCGCTTTCTTACAAAGGATCGCGAGATAACAACTTCTACATCGTTGCCACTGACCGCGGCCCGAAGGCCGAAGTTCTTTGGAAATTGAATGCCAAAGATTTCGGAGTCCAACAGGTTTGGAACGATGACTGGGATGGTTCAGCTCTCATCATTGATGACTACATGTTTGAAGGTGGCGAAAACTCCAACTTCTACATCGTAAAACTCAATCGCCATTACGACGCCGCCGGAAAAGTACAGATCGATCCGCAGGTTGTCTTCCGCTCTCCCGGCTGGGATCAAGAACTTTGGAGTCTGATTAGTGACCATCAGTTCTCTATCGAAAACTCCGTCGCAATCTCGGGCAACACCCTTTACTTCGCGAATTCTGCTGGTCTGGTGCAAGGCTGGGACATCTCAGGAATTAAGCAAAATCAACCCGCAACTCGCGTTTTCCGCTTTTGGACCGGCGACGATACCGACGCCACGATCACCATCGACAAACAAGGGATGCTCTACGTCGGTTCCGAATGGGAACGTCATAACGACCGTTCGAAGCAGGTTGGACAGATGATGAAGCTCGATCCATCGAAACCCGACAACCCGTTGGTGTGGTCTCTGAAAGATCAAGTTGGCGGAAAAGCAGGTGTTTGGGCGACTCCCGCACTCGGCGATGGAGTTGTGTACTTCGCCACCAACGGCGGACGCGTCATCGCTGCCGACATGGCAACCGGTGCTGTCGTTTGGGAAAAGAGTCTTGGCTCACAAACCTGGCAATCCCCAGTTGTCGTTGACAAGACACTCATCGAAGGTGACTGCCAAGGGAATCTCAACGCCTACGACGTCTCGAACCCACGTGTAGATCCACCGCTGAAGTGGACGTTAAAACTCAGCGGCTGCATCGAAGCAACACCTGCCGTTTACAAGGGCCGAATCTACGTCGCAGCCCGCGGTGGTCAGTTGTACGCGATCGGCGACCAGTAAGTCACCAATCGAAACAGCTACCAATCGATGGCATCGCACCCAGTGTGCGATGCAGGTTCGACCTGCAAAGTCGAATGATCAATGTGAAAGTTCACTCGTAACACTTCACGTGCTTGATCTAAGACGCCATGAACTTCGGATTCATCGGCAACCACAAGATGAGCAGTGGCCATGTCCATCTCCGACGTAAGCGTCCAGACGTGCAAGTCATGAACGCTTAGCACTCCGTCGACCGCTGCGAGATCGGCCCGAACCTCTTCGACATCAAGGTGGGGAGGAGCTGCTTCAACAAGAACTCGTAGCGCCTGCGCGCCCAACTTCCATGTTCTCGGAAAAATAAACAGGCCGATACCAGCACCGATTACTGGGTCGACCCATTCCCACTGAGTCACCGCAATGACGATCGCAGCGACGATCACTCCAACACTTGTGAGGAGATCGGCCAACACCTCGAGATAGGCACCTCGCACATTCAGACTTTCGTTTGCTCCTTTCCGGAGCAGAAGGAAGCACACGACGTTGGCAATGGCTCCAGCAATAGCGATGACCAACATCTCGCCGCTGTGCACCGACTCGGGATGTCTGAGACGGTCAATCGCTTCCCACAACACATAAAGACCAACGGCAAACAACAAGACCGCATTGGCAAGCGCCGCGAGAATTTCGAGTCGGTATAAACCAAACGTGCGATGTGACTGTTGAACCCGTCGGTTCGCGACATGGATCGCAGCCAATGCCATCCCGATTCCAACAAGGTCGGTGAGCATGTGTCCGGCATCGGAGAACAACGAAAGCGAGTTCGTCGCCAACGCTCCAACCACTTCGACCACCAAGAACACGGCGAGGATCGCCACCACTGCCCACAATCGACCGGTGTGGCGAGCTCCAGCCCGAACCGAGACCCCATGGGAATGGCCATGGTCATGGGAGCCATCGGGCGAAGTCACCGGCCTATGTTCGCACTCTCTGGCGCCCTTCCCAGCCCTTTGATCGGCCTCAAACCCACCATTTCAAGCCTGAGGACCCGACCGCGGTACTGTTCTGGCCTCGCACGGGCCGGTCCCGTGCGCGTTTTTTGCCCGTTCCGAATCCCACGGAACCCTCACCAGGATGGACCAGATGACCCAGGTTCTCGCCGCCGAAGGTGGCTATCAAGCCTTCACGCTTACCAGCACTGAATGGGGATGGCTGATTTTTGCCGCCGCCGTTGCAGTGTTCGCCCTCGTCCTTGGCGTCGTGCTCATGCGCGGCGTGCTCAAACAGGATCAAGGCACCGAAAAGATGCAGGAGATCGCTGGCGCGATTCAAGAAGGTGCACTCGCCTACTTGAAGCGTCAGTTCCGCACCATCGGCATGATCGTCATCCCACTTGCCGTCGTGGTGTTCCTCACCTCCACCGCCATCAACAAGATGCCGATCCTCGAAAAGGACGGAAAGAGCATCATTGGCGGCGCTGAGGTCATGACATTCCTGCAGTCGGGCATCTTCCGCACCGCAGCGTTCATCATGGGTTGCCTCTTCTCTGCGGCCATCGGCTTCTTCGGTATGTGGCTTGCCGTTCGCGGCAATGTCCGCACCGCGGCAGCAGCCAAACGCAGTGACTTCAATGCTGCACTCAAGGTTGCCTTCCGCACCGGCGGCGTTGCTGGTCTGCTCACCGCTGGTCTCGGACTTCTCGGCGCCGTTGTCATCGTGATGCTGTTCCAGAACACCTCAACCTCGATTCTCATTGGTTTCGGTTTCGGTGGCTCGCTCCTCGCTCTCTTCCTGCGCGTGGGTGGCGGCATCTTCACCAAGGCCGCTGACGTTGGCGCCGACCTCGTCGGCAAGGTTGAAGCCGGAATCCCCGAAGACGACCCCCGCAACCCGGCCACCATTGCCGACAACGTGGGCGACAACGTGGGCGACTGCGCCGGAATGGCGGCTGACCTTTTCGAGTCCTTCGCCGTCACACTCGTGGCGTCGATCATCCTCGGTGTGTCGGCATTCCAGGCCATCGGCCTCGGCGTCACCAAGATCAACCCCGTCGACGGTGTCACCATCATCACGGGTGGCGGCGTTGCCGTGAAGGGGCTCATCTTCCCGCTGGCCGTAGTGGCCATCGGTCTCGTTGCTTCAATGATCGGCATCTTCGTCGTGAAGGGTCGTCCGAGCGACGGTAACGATGCACTGAAAGCCATCAACCGCGGCATTTACACTGCGCAGATCATCGCCATCATCGGCGCTGGTCTTGTTGCCTTCTTCTACATCGGAAACCCAAAGGGCTCGACCATCTCGCAGCCTGGCGCTCGTTTGTTCGGCGCCATCGTTACTGGTGTTGTGCTCGGCTTTGTTGCTTCAAAGATCACGCAGTACTTCACGTCCACAAAGACCAAGCCCGTTCAGGACATCGCCAAGGCAGCACGCACTGGCCCTGCAACGACAGTGCTTGAAGGTATTTCGCTTGGCCTTGAATCAGCAGTGTGGGCCCTCATCGCGATTGCAGTCGCCATTGGCGCTGCACTCGTCCTCGGTGGCGGCAACATTGCATTCTCGCTGTACCTCATTGCCCTTACCGGCATTGGCATGCTCGCAACCACTGGCATCATCGTGGCCGAAGACACCTTCGGTCCCGTTGCTGACAATGCTGCTGGCATTGCGGAAATGGCTGGCGAATTCGAAGGTGAACCCGAGCGCATCATGGTCGGGCTCGACGCCGTTGGTAACACCACAAAGGCTGTCACCAAGGGCTTCGCAATCGGCTCCGCTGTCATCGCTGCTGTCGCACTGTTCGCCTCGTACTCCGAGACCATCGTGCGTGCGACCTCCGATGTCGCCGACGTCGCATTCCGCGAACTCAACGGAACACTTACAAGCCTCGTCAACATCAATGTCGCTGACCCCAAGACCTTTATTGGTCTTCTCATCGGTGGTTCCGTTGCGTTCTTGTTCTCGTCTCTTGCGATCCGTGCGGTGTCTCGCACAGCCGGAACAGTTGTCGAAGAAGTTCGTCGACAGTTCCGCGAGAAGCCCGGAATCATGGACTACACCGAGCGTCCCGACTACGGACCCGTCATCGACATTTGCACCCGTGCATCACTTCGCGAACTCGCCACTCCGGCACTTCTCGCGGTGCTCACGCCAGTCATCATCGGTTTCGGTATCGGCTACCTCGCACTCGGCGCATTCCTTGCCGCCGCCATTGTTACTGGTCAGCTCATGGCCAACTTCTTGTCCAACGCCGGTGGCGCATGGGACAACGCAAAGAAGTACATCGAAGATGGCAATGAAGGTGGCAAGGGTTCAGAAACCCACAAAGCTGCTGTCATCGGTGACACCGTTGGTGATCCTTTCAAGGACACCGCCGGCCCGGCACTCAACCCGCTCATCAAGGTGATGAACCTTGTGTCGCTGTTGATGCTTCCCGCCATTATCGAGTTGCAGCACAACAACATGCGCTACGTCGTTGCTGGCGTAGCACTTGTGGTTGTTGTGAGTGCTCTTGTTATCTCAAAGCGATTCGGCAGTGGCATCGAAGCGCCGGCCGAAACGGTCAACGCCTAGTAACTCCGTTAACGAACGCGAGAAGGGCCGCCCTCGGGCGGCCCTTCTTCGTTGTACGAACTCATTTAGTTGTCTGCGTCGCCCTTGAGGAGTGGCTCGTTCAGCCATTCAGTCTTCTTGAATGCCCGACGAACGAGATAGGCGTTACCTGCAGCGGCAAGAACCATGCCAATAATGATCGGGTGCACTGCGAATCCGGCAATGACGCCGGCGACCATCAGCGGGGTAAACCACAACCAAAAGAAACGGAACCAGGGACGGGTGCGCTGGTAAGCGGCAAACCCCACAGCCATACGAGCATCATCGGCATTCTCCTGCGGACGGCCAATACGCACGAGACGACGGATCTGTCGTCGGGTCGGCTTATCGAGTGCATTCCACTCGGCGGCAAACGTGAGGTCAACGTTCGAGCCGACCTTGGCGCCCTTCGAAGACTTCTCTGAAGATGAGGAGGTCATGAGTTTTCCTGCAGTCATGGTTGCCATGGTTGGGCCGGACCACTCCGGCGAGAAAGATTCGCATCCCAGCATCTCCGTGTCGATCACGGTGCCTTGGATGTCTTGATGGAATGTGCGGGCTGCGGGTCGATTCCCGCCCAGTGTCGACCCGGCCGAAACCGGGCCGACACTGCAAGGAGCGTTGAAGCTCAGGCGTCGCTCGAGACGAGACCCTCGTGGGTTCCCGAGAATTCCGGATAGGCGAACACGCCCATCTCGGCCATATCGAGGCCTGCAACTTCTTCGTCGGCATCGCTTCGGATTCCGCCCTTGGTCAGAGCGTTCTGAATCTTGAAGAAGGCAAAGGCCACGCCCAAGATCAGTGTCCAAAGAACAACCACACCAGCGAGCTGAGCGAGGAGCTGACCCGCACCGTTTCCTCCGTAGAAGAGGCCGGTGACACCGTCGGCAACGCCATCGGTCACTGATGTCGTGGTGCCGTTCCAACCAATGCCGGAACCGCCAGCATCAAGTCCGTACTTGCCATTGGCGAGAAGGCCAACCGCAATCACGCCGAGAGTGCCGCAAACGCCGTGGACTGCGATTGCGCCCACCGGATCATCGATCTTCATCTTGCGTTCGATGAAGAACACCGCTTCGATGACGACGACACCAGCAAAGACACCCAGAAGTGCTGCAACCCACGGATCAACAAACGCACACGGTGCGGTGATGATCACGAGACCGGCGAGTAGACCGTTCGCCATCATGGCGGGGTCTGGCTTACCTGTGCGCTTCCAGATCCAAAGCATTGCCGTGAACCCACCGAAGGCGCCGGCGAGAGCCGTGTTCGCTGCAACGACACCAATCTGCGGATCGCTAGAGGCGAAGGTCGACGCAGCGTTGAAGCCGAACCAACCGAACAGAAGGATGAACGTTCCGAGAAGTGCCATCGGGATGTGGTGACCAGGAAGGGCACGAGGCTTTCCGTCCTTGGTGAACTTGCCAATACGTGGTCCAAGGACAATCGCACCGGCGAGAGCGGCAACGCCACCAGCAGCGTGAACAACGCCAGAACCGGCGAAGTCGACGTAGCCGTTACCCCAGTTGAGTGAGTTGCCCAGCTTGGCGAGCCATCCGCCACCCCAGGTCCATGCACCGAAGAGCGGGTAGTACACCGCACCGCAGAACAGACCCCAGATAACGAATGACTTGAACTTCCAACGCTCAGCCATCGAGCCAGTCGGAATGGTTGCAGTGGTGTCCATGAACGCCACCATGTAGAGGAAGAACGCAGCAGCTGCACCCGAGTAGGCGAGATCGCCACCGTCGAACCAGGTACCGGCCCATCCGCCCTGCCACAGGAAGACCCAGTCACCGGAACCGATGAGCGCTCCACCAGCAGCATGGTTAAGTCCGTAATCGAAGCCCGGCAGCAAGTAGCTGTAGCCACCGAACATGAACGACCAACCAACAAGGAAGAAGCCAACAAAACCAAGGAAGAAGATCGCAAGGTTTGTGCTGACAACGTGTGCAGCGTGCTTCGCTCGACAGAAGCCGGTTTCAACAAGTGCGAAACCCGCCTGCATGAAGATCACAAGTGCAGCACCCATGACGATCCAAAGAAGGTTGCCGGACTGGATCGCGTGATCAGCAGTCTTTCCAACGGTCTCGAGGTCAGCGCCTGGAGCTGCTTCAGTAACAGTTTGAGCGAAGGCGGTGCCGCCGAGAGCAAGCAAGGTGCCTGCACCGACAACCGCGCCCACAGCAAGTCGTTTGGCGTTCAGAGGAATCCTCCGTCGGGTTGGGGCCTCAAGGGCCATGTTCGTTGCGGAGTTCGTGCTCATCACAGCGCCTCCGCATCTCGTTCACCAGTGCGGATGCGAACCACAGCTGTTGCTGGGATGACCCACACCTTGCCGTCACCGATCTTGTCGGTTCGAGCTGCTGACACGATCGAGTCGACGACCTGGTCGGTCATCGCTTCTTCGCAAAGGACTTCGATCTTCACCTTGGGCACAAGATCAACGGTGTATTCGGCGCCGCGATAGGTCTCGGTGTGGCCACCTTGGCGGCCAAAACCCTTCACCTCGTCGACTGTCATGCCTTGCACGCCAATCGCCTTCAACGCGTCCTTCACCTCCTCAACCTTGTGCGGCTTAATGACCGCAGTTACGAGGTTGACCATTTCTCCTCCTTCATCGGAGCCGGAGCTCAATAGGGACATCGAGTCGGAAGGCGACGCCGATGTCGCTCCCACGTCAGAAGCCATTCGTGCTCCTGACGCAT
>CAEUNJ010000020.1_pt1 | contig 24164 bp, 22 predicted proteins | sample 7263841 | NCBI WGS metagenome assembly CAEUNJ01 (sample SAMEA6814163, study PRJEB35770) | uncultured Microthrixaceae bacterium | biome: Freshwater; feature: Freshwater reservoir; material: water | place: Czech Republic | collected 2017-06-27 | depth 30m m
AGCCTACCGCAGTACCCCCTCCAGACCACATTGCGAGTGGTGACAGGTATTCGGCGGTTCTTTCAGGCCGATCTCTGCTCTGCGATAAGTGCAGCGACCTCGGCAACAGTGCGCTCGAGATCGTCGTTGACGATGCAAATCGCTCCGAGACGACGGCCTTCGGCCAATTCGGCCTGTGCGACCGCAATGCGGCGTTCGGCCTGCTCGGGAGGGTCACCTCGGCCGCGGAGTCGTTCGGCCTGCACCTCGGCTGAGGGAGGTTCAAGGAGCACAAAGAGACAGTCAGGAACCCGCTCAAGGACCTGTGCGGCGCCCTGAACGTCGATTTCAAGGATCACGTCCTTGCCCGCGGCGGCGTCAGGCCACGGGGTTCCGTAGAAGTTGCCGAGGAATTCGGCATATTCGAGAAAACCACCCGCTTGGACGTGGGCCTCGAATTCCTCGCGAGTCGCCCAGATGTAGGCGTCTTCACGTTCGCTTGGGCGTCGTTCACGGGTACTCCACGAGCGCGAAAGCCACAGCGATGGGTCTGCGTCAATCAGGCGGGCAACAACCGTTCCCTTACCCACTCCCCCAGGTCCACAGACGACAATGATCACGAGTGCAGAATCAGTTGCCGAACGCGCCCAGCAGGGCCTTGCGTTGCTGATCGCCTAGTCCTCGGAGTCGACGAGTGTCGGCGATGCCAATTTCGGTCATGGCTCGGCGAGCTTTGACCTTTCCGACGCCGGGAAGCGATTCGAGAATGGCAAGCACTTTGATGCCCGCAACGAGTTCATCGGTACCGGCAAGTTCAAGAACCTGCGAAAACACGAGCTCGCCGGTTTTCAACTTGTCCTTGACAATGGCACGGGCTCGACGCGCTTCGGCGGCCTTCGCGAGCGCGGCCTGCCGTTGTTCAGGAGTGAGAGCAGGAGGCTGCGGCATGGCGCAGACCCTAGCCGTTGCCCTCCGACACCCGTCCGGGCAGAGGCCATGGCGCCTCAGCCGATGGCAGCAGCAACCTCGGCAGCGATAGAAATTGCCGCCTGAACGGGGTCTTCAGCGTGAGTCACGGCTCGCCCGATGACGAGAACGTCGGCGCCTGACGCAATCGCCGATGCTGGTGTGGCCGGTCGAGCCTGATCATCGGCGCTCACTCCCGCTGGTCGGATCCCGGGCACAACGGTGACGACATCTGGGGCTTGCGAACGAACGATTGCGAGGTCACTGGCCGCGCACACCAAGCCTCCACAACCTGCTTCAAGGACGATGCCGATGCGCTGTTCGAGCGCAGAAAGATCGGCCTGCTCACTTGTAAGCACGGTGATGCCGAGGCAGATCGGTGCCGACAGTCCCGCTGCAGACGCACCAGCGGCAACACCCTCGACACCCGCCCGCAAATGATCGACACCTGCTCGCGTGTGCACGGTCAGGTACGAAACACCTAATGAACCCATGACGCGTGCGGCCTTGTTCACTGTGGTCGGGATGTCGAGCAATTTCAGATCGGCAAAGACGGCGAACCCGTCCTCGATCATCGCTTCGATGGCTTCGGGTCCCGCCGCGCTGAACAGTTCCAAACCCACTTTCGCGACGCCAAACCATGGGCGCAAGAGGTGCGCGAGGCGTCGGGCTTCGACGACATCGTCGACATCGAGCGCAAGGGCGAGACGGGAACGAATCGCCTCGGGTGCACCATTGGAGAAGTCGACAGTTTCAGCGGCCATGAACGACTCCGATCAGTTCGCGAACCGAACCAACGCTGTGGTCAGCGCACCATGCTTCGATCTCATCAAGAACTCGGGCGACACTTCGAGGGTCGGCAAAGGACGCTGTTCCGATTTGAACCGCGCTTGCTCCGGCCATCATCAATTCTATTGCATCAACACCGCGAGCAACTCCGCCGACTCCGATAATCGGAATTTCGGGATACGCAGCGTGAACATCGTGCACTGCTCGAACGGCAACCGGATGAATGGCTGGTCCGGAAAGTCCGCCGCCTCCACCACCAAGTCGATAGGTGCGCGTCTCTGTATCGATGGCCATGCCGAGAACGGTGTTGACGAGCGTGACCGCGTCGGCACCCGCGGAATGTGCGGCCTTCGCTATGGACGCAAGATCAGAAACATTTGGGCTGAGCTTCGCCCACATCGGACGGCCACAAACTGAGGCGGCTTGAATCGCTTCTGCTGTTGTTTCGGGAGCATGGGCAAACATGCGATTGCGATCGTGAAGGTTGGGACATGAAACATTTACTTCGACAGCTACAACCTCACTCGGAGCGTCTCGCAGAAGTTCCGCAGCTTTTGCATAGTCCTCGATCGTGGTTCCCCAAATGCTGGCCACGACTGTTGCGCCGGTAGCGATGACCGCCGGAAGTTCTTCTTCGAGCCACTTGCGCACGCCAGGACCCTGCAAACCAACGCTATTAATCATGCCGGCAGGGGTTTCGTGAACGCGTGGCGCCGCATTTCCGGCCCACGGTTCAGCCGATAACGACTTCACGACCACAGCACCCAATGTCGAAAGGTCGACATAGGCCCCGAGTTCGTCGCCATGGCCTGCAGTTCCGGATGCCGTCATTACGGGGTTCGTCAACGCGAGTGAACCCACTGTTGTCGTGAGATCGACTGACCCTTTGGAACCCCGGCGACGTGCCATCAGGCGGCTCCCCCACGACGCACGCCTTGGTGATATTCCTGGAGCGAGCGCACTTCAAGTGGATGAGATCCGCGATCGGCCATGCCGTTCACTGCAGCCAAACCTGCGGCCGCTGTCGTAAGCAGCGGGATGTTGTATTTCCCGGCAGCAGCGCGAATATGCGCTCCATCGGCACGAGGTCCGCGACCGCGGGGCGAATTCACCACGAGAACAACCTCGCCACTTTCGATGAGATCGACTGCATCCTGACCATCGGGTTCACCGAGTTTGGCCACGATTGTTGCAACCTCGATGCCATTACGAGTCAGGTAGTCGGCGGTACCCGAAGTGGCCGCTATTGAGAATCCGAGTTCGCGGAAACGTTCAGCAGTTTTCACTCCCACCTTTTTGTCTCGATCAGCGAGCGAAAGGAACACCATGCCGGATGTTGGAAGATTTGTGCCGGCAGCCAGCTGACTCTTGGCAAAGGCCAGCCCGAAGGTCAGATCGATGCCCATAACTTCGCCGGTTGAGCGCATCTCGGGACCAAGCAACGCGTCGGCTTCGGGGAAACGACTGAATGGAAGAACCGCTTCCTTCACTGCGATGTGATCTCCCTGCACCGGATCAGACAGCAAACCTTCTGTGCGCAGTTCTGCAAGCGTTGCACCGAGCATGACTCGGGCTGCCACCTTCGCCAGCGGGACACCCGTGGCTTTGGCAACGAACGGCACCGTCCGGCTGGCACGGGGGTTGGCTTCGATCACAAAGACCTGCCCGCTCTTCACTGCGTACTGCACGTTGAGAAGTCCGATGACTCCGAGCGCATTCGCGATCCGCTGGCTGTAGTCGGCAAGCACTTCCATTGTCTCAGGCGAGAGCGAATACGGCGGAATGACACAAGCGGAGTCGCCTGAATGAACACCAGCTTCTTCGACGTGTTCCATGATTCCGCCGATAACAAAGTCGCCAGTTGCATCGCGGATTGAGTCAACATCGACTTCCGTTGCGTCTTCGAGAAAGCGATCGACGAGCACGGGGCGTTCAGCAGAGAGCCCGCCTTCTTTTCCGAGACTGCCGAAACTCGCGAGTTGCGCCATGGCGACACGAAGACCTTCGTCGTCGTAAACGATTTCCATCGCTCGGCCACCGAGCACATAGCTAGGACGGACGAGCGCCGGATATCCGATCCGACTCGTGATAGCGAGAGCCGCATCGATTGTGGCTGCGGTGCCACCAGCAGGTTGCGGTATCTCGAGACGTGCACAAAGTGCATTCCAGAGTTCGCGGTCTTCTGCCGCATCGATCGACGCCGGAGAAGTTCCGGCAATTAGTTCGGCCGGAAGTGTGTTGGACAGTTTGAGCGGCGTTTGCCCGCCGAGCGACACGATCACACCAACTGGCTTCTCTGCATCGATGATGTTCATCACGTCTTCGTGAGTAAGCGGTTCGAAGTAGAGGCGATCGCTCGTGTCGTAATCGGTAGAAACTGTTTCTGGATTGCAGTTCACCATGATGGTTTCGAAGCCGGCATCGCGCAGAGCGAAGGAAGCGTGAACGCAGCAATAATCGAATTCAATTCCCTGGCCAATTCGATTCGGCCCGGAACCAAGGATGATGACCTTCTTGCGATCCGAAGGCGCGACCTCGTCGGTGTCTTCCCATGTTGAGTAGTGGTATGGCGTCTTTGCATCGAATTCGGCTGCGCATGTATCGACTGTCTTATAGGTAGGTACGACACCAAGTTCGAGACGACGAGTGCGCACTTCGGCCTCGGTGCGCTTCCAAAGCCAGGCCAACTGCGCATCGGAGAAGCCCAAACGCTTAGCTCGACGCCAGCCCAGACGTGTGAGGTCGTTGAAACCGACTTCGGATAGATGCGCACGCTCTTCCGTGATCGCACACATTTGGTCGAGGAACCATGGATCGACCTTGGTCGCGGCGTACACCTCGTCGATGGACTTGCCACGACGCATCACGGCTTCGAGTTGGAAGATTCGATCCGGAGTGCCAATGCATGCCTGAGCAAGGAGCTCATCGAGCGGCATGTCGTCGTATTCCGCCTCGCCTGGATCGCAGTTCAGACCAAAGCGACCTTGTTCAAGTGATCGCAAACCCTTTTGCAACGACTCGGGGAAGGTACGACCGATGGACATCACTTCTCCGACCGACTGCATCTGAGTACCCAACACGCCACTCGTACCTGGAAACTTTTCGAACGCCCAGCGCGGAATCTTTGTAACCACGTAATCGATGGTGGGTTCAAACGATGCCGGGGTCATCTTGGTGATGTCGTTCGGAATTTCATCGAGGGTGTAGCCAACCGCTAAGCGCGCGGCGATCTTGGCAATCGGGAATCCGGTTGCTTTCGAGGCGAGCGCAGAGGAGCGAGAAACTCGCGGATTCATTTCGATAACAACCATGTCGCCGTTTTCGGGGTTCACCGCAAACTGCACGTTCGAGCCGCCGGTTTCGACACCCACTCGGCGCATCACTGCGAATGCTGCATCGCGCATGAGTTGGTACTCGTGGTCCGAAAGCGTTTGGGCCGGAGCGACGGTGATCGAATCGCCGGTGTGCACGCCCATCGGGTCGATATTTTCGATCGAGCAGACGATCACGCAGTTGTCCGCGTGATCGCGCATCACTTCGAGTTCGTATTCTTTCCAACCGGCGATCGAGGTTTCGATCAGGATCTCGGAGATTGGGCTCGACTCGAGGCCGTAGGCGGCGATCCTTTCGAACTCTTCCATTGTCGATGCAATGCCGGTTCCGCGCCCACCCAAGATGTACGCCGGACGAATAACCGCTGGGAGTCCGATAGAGCCGATCACCGCCATGGCCTCTTCGAGGTTGTGTGCTGAACCGGAGATTGGAGTGGCGAGGCCAATTTCGGCCATGGCTTGTTTAAATAGTTCGCGATCTTCCGCTGTGGCAATGGCGAGCGCATCTGCGCCGATCATTTCCACGTCGTACTGAGCGAGCACTCCCGCTTCTTCGAGAGCCATGGCGAGGTTGAGGGCAGTCTGACCTCCGAGTGTCGGCAACAGAGCGTCGGGGCGCTCACGTTCGATGATGCGAGTGAGTACCTCGATATCGAGTGGTTCGATGTAGGTCGCGTCGGCGAAATCAGGATCGGTCATGATCGTCGCTGGATTCGAATTTGCGAGCACGACCCGATATCCCTCTTCACGAAGGATTCGGCATGCTTGCGTTCCTGAGTAATCGAATTCGCAGGCCTGACCTATAACGATCGGACCGGATCCGATCAGCAGGATGGTTTTGATGTCATTACGGCGCGGCATCAGTTGGTTCCCTTCACGGAATCCATAAGTTCATCGAACATGGTGAACAAGTACGCAGCATCGTGCGGACCAGGACCAGCTTCGGGGTGGTACTGCACACTGAAGGCTGGGAGATCGAGGCTACGAAGGCCTTCGACAACGCCATCGTTGAGATTTCGATGCGTGACCTCGACCTTTTTGCCAAGCGAACCGTCGTCGACTGCGTAGTTGTGATTTTGACTGGTGATCTCGACAGTTCCTGTATCGAGACGGCGCACGGGGTGATTTCCGCCATGATGACCGAACGGAAGTTTGTAGGTCTCGGCCCCAAGTGCGGTTGCGAGCAATTGGTGACCGAGGCAAATACCGAAGATCGGAACTTCACCCAACAACCCGTCGATGATCTGCGGGGCTCCGACCACTGCGGCGGGATCGCCAGGACCATTTGAAAGAAACACACCGTCGGGATTGCGAGCCAAAACCTCTGAGGCCGGCGTACCTGCGGGCACGACTTCGACAGTTGCAATTCCCGACAGGTGACGAAGGATCGTGGTCTTAATCCCGAAGTCGTAAGCCACGACGCGTTTGGGCGCGCGGCCACTCGGTCCGGTGAACGCGTACTCATAAGGAGAGTCGCAGGTCACCAAACCAACAAGATCGACGCCGCTTGTTCCGTGTTCGGCTTTTGCCGCAGCAAGCAATGCCGATTCAGACGCCGTTCCGAATGCGCCGGGCATGGCACCGAGGTCGCGGATATGACGAGTGAGCCGTCGAGTGTCGATGCCAGCGATGCCAGGAACGCCAGCGTTCTGAAGGAACGATTGCAGATCGCCTTCGGAACGCCAGTTGCTGCGACGCCGAGCCATGTCTCGGATGATGATGCCCCGGGTAAACGGTCGGCGTGATTCGTCGTCGAACGCAGTGACGCCATAGTTCCCAATGTGCGGATAGGTGAACGTGATGAGCTGCCCGGCGTAGGAAGGATCGGTGATGATCTCTTGATATCCGGTGAGGGCCGTGTTGAAGACGACTTCGCCAGAGGTGATGCCATCAGCACGTTGAGCCCCGATTGATTCACCTTCGAACACGGTGCCGTCGGCGAGAACCAGCAGTGCTTCTTCGATACTGCTCATCGTTGTGCCTCTCCATCGAGAACGGTCGGGACGCCACATAGGAAGGTATGTCGCACCTTTCCGCGCACGACGCGCCCTGCATATGGCGTGTTGTTGGATTTACTTGCGAGTGCGGATGGGTCGACGGCCCACTCGAGGGCCGGATCGAACACCACAAGGTGCGCTGGTTCATCGGCTTGGACATTGCGACCATGCACATCATCGAGGCGGGCAATCGCTGCCGGGTTCCATGACATCTTGGCGATGAACTCGGTCATTGAGAGCACCCCGGGTTCGACCAATTCGGTGATGCCGAGAGCAAGCGCCGTTTCGAGCCCGAGCATTCCGCATGGCGCATGATCGAACGGCGCCTCTTTCACATCGTCGGTGTGAGGAGCGTGATCGGTAGCAATCGCATCGATAGTGCCATCGGCCAAACCTGCTTTTACCGCCGCGACATCTTCTGCTGTTCTCAGAGGCGGGTTGACTTTGAAGACCGGATCGTAGGAAGCGACCTCGGCATGCGTGAGGGTGAAGTGATGGGGCGTAGCTTCAGCCGTGACATTCAGACCCTTTGCTTTCGCTTCGCGCACTAGTGCGACAGCGCCTGCCGTTGAGAGATGTTGGAAGTGCACCGCCATCCCCGTGAGACGCGAGAGGGCAATGTCGCGAAACACCATGAGCTCTTCAGCTTCCGCCGGAATGCCGGGAATGCCTAGGCGGCTCGACCACTCACCTTCGTGCATGTGTCCGCCGTGGCTTAGCGCTTCCACTTCACAGTGCTGCGCCAACACCACAGACTCGGGCAAGCCCGACGCGTATTCGAGGGCACGCCGCATGAGTCGATCGTTCTGAACTCCGCAACCGTCGTCGGTGAAGATTCGAACGCCGGCCGCAGCGAGCTCTGCCATGGGAGAAAGCGCATCGCCTTCGCGACCGAGAGTGATCGAGGCTGACGAACGCACATCGCATAAGCCCGCAGCGACTCCAGCATCGAGCACCTGGCGAACGACAGCGACTGAATCAATGGTCGGTTCAGTATTTGGCATCGCCACCACAGCGGTGTAACCACCGAGTGCGGCGGCGCGGCTTCCGCTTTCGATCGTTTCTGCTTCTTCTCGGCCTGGTTCACGCAAGTGCGTATGGATGTCGACGAATCCAGGGGAAACGACACAACCGCTGATGTCGAGCACCGGTGCCTTCGCAAGACCGAGTGCCTTGAGATCAAGATCGACACCGACCGCGGCAATGGTTCCGTCGGGGGCGATTGCGACGTCGGCGATTCGTTCGCCGGTCCGATCGACGACCCGCCCACCAGTGAGAATCCATCCTGCTGACTCGGACACAATTGCCTTTCGGTTCGTCGCGTTGTTTGAGTTCTTAGACATCGGCTTCGCCTCCCCATGTGGTTCCGCTTCCGAGGAGAAGGAACAGAACCGCCATGCGCACCGCGACTCCGTTGCGGACCTGGTCGACGATGACGGTGTTGGGAAGGTCGGCAACCGCAGCGTCGATTTCGACCCCGCGATTCATGGGACCGGGATGCATGATCAGAGCGTGGTCAGGGAGTAGTTCCGCACGCCGTTCGTTGAGTCCGTAGCGAGCGCTGTACTCGCGAATAGTTGGGATGAGTGCCTCGGTCATGCGTTCGCGTTGCATCCGGAGCATGTAACAAACATCGACGGTCGGCAATACGGCGTCGATATCGGTGCTGACTTTTACGGGCCAACCTTCGAGGCTTGGAGGAAGCAAGGTTGGCGGAGCAACCAAGGTGACCTCAGCGCCGAGAGCGGTAAAGGCTGCGACGTTGCTGCGGGCGACTCGTGAATGACGGATGTCGCCGACAATGGCGATCCGCTTGCCGGTGATGTCGCCGAACCGCTGGCGAATCGTGTAGCAATCGAGCAGCGCTTGCGTGGGATGTTCATGCCATCCATCGCCGGCGTTGATGACTGCGCTTGTCGCCCATTGTGCGATTTGTCGGGGAACGCCGGCCGAAGCGTGCCGAACCACGATTGCATCGACACCCATCGCCTCGATGGTTTCGATGGTGTCACGTAGCGACTCCCCCTTCTTTACCGAAGAAGTACTCACGCTGAAGTTCATGGTGTCGGCGGAAAGCCGCTTTGCCGCAGTTTCAAAGCTGAGTCGAGTACGGGTGGAATCTTCAAAGAAGAGCGAAACCACCGTGCGACCGCGCAGTGCCGGGACTTTCGGGATTGTCCGTTCGCTTACCTCGACAAATGAATCGGTGAGTGTCATGACCTCGGAGATGCCCGTTGCAACATCGGGGCCAAGATCGGAGATTGCCAACAAACTGCGCAAGCGACCGTGACGTGGGTTGGTGACTGGTCGATTCACTTGACCATCTCCCCGAGATCGACACCGTCGGCGGTGACATCGACGGCTTCGTCGCGTCGTGTCGGAAGGTTCTTGCCGACATAGTCGGGCCTGATCGGCAGTTCTCGATGGCCTCGATCGACCATCACTGCCAGTTGCACCGCGCGAGCTCGTCCGTAGTCAGACAGGGCGTCGAGAGCTGCTCGGATTGTGCGCCCAGTGAAGAGCACGTCGTCGACCAAGATCACGGTGCGCCCGTCGAGGTCGCAGGGAATATCGGTAACGGTCTCGGGCAGCACCGGCCGAAGCCCAATATCGTCTCGGTAGAAGGCAACATCGACACAGCCGACCGGAACCTCGGTGCCGTCGATGAGTTCAAGAGCGTCACAGAGCCGGGCGGCCAGCGGCACTCCCCCGGTCTGCAATCCGATGACAACGAGGTCGTCGAGTCCCTGGTTTCGCTCGATAATTTCATGGGCCATGCGCTTGGTGGCCCGCTTCATGTCATCGGCGGTCATGACCCGGGTTCGGGCAACAAAAACGCCCCCATATGGGGGCGTAAGGCGTCGTTCGCGTTCAGCCACGTTCGTGGTCCTTCCTGTCCGTACGGGCCTCACGGGACCCGCTTCACGGTCAGAAGGAGAGTGTATCGCGTCTTAGCGAACCGCGCCTGCTACCGCTGAGAGCACGCCATTTACATAGCGACTGCTGTCGTCGGTGCTGTAGGACTTCGCCAATTCGACGGCTTCAGAGATGACCACTGCGGTCGGAACATCGGGCCGGTGGATGAGTTCGTAGGTAGCCAAACGCAGGATGGCTCGATCGAGTGCAGGCATGCGATCGACGTCCCAGTTGCGGGCATGGGACGCGATGACCGCATCGAGGTCGTCTTGGTTCTCCCCCACTCCAACTACGAGCTGAGCGGCGAACTCGTCGGGATCAACTGGCAACGCGGCGAGGACATCTGCAATGGCATTGCCCTTCATCTCGGTTTCGTAGAGGAGGTGAAAGGCGCGCTCGCGAGCGTCGTGTCGATTGGTTGCGTTTCCGAAGTCTTCGCTCACGCCCGGGTCAGATATTCGCCGGTGCGGGTGTCGACCTTGACGCGATCATTTGGATCGACAAAGAGAGGAACCTGAATAACAAGCCCGGTTTCAAGCGTGGCGGGTTTGCGGGCACCAGAAACGCGATCGCCCTGAATACCGGGTTCGGTTTCGGCGATGTTCAATTCGACGGCGGCTGGCAATTCGATACCAACGATCTCGTCGCCGTACATCTTGAGAACTGCTTCGCCATTTTCGACCAGATAGTTCGAGGCATCACCAAGTGAGGATGGGCCGACATTGAGCTGATCAAAGGTCGTGTTGTCCATGAAGACATAGTCATCGCCTGAGCGGTAGAGGAACTGCATCTCCCGCTTGTCGATCATGGCTCGCTCGACTTTTTCGCCGGCGCGGAAGGTGCGTTCAACGACGGCACCATTGCGAGCGTTCTTGAGGGTTGTGCGAACAAACGCCCCACCCTTGCCCGGCTTCACATGTTGGAACTCAACGATTTCGAACAGCACGCCTTCGATATCGAGGGCCATACCGTTCTTGATGTCGTTCGTGGTGATCGTGGGCATCGGGGCCTTCCTGATCCGGAACCGTGACGCAGGTCAGGGCTTCGGTGACTTCGTTGTGTGAGTGAGGGGTCGACACCCATCGGGGGTGACGACGACGCTGTCTTCCATTCGGACCCCGCCGTACGCCGGGAGGTAAACACCCGGTTCGACGGTGACGACGTCGCCGGCCGAGAGCGTATCAGTGCTGGTTGCGGCCACTCTCGGGGCTTCGTGGATGTCCAAACCAACCCCGTGACCAGTCCCATGAGTAAAGGAATCGAGCCAACCGGCATCTGCGATGACGGAACGAGCGGCCGCATCAATCTCCGATGTCGGCACGCCTGGACCTACTGCTGCGACACCTGCTTCATTCGAAGCCGTAACAACCTCAAGCATCCGCAAACAGGTGGCATCGACCTCGCCGATTGCAACAGTTCTGGTCATATCCGAGCAATAGCCATCGACAATGCACCCAAAGTCGATCACGACAAGGTCGCCGTCTTGGATGCGACGATCGGTGGGACGCGCATGGGGCTTGGCCCCGTTCGGGCCGGACGCAACGATGGTTTCAAAACTTGTGCCCGAGGCTCCGAGTTGGCGCATGGCCGAATCAAGAGCAAGAGCGAACTCGGATTCGGTGAGGCCATCGAGTAAGGAGGATCGACGCTCAGCAAGTGCGGCGTCGGCGATAGCAGCAGCAAGTTCCATCCGCGCGAGTTCTGCAGTGTCTTTCGAACGACGAAGTGTTTCTATGACTCCGGTTGTGGCCACGATCTGTTGAGCGCTGAACCAGTCGTCGGCGTAGCGACGCTGAGCCGACCATGTGATGTGGTCGGCTTCGAGGCCAATACGCGATGCCGAACCCGCAATCGAAGCAACGACTTCACGTTGTGCGATGGAGGTGATCTCGAGACGTGATGGCGAACTCGAGGCCGAAAGCTGATCGGCGGCCTGTTCGGTATAGCGACCATCGGTCACGAGAACCATGTCATCGGCAGTTACGACCACAATGCCGGCACTACCGGTAAATCCCGTCAGATAGCGGATGTTGCTTCGGGCAGTAACCAGTAACGCGTCGAGTTCGTCATTGACCATGGCTGCACGCAACCGATCAACGCGATCGGCCACAACCAACGGAGGCAGTTCGGCAAAGCGATCGGCAATCGAAACCGCTGTAGATGCGGCAGTCATGGCCTTCACTTCAACAGTGTTGCCACTGCATCGACGGCGAGGCGGTATCCGTCGCCACCGAATCCGGCAATGGTCCCCGTAGCCACTGGAGCAACGACTGATGTCTTTCGCCATTCCTCGCGAGCGGCCGGGTTTGAAAGGTGCAATTCGATGACTGGGCCATCGAACGCCGCAAGTGCATCGTGAAGCGACCAGGCGTAATGGGTAAATGCCCCAGGATTGAAGATGATGGCCGCGCATCGGCGACGCGCTCCATGAATGGCGTCGACAAGTTCTGACTCAGCATTCGACTGCAGATGTTCAATTGAGAGTCCGTGACCTTCCGCTGCCGCAGTTGCCGTAGCTACGTGATCATCGAGGGTCGAGGTGCCGTAGATCTCGGGCTCACGATCGCCGAGAAGATTGAGGTTCACTCCTGAAAGCAAGAGAACAATGGGAGCGTTCGACATCAGCGGTCTCCTTCGGCACGAATGGCATCGATTGAGTCTTCGATAAGTGACATTTCGACTCCGGTAACAGATTCAACCCCATTAGGCCCGTCGAGAACGAACGTAATTCCATCGAGCGCTTTCTTATCTCGACCCATGAGGGCGACGAGTTCAGCGTTTTGCAGACCAGAAGGAAGCGTCAGGGGCAGCTCGTAGGCACCCACGACACGGCGGTGTTCAGCAACACGGTCTGCATTGATGCGGCCCAAACGATGCGCGAGTTCAGCAGCGAAGATCAACCCGATCGCCACTGCTTCTCCGTGACGAAGATCGTGATCGCCCGCTATTTCGATGGCGTGAGCCAATGTGTGTCCGTAATTCAGTGTGGCTCGGGCACCACCCTCGCGTTCGTCGCTCGCAACAACTGCTGCTTTGATTGCAACGCAAGCGGCCACCTGTTCATCGATCGGCAACGCATCGATGCCTTCGCCGCCGAGAAAGTGGTACTTGGCGATTTCGCCGAGACCACAGCGGTATTCACGCGGCGACAACGTTGTCAGTAGACCGGTATCGCACACAACGCCGGAGGGCTGCCAATAAGCGCCGACCAGATTCTTTCCCTCGGGGATATTCACGCCGGTCTTGCCGCCGATTGCTGCATCGACCTGCCCGACCAACGTGGTGGAAACATGCACAACAGGCACGCCACGGTGATAAGAGGCAGCCGCATAACCAGCGGTATCGGTGACAATTCCTCCACCGACCGCAACAACACAGTCGGCGCGCGTGAGACCCCATTGCGCAAACTGTCGACAAAGGGCTTCGACCGTAGTCATTGACTTCGACTGTTCGCCATCGCCCATCGTGAACACCTTGTGTTCACGCCCTGGGTCAACATCGATACCAAGACCTTCTTGAGTAACGATCGCCACACGCTTGGCCCGTTCCGGAATCAGACGAGAGAGTTCTGAGCGAACGCCATCGCCAACAAGAACCTCGTAGGAGCGATCTGCGAGTTGAACGGGGACCACGATCATTGAGCATCAACCTCGTTCACCGAGCGAACGATGGCGCGGACCACATCAGAAATTGGAGCGGTGCAGTCGACAGTGACGTCGGCTACTTCGCTATAGAGGGATGCACGATCAGATTCCATTTGCGACAATGTTGCCCGGGGGTCGTTGGCAAGTGCGGGACGGTGCGTGCCGCGTGAGGTGCGACCCACGAGAACGTCGACGGGAGCACGCATCCACACAACCGTGCCCGATTCGCGGAGCGCGGATCTGGTCGTTTCGCTCAGCACTGAACCACCTGCAGCGGCGATCACTGAGGGAATTGGTGACCTAAGGAGATCGGCCATGACATCGGCCTCGATCGCTCGAAACGCTGGTTCGCCGTCGGTGGCGAAAATCTCGGCGACAGCGCGGCCTGTGCGAGACACGACTTCATCGTCGGAATCGACAAATGGACGCGACAGTTCTTTGGCTACTCGGCGGCCCACAGTTGACTTACCCACCCCCATCATCCCGATCAGCACAATGTGTGCCGAACCGGATGCGGCGCTGTTCACGCCTTGGGCGCATCGGCGCCGTCGGCGAACGCCTGTCCGGCGTCCCAGTTGAGCGGCTTCGCATCGGGGTCGAGCGCAGCAGAGGTGTCGATGCGAGAGGTTTGTTCGCGAACCTGGGCGATGAACGTGTCGTGATTGCGAACGAATTCTTCTAACGAGTCGCCACCAAATTTGCGAAGCGCCTCGCTGGCGATGACAAGAGCCGCCATGGCTTCAGCGACGACACCCATGGCCGGAACCGCAGTGACATCAGTGCGTTCGCGAAATGAAACGCCGGCTTCTTTTGTTGCAGTGTCGACGGTCGCAAGGACAGGGCGATTGAGAGTCGCGAGCGGCTTCATCGCCACGTGAGCAATGAGTACCTCTCCGGTTGACATCCCACCTTCAATGCCTCCGGCATTGGCACTGGTTCGTCGGTACGTGGACGCGACTTCGTCCCACACAATGGGGTCGTGCGCTTCAGAACCGGGGCGAGCAGCTACATCGAATCCGTCACCGATCTCGACACCTTTGACAGCTTGAATCGAGAGCAGACCTTGTGCCAACAATCCATCGAGGCGACGATCCCAGTGCACATGACTACCGAGCCCAATCGGAACACCATGGGCAACGACTTCGACAACACCGCCGAGAGAATCGCCGGCCTTTTGCGCGGCCTTGATCGAAGCGATCATCTCTGCTTCGGCAGAAGCATCGAGACAACGGACTTCAGAATCGTCGACTGGAGCGAAACCGCCGGGCTCGGGTCGTGCGGCAACCGAGGCACGAATTGGACCCAGCGCGATTACATGCGAACCGACCTCGGCTCCGATATGTGACAACAATGCCTTGGCTACGGCGCCGGCGGCAACGCGCGCTGCCGTTTCGCGAGCTGATGCTCGTTCGAGCACATTGCGAGCATCGTCGAAGCCGTATTTCTGCATGCCAGTGAGGTCGGCATGGCCTGGACGGGGTGTTGTGAGTTTCTGAGTGGTCTGGCCAGGATGAGGAGACATCTCCTCGGTCCACTTCTTTTCCCATTCGCTGTTGCCAATTTCGATCGCAACTGGGGAACCGAGGGTGAGTCCGTGGCGGACCCCAGCGAGGATGGTGACCTCGTCGGCTTCGAACTTCATACGAGGTCCACGACCGAAGCCAAGTCGGCGGCGGGCCAGCTCGTTTCCGATTTGCTCCACAGTGATGGGCAAACCGGCAGGAAGGCCTTCGAGAATAACGACGAGGGCCTTGCCATGGGATTCACCGGCGGTCAGATAACGCAGCACTGAACCAATCTACCGGCCTGCTCCACCCCATTCGGAGCCAGTTTCGCTATTGGCCTAAGTCAGCCCGCAAGCGCTCGGCTCAAAAGGACCGTGACGAGGGCCCCAATTGCCAAGAACGGACCGAACGGGAAGGCCTGGCTGCGACCCCGAAGAACCATGAGTGCGACTCCACCGACCGTGCCGAAGGCAAACCCGATGAGGAAAAGCCAGAGAACAATGATCACCGCATCACCGAATGAGTGCGCCTGCCATCCCACCATCAGACCGAGTAGCGCAACGAACTTCACGTCACCAAAACCCATCCCCTGAGGTGAGATCAAGTGCACGATGAGGAGAACACCAAATGCCAGAAGCGCAGCAAGATACGCATACCGCATTCGATCTGCTGAGTTGTCGAAGATTGAAATACTCGCGATGAGCACTACTCCGATTGCGAGTGAGGGCAGGACGACAACATCGGGTAGGCGATATTCGGTGAGATCGATAACGCTGGCCAACAACACCGCGGCGAATCCTGCGAGATAGGCCAGCAGCTCTGCCCACGATGCGTCGGTGAATCTCCAACCCAGAAGTACGAAAACCCCCATCGCCGTGATCCCGATGGCGAGTGTGCGTCCTGAAATCCGAGGACTATCTGAAGGCTGGAATAGCGGGCGTTCTGTGACAAAGCCTTCCGCGAGGTTCGAAATCAAAGCACCGCACGGAACCGCCAACACGATGCACACGAGAAGGCGGATCGTATTCATCGTCGGGGCTCAGCCGAGTTGGTCGGCCACAGAGGCCAGCATCACATCGATGGGGGCATCGACTCCGGTCCACAATTCAAACTGCGCTGCTGCTTGATGAGCCAACATCGCGACTCCATTCGTAACGGAGGCACCGCGTTCGCGGGCAATCGCCAACAGCGGGGTTTCAAGAGGCTTGTAGACAATGTCAACGAGCAATTGGCCGTCGTGCAGCACCGACGCGTCGAACGGAACATCGCTTGCGGCGGGTTCACCCATGCCTATCGAGGTTGCATTCACAATGAGGTCGGCGTCGACAAGATCGGAGTGGGCGCCATCGAGGGCCACAACTTCGCCCCGATCACCCGCAAGCGCTGCCGTTCGCTCAGCGCGACCAAGCGTTCGATTAACTACAACAATTTCTGCAGCCCCGGCATCGGCAAGTGCAAGCACGATTGATCGGGCCGCTCCTCCCGCGCCAAAGACAACACAGCGTTTGTTTGCTGGTTCGAAGGCGAAACTGTGACGCAACGATCGGATGAATCCGTCGCCATCGGTGTTATGGCCGGTCAGAACTCCCCCGTCGTTCACGATGCAGTTCACTGCGCCTAATCGTTCGGCAGTAGGCGAAAGACGATCGCAACAAGCGGCCGCGCTTTCTTTATGGGGCATGGTCACTGAAAGCCCCGCGATTCCGAGCGCGCGCACGCCAGCCAACGCATCGGGAAGGCGCATAGCCGGGACTTCCAAGGCCACATATGACCAGTCGAGTCCTGTTGCCGCGAACGCAGCATTCATCAATGTCGGAGAAAGCGAATGGCGGACCGGGTCACCGATCACTGCCGCAAGTCGCGTCTGCCCGGTGGGTTTCATCAGAAAACGCCTCGGGCCTTGGCATCGGCGACCGCTTTGGTGAAGTCGGTCTGATTGTTGGTGAAGTAGTGGTGGCCGTCTTTGTCGGTGAGCACGTAGAACAGCCAATCACCTGGAGCGGGGTTAAGCGCAGCGTTTATTGATTTCTGTCCCGGCGAATTGATCGGCGCTGGCGGCAATCCCTTCTTCAACCGAGTGTTGTATGGCGAATCGGTCTTGAGGTCAGAATCAGTGAGCGTTGTCTTGCGCTTTTGAATGGCATAGAGCACCGACGCATCGATCCCTAGGGTGTCGCCCCGAGCGAGTCGGTTGTAAATCACGCGTGCAATCTTGGCGCGGTCTTCATCGATCTTTGCTTCCGATTCCACGAGCGACGCAACAATGAGTGCTTCATAGGGCGAGATCACCTTCGTTCCCGCAACACCTTTAAGTTTCGCCGTGGCGTTTGGCAACCCTTCACTCTGGGAAATCCGATCAAACGAGATCATCATTTGATCGACAAGTTTCTGGGCGTTGCCAACATCTTGTTGCGCAATTTCATAGGTCGCCGGGTAGAGGAATCCTTCAAGATTCCCCGAACCTGCTGGCTGAAGCGATGGATGGGTATTTGCGAGCGCGGCATCGAGCGCGGCGGGGTCCATCGATGGAAACTTTTCGAGCGCGAGTTTCTTAAATTCTGAAACCCACAGTCCTTCGCGAACGAGAAAGAAGACGGTCTTCGGTGGCGCTGGACCAGCTTTCAGAACATCAACGACGTCGCCCATGGAACTGTTGACACGTAAACCTTCATAGTCGCCGGCCTGAAATGGATCGCCACCTTTCCATTTGACGTACCACTCGAACACCGACGCACTCGAAATCACGTTCTTTTCTGCCAACGCAGTGGCAATTTGCGATGTCGTTGCGCCCTTCGGGACGGTGAAGGCAACTTCCTCGCCCGGATTTCCCGGATTGATCTTGCCCTGTACCCAAAAGCCCGCGGCACCGATAAGCAGTGCAATGACGAGCAGCGGCACACCAATCAGTAAGGCCCATCGACCGCCACGGCCTCCGCCGCCGCGAACTGAGACGTAGTCGCCAGCATCGCCGTCGTCGCCGTCGCCGTCATTCGACATCGAAACGTCACTAAACGGTTCCGCATCAATCTCAGGCGAGCGAGATGGCACCGATTGCGTGGGCGGTGGCGGCAATAACGGCGCGGGCGACGGCGCGGCCTCAAGCCCAAAGAGTTCGAACGGATCTGGTTGTTCGGGCACGTGTGGCTCTGTGGTTCTCGATCAGGAATCGGATTGGTTGGCGAGGCCATCGAGCCACGCTTGCAGCATCACCGCAGCAGCGACCTGGTCGACCATCTGGCGCTGGGAACGTCCTGGCACCGCACCCTCCTGCAAAAGGCGGGTGGCCGTCACCGTGGTGAGTCGTTCATCGTAGGGAACCACCGGGATCGATGTCGCCGCGACCAGTTCGGCGATCTCCGACCGCACTAAAACTGCGGCTGGACCTTCACTCCCATCAAGGGAAAGCGGGAGTCCGACCACAAGCGTGTCGACCTCCCATTCCGCCGCGATAGCAAGCAGATTCCGGTGATCTATGGCGTGATTCGCCGAGCGCTGCACCGTTTCTATTGGCGAGGCCACCGAACCTGAAGACAGAGCGACACCGATTCGGCGCTCGCCAAGATCGATTCCGAGCGCTCGCACTAGGAACGGACCGCCGCCCGAACCAGATCGAGGGCTTCATCGAGTGCTTCAGGATCTTTGCCGCCGGCAACTGCGAGGTCGGCGCTCTTACCGCCGCCGCCCTTCACTTTCTTCGCCGCATCGGCAATGAGTTCTGAAGCATTGAGACCAGAATCGGCTGCAACTGCAGCAACGATCGTGACGCCGCCACCTTCGGGTGCAGTCCCGAGCACAACAGCCTTAATGCCGGCACGATCGCGAATGGCAACGGCAAGATCGCGAACGCCGTCACGGTCGAGCCCGTCGACACGCTCGATAACGATGCCGTCGATAGCGAGATCGGCGAGTTCACCGGAACGACCAGCGGCCGCCTGACGCTCGAGATCACGAATGCGCGTACGAAGTTCTTTCACTTCGGCAACTCGACGCTCGACGGCGTCTACAAGTTCGTCGGTGGCCACGCCCATGGCATCGGCAGCCGCCTTGATGCGACGTTCGTCTTCACGCAGGCGTTCGATGGGACCAGTACCTGATACCGCTTCGATGCGACGAATGTTCGAGCCGATCGAGGCTTCACTAATGATCTTTACCGGACCAATATCGCCAAGTGCTTTTACATGGGTGCCGCCGCAAAGTTCCGTTGAGTGCGGCCCAGCTTCAAGAACCTTCACAACGTCGCCGTATTTATCGCCGAAGAATGCGATAGCACCGCTCGCTTCTGCTTCGTCTTTCGTGGTTTCATAATGCCGAGCAGGAGAGTTTTCTAGGATGTCGCCAGCGACAAGGTCTTCGATCGCAATGATTTCGTCGTCGCTCAACGCGTCGTAATGAGAGAAGTCGAAACGAAGACGATCGGGCCCGACAAGTGAACCTTGCTGCTTCACGTGATCGCCAAGCGTTTCGCGCAACGCCCAATGAAGAAGATGCGTTGCGGTGTGATTGCGCTTGATCGCATCGCGGCGTTCGCCATCGATCACCGCATTGACGCTTTGACCGACTTCGATATCACCTTCGAGGACCTCGAAGCGATGTCGCACCACACCAGGTGCTCCGTAGACCGTTTCAACAATGCGGGCCCGACCAGTCGGTGAGGTGATGACGCCGATGTCGCCCACCTGACCGCCTGATTCGGCGTAGAAGGGTGTCTGGTTAAGAACGATTGAATCCTCGGTAACGGCAAGAACCGTTGCATCGACGGCATAGGAATCATCGCCAAGAAACAGCGTTGAGCCTTGCTCGGCTGAGATGGCAGCGAAGACTTCGACTCCGCCACCACCGCCGCCCTTTCGAGCGTCTTTGGCTCGTCGACGTTGTTCTGCCATTTCTGTAGCAAAACCGTCTTCGTCGACATCGTGACCGCGTTCAAGAGCAATTTCACGAGTCAATTCAAGGGGAAATCCGTGCGTGTCATGCAGAAGGAAGGCGACCGAACCGCCGATGGTGGCGCCTGGACCAAGTCGATCGAGTTCTGTGTCGAGCAACGCAGTGCCGGATTTCAGTGTGGCGCGGAATCGTTCCTCTTCACGCGCAACCACAGTGCGCACAAAGTCTTGCTGCTTGACGAGATCGGGATACGCCTCACCCATAACTTCGACAGTTGTGTCGACAAGGGTCGGTGTCACAAGGTCGGCGACATCGAGCAGATAGGCCTCGCGCACAGCGCGACGAATGATGCGACGAAGCACATAGCCGCGTCCTTCGTTCGAAGGAAAGACTCCGTCACTCACGAGGAAGCTCATGGTGCGCGCATGCTCGGCGAGGATGCGCAGCGAGATGTCGGAACGCTCCCCTGCCCCGAGGCGCGTATTGGTGATGCGCTGTGCGGTTTCGACCAGTGGCGCGAGCACGTCGGTTTCAAAAACCGAATCGACACCCTGCAGTACACCAAGGATGCGTTCGAGGCCGGCGCCGGTATCGATGTTCTTTTTCGGCAGCTCGGTGTCGTGACCATCGGTGTCACGCGCAAACTGCATGAAGACGAGATTCCAAATTTCGAGGAATCGTTCGTCGCTACCTGAGGCCGGGCCACCATCGGGGCCATAGGCCGCACCCTTATCGACGTAAATCTCCGAACAAGGCCCGCAAGGACCGGGAGGGCCGCCAGGTGGGCCCCACCAATTGTCGGCGTCGAGGAACTGGATGCGTTCGGGGTTTACGCCAACTTCGTCGCGCCAAATATCGGCAGCTTCTTGATCGCTCAGATGGCAGGTGACCCAAAGCAGTTCGGGATCGATACCAAAGAGATTGGTGACCATGTCCCAGGCCATGGGGATGGCTTCATGTTTGAAGTAGTCACCGAACGAGAAGTTGCCGAGCATTTCGAAAAACGAAAGATGCCGGGCATCGCGCCCGACCTCTTCAAGATCGGAATCTTTGCCGCCAGCGCGAACACACTTCTGCACTGTGGTGGCCCGACTGAACGGTGGTTGTTGTTCGCCGAGGAAGTAGGGCTTGAACGGCACCATTCCGGCGACGGTGAAAAGAAGATCAGGATCGTGAGGAATGAGGCTCGCCGAGGGAACAATCGTGTGGCCTCGGGCCTCGAAGAACGAGGTGAATGCTCGGCGCAACTCGTTCGCGGTCATCGGGTTCATGATGCGCTCAGCCTAATGACTGTGCGCAGCAACCTTCGATTCAACTCCGCGGCGCGTCGGGCTCATCGAGACCATCGTCGGATTCCCGCGGCGCCACTGCGCCATCGTCGTAATCCACTGGCCCGATAACACGGAAACCTTCACCATCTTCAATAATTCGAGGCTCCGCAGCTCGGGGAGTCGACGGCAACAGAGTTTCCGAGTTGATCGCTATCCGTTCGGTCGGCCCACCACCGCGGCGCTTTGACAGCGTTAATTCAATGACGACTCCGACGATGAGTCCTAAGACGATGACCAGGACGGCAATAGCCATGCCAGATCATAACTCACTTGAATAATTTCTGTCCGGTTCAGATCGAATGAACGAGTAGGCGCAGAATGCAGGACCTAGTCGCCTAGGACTGGCCCCCATTCAGGACCAGCCAGTCCCCCCTGCTCCCGGCGCCGAGCGAGAAGACTCGCCCCAGCGCCAAGGAGAAGAAGGATCAGGCCGAGGGCCACAAAGGGCACGACATCGTTTGAGCCCGTGCGGGGCAATGCCGCTGTGGGCGGCGTTTCGGGCAAGACGTCTCGTTCATCTGGAACCACTGCCGGCTCGGGAGTAACGGGCACCGAGACTGATGGCTCCGCCGACCCAGCCACGTTGGTCGCTGTCACTCGATAGAGAACCGCAATGCCGTTTGCTATCGGTGCATCGGTCAACGAAGTTCCCGTTGTCGTTGCGACCACCTGCCACGTGAGTCCACCGTCGAGCGAACGTTCGACCAGATAGGTCACGGGACTGCCGCCGTCGTTGACTGATGGAGTCCATTTGACAGTCGCCGAACCATCACCCGCTGTCACAGCGGGTACTCCTGCAGGACTCGGTGGATTCGCGGCGAACGCGATGACTTCAGTCCATGGGCTATCGCCGACCACGGAATAGGACTGCACTCGGAACCAGTAACGCGTTCCTGGCTGCAAACCAGTCACCGTGAGCGACGTTGCATCAACGAGACCGGAACCAGTTGGCGACAACAACCCTGTCACCACATAGTTCGTGCCGATTGATGTCGTCAGAACTCCCGCACCCGTTTGCTTGACGTCCGATGTCGTCGATGACACCGAGAACGAACGGCTAGATGGAGCAATGGCGAAGACGTCAGGCCCGAGTTGAATCGGGTCGGTCCACGTCGATCCGTTCAACGATTGCTCGAGTCGATAACCGACAATCGCTGTACCACCATCATCGACCGGCGAGGCCCATTGCACCGTGACCTGACCTGGAGCACTTTGCGTGGTCAACGCCGCCGGCACTGTGGGCGGCGCAACCGGGGCTGCCGTCACCCACACACTTGCTGCACCACTACCAGCCGAGTTGACCGCGCGAGCTCGGAACACATAGGCGATGCCATTCGTCAGACCGGTCACTGTCACCGAAGTTGTCGGCGACGAGGGACCGTTCTGCCACGTACGCCCACCATCACGGGAAAGTTCAACGACATAGCTTGTGATGTTTGCGCCGCCATTCGAAACCGGCGCCACCCAACTGAGCGAAACCTGACCGTTTCCAGAGACGGATACCATGTTTGTCGGTGCCGAAGACGTCGTCACCGGCGTTGCCGAGACTGATGGCGTTGCCGATGCACCAGCACCGATCATGTTCGTGGCCGTCACACGGAATTGGTACGGCGTTCCGTTCGTGAGTCCGACGACAAGGAAGTTACGAGCGGTTACCGCAGACGCAACAATCGCCCAACTCGTTCCACCGTCTGATGAGATCTCGACTCGGTAGGAACTGATTGATGCGCCGCCGTCGCTGGCCGGAGCCGACCACGACAAAGCGATCTGCCCATCACCAGACACCAACACAAGAGATGTCGGAGCTCCCGGTGCTGCCGCCGGAGTCGCTGTCACCGGTGCACTCGGTGCGCCGCTTCCTGCCGCGTTCACAGCGATGACACGGAAGGCGTAGGCCGTTCCGTTCGTCAGGCCGGAAATCACTGCACCGGTAGCTGATGTCGTCGTGGCTGTTGCCCAAGTAAGGCCACCATCAGTCGAACGTTCCACGATGTAGGACGTCACCGGCGCACCACCATCAGATGTTGGGACTGCCCAAACAAGTGCAGCAGTTCCATCCGAGGCAACAACGCTGAGATTGACCGGAGCTGTCGGCGGTGTACGAGGAGCAATCGCTCCTGAAAGCGACACCGACGAACCTGTACCAGCTGCGTTACGAGCAGAGATACGGAAGCGATAGGTAGCGCCGTTGGCCAAACCGGAGACAACTGCGGAGCGATCTGCAGTTGTCACCACGATCTGCCATGAGGCACCCCCATCGGTCGATTGCTCAACGAGGTAGCTCGATACGGACAAGCCTCCGTCGGTTGCCGGAGCAGCCCACACGATTGTCACTGAACCATCACCTGCGGTTGCAACCGGGTTCAACGGAGCACCCGGGACCGTCGAAGGCGTCACCGAGGTTGCTGAACTCGCAACGCCCTGTCCGGCGACGTTCACTGCACGCACGCGGAAGGCATACGTGGTTCCATTCGCGAGACCCGACACGACAAAGGACGTTGTTGCTGTCGAACCAGCACCAGACCAGGTAAGACCACCGTCATTGGAGCGCTCCACGACATAACCCGTAATCGACGAACCGCCATCAGTTGACGGAGCTATCCAGGTGATCGTTGCGGACCCATTTCCGAGCGTCGCGCTCAAACTTGTCGGCGCACCTGGGATCGAACGCGGTGTCACCGACGAAGTTGAAACTGAGAGTCCGGAACCTGCGTTGTTCAACGCTGTGATGCGGAACTGCTCAGCCGTTCCGTTGGTGAGTCCCGATACTTGGTAACTCGTGCCAACCACAGATGCTGCAAGAACAGTCCATCCACCTGCG
>CAEUNJ010000022.1_pt1 | contig 23090 bp, 20 predicted proteins | sample 7263841 | NCBI WGS metagenome assembly CAEUNJ01 (sample SAMEA6814163, study PRJEB35770) | uncultured Microthrixaceae bacterium | biome: Freshwater; feature: Freshwater reservoir; material: water | place: Czech Republic | collected 2017-06-27 | depth 30m m
AACCCGCCTCGGGCTTGCGTTGAATCGGCAGGTACTCGGTAAGCGGTTCCTTGGTGATCACCACCGCTGCTGCGTGAATACCGTCCTGGCGACGAAGCCCTTCGAGCCCGCGCGCAACGTCGATCACCTGACGAGCATCGTTGTCGTTGGCGTAGATGTCGCGAAGATCTGAAGCCATCTTGAAACCGTCGGTGAACTTGGGATGCTCCTCGAGACACGCATAGAGCGGCGTATCGCGACCCATCACCAATGGAGGCATGAGCTTGGCGACTTTGTCGCCTACGGCATAGGGATAGCCCAGCACTCGGGCGGCATCACGAACCGCAGCACGAGCTTTGATCGTCGAGAACGTGACGATCTGGGCAACATGGTCACGGCCATATTTCTCAGCCGCGTAGCGAATCATTTCGTCTCGGTAACGGGAGTCGAAGTCCATGTCGATATCGGGCATCGAACTACGGCTTGGGTTCAAGAAGCGCTCGAACAGAAGGTCGTATTCGATTGGATCGAGGTCGGTGATTCGCAACGTGTAGGCCACCGCACACCCAGCGGCAGAACCTCGCCCTGGTCCAACTCGAATGTTGTTATCTCGAGCGTGCTTGATGAGATCCCAAACGATGAGGAAGTACGAAGAGAATCCCATATCGGCAATGACCTGGAGTTCGTAGACCAAGCGTTCGACGATGTGGTCGGGAACGGTCTCGCCCCAACGTTGTTTGGCCCCTTCAAACGTGAGATGACGTAAGTACTCCGCACCATCGGTGAAGCCCTCAGGGAGCGGGAAGTTGGGAAGTTGCGGATTTCCGAATTCGATTTCGACATTGCAGCGCTCGGCGATCCAGAGCGTGTTGTCGCAAGCTTCAGGCACTTCGTCAAACAGCCAACGCATCTCGGCAGCCGATTTTAAATAGTGCTGATCGCCATGAAACTTAAAACGATCGGGGTCGCTCATGAGCGAACCGGTTTGCACACACAACAACGCGTCGTGAGAAACCGCATCGTGCTGGTGCACATAGTGACTGTCGTTGGTCGCTACTAGCGGAGCCTTGATGGCGCGCGCGATCTCAAGCAATTGTGGATTCGTGGTTTTCTGTTCAGGGATGCCGTGATCTTGAATCTCGACGAAGAAATTGTCTCGACCAAAAATGTCTTGAAGCCGGGCCGCCTTTTCCAGCGCGCCGCGTTCATCGCCATTCATCAGCGCCTGAAGTACTTGGCCTCCAAGGCATCCGCTCGTGACGATGAGACCTTCGTGATGCTCTTCGAGCAATTCCCAATCGACCTTGGGCTTCATGTAATAACCCTCGAGAAAGGCGCGGCTCGAGAGCTGAATGAGATTCTTGTAACCAACCGAACTCTCCGCCAATGCCGTCAGGTGGTAATACGCTTTGCGGCCACCTTCGGCTTCGCCGCCGGAATCGTCCATACGCCCGCGCCGAGTCGGTCGCTCGGTTCGGTGGTCGTAGGCCTGGTAGAGCTCCGAGCCGATAATCGGCTTAACCCCGACTTCTTTCGCTGCTTTGTAGAAATCGAGAACGCCATACATGTTCCCGTGGTCAGTGATGCCGACAGCGGGTTGACCATCGGCGGCAGCGGCAGCCACCACATCGCCCACGCGCGCAGCGCCGTCGAGCATCGAGAACTCGGTATGTAAATGCAGATGGGTAAAGGAATCGGGCACCGCTGTGGGCTCCGTGCTGTGGTCGTTGAACTGGGTCCGCCGCTCGGCGAATTACACCGATGTGATGCCCGGCGATCGTAGCGTCACTCCCCCGCTCGCGCTCCGGGGATCCCTAAGCCCATCAAGGACCGGCCGTAACCTTTCAGCAACCTTTCACCATCCACTCCAACCGGAGGTCACAATGACTGCAGCAGCCGAAGACCGTTCAACAATGGACCTCCTAAGAGGCTCCAGAATCACTGCCTACTCGATTGGCTTCATCAGCCTCATCGCCGGCCTTGTCCTGCTGTTCCGGCCCGATCGCGAGCTTCAAATCATTGCGATCATCATCGGATTCCTCTTCGTCGTCTCCGGCTTCGGCCAGGCCGCCGAGGCCGTCACTACACACCGCAAGGGCTCCTACTGGGGCTTGCTGCTCATCCGTGGCCTCATCAACTTCGGCTTTGGTCTGGCTCTTATCTTCTGGACTGGAGCAACCGTCACCGTCATCGTTTGGCTCGTCGGTCTCGATTTCGTGATCACCGGACTCATTGCGATTGTCGTCTCATTCATGATCGGCAAGAACGAGGGCCGAGGCGCGCTCCTCATCGAGGGTCTCATCACCATCGCCATCGGCATCATCATCATGGCGTGGCCCGAAGCCACGACGAATGTGCTCGGCATCGTGATCGGCATCGGCCTCGCTCTGCTTGGCCTTCTGTTCCTGTTCTCCGGCTACCAGTTAAGCAAGGTCAAGGCCACGCTCACTTCTGGTTCCTGAAGACGAACTGAGACTTAGAGGTAGGTCCCGGGGCGGTCCTCGGGTTCGGGAAATTCCGAACCTGGGTGACCGGCCCCGGGGAGCAATTCACCCCGCATGTTCTCGAGTTGTTGTCGAGCAGCCATCTGTTGAGCAAACAGAGTGGCTTGAATCCCGTGAAAGAGGCCTTCGAGCCAGCCAACAAGCTGCGCTTGGGCCACCCGCAACTCAATCTCGGTCGGCGTTCCTTCATCGGCAAACGGAAACGCCAGTCGCTTCAATTCATCGCGCAGATCCGGCGACAACGCTGAGCCAAGTTCTTCGATCGACCGGTCGTAGATCGCTCGCAATCGAATTCGTGATGGTTCATCAAGTTCGGTCTGACGAACCTCGTCGAGTAATTGCTTGATCATCGAGCCGACGCGCATCACCTTCGCTGGCTCTGACACCATCTCTCGCTGATCTTCGTCAGCACCGACTTCTTCAGTTGGAAGCATGAGTTCGGCGCGATCAGCGCCTCCGGCCATTGCGTCTGTCATGAGAACAGTCTTACCGAAGAATGCTTAGCGATTGCCAACGAGGAGCGGAACATACATTTCGTCGGCTGTTAACGAGCCATGCCGGGCTCGCAGAGGAAACGACCCGCTATCGGCAGGATCATGAAAAGCGATCGGATCCCGCGCCACCAGTGCGACGTCGCCTAAGCGAGATCGAGCTTCGTCGGTGACCGTGGAACCAAACCAGCCTTCATCAATGACCTGATCACGACTCACAACCCACGAACGATCGGAATGAAGTGCGCTGGCGTCGTCAAGGAGCACACGGGCATGGCCGGGACGAGCGTGTAACCATCGAAATCTTCCTTCGCCTGATTGCAGATCGACATGCGACATCACTGCCGGATCGGGCGTCAGGACAGCGTCGCCAACATCGACCTGGCCGTGGTCGGATGTGACAACCAACGCGGCGCCAATTGGTAGCGCACTCAAAATGTCAGCAACGAGTCGATCAACAAACGCCAACTCGGCGTCGTAATGCGCTCCGAGACCAAACTCATGGGCGATTTTGTCGATGCCGTCGTAATACGCGTACACGAACGGTTCGTTGCGATTCAGTGCTGCACTGATTTCTGTGACAAGCGTTGAAGACACTCGCCAACCTATGAATCGAGTCTTATCGAGATGAGCGCGAGTGAATCCAGATTCGCGAAACTCTGCGCGCGTAATCACCGGTGGACGTTGCGCTTCGAACACGTCGAGCGTCTGCGCCAATTCAGGTTCAAGAGATTTCCGTGCATCGCGACCATTTGCTGACCACCGCAAAACGTTGAGTACGTCGCGACCCATCGCCATTCGATAGCCCATAATCCCGTGAAGCCCAGGAGGCGCTCCGGTGCTAATCGACGTCAGCGCTGTGGCTGTTGTCGAAGGCGCAACACTCGTGATCGCTCCGCCCGCCATCGCAGACATCGTTGGAGCAAGGTGCTGGCGATCGCACAATTGATTCCATCCGATGCCATCAAGAACGAGCACCACCACCTGATTGGCCTCGGCTGCGACCTCAGGAATCCATGTCGGCCATGAGATCGACGGATCAAGCAACGCCGGAACGATGTTGGAGATACAGGCCCCGTCGTAGTCGGGCAAGACACGCCCATCGGGCGCAGCAGCAGTCAGTCTCGATTGGGAATCCACGGTGGTCCTCCGAAGATCACGGTAGTGCCGGGGCCGGCTTGCCCCAGAGTCCGCCGCTTCCCCCTACGATGCCGGGCGTGAAGGTATCGACGCGAGGCGACTATGCAAGCAGGGCACTGCTGTCGCTTGCGCTGCATTCCGAAGATGGCGGACCCACCTCTGTGCGCGACATCGCCGAGCGCACCGGCCTCCCCCAGCCATATCTCGAACAGATCCTGCTCGCTCTCAAAGGAGCGGGACTCGTTCGTTCGAAACGTGGCGTCGGTGGCGGCTACGTCCTCGCTCGAACGCCCGAATCAATACGTCTGTCTGACATCGTCAGCGCCGTCGATGGACCAATCGTGGCCGGCGACTTTGGTCAGCCACATACCGACGGCGCGTGCGACCACGAAGGACAGTGCGTGTTGCTTGCCGTCTGGGACGACGTTGGCGAGCACATGCGCCGCTATCTCGAAGCCGCAACCTTGGCTGACATTGTTTCCATCGCTCAAGGCCAAGGGAAGTGGCCGACCGAAGTCGCAGCCACACCTGCGGTTACGCCCCCGTGGGCTTCTGGCTCCTGAGCCACTCGAGCACTGCAGCCAAATCCGGCGGCAATTCGGAGACAAACGCCAGTCGTTCGTCGGGTCGAACCGGATGATCGAATTCGAGTGCTGCCGAATGCAAGAAAATACGCGGCGTCTCAATGGCGGGACGAACACCGCGGTATCGGTCATCGCCAACCACGGCATGTTCGATAGCCGCCATATGAACGCGGATCTGATGGGTTCGGCCGGTTTCAAGTCGACACTCGACTAACGCACACGGAACCGGTTCTTGGAAAGTTTCGAGAACGGTGTAACGGGTGCGAGCGTCACGGCCTTGCGCACTCACCACCATTTTTGTTGGTTCACGAGTTGAGCGGCCAATGGGTGCGTCGATTAATCCACTTCCCGCTTCGGGTATTCCCCAGACCAATGTGAGATAGGTGCGTTCCACCTCATGCTCGGCCAACATCGTGCTTAGCTCTGAATGCGCTTCGGCGGAACGGGCCATGAGCATGAGACCCGACGTGTCCTTGTCGAGTCGATGCACAACGCCCGGGCGTTCAGGTTCGCCGATCGAGGCAATCTCTGGGTATACCGCAAGCATTGCTTGCACGAGTGTGCCCGTTGCGTTTCCTGCTCCCGGATGAACAACGAGGCCGACGGGCTTGTCGATAACGATGACGTCGTCATCGACATACACAATTGGAACCGTGATGTCGGGCTCGGCGAGAAGGGGTTCGGGGCCAAGATCAGGTTCGACATCGATAACCACAACGTCGCCTTCTGCGACCCGACGAGAACGCGTTTTCACCACCGTGTCGTTACACATCACAAGTCCGTCATCGAGCCAGTCCGTGACTCTCGTGCGGCTCGCTCCGCTAATCATCGCCACAACACGATCGATACGCTCGCCAGCCAACGCTGAAGGGATGACCTCGGTATAGGCCATATCAGTTGCTCTCGATCTGCGTCGAAGACGCATTGTCGGACTGCGTCACGGCGTCGGAGCGACCGTTCACCATTTTCGAATCATTCTGTCGAGGATCTCGCAACGTGGAGATCACGAGTAGTGCTGCCCCGCAGACCACGCCGATATCGGCGACGTTGAAAACTGGCCACCACTGAAAGTCGATGAAATCGATAACGCCACCATGAAAGAACCCCGCGTCGCCGCGAAATGCTCGATCGAGAACATTGCCGAGCGCTCCACCCACGATCATGCCAAGGGCAACTGCTCCGAGTCGGCTGCGGACAGAGCCGCCCTTCCAAACAAGAACTCCGACGAGAACCAAAGCGAGAAGCCCAATCCATGTGCCAAATCCGGCACCGAGGCTGAACGATGCTCCGTGATTTACGGCCAACTGAAAGCGGAGCGTCCACAGCACATCGATGGTCCGATTACCGAGCGAGGACACCGCCCAGGACTTGGACAATTGATCAGCGACTACCCACCCGACTGCGACCGCGCCGAACAAGACCCGATGGGTCGGTGCGCCGGTAGCAGGAGTGTTCGTGCTTGTCACGGGTTCCAACCTAGGGGCTGGTCTGCCCGATCCGTGGCGCTTCAGCGTCGGAAATTGCCGACCTTGTACTCGACACGTTCACGACACCAAGGAATGGCGCGGAGACGCTCCTTGGGAATGGCGAGTCCGGAGATCTCACAGATCCCGTATGTGCCTTGGCCAATCTTGAGCATGGCGCGATCGATTTCGTCGACCTGATCCAGGAACTGAGCGGAAAGCGCAAGATCGCGTTCGCGTTCCACCGCAAGGGTGTCGCCTTCGCCCGACTCTTCATCGAATTGCACATCGCCAGGCTCACGCAACTCCGCCAGCGAATTCGCCTCAGCGGTGAGGGTTTCGGCATCGTGCACAAGACGACGGCGCTCTTCAAGCAAATGGGCTCGCTGTGCATCGAGGAACTTTGCGTCGAACGGATACTTAATCTTCTTCGGCTCCTTGGGGATTGGCGGGAGACGATTCGGCCGCGGGGGCTGAACAGGAGGTGCCGGAGCTTTTTTGACGACGGCCTTCTTCACCGGAGCCACCTTCGCTACGACCTTCTTGGCCGGGGCTTTCTTGGCCGGAGCCGCCTTCTTCACGACCTTCTTCGCTGGGGCCTTCTTGGCCGGAGCCGCCTTCTTCACGACCTTCTTCGCTGGGGCCGCCTTCTTCGCTGGGGCCTTCTTGGCCGGAGCCGCCTTCTTCACGACCTTCTTGGCCGGAGCCGCCTTCGCCGTCTTCTTGGCCGGAGCTTTCTTCGCTGCGGACTTCTTCGCCGTTACTTTTTTGACTGCCACGGATGATCTCCCTTGAGTGGCGGTGGATCGGCGGAGGGTAAGGGCGCCACCCTCCCACGTCAACCCACACGCACGGAAGCCGTTCAGCAACGGCGTACGCTTGGCCCTCATGCCATTCGGTCCCGTCGACCCAGATCTCAACCTCCCCTCCCTCGAACAGCGTCGTCTGGACCAGTGGAAGGCCGATGACACCATCGCTGCGACCCGCCGTTTGCGGGCCGGTGGCGAGCCCTGGATCTTCTATGAGGGCCCGCCGACTGCCAACGGCCGGCCCGGCCTTCACCATGTGTGGGCGAGAGTCTTCAAAGACATCTATCCACGCTTTCAGACCATGCGGGGCCGAGATGTTCCTCGCAAGGGTGGCTGGGATTGCCACGGCCTACCCGTCGAACTCGAGGTCGAAAAAGAACTCGGACTCTCGACCAAACAAGAAATCGAAGAATTCGGTATCGCCGAGTTCAACCAACGATGTCGCGAATCAGTTCAGCGCTACGTCACCGATTGGACCGCACTCACCGAGCGTTCCGGCGTATGGATCGACACCGCCGATGCGTATTGGACCCTCGACAACTCCTATGTCGAATCGGTGTGGTGGCTCATTCGACAGCTTTGGGACAAAGAACTTCTCTATGAAGGCCACAAAGTCTCGCCCTACTGCGGTCGCTGTGGCACCGCATTGTCGAGTCATGAACTCGGCCAGCCCGACGTGTACCGCGACATCGTTGATCCGTCGGTCTATGTGCGATTCCCCATTGTCGATCGCGATGTCGACCTCATGGTCTGGACCACAACCCCATGGACACTCATCTCCAATGTTGCCGCCGCCGTCGGCCCCGACATTGACTATGTAAGAACGGCGTCTACCGATGGAAGTCGCGACCTAATCATGGCCGCAGCGCTTGCACCCGAAGACGCAATCATCGTTGAGCAGTTCAAAGGCGCCGATCTAGTTGGATGGCGTTATGAACGACCGTTTGACACCCTCGCTGCACCTGCCGGCGCAGACGGTTGGCGTGTCGTTGCCGCCGACTTTGTTACGACCGACGATGGTTCCGGCATCGTTCATCTCGCTCCCGCATTCGGCGAGGACGACGCTGTCGTTGGTCGAGCGGAGAAGCTTCCTGTTTTGAATCCGGTTAACGCCGACGCTGCTTTCGATGACTCCGTTCCGTTCTTGACAGGAACCTTCGTAAAAGATGCCGACCGCGACATCATCGATGATCTCGATGCCCGCGGACTACTCGTTCGCGAACAGGCCTACGAGCACAGCTACCCGCATTGCTGGCGATGCAGCACTCCGCTCATCTACTGGGCGAAAACGTCTTGGTTCGTGCGTACATCGGAACATCGTGATCTGCTCATGTCTGAAAACGAGCAGATTTCCTGGCATCCCGAATTCATCAAACACGGACGATTTGGCAAGTGGCTCGAAGGAAACATCGATTGGGCACTTTCACGCGATCGCTATTGGGGAACTCCGCTTCCAATCTGGCGTTGCGATGCCAACGGCCATGAACACTGCATCGGCTCTGTCGCCGAACTCAGCGAACTCACCGCACGAGATCTCACTGAACTCGATCTTCATCGCCCGCACGTCGACAACATCACCTTCGATTGCAACGCAGATGGCTGCTCGGGAACGATGCGCCGCGTCGCTCCTGTCCTCGACGCGTGGTTCGACTCCGGATCAATGCCTTCGGCTCAGCGTCATCACCCATTCGAAAATGCCGATTCTTTCAATGGTGCATTCCCAGCCGACTTCATCTGTGAAGCCATCGACCAAACCCGTGGCTGGTTTTATTCGCTCCTCGCGGTGAACTCTCTGGTCTTCGGTTCAACGCCTTACAAGAACGTTGTCTGTCTCGCACTCATCGTCGATGAGAACGGGCAGAAGATGTCGAAGTCGCGTGGCAACGTCATCGCACCATTCGATATTTTTGACACTCTCGGTGCCGACGCTCTTCGTTGGTATTTCTTTTCATCGGGACAGCCATGGACACCACGGCGCGTTTTCCCTGACGGCATCCGCGAAGCCACACGCCAAACGTTGCTCACACTCTGGAATGTGTTTTCGTTCTTTGCCACCTATGCCGACCTCGACGGATGGCAGCCCGACCCGCAAGCAGCTCCGCCCACGCATGTCCTTGATCGCTGGATCCTCTCTGAACTCGACGACACCGTGGCCACCGTCACCGCGTCCCTTGAGGGTTTTGATGCCCTCAGCGGTTCCGGTCGAATCGCGAAATTCATCGACGATTTGTCGAACTGGTACGTGCGTCGCAGTCGGCCCCGCTTCTGGAAGTCCAGTGATGCTGCCGCTCACGCCACGCTCTACGAGTGCCTCACCACCATTTCTCAGGTGCTTGCACCCTTCTGCCCATTCCTGTCCGACGAGATCTACACAACGCTCACAGGGGGCCAATCCGTCCACCTCACGGACTGGCCGGCAGCCAGTGGCCGTCACGAGCCTCTTTTGGCCGAGCAGATGGACGCGGCCCGACGACTTGTAAGCCTTGGCCGCTCAGCCCGCACCGACGCCAAGATGAAAGTGCGCCAGCCCTTGGCTCGAGCCCTCCTTCTTCATGGCGGAACCAACCTCAGCCCCGAAATCGAAGCCGAAATCAAAGTCGAACTCAATGTGAAGACACTTGAACGACTCGATTCGCTTTCTGGCCTCATGGGCTGGAGCGTCATCCCAAACTTCCGACTCCTCGGACCTCGACTTGGCCAGCGCGTCAACGAGATCAAAGCCGCCCTTGCTGATGCCGATGGTTCGGCACTTCACGCGCAACTCGCAGAGCAGGGTTGGATCGAGATCGCTGGCGAGCGACTCAGTTCCGAAGAGGTCGAGGTCCGCGCCGAAAAACACGCCGATCTTGCGCTCGTCGAAGACGACGGTTGGGCAGTTGCTCTTGACCTCGAACTCGATGACGAACTTCGTGCCGAAGGAACGTCCCGAGAACTCGTGCGCTCGCTGAACGATGCCCGAAAGACCGCCGGTTTGGAAATTGCCGATCGAATCGCAGTCACGATCGATGCCGATGACGGCCTCCGTGCCGTCATCGAAACTCACCGCGAAACGATCATGGCCGAAGTTCTCGCTCGATCACTCGAGTTCGGTGAAGGCGATCGTGCGATTGAGATCGATGGAACCAGCATTCCGATCTCGATCATTCGTGTCGACTGACGCGCCTGACCTTCAGGCGACGTGTCAGAAAACGAAAACGGGACCCCTCAGCCCTAGCTGAGAAGTCCCGAACGTTTTCTTTGATTCAGCGACGGTCGTCGTCGAAGTCGGCGTCGAAGAACCGGCGCATTGCCGCGTCGGCATCGTCGTCGTCTTCGGCCAGGAACTCGTCGTCGAGAGCCCGCACTGCTGCAGTGGCGGGACCACTGTCGGAGTCGTTGTCAGCAAACAATCCGGTTGTTGACGTTTCGGGACTCCAGCTTGAATCATCGGCCAGAACTGGTTGGAAAACCTCTGGTTCCTGCACTCGGACCGGAGCCGCAGGAGCAGGAGCAGGAGCAGGAGCAGGAGCAGGTTCGATCGCCGCAGGACTCGCGAATTCCACTGGAGGTGTTCCGACGCGCAACGCCGCCGGATCGTCGATAACTGCCTGAATGCGTGAAAGGCCATTTGCGATTACGGCGCGCTGTTCAGCAAGGAATGCTTCGAGTGCTGCGTTGTCTGCTGCGAGTTCGCGACGGGCATTGTCGAGATCGCGCAACGCTTCATCGGCCTGTGCTTTTGCCGCAGAAAGAATGCGACTGGCCTCGACCTCGGACTCAGTAAGCATTTGCGCGGCATTGGTGCGCGCCTCGTTGATTGTTGCATCAGCAGTGCGCTGTGCCATCACAAGAACAGACGATGCCTGTTCAGCGTCGATCGAGGGATCGACAGAACGAATCGGTGCCACCACAGCAGGAGCAGCTGACACCGCGACGCCTGATTCGAGTTCCGAGATTCGTGCTTGCAGTCGGCTTTCGCTACGAACCGCGTCGGCGGCTCGGGCTTCAGCGGCTTCGGCCGTTGACGTTGCCTGACGAAGTTTGTCCTGCAGTTGAGCTACCGCAGCGCTGACGCGCTCAAGGAAATTGTCGACCTCATCGGGGTCGTATCCCTTGCGGCTCACAGAGAACCGAACGTCAGTTAGAAGGTGGGGAGTTCCGGGCGTGGTTTCCATGGCGGCGATGGTATCGGCCGAACGCGGCTCGGGTGTCAACGCCCTCAGATTGGGCTCAGCCCGGCAGCCACGCCAAAAGGATTTCCAGTCCGATAAACACAATCATCGGGGAAAGGTCGAGCCCCATCCCGCCCACACGAACGGGAGGAAGTAAGGCTCGGATCGGTCCAAGAACTGGCTCAGTGACGCGGTAGAGGACCTGTCGAAGCGTCTCTATTGGTCCGGAGCCAGATGGCGGAAACCAGCTCAGAACGATTCGTCCAAGCAGACACAGCAAAAACAATTGAGCGACGTAATGAATCAGTACCCACACGACAGCGGATCAAAAATCTTGATCGTTGGAGCGGTCGGCAAGTAGTGCGCGTTCTTCGGCGGGCACCTCGACGCCTACCGGAAGAATCAGGTACACGCTGGCGGCGACCTTCTCCATGTTGCCCCCAAGGCCGTAACAAAGGCCGCTCGAGAAATCGATCAGACGACGCGATAGATCGCGGTCGGCGTCATAGAGATCCATGGCGACGGCATTGCCGGCTTTGAAATTGTCGGCGATGTCTTGCGCCTGATTGAACGATGTGGGCGTTACCAAATGGGGCCGCACCGACTGGCGGCGGGGAACAGCACGAACTCGTGGCTTCGAGGCATCTTCGAAACCACGATTTGCGGTTGGCCCAGACGGCGCCGGAACGGGGCGCACGGCCGAAACATCACCAGTCTCCGGAGAAGTGGACAGCACTGCACCTGCAGACGCGGGTGGTCGCGGTCGAACCGTCCCTGTAGGACGAGCTGTTTGACGAACCACCCGAGAAGGAGGCGGCGGCAATGGGCGATCGTCCGGGGACGCCGCATAATCGTCGTACTCATCGTCGGGCCCTAGCCCGAGGTACACCATGGCATTGCGCCACATCGAAGACATCTGACCCTCCGTATGGGGGAACTCTCCCCCGGTCCGAAACGAGAGGCTAGTTGGTCAGCGGCGATCGGGAACATTCACCAGTTCGGCGACCAAAAGTCCCGCGGTCAGGCAGAGATTCTGGGGCCTCGAGGCCCAAAGAGAGCCGTCCCGACCCGAACCATGGTTGAGCCCTCGGCCACCGCTAGATCGAGATCGTCAGACATTCCAATCGACCGCTCTGGGAGCCCAAGTTCCTCTGCCAACTCCACAAGCTGTCGGAACCCGGCGCGCGAATTCGATGGGTCGTCAGCGGCTCCCACGCCCATGAGTCCGACCACCACCAGACCCCTTTCTTGAGCGCTTCGAACCAGGGAACGACAATCACTCATCGCAGCGCCACCCTTCTGCGGTTCATTGGAAAGGTTCAGTTGAATCATGATGCTCGCACCCGCGGACCGTTTTGCGATTTCTTCGATCAACTCAACTCGATCAACGCTCTGCCATACCGACACGATCGGAGCCAACGAGCGCACCTTGTTCCGCTGAAGCCGCCCCAAGAAATGCCACTGGATCTGCTCTCGCTCTTGCGGAGTTAACTCTTCGTGCTTGGCAACTAATTCCTGTGCGTAGTTCTCCCCCACCATCGTCAGGCCCGCCGCCAATGCCGCTCGTGGAGCCTCGACCCCGAATCCTTTTGTGACTGCGACGATGCCAACCGATTTTTGAGGAGAGAGCGATGCAAGGTGGTGCTGTAACGCGGCGATTCGCTCGGCCACGAGTTGCGCATCGAGTTCAGTACTCACGCGCTCTCACTCCATAGAACAAGTGCCTGTCGACCTGACTCCCCACGACGACGAAACGAATACAACTGGTGATCACAGGACGTACACGTGTCATCTTCAAAAACGATCGTCACGTTTAAGCGGCCAAGTTCATTTCGAATGCCACAGCGAACATTGAGAGCGGGTCGACCATCGTTCGTGAGCGATCGAACACTGGAACCAAACTTCGCACTCAAGCGTTCAAGATCTTCGTCACCGAATTCGTAACACTCAGGACCAATCGATGGCCCGATGACTGCAGAGATGGGTTCGGAACTTTTTGTACGCAAAAGTTCGATACAAGATTCGACAATTCCCGCCTCGAGTCCGCGCCAGCCCGCGTGCACTGCACCGAGAACCCCATCTTCGGACCACAACACAATCGGCACACAATCTGCAGTATGGATTGCGAGAGCGAGATCTGGTTGTGCTGTGACAACCGCATCGGCTTCGGCCCCAGTCGCACTCTCGATACCAACCTCGTCGAGGTCAATGCAACGTTCGCCGTGCACTTGACGCAGCCATACCCATGGCCGATCGGTCACGTCACGCCGACGCTGCTCGAGTTCCGGCATCGCTTCGTCGATTGCGAGGTTGCCGTCGGTTCGATCGGTCCACCGGACGCGAATCGAGCGCCCGTTACCGAGCGCTCGATCAAAAAACCGCACCGGGGCGGAGACGATGACTACTGAAGGAACGACGGGACGTCGAAGTCGCCATCGTCATCGAGGTCGCCGTCGGAGGAGAACACATCACGAGCAATCGGTCGATCGTCGCGGCCGCGCCCAGCGCGAACCTCGCCGTCCCAGCGATCGAAGCCAGCAGCGATGACCGTGACACGGACTTCGTCACCCATTTCGTCGTCGATCACAGTTCCGAAAATGATGTTGGCGTCGACATGAGCTACCCCATGAATGATCTCGGCGGCTTCATTGACCTCGAACAGGCCGAGATCGCTGCCACCGGCGATTGTGAGGAGAATGCCCCGAGCGCCCTCGATGGAAGCTTCGAGCAATGGCGAAGAAATCGCCGCCTTCGCTGCGGCGACGGCTCGACCCTCGCCTGAGCCGTAACCGATTCCCATGAGGGCCGAACCGGCATCGCTCATGATCATCTTGACGTCAGCAAAGTCGGTATTGATCAGACCCGGCGTTGTGATGAGGTCGGTGATGCCCTGGACGCCCTGCAACAGAACCTCGTCGGCCATCTTGAAGGCATTGAGCACCGAGGTCTTGTCATTAGAGACAGAGAGAAGTCGATCGTTCGGGATAACGATCAGGGTGTCGACTTTTTCTTTCAGCGTCTTGATTCCGGTATCGGCTTGAGTCGAACGACGTTTGCCTTCAAACCCAAACGGACGGGTGACGACGCCAATGGTGAGTGCACCAAGGCTCTTGGCCACCTGAGCAATAACCGGAACGGCACCAGTGCCGGTGCCGCCGCCCTTGCCGGCCGTAATGAACACCATGTCGGCACCCTTGAGGGCCTCTTCGATCTCGTCGATATGCCCTTCGGCCGCTGCGCGACCGATTTCCGGATCCGAACCGGCCCCGAGGCCCTTTGTAAGGTCACGGCCAATATCGAGTTTGATGTCGGCATCGCTCATAAGTAGTGCCTGGGCATCGGTGTTCACCGCGATGAACTCGACCCCCTTGAGGCCAGCATCGATCATGCGATTGACGGCGTTAACGCCACCACCGCCGACGCCTACGACCTTGATCACCGCGAGGTAGTTCTGCGGACTGGCGGCCATGGGGAGCTCCTTCGAGAGAAATGCAGGACGGACTTTGGTACGAGGTACGAGAACTGGAACGAGGTTACTCGCCCCATGGTGCTATTTCGGGGTTCTCACAACCACGGGGGTTGTGGGATTCACCACATTGATGCTGGCAAGGTCCCGCTGGTCGACCTGACCCATCACGATTCGCAGCGAGTCGACCTTGGCCCGCAGGTCTGTGGGCGGTCCCATAATGACGATCCCCTGGGGGATCAACGCCAGATTTAGGGAACCATCAGGCGCTGTCGCGATCCCGGCAACCCGGGCTCGCATGCCCGGAGTGAGCAGCGATGCCACGTCGAGGGCACCAGGGACGCCCAGAACCGATGTTCCAGGGGATCCAGCCTCAACTCCAATCAACACCGTCTCCACGCCATCACCAGCTACATGCGGTCCGATAACTCTGCCGGACCCGTCGATCAGCATCGCCACGCCATCGGCGCTTGCCGCGAGAGCGACGGGCACTCGTTCGGTCACAGTGATGGCGATCAAACCATTCCAATTTCGAACAATCGCGGCAGATGCGATGTACGGAAGTTGACGAATATGAGACGCAGACGCAGCAGCATCGACTTCGAGAAGCGCTTCGCCGGGATGAATTCCGGAAGCAGCGATGATGTCCTCGGCCGTCGTCACCGTTGCGCCATCGACCTTGATTCGATCGACATCAAGCAATGACGTGCGAGTGAGGAACCAAGCGCCAACAAGCACCGCAGCGACAATCGCAGCCACGAGCCACCAACGACCGCGTCGTCGACGCTTTTCGCTCTTTACTGCGTCGCGCCTCGCCGCGATTCGTGGATCGATCTCCACTTCTGCGGCGGAACGATCAAGGACACGACTTGCCATCAGCTGATCGCCTCGACCCGCCGCGCTCCAGCAGCCTCAGTTGCTTCAGTGGAGAAACCAAGGAAATGAGTTTCCGCGTGGAGGTCGACACCTGTTCGCTCGTGCACCTGTGCGCGGACAAGAGCCATGAGTTCCGCTACATCGTTGGCCGAACCGCCATCGTCGACCTGAATGAAATTGGCATGCTTGGTCGACACCTCCGCAGAACGGAGACGCAAACCTTTCGCCCCCGCTTCATCAACGAGTCGACCCGCCGAATCGGGAAGCGGATTGACAAAGACCGATCCGGCATTGGAGCCACCGGGTTGGTTCTCACGCCGCCATCGCACAATCTCTGAGATTTCCGCCTCGGCAGTAGCTCTGTCGCCCGCCGAAAGGGCAAGTTCAACATCGGTGACAACCAGTGAACGCCCGAGGGTTGAGGATCGGAATCCCAATCCGAGGTCGGCCAATGACATCTCTCTATGGTCGCCGCTCGCAAGATCCACCACGCGGACCCCGACGAGACCTTGTGCCATGTCAGAACCATGGCCACCAGCATTCATACGAACTGCGCCGCCGATTGAACCGGGAACTCCAACAGCCCATTCGAATCCGGTGAGCCCAGCGGCTGCAGTTCTGCGAGCGACGACTGGCAGCAACGCCGCTCCGCCAGCGTGCACCGTGGTTCCGGTAATCGTGATGCCGGCCAATCCCTCGCCAAGCGTGACAGCGATCCCGTGGAATCCCTCGTCGGCGACTAGCAAATTTGAGCCACGACCAATGACAGCAAACGCGGAACCGAATTTTGCGATGACCTTGCCAATCGAACTGACATCACCTGGGGATTCCGCACGAACGCGAATAGCCGCCCGCCCACCAACCCGATAGGTGGTGAACTCACCTAAACCTGCGTCGAGCGCAACACGATCACCAAAATCGTTTTGTAGCGCCGCGAAAACGGCGTCGAAGCTCATAACGCTCTTCCTTGATTGAGAAGCACAAGAATTTCATCGGCGAGCGTCGTGATATCGCCAGCACCAAGGGTCAGACACAAATCACCTGAGCGCAGTTCGGATGCGAGGACCGCTGCCAGCGATTCCCGTTCAGCGACGTACTGCACCGCTTGTTCCGGATGTGCAGCTGCCACCGCATCGACAATGAGTTGGCCTGTGACTCCTGCACGCGGTGCCTCGCCGGCCCCATAGATACCCGTGAGTACAAGGAGATCAGCGTCTTCGAACGCATCGGCGTAGTCCTGCCAAAGCGTTTGCGTTCTGCTGTATCGGTGCGGTTGAAAGACAACAACAAGCCGTTCCCAATCGCCATCTTGGCCAGCCGAAATAGCTGCCGTTATCTCCGTAGGAAGATGGGCGTAATCGTCAATAAAGACAATCCCATTCGCATCGCCTTTCGGCTCGAAGCGACGACCAACCCCACCGAACGTTGCAAGTGCCATTACACAGTCATCGAATGACACTCCCAGTTGGAGTGCGAGTGCAATTGCCGCGCACGCGTTGAGCGCATTATGAGTACCAGGAACCGGGACATGAACCTGACCCAGTTCCTCTCCGCCAACAACAACCGTGAAATCGACCCCAGAGCGCGAACCTTCCAGTCCAACAATGCGAACAGTCGCTTCATTGGAGAGTCCGTAGGTAATCGCCTTCATGCCACGCGCGAGACGAGCAGTATTGGGGTCATCTGCGCACAACACAACTGGTCCGCTTGTCGACGCTACGAAGCGTTCGAATGCCCGATAAAGATTTTCAAACGAACCGTGAAATTCAAGATGGTCGGCTTCGATGTTCGTGACGATCACTGCTTCATGGTCGATCGAGAAACCAGAGCCATCGCTTTCATCGGCCTCAAGAACAAACCACTCGCCGTCTGACCATTTCGCATTGGTCCCGAGTTGACGGAGTTCTCCGCCAATAAGAAACGACGGATCTAGACCGGCGCCGAGAAGGATCAGGGCGAGCATCGACGATGTCGTTGTCTTCCCATGCGTTCCTGTCACAGCGATGGTTCGCCGCTCCGCTGCTATCGCTGGCAACAGCGCCGTGCGGCGAACTACGGGGAGCAAACGCGCTCGCGCCGCGATGATTTCAGGATTGCCTTCGGGTATTGCAGTCGAGACAACGAGGGCTTCGACATTGACACCAATATTGTCGGGACTATGGCCGACATAGACAACAACGCCCTCAGAACGGAGTCGTTCAAGAACCGCTGACTCGACGACGTCACTCCCCGAAACTGCGTGACCCATTCCCACAAGCGCAGATGCAATCGCCGACATTCCTGGTCCGCCCACGCCAAGAATATGAATCGACCGTCGCTGTGTGAGCGAGGGAACGGGATCGCTCTCAATCGCGGCGGGCATGACGCTCCACAAGTTCGGCGACACTGTCGGCAGCATGAGGTTGAGCCAACGTGTGCGCGGCAGCGCCCATTCGCCCTAAACAACCCGGAGTGTCGATAAGAGGTTCGACCTCGGCGATCAACCGCTCTCCATCAAGTTCACTATCAGGAATGAGTACCGCTGCTCCGGCACGAACAAGCGCCGCGGCATTGGCGGTCTGATGGTCACGAGGTGCCTGCGGAAGCGGAACAAGAACCCCGGCGACCCCAACCTCGGCAAGTTCGGCCACCGTGGTTCCACCGGCACGGCCAATGAGAAGGTCAGCAGCAGCCAGAACGGTATCCATGTGATCTTCGTAGCGCACCGCGACGTACTCAAGACCGTCGGTCTGGGGAAGCCTGTCCTGAACCAATTCCCAGTCTCGTGAACCGATGACATGACGGATGGCGAGATCAGTTCGAGTCGACCACTTGGGCAACGCTTCAAGGACCGCCTCATTCACTTTGCGCGACCCAAGCGAGCCGGTCACGACCGCTATGAAGGTCCGACGTTCACCAACCCCGAGCGATGCTCGTGCGATTTCGCGATCTGCGCTGCGGGTTATGGCGAGAACCTCCGCTCGCACAGGGTTGCCAGTAAGCACACTGCGGGGCAGGTCAGTTTCGACAAAGGGAACGGCACTGGCCTTTGCGAAGCGACCAGCGAGTCGGTTGGCCGCACCAGCGCGCGCATTTTGTTCCATCACCACGATCGGCACTCGCCAAATGACTGCACCAATCGTGCACGAGACGCTCGCATACCCGCCAAGAACAAGCACAACCTTCGGGCGTTGGCGACGAACGAGAGCAATCCCCTTCACAATCGCGCGAATCAGGCCCCACACGGCTGCAAGATTTTCGAAAGTGATGCGCCGCTGAAGACCCCTGCCCGGCAACATCGTCAACTCAAACCCTGCGGCAGGCACAAGCGTTCGCTCAAGGCCGCGTTCACTTCCAACGAAGTGAATCGTTGAGCGCGAATGACCACGATCGACAAGCGCTGCAGCCACAGCAAGACCGGGCAAGACATGTCCGGCAGTTCCACCGCCGGCCACAAGGACAAAGGTGGCGGAATCGGCAGTAGGCCGATCCCCCATCAGCGTTCCTGTCGGGCGATGTTAAGGAGAATTCCCGACGCCGCCATCGTGAAGATGAGCGAAGATCCACCTGCGGAAACGAACGGCAAGGGGACACCTGTGATCGGCAGGACTCCCACACACGCGCCAACGTTCACGAATGCTTGGATGAGAATCCAAGTGGTTATTCCAGTTGCTAACAACATGCCGAAACGGTCTCGGGAGCGAAGGGCGGTGCGGACGCCATAGAGAGCGAAGGCAAGAAATAGACCGATGACGAGCACTGAACCAAGTAGGCCAATCTCCTCGCCGATGATCGCGTAAATGAAATCGGTATGAGCTTCGGGGAGAAATCCCCACTTTGCTCGACCTTGACCGAGACCGGTACCGAGAACGCCTCCATTGGCGAATCCCACTTGGCTTTGAATCGTCTGAAATCCCGTGTTCAACGGATCCGCCCAGGGGTCAGCGAATGCCATGAGTCGACGCACACGATATGGCGCAGAGAAAGCAAAGAGGGTCGCAAGAGAGACGAGCAAACCCGAGAAGAGGGCCAACGGTTTTATCGGCACACCACCCACAAACAACATGACCAACACGATGGTCGCCAAAATGATCGTGGTTCCTAGATTTGGCTGAAGCATGAGTAACAACGCAAAGCCACAAAAAACGACCGCAATCGGCCGCATCACGGCCTTCCAATCACGAATTTGACCAACGCGACGAGTCAACGTGTCTGCTGCGTAAAGAATGACGGCGAGTTTTGCCAATTCCGATGGCTGCACTCGTAACGGTCCCCAACCCAGCCAGCGGGCCGACCCATTCACTGATACCCCGAGCCCCGGAATCAGGACTGCAACCATCAATCCGGCTGTTGCAAAAAGCAACGGCTTCATAAACTTCGACAACTGTTCGTAGGGGAAGCGGCTCATGAAGAACATCGCTCCGCAAGCGAGTACAAACCAACCAACTTGCAACCGGAACTGGTACCAAGACGAGCCATATTGATAGAGCGCAGTTACCGACGACGCCGACAAAATCATCAGAAGCCCGAACAAATTCAGGATGATGATCAGAATCCAAAGAACTTTGAAATCGGTCGTACGTGGCAGTGGCTCGCGAGCCGATTGAAGCAACCGACCTACTCGCGTGCGCGATTCGGTAACAGATGGGGCGCTCATGGGGCACCTACCGACACGAAATTGGGAAGTCGACGAACAGCGTCGGCAAAACGATCACCACGTTCGCTATAGGAAGTGAACCAATCGAAGGATGCACAACCTGGCGACAGCAACACGACATCTCCGGCTGTTGCCAGCGTCGCCGCCAGCGAAACCGCATCTTCGATCGATGAATGGACCACATGCACTTCGCATCGGTCGTTAAAACATGCCTGTACTTCCTCGGCCGCTTCTCCAATCGCAACCACTGCTCGAACTGGAGGCACACAATTGGCGAGCACTGAAAGGTCAAGGCCCTTGTTGCGTCCGCCGGCAATCAGAACAACCGAGTCGAAAGCGGACAACGCGGTTGCCACAGCATGAGGCGTGGTCGCCTTTGAGTCGTCGAACCAGAGAGTGCCGTTGCATTCGCCAACAAGTTCCACACGGTGATGGAGGCCTCGAAACGAGCGAAGAGCTTGCCGGAGACCTTCGATCGTTGCTCCTGCCGCCATCGCTGCAACCGACGCGGCGAGCGCATTGGTGATGTCGTGGGGGAATCCACGAGGAAGATCTTCGATTGCAAGAATCGCGGTGCCATCAGGCAGGCGTAGCCAACCATCGACAACCGTCGCATCTGCATTTGTTCCTGGTCCACCAAACGTCACCGTAGAAAGTTCAGGATTGCGATTCGCCAGCACTACCGGATCAGTCGCCGATGCAACGGCGACACCGGTTTCAGGATCGAGGTGCATCCAAATGGAGGCCTTCGCCGCTTCATACGAAGCGAGCGATGCGTGTGCATCGAGATGATCTGGGGCGAAGTTCAACCACACTGCAACCGAAGGCTGGAACCATCGAGTAGTTGCGAGTCGGAATGACGAAGCTTCAACAACGAACACTTCAACATCTGGATCAGCGATCGCCTCTACCAACGGTGTATCGGTATTTCCGCAAGCAACGGCGCGAATACCTGACGCAAGCAACATCGCCGTGACAAGCGTCGTGACAGTGGTTTTCCCATCGGTGCCCGTGATGGCAACAATCGGGCGAGAATCCCAGCGGTCGGCCAGATCAAATTCCGATTCCACTTCCTTTCCGCATGCGGCGGCGAGTTCAAAAATCGGGTGAGTTTCTGGAATCCCCGGACTGGGAATAACAAGATCGCACCCTGAGACAAGGCGCGTGAGGTCCTGCGAGGAAGGCGATTCGACGATTTCCACTCCCATTGATGCTGCCTCAGCGCGAATCGCGTCGGTGGGATGCTCATCGACAGCGATGACGGTCACACCATGGAGAGTCAGCGCTTTCGCAACAGCGCGCCCGGTAACCCCGAACCCCAACACGAGGGCGGACCCCAATGGGACGCGCATTGGCGACACCACTAGTCGATCACTCCCGGGAGACTCACGAAGTCTGCGTAATAGAGACCGAGCGCCAATGCGGTGAAGAGGCCAGCGACGATCCACAGTCGAATGATCACGGTGGTCTCAGGCCAGCCCACCAATTCGAAATGGTGATGAAGCGGCGCCATCCGGAAAATTCGGCGCCCGAACATTCGGAAGCTGCCTACCTGGAGCATCACCGAGACCGTTTCCATGACAAACAATCCGCCCACGATTGGGAGCAGCAGGATCGTGTTCGTACTGAGAGCAAGCGCTGCGAGTCCAGCGCCGATCGCAAGGGCTCCCGTATCGCCCATAAAGATCCGAGCAGGAGCTGCATTCCACCAGAGGAAACCAGCAACTGCTGCCATCATCGAGGCGGAAACGACAGCGGTATCAAGGAAACTCTGGTCGCCGTAAATCGAGTTGTGACGAAATCCCCAGAACGCAATCACCGTGTAAGCGGCAAAGCCAAAGATCGAAGCGCCTGCTGCCAATCCATCAAGTCCGTCGGTGAGGTTTACGGCGTTGGTCGTCGCATAGAAGATGATGACGGCGAGAACGACCCATCCGACTTTTCCGATGTCGACTCCAGGGAAGTCGAAACGTGAAAATGAAAGCGTCGTCGTGACGTTCGTAAAGGCGAGCATCGACAAAGCGAAAGCAGTGGCAACGACGAGCAACCCGACCGTTTTTGCTCGCTTCGATAATCCGAGGTTCCGCTCGCGAAATACTTTGATCGAATCATCAACTAGGCCCACGGCTCCGGCTCCAACAATCGCAGCCATGCATAACAACCCACGTCGTGTGAAAACTGCTCCACTCAGATCGCTCACGAACCAGCCCACCGCTGCGGCCGCCACAAAAGCAAGGCCGCCCATTGTCGGAGTCCCCGCCTTTGTGATGTGACCTTGAGGCCCATCTTCTCGAATCGGTTGACCGATGCGGCGGTGTTCCAGCCACGAGATAAGAAAACGAGTGCCAAACAACGAGAGCCCCAAAGCAATCGCAGCGGCAATGAGGAGACGAATCACCGATATTCCTCAAGTTTCTTCCACTGTTCAGTAGCCACGACGCGATCGTCGAACTCCGAGCTGACGTCACCGATGATCTGGACTGTTTCGTGCCCCTTGCCAGCGATGAGAACAATGTCGTTGGCGGTTGCGGAGCGCAGGGCCAATGAAATCGCGGCTCGCCGATCTGGCTCGACAGTTACGACTTCAGCCCGGGGCCGCAACACTCGCCCTGCACCTTCAACGATTGAAGCGATGATTTCCTCAGTTGTTTCTGTCCGAGAGTTATCGGCGGTAACGATCACCATGTCAGCATTCGAAACTGCAGTCTCGCCCATCAACGGACGTTTCGAGCGATCACGATCTCCGCCACAGCCAAAAACAATGATGACTCGACCATCGACAAGATCACTTGCGGCAGAGAGGAGTTGCTCAAGCCCGTCCGGTGTATGTGCGTAATCGACCACGATGGCAAAGGGTTGGCCCGCATCGACACGCTGGAACCGACCATCAACGACCAACGGCAGCGACAAACCCTCGGCGATCGTGGCATCGTCGATACCGACCGCTCGTGCCGCATGCGCAGCTGCCAGTGCATTGCTGACGTTGAACGC
>CAEUNJ010000024.1_pt1 | contig 21917 bp, 14 predicted proteins | sample 7263841 | NCBI WGS metagenome assembly CAEUNJ01 (sample SAMEA6814163, study PRJEB35770) | uncultured Microthrixaceae bacterium | biome: Freshwater; feature: Freshwater reservoir; material: water | place: Czech Republic | collected 2017-06-27 | depth 30m m
CCTGTTCGTCGGAAATTTCAACTCGATGCATCTTCGATAGGACGTATTGCGGAGTGGATCGATGCCACAAATACGCGGTGGGGTCTCACCGAGGCCGACCAAGAACGCTTTATGAGCGGCATCACCCTCAACGCCTACACATGGCGCGACGGACTTGATCAACTACTCCTCGGTTCAACAATGGCCGATTTTGGTCCGCGCGTAGGAACTGGCGGCGTGGTCCCGTACCCGGAAATCGAAGGCGATGATGTCGTCACCGCAGGCTCACTTGCCGATCTGATCGACACGCTCGATCGCACGATGTCAGTACTCCGTGCGCCTTCAACGGTCGCGGACTGGTGCGCTGAACTTCGTCATGCTGCGTATCGACTCATGGCCGTTACCGACAAACAGGCGTGGTTATGGCGCCCCGTCGAAAGACTTATTGCGGAAATCGAGGAGGAATATGCCCTCATCGCCAAACGCGATGGAGCTGGTCCAGAACCCTTAGTCGATCCGTTGCAGCTGGCGACCGTTGTTCGTGGTCGCCTCGAGACTGGCGGGGGTCAGGCCCGTTTCGGAACCGGTGCAGTAACAGTCTCCTCCCTCACGGCGCAGCGCGGCGTACCTCACAAAATCGTTTGTCTTCTTGGTCTCGATGGCGATCTCGTCAATTCTGGACTGACGGTTGCCGAAGATCTTGTTGGTTCCATTCCCTGTATCGGCGACCGCGACGCCAGAAGCGAATTGCGCGCTCAAATGCTCGACGCAGTGTTGAGTGCTGGGGAGTACCTCTGGCTTTTTGGAACCGGCCGCGATCTACGAACGAATGCCGAACTCGCGCCACCGGTGGTGGTTGCGGAACTACTCGACCTCATCGACGACACTGTTCTAGGAATCGGCGACAAGAGCGCCTCTGAGTTACTCACGCTCCACCACCCTCGTCAGGCGTGGTCCGAAGCGGTGTTTGTAGCAACACAGAAAGATCAGCCTGCTTGGATCGGTCCTTGGAGTTTCGACGAAGGCGCGCTTCGGGCGGCAATGATTCGCCGCAACGCCATGCTGCACTTCGACGCGTTGAGCGGTCAGCAGGAACTCGCTGAACCCGTGCCTGGCCCGGTTGGCAACGACATAGGTGCACCCGGCGTTCCTGTTCCACTCCAAATGATTACGAAAGCGCTCACCAATCCCGCGCGGGTGTTCTTGCAGGATCGATTGCGATTCTCGTCACCTACTGATTCCGATTCGGTTACCGATGTCATCCCTCTCTCGCTAACTGGGCTCGCCCGCTGGAAGCTTGCCGATGAACTCATCGAGGCTCGTTTCGACCGTATGGCTGAGTGGACACCCACGGTCAAAGACGCCTGGGTTCACGCCGAACAAAAACGGGGCGCGGTGCCACCCCTTGCCTTCGGCGGGAATGAGCTCAATGAGCTCAATGCACGCATGGATGTTGTGCAACAACTCCTGAGTGCCGAGCTCGAAGGTGGGGCGGCTACACCCGAATCAATTGCCATCGATCTAAGTGTTCCTCGCGACCTCGCAGGCGTTACCCGTATCGAAGGTGTCATTGAAGGCATCTATGGCGATGTTCTCGTTCTCGTTACTGCGTCCAAATTGAAACCCCGAGACCGGCTCACTGCATGGGTCCAGCTGGCTGCACTTTCGGCGCATGACCCGAGTCGTCAATGGCGAGCGCTACTCATCGGCGACGATGGCAAAGGTGGCGTTGCGAGCGCACGTGTCGAACTCAGCGACTCATCGATGGCGCCGAAGGTACTCACCACAGCGGTTGATCTCTTCGAGCGATCAATGTGCGATGCCATTCCATTCTTTCCTGCAACGAGCGAAAAGCTCGTACCCGTGAATGAGCACTCATTGAAGAATGCCCGCAGCACATGGGAAGGTGATCGGGGCGAAGCCACCGACAAGTGGGTCCGGAAACTGTTTGGGGCCGATTTCGCGTCGCTCACAGAACTCCCCGTCCGCGAATCAGAAAAAGCTTCTGGTTGGGCGAGTGGTAGCCGAGTCGAGCGTTGGGCCCAGCGAATTTGGGGCACCTATAGCGAAACGGTCACCGATGCGGCTCGTGTCAGCGCCGACGATGTCGAGGCCCAGGAATCCGACGGAGGCGACGAATGAGTACGCCCCAACTTTTTGATCTTGGTGCACCTCTCGATACGGGTCTTCTCGTCCTCGAAGCAAGCGCAGGTACGGGAAAGACGTTTGCTGTAGCTGGTTTGGCCACTCGTTGGATCGCCGAACGTGGCATTAAAGCGTCAGAACTCTGCATCGTTACCTTCAGCACTGCTGCGACCGCTGAACTTCGCAAACGTGTTCGAGATCGGATTGTTGAGGCAGCAGAGTTCCTCGAGGAACTTGCACCGAACGACACCGCGCCCGACTCCACAACCGATTCCGTTCTCGTAGCTCTCGCCTCAAACATTGGCGAACGCGGGAATCGCATCGCGAATCTGCGTCTCGCAGTAGCCGACTTCGATGCCGCCACAATTTCAACGATTCATGGATTTTGTAATCGAGTGCTGGCCTCCGGCGGTGAATCCGTCGATGGCGCCATAAACGACGACAATTCCGATATCACCGAGCTTGTGGTCGATGAACTCATACGTCGATATGGGTCCACCGGAAAGCTTCCTTCGAACAATCTCACGGTGAAAAAACTTGTCGCCGTGGTGAATCTTCGGGTGAAAATGCCCCACGCTCAAATGTGGAAGTTGTCGCGGACCGAAGGCGCTAAGAAGCCAGGCCTTTACGGCTGGGGCGGTAAGTCCGATCTCACTCCCGCTCAGTTCGAACAAGCAAATGCGATGGACGAAATCGCACTACTGGTTGACGAACTCGTCGCTCTCGTTCATGCGCGTCGCGTAGTCAATCGAGTTCGTACGTACGACTCGCTACTTACCGATACGCAGTTGTTACTTTCAGGCCCAAAGGCACCGGTAGTTATCGATGGATTGCGCTCTTGGTACCGTGTGGTCCTACTCGACGAATTCCAAGACACGGACCGCGTGCAGTGGGACATTTTCGAGCGAGCGTTTGTGCGCGATAACCCGGTTCTCTCGGGCGGCACCGGTCGGCCCGACGTGATTGGGCTCGTTGGGGATCCGAAACAGTCCATCTATCGATTCCGATCCGCGGAACTTTCTGCATATCTCACAGCCCGCAAGTACGCCGACGATAACGGTGGAACCACCGCAACCCTTGGCATCAATTGGCGCAGCGATAAGGCAGTACTTACTGGTCTCGATCACCTCTTCCACGACTATTCATTTGGTGATGCACGCGTGGCATTCCAGTCGGTCGAGCCGTCACCCGACCATAACGAGGCCCGGATCTCCAATGCGGGCGAGTGCGCCGTCGAGATCCGCTGTCTGCCGTTTAGTGATGTTCCCGCTGGCCTTGTCGACGCGAAGTCGGGTCACGTCAAGCGCGGCAAAGAGAACAAGATCCCCAATGCCCCACTTGTGGATTTGGCCATCAAGGACCTCGTCGGCCAGGTCCTTTCGCTTCTGAGTTCGGCTCGGCTTCACGACAAACCCGACAGCGGCGAGGAAGGACGCGAGGTTGATCCTTCTGATATCGGCATCATCGTTCGGTCGAATCGTCATGCGGATCTGATCGCCGATGCACTCGCCGAAGCTGGCGTTCCGTGTGCTCGCAGCGCCAGCGACAGCGTGCTCAACAGTGCAGCCGCTGAACAGTGGCGCGTGCTGCTCGAAGCACTCGAGCGCCCTGCCTCTGAAGCACGAATTCGTTCGCTCTGTCATACCTGGTTTATTGGTGACGACCTCGCCTCCATAGCGGCAATGACCGACACACAACTCGAAGCAACCATTGAAACGGTGCGCAACTGGGCACAGTCACTGGTTGACGGAGGGCTGCCGTCGCTCATGGCCACTCTTCGGAGGGCTGGCTTGCTCGAGCGAGTGCTTTCTCTTCCCGGCGGTGAACGCGATCTCACCGACCTTGATCACATCGTCGAACTGATGCAATCGCTCACCGGGGGCCGACCAACGGCAGCTTCAGCGCTTCGGGCGGTCTTTGCCGAGCTTTCAAATATGGGTGGCGCCGACGACGATGGTGTTGCCTCCGAACTTCTTGCTCGTCGCATCGATCGCGATGACGACACCGTCAAAATCATGACGGTGCACAAGGCCAAAGGTCTTGAGTTCTCCATTGTGTTGTGCCCGCTTTTGTGGGGCGCACTCCCAAATCGCCAAGGCACCGGGCATGCTCATGACGAGTCACGAGACACTCGTCTTATCGACACGTTCCAGTTGCTGGGTGCGAACAGTCGTGGTGTGCCGTTTCAACTGGTCGAGAAATCCGACAAAGCCGAACGACTCGCCGAGAGCGATCGCATGCTCTATGTCGCGCTTACGAGGGCCAAGCACCGACTCGTGGTGTGGTGGACCGCTGCCGATAACGACAGCTACAGCGTTGCGCTTGGGCGAGTCATGTCCCACGCGATCGGCGCTGGCGGCAGCCCGGCCGACGTTACGGTTCTGGCTGAACGCAGCAACGGGTCAATTGCTCGCAGGGAAGTAACGGAGAACGTTGTTCTTGCCTCGTGGTCAGGAACCAAACCATCGAGTGAAGTACTGGCAGTTTCGTCGGCGCCTTTCCCAATGCCGACACGATGGAAGAGCTGGTCATTCAGCTCAATCAGTTCGGGCGCATCGAGTCGAAGTGAGCAACTCGCTGTGGTTGAAGATGCTCTCCTCGCCGATGATGTCGAGATTCGTGGTGGAGTTGGTGACGATCACGACGATGCAATTGATGTCGAGGTCGTGAATGCAGCACTTGCCGACACGGTCGATACGAGCACTGATACGACCGTCAACCGTTCACTTGTCGATGCACCAGCAGGAACAGCATTCGGTCTGCTTGTTCATGAGGTCTTCGAAGTCATCGATTTCACGCCTCGTGATGACCGAACTGAATCCGTCACCACGATCTGCGCGCAGAATCTGAATTACCGACCAATGACGATCGAGCCGGGTGTCCTCGCTAGCGGCATTGACAGAGCGCTTTCGTCACCACTGGGTGGTCCTGTGGGCACGCTCGCTCTCGAATCAATTGACAACGACCACCGCCTCAACGAACTCCGTTTCGAATTTCCGCTCGGAGCAATTAACGCTGCGCAGATCGCGCAAACAGTGGTCGATGCGTGGCCCGAAGGAAACCCCCTGCACAACTGGTTTGTGCGAGCTTCCGAAGGAGCCTTGTCGATCAATGTCGAAGGAATGCTGAACGGTTCAATCGATCTCATCGCCAGCACAGAACTCGATGGCATCGACACATATTGGGTAGCCGATTACAAGACAAACCGGCTCACGAATTCGGTCTACGACTCTGAATCACTCACTCGCGCCATGGAACACCATGGCTACGGCCTGCAGGCGTTGCTCTACACGGTGGCGTTGCATCGGTATTTGCGGTGGCGTCTCGCTTCAAAGGGTTACGACCCCGCAACGCAACTGCGCGGCGCGGCCTATCTCTTTGTGCGTGGAATGGCTGGCTCAAAAGGGCCCGAGGGTCACGGCGTGTTTTGGTGGCAACCACCGTTTGCGGTCATCGAAGCGGTTGACCAACTCCTAGCACCAGGGGTTTCGCCATGAGTGGTGTCGACTGGATCAGCCAACTTGAACCATGGCGCGCGGCGGGTGTCTTGAACTCATCAGATCTGCAGGTTGCTGCCTCCATCGCCCGCCGGAACAATCTCGTAGCGTCCGATGCCGAGGTGGTCCTGGCGATGGCACTTGCGGCGCGTGCTCCTCGAACAGGTCACAGCTGTCTTGACCTCGAGAACGTCAAGGCGGTTGTTAGTGCTGACATCGAATCAGACGATGAAACGAACGCATCGCTCACTGCATTGGAATGGCCTGCCGATTCGCAAGCGTGGGCAACAAAACTTGCGGAGTCATCGGTTGTAGTTGTTGCCGATGTGCTTCTGGCGGCCGATGGTTCACTGGGAAACAACACTTGCCCGTTCGTACTGAATGGTTCGCTTCTGTATCTCGAACGCTATTGGTACTACGAGCGCGAAGTCGCTCGACAACTCTTTGAACGTGTGAGCCTGACGCCACTTGATCTTGGTGAAGAACCCCAAGCAAGCACCGATCTCCTCGCTTCGTTCAAGCTCACGGCCGATCAAGACGCTGCGGTGCATGCAGCGCTCAGCCACTCACTTTCGGTGATCGTCGGTGGTCCGGGTACCGGAAAGACGCGAACAGTCGGAGCTCTACTGGCGCTGCTCCTTTCGAGCTCAACATCTGAAGGCCCCGACGCTCTCCGAATCGCGCTTGCCGCTCCGACGGGTAAGGCGGCGTCGCGAATGGGCGAAGCCATCGAAGGATTGGCTGCATCTCTGCGCACTTCGGGTCTTTCGGGGGCAGGCGACTTGGCAGATCGCATGGTCACAGCCGACACGAAGACTCTGCATAGTTTGTTGGGAGCACGTCCCGGTTCGACTCGCTATCGATTCAACGCCGCCAACCCACTCCCACACAATGTGGTGATCGTCGACGAAACCTCGATGGTTTCGCTGCCGCTCATGGCGCATCTTCTCGATGCACTTAACGCCAATGCCCGCATTGTGCTGGTTGGCGACCCGGGACAGTTGGCGAGTGTCGATGCCGGGTCGGTGCTGGGTGACATCGCCTCACCGGTGGTCGAGGCGTCTGATCTCGCTGTAGGTGATGAACCCTACGAGAAACCGGCGGGCGAACTTTCCTCAAGCATCACGGTTTTACGCAAGAGTCATCGATTCGCAGCGGAATCTTCAGTAGGGCGATTCGCGAAGGCTGTTCGTCGGGGAAATACCGCTGAAGCCATCAACGTGCTTACAGAACCGCAACCTCCAAGTGAGTCAGATGACGCCGTACGTCTCGTGTGGCATTCCGAGCAGGTCGATGGTCCGAACGGTGCAAGGCATGTTCGCGATGCTGCATTCGCGGCGGCGGTTACCACCCGCAAATTTGCAGAAGAGGGAAATTCTTCTGCTGCACTAGAGGCGCTGAGTTCGGTGCGAATTCTGTGTGCACATCGACGAGGCCCATTCGGCGTTGCGCGTTGGAACTGGCAATTTGAAGACTGGCTTGCAGGTAAGGGAACTCGACTTTCGGGGTTCTATATCGGTCGGCCCTTACTTGTGACTACGAATGATTCAACCAACAAGCTCCATAACGGTGACCTTGGAGTTGTTATCCGATTGCCCGACGGCACAAATCGTGTGGCGTTCGTGATCGAAGGCGAGGTTCGAGATATTTCAACAGCGCGTCTTGAATCAGTCGAAACCGTCCACGCCATGACAATTCATAAGAGCCAAGGCTCAGAGTTCGACCAAATTGTGGTGGTCCTTCCACCTACGAATTCTCGTCTGGCAACTCGTGAACTGCTTTACACGGCTGTCACTCGTGCGCGTAAGACCGTCACAATCATTGGCAGCAAGGAGTCACTTGAAAACGCGATTAACAATCAAATCGTGAGATCAAGTGGACTTCGTGCACTTCTGTGGAACTAGTGCAGCCCTAGACGTTGTCGCCGTGGAAATCGGGCATAACAAGAAGTTCGGGGTCGACGAGCTGAAACTCTTCGTTCGGCCCTGCTTCATGTCGTGGCAGAAGTATGACGAGTCCGGCTTGAACAACCGCAAGACCAATTGAGATCCACATCACCGCATTGATGCCGTCGATGTAGGCACTGAGGGAGTCTGAATCCCCAATACGACCCCAATACGCGACACCAACGACAGCAATGCCGATAGCGCCAGCTAATTGCAGACCAGTCGCTTGAACGCCCGACGCGGCACCGGCGTACTCATGAGGAACTTCAGACAAGACAAATGCAATTGTCACTGCGATGGAAATTCCCAACGCGAAACCGAGCAGGGCCACTGCGGGCACAAGGTGAACAGCTTTGAAGTCTCCGGCACCAACACGATCGAGGTACAAGACAAGTCCGGCAGCAAGGCCATTGAGTGCCGCGCCGATGACGACAGCGCCTCGGCCGTAGCGACGCAGTAAGGGAGCGGCAGCGAGCGAGCCAAACATGTTCGCAAAGGGCATGGGGCAGGTGAGGATGGCCGCTTGCAGCGGGTTGCGATCGAATCCCAACTGAATAGTGAGAATCAGATAGATAGGCCCGGCAGCGGAAAGAAGGCCTACGAGCAACGTAATGATGTTGCCAATTCGAAAACTGCGAATCGCAAAAAGGATTGGGTTCACCAGCGGATCGCCGCCGCGCCGTACGAGGTTGCGCTCGTAGCGAAGAAAGGCGAAGAACAGCGGCAATGAACAGGCCAACATCAAAAGAATCCAAACTGGCCAACCAGCGTTGCGTCCCTGAATCAGCGGGAACATCAAGAAGAAGGCAACGACCGCGAGAACGGCGGCGCCGGTGATGTCGAGTTGTCCGCCCGTCCCCGGCATTGTCGCCGGGAGGACTTTGGCAGCGATGAGCCAAACGATGATGCCGAGAGGAATAAACGGCAAGTACGCCCAGCGCCATCCAGCGCCAAAAAGATTGGCATTGGTAAGAGCGCCAGCGCTGAGCTGGCCAAGCATGAAGCCACCGCCAGCAAACATAAGAAAGACCGAGAACGCTCGAGTTCGGTTATGGCCAGTGAAGGTTCGCTGGATCATTGCTGAAAGTTGTGGTGCGGTGACGCCACTAGCGATTCCCTGCAGTGCTCTGGCCAGCAACAAGAAATAGATATTTGGGGAACCGGCGCTCAGGATCCACGATGCGACAATTGCCGCGAAACCGATCATGAGAAGACGGCGTGTGCCAAACAAATCACCAAGTCGACCCGACAGCACAAGTACAAGCGAGAAGGTCAGGGCAAAGATCGACGCGTACCACTGCAACTCGCTATTGGTTGCTCCAAGTCCGTCGCGAATGCCAGGTAGGGCCATCGTGGTGGAGCCGTTGACCAACACGAGGACGAACTGCAAAGCGATGACAACAGCAAAGACCCTGTTGCGCAGCGATGCGGGCCCCGCGGCGTCGGTTGTTGATGAGTCCGCGCCCACCATTTCCGACTCGCTTGGCATTGCTCTCCCCTTCGTCCCCCGACGACATTCACCCTAGGGGTGGAGCGTCGTGATCAGGAAACTGAGACTCAGGCGACGTCGATATCGACAGCCGGTGCGACGAACTGAGCGTTGTAAAGGTTGTAATACGCGCCACCGGCGGCGAGCAGTTCCTCGTGGTTGCCCTGTTCGACGATCTGACCGTTTTCCATCACCAAAATGGTGTCGGCATCGCGGATCGTTGAAAGCCGGTGAGCGATTACGAAACTGGTGCGGTTTGATCGCAGTGCTGCCATTGCTCGCTGGATAAGTACCTCGGTGCGGGTATCGACCGAACTCGTGGCCTCATCGAGAATCAGGATGGTCGGCTCGGCCAGGAACGCACGAGCGATCGTAAGCAACTGCTTCTCGCCGGCGCTGAGATTGCTGGCTTCGTCATCGAGGACGGTGTTGTAACCATCGGGCATCGAACGCACGAAGTGGTCGACATGAGTGGCTTTGGCGGCAGCAAGAATTTCTTCCTCAGTGGCTCCCAGACGCCCGTAGGCAATGTTGTCTCGAATGGTTCCACCGAATAGCCAAGTGTCCTGCAGCACCATGCCCATGCTTGAACGCAGATCAGACCGGCGCATAGAGGCGATGTCGACGCCATCGAGAGTGATGGCTCCGTTATTGAGTTCGTAGAAACGCATGAGCAAGTTGACCAACGTGGTCTTGCCGGCTCCGGTAGGGCCGACAATGGCGATGGTTTGGCCGGGCTCGGCAACTAATGACAGATCGGTGATCAGTGGCTTGTCGGCTGAATAGGAGAACGTCACGTTCTCAAAGGCAACCCGACCCTTTGGCGACTCAACAACCTGTGCATCGATTGGGTCAGCAGACTGCTCGTCGACATCGATGAATTCGAATACTCGCTCGGCCGATGCAATGCCCGATTGCAACATGTTGGCCATTGAGGCCAACTGGTTGATTGGTTGCGTGAACTGACGCGAGTACTGAATGAATGCCTGGATGTCGCCAATGCTTAAGCTGCCTGACGCCACTCGCAAGCCACCAATAACCGCAATGGCAACGTAGTTGAGGTTGCTGACGAGCATCATCGCCGGTTGAATAATTCCGGAAATGAACTGAGCGCCGAATGAAGCTTCATAAAGCGTCTGATTCGTTGCTTTGAAGCGATTCTCGGTGGCCTGTTGCTGACCAAACACTTTGACAAGAGAGTGACCGGCAAATGTTTCTTCAACAATCGCATTCAACGATCCGGTGTGTGACCACTGCGCAATGAAACGCTTCTTCGATTTTCCGGCAATGAACTTGATGGTGAACATCGTGAGGGGAACAGTTGCTACCGCCACGAGCGAAAGAAGCGGTGAAATCGAGAGCATCATGATGAGCACACCAAAGATGGTGAGGACCGAGATAAAGAGCATGCTCAGCGTCTGAGCGAGGCTCTGAGCGATGTTGTCGATGTCATTGGTGACACGACTCAGAAGATCGCCCCGCGGTGTTTTGTCGATGTAACCGAGTGGAAGCCGGTTGATTTTGTCTTCCACCGCAGAGCGGAGCCGTCTCATCGTGCGATGGATGACACCAGCGAGCAAGAAACCTTGGGTGTAGGCGAGAGCGCCCGAACAGAGATACAACGATCCGACAAGAAGCAACGTTCGATGAAGTGAGGCGTAGTCGATTCCGTCAGGCGATTGAACGCCACTGATGATGACGTTGGTCGCGTTGCCGAGAATCTTCGGACCGACCACCGACATACACACGCTGAGAACAGCAGTGAAAATGACAAGAGCCAGACGGAATCGTTCCGGTCGCGTCCACGAGATCAGTCGCAATGTGGAGTTGCGGAAATCTTTTGGTTTCTCAACTGGCACCGCGACGCTGCTCATTCGCGGTCCAACCTGAGTCGGGGTTGGCGCGCCGTTGCGGTCCAGATCTGAGGAGTCGTTCATGCCGCTTCCTCAGCGGTCATCTGAGATTCGACGATTTCCGCGTACGTGGGACAGTTGGCAAGCAACTCGTGATGGGTGCCAACCCCGACACATTCGCCATTGTCGAGCACAAGGATTTGGTCAGCATGTTTGATGGTGGACACGCGTTGGGCGACAATGATGAGCGCGGCGTCTGAGGTAACCGGGGCTAACGCAGTACGAAGGCGGGCATCGGTGGCGAGGTCAAGCGCCGAGAACGAATCGTCGAAGACGTAGATCCCTGGTTTGCGAACTAGTGAGCGGGCAATCGCAAGACGCTGGCGTTGCCCACCAGAAACATTTGTGCCGCCCTGCGAGATGGGGGAGTCGAGTTTGTCCGTCATCGCATTGACGAAATCAGCGGCCTGCGCAATCTCCAAGGCCTTCCAGAGGTCGGCTTCGGAAGCCTCGGGGTCGGCGAACAGCAAGTTCGATCGAATAGTCCCGGAGAACAAATAGGGACGCTGCGGAACAACCGAAACACGCTTCCAAAGTGTTTCTGGTTCGAGATCGCGAACGTCGACGTCATCGATCAGGATCGAACCCTCGGTGCTGTCGGTGAGTCGAGCAACAAGATTAACCAAGGTGGTTTTACCGGAACCTGTAGAACCGATGATCGCGGTGGTTTGTCCAGGACGGGTGGTGAACGAAACGTTCGAAAGCACAGGAATCTCAGCGCCGGGATAACAGAACCCCACATTGCGAAACTCGAGCGTTCCTTTTCCAGAAAGCTGAGTGACCGGAGTCGGTGACGTGATGATGGAGGAGTCAGTGTCAAGAACTTCATTGATTCGCTCAGCGCACACGGAAGCACGCGGCCACATGACTGCGACGAAGGTTGCCATCATCACGGCCATGAGAATTTGAACGAGATAGGTAAGGAAAGCGATGAGGGCGCCAATCTGCATGTCGCCCGCACCAATGCGATTCGCTGCAACCCACACGGCTGCTGCGCTTGAAACATTGAGCACCAACATCACGGTGGGAAACATCGACGACATGTAACGACTAGTGAGTGTCGCTGTGCGTGTGAGCCGCTGGTTGGCTTCGTCGAATCGCTGTGTTTCAAGCGGTTCTCGAACAAAGGCTCGGACAACGCGCATGCCAACGATCTGTTCACGAAGAACCTGACTCATCTTGTCGATGCGCTCTTGCATGTCGCGGTATTGAGGAATGACGCGAATGACGATGGTGCCGATAGAAAGCAGCAGAACCGGAATCGAGGCAACGAGAATCAGGGACAGTGGTCCGTCTTCACGAACGGCGAGATAGACGCCGACAACAATGGTGATTGGGGCCGAAATAAATGAAGTGCACAACATGACGACAAGGGTCTGAACCTGTTGCACGTCATTGGTGATGCGAATGATGAGTGACGGTGCGCCGAAACTATCGACTTCACGAGTCGAGAATCCGGTGACGGTGTGAAACAGACGGTCGCGGATGTCACGGCCAAATCCCATACCCGCTCGTGAGCCAAACCATGTGGCGCTGATGCCGAAGACGGCTTGCACGAGCGACAACACCAGCATGACGACGCCGATTTTTAAGATGTAGTTGGTGTTGCCTTTGAGGATGCCCTGATCGATCAGCATGGCGTTGAGCGTTGGCAACGTCATCGTCGCCGCAACGGCCACGAACTGAAATGCGAAGACCGCTACGAGCAACTTTTTGTAGGGCAGCAGAAAGCTGCGCATGAGCCGATTCACGAAAATCCCCCTCTGTAGCGATGTTACGGCCCGGGGCGGCCTGCTCCCATTCCCGGCCTCTCCGCCGGGGCTTGCCTCACCCGGAGGGTCCCGCTCCACGCCCGCGATGCCAAGGCATCCTCGAGATAAGTAACAACGCGTATTGGTTTGTGCGTTGCCCCGTAAAGTGCATGGAAATCGCCATTTCCTCTCAACGGACGGTCGGCGGACCGGCAAGATGGCGACAGAACAGGGCGGCGGCGTGATGAAACGGGAATCTGGACGGGACGGGGCCTTTTCGGCCTCGGCTCCGCCATCGATAGTCAGTTGGGATCCTTTGGCGGGGGAACTCCTTAGGGGCCACCTCGAGGCTGAAGGCTTCCCGGGAGCGGCCGTTGTGGCCGATCACGACACCTCTGGGGTTTCGACGCCGCTGGTCGTGCTCCCACCTCCCAGCTATGCCGAGTATCTCGGTGGCGCTTGGGACTCGCGGTTGCGGGGATTTCCGCTCGATGTGCCGATCGTGGTGCTGGCTCGACCCACAGTCCCGGTGCGGTCGGCGTTGCAACTGAATCTGCGAAAGAACGGTTTGGCGCTGTTGGATGCTGGGCGCGCATCGACGGTGGCGGCAGTGGCAGCGGCGCTTCGTATGTCGTTGGAAGGCGGCCAGATCATCGACCCGCTCTTCATCCCATCTACCGGCGTCCACGAGGGTTCGGAACTTACGCCCGCAGAACTTCGTGTCTATGAGCTCTTGGCCACGGGACGATCAAACAGTGGCATTGCCGCTGAACTCTTTTTGTCAGAACGCACCGTTGAAGTTCACGTCCGGAAGATCTTTTCCAAGTTGGGTCTAAGCGATGACCGTTCAATGAACCGACGTGTCGTGGCCGCTTTATTACAAGCGTTACCGGCCTAAACCCGCGCACCGCAGTCGACCTACAGATCGCGTCCTAGAAGACTGAACACCTGACCGCTTGGTCCGTTATTTGGTTGTTGGGCCAGGAACAGAGCAAGAGGCGTGACGTCGGCGGGGGTCTTGTGCCAGTCCATGCGAATGGCCGCGTCGATGTTGGGCACATCAAGAATCTTTGCGGCCATTTCGGTATGTACCGGACCAGGCACGATCTCGTTCACAGCGATCGCTGATTCTCGCCACTCCACCGCAAGGCAGCGAACCAACATCGAAACCGCCGCCTTTGAGACGGAGTAACTGGCCCCGCCTTTGAATGGGCGACGGCCTGCCCCTGATCCCATCACGATGAACTTTCCGCCTCGTTCACGCAGATGCGGTTCGCAGGTCAGGGCGAGATGTTGAACGCTCGTGAGGTTCACATCAACGACATAGGCGAAGTCATCAATCGGTGAAACAGAATGTTCGGGCGAAGTCGCGCCAGCATTAGCGACAACAATGTCGAGCCGACCGAAGGCTTCCAGTGTTTGCGCAACCAGGGCTGCGACATCGGCGCGATTGGTGACATCAGCACGAACAGCAACGGCCGTCCCGCCGGCTGCGCCGATTTCGCCGCAAACCAAATCGATCTGATCTTGGCTTCGAGCCGTGACGACAACCTGAGCGCCCGCGTTGGCATAGGCAAGAGCAATTGCCCGGCCGATTCCGCGGCCAGAGCCGGTCACGATCGCGACCTGACCAGCAAGTGATGTCGATTGTTCAGCAGCCATTTGTTCCTCCCCGAACCAGCGTCTTCACGCTAGGACGTGCAGGGGAGTGTGTGCGGCGAAACTGTTGACTGTTATTCGAGTCCGTACTTCGGCATTGCGCCCGAGAAGGAGTGCTCGTAAAGGCCGTAGCCGACATGGCCGTCGTATTCGAAGCGAGCGGCGTGATCGACAACGGCGTAGGCGCCGAGCTGGCGAATTTCCGGAACCTCGTAGGTGATTCCCTGCACCACAAGATCGGGGCCCTGATACATGCCGTGACGCCAGTCGGGTTCGAGGCCGTAGCCCGTGCCCACCGCAAGGAAGTTGGCAAGCAGTGGCGTGCAACGAATGTCGATGCCCGAATCTGGGAACGAAATCGTTGAGCCGGTGAGCAAACGAATGCCCGGTTCGAATTCGTGGGCGTGTTCGGTGCGACCGAGTTGTTCCACACGACCATCAAGCCACACACGTTCAGCCTGTTCGAGGCTGCGCGAACCATCGGCTGCTTCGGAACAGATGTAATAGATGCAGTGATCTTCAAAGCGCATGGGGAAATAACTCCACATGCCGCCGGGCCTGACCGTGTCTCGGTAAATGCCTTCGGGCTCGCGCTCGCCAATCGGCCGCACCCCCCAGGAACGATCGCGAGAACCCCAAGTGGTTTCGGGCTTCACATCGATAACTTCGCCGGCTACGGTGATCGTGCCCGACCATGAGCCCATCTGGGCGAGACGCTGCGTATCGAACGTTATGCGCGTGCCATTGCGAATGAATTGGTTCGGTTCAGGAATGGCGGGGCCGAACCCTTCCCAGGTGAGATCGAGAGAAACGTCGTGCTCGTTGGGTTCGACCACGAAGCGCAGACGCTTAAGTGGTTCGATCACTTCAATGCGAAGCGGGCCAATCGAAATGTCGGAACGATCGATGAGCGGCTTCGAGGCGCGTACAACGTGCTGCTTTTCGCCAATGCGCACGGTCGCGAACGCGTCGGTGGTGCCGAGGTTTGGGTACTGACCGAGACCCATCACGACCATGAAGCGGCCTTGCGTATCGAGCACGTTGAAGTAATAGCGGTCGTAGAAGTTGCGATCGCTGGTGGCAACGTGGGCGATCCAGTTGGAGGACTGGTGAACGGGATAGTCATCCCAAGGCGTAACGGTCATGTGATTCTTCTTTCGTGCGTCGTGTGAGGAACGTTAGGGAAAATCTTCAGCTCTCGCCGAGCGACGAGGTGGGCAGGGGGAGATGCGCGTCGAGCACAGCGATGTAGTCATTGATGTTGTCGCTGCCACCGAGAGCACGAAGTTCGTCGGCGGTCCGGCGGCTGTAGAGCACGCGCACTGCTTCCCATGGGCTGACCTCAAGGATCCAGCCGGGTTCGGCGTCGTGCGAGCGCCATACGTCTGAGCCGCTGCGCACTTCGATGCTGCCGAGTCCAGCGGTTTCGAGCGCGGCCACGCAGGATTCGAGACTGCGGGGAACGCTGATCGATGCATCGATTGCGGAATGGTCGGGAACACCAAGCGCTCCGCGCAGATCGTGTTCGTGCACAACAAGATCGTCGAACAACACTGCACCACCCCCATTGACCATTCCGGCGATGGTGTCGTTGACCGAGGCCCACTCGGCATCGAGTTCATCGAGCGAACGACCAGCACGATCGTTGAGGATCTTGTCGATCCAATTGCCCGTGTCTCCCGATGGGAAGTCGCCGGCGCCGAGAGCAGCGGGCATCGATACGCAGTGGGTGATGAGTTGCAGTGCCGACCAGTCGGGACACGACGGAACCGTTGTGGTCAGTGCGTCGGGCCCGGCAGAGCGAGCGATGTCGAGCATGCGAGCGCGAGTGGCGTCGTAGGCAGCAAAGAGTTCAGTCATGGTGTGGGTGTGGCTTTCTTCGTTGTCAGGGTTAGAGATCGGGGAGAGCTTTAGGAACGAGATTCTCGGCCGCGCCGCCGTCGACTTCAAGCAACTTGCCAGTGATCCAGCACGCTGCGGGCGAAGCGAGGAACAGCGCCGCGTCGGCGATGTCTTGGGGCGTTCCGTTACGACGCATGAGCGTGTTGGCGTGCATCGTGTCGCGAATTTCGGCGCCGCGAGTTGAAAGGTAAGTGGCGAGCGCGTCGGTTTCGATGGCGCCAGGAAGCACAGCGTTCACGCGAATACGCGGGGCGAGTTCGGCCGCCATCAACTTGGTGAGATGCGACTTCGAGTTTTTCGTGAGGCTGTGCGTGAACGATCCGCGCAGCGCATGTTGGCCGGCAACCGAACTGATGTTGATAACCGAAGCGTTGTCGCTAGTAAGTAGGTAAGGCGTGGCTAGGCGCACGAGCTCGAATGGCACCGACACATTGAAGTGAAACGACTTCTCGATCTGATCAACCGATGTTTCGAGGTACGGCTTTGACACCGAACCGCCGGCGTTATTGACGACGATGTCGAGCCGGCCGAACTCGGCGATGGTGCGATCGACGATGTTCGCGAGCTCACCGAGGTCGTTGACATTGCCGGGTAGCACGAGTGCTCGTCGCCCGAGCGCTCGAACTTCAGCAGCGACCGATTCAAGATCGGCTTCGGTGCGGGCGGTGAGCACAACGTCGGCACCGGCAGCCGCGAAGGTGGTGGCGATCGCCGCACCGATGCCTTTGCCGGCACCGGTGATGATGGCGACCTGATCAGTGAGCAGGAATCGGTCGGTGAGCTCGGCTTTGGAAGTCATGGCGACACGGTACGCGCATCGCCGTTTGTATGCCTCAAACGGAGCAACTCACTTGATGTGCGGCGCTGTTGCGGCACCAACCGGTGATCAGCGAGTGAAGACCGGTGCAACCGGATCGGGAACGACCGGCAAAGGTGCCACCGCGAATGCGGGCCAGGGAATGAACGCCGGGATGGTGCTGAGTGTCACCGTTTCGGTGAAGACGCCGGTTGCAGGGTCGACAGTTCCGAGAGAGAAACTGCCCGGCGCCGCCCCTTGCGGTTCGATGCTCGTTGGACCGGAACCGAGGAATACGGTCGACATCGCGTAGACGGTGTTGCCATTAGCGAGGCAATCAAATCCGAAGATTTGGGTGCTGATGCCGGCTTCAGTGAGACTGCCGGTGGTGGGGTCAATTGAGGCCCATGGCAAGCCGACCGTCGCGGGCTCGTTGCCATTCAGCGGGGCCATCAAGCCGGAGACCTGCGACCACATCTTCGACGCACAGGATGTAAGTCCAAACCCGGGGTTGTCCGGAGAGAAACCTTGGCCGACCTGGGTGAGTGCGCCAGTGGCGATGTTCACCGTAAACAGGCAGTTGTAGGCGAGTGTGTCGGAGGGAGCGAAACTGCCTTTGGGGTTAATATCGTTATTGCAGGTTGTTTCGTTCACGGCGATGACGTACATCGTTCCGGCAGCATCAATGGCGATGCTTCCACCATTGATTCCGCTGATTGGTGTTCCACCAACAGTGAGTGTTTGACCACTTGGCGTTCCGTTGGCCGAGAACGTGATGAGTTGAGGATCGCCGAGTGAATCAGCTGCGGGGCCAACTGAACCGACACCGAAGAACTGGTATCCGGCGATGCCGTAGACGGTGCCGTTAGGTGCGACAGCAAGATCATCGGCACATGCGGCTTCTGATGAAGGGGCGGTCAGATCAGTGAGTGTGCCGGTGGCGAGGTCGATGGTGTTGAGATCGCAAAGCCCTGAGCCATTACTGACGATCGTGTAACCGAGGGTCGGTGCGGCGCTGGCGACGACAGCATTGGCGTTGGAGTTCGACGACGAACCAAACGGGATCACGAACGCAGCGGCGACGAGCGCAACTACAAAGAACGGAAGGACAATGCGTCTTGCGGTCACAGGATTCTCAGATTTCTCTCGCCGAACTCCCAACTTACCCAAGAAAGCAGTGCGTTACACCAGCCGGTGTGGTTTAGGCCGCTTCGATAGCAGTGAGATTGGCGATCCAGGCCTGGGGAAGGTCGAACCACCGGGCCCCGGCGATGATGCGCTCGAGATAGTCGGGCCGGGGCAATCCATGGTCGTTGTAGTTCTCTATATAGAGGAGTAACTCGACGGGCAGGTCTTCGGCCATAACGGTCACGAATTCCCGCCGGTAGTGCCCGCCGGCCACGCCTTCGTAGCGATCGAGGCGGGCAAGGTCGGAATCGGACACATTCCAGACGCCGCCCCAAACCTGGGCGCCCGGTGAGGGTGAGACGGTGGCATAGCCACGGCCGCCAATTCGCCAGGCCCAATCGTCGAGGCGGGCGGCACCGAGTGCGATGGCATCGGGGCAGCGCCAGTCCATTTGCTCGGGATCAAGATTCGATCCGTAGGCGAAATACAGATGGGGATTGATGAGGGTGGAGGAGTCGAAGTGTTCGTTCAATACTGGTGTCCTTTCGTAGGAGTTGATGTGGTGGCCTCAGTCGTCGTAGCGGGTCTTGCGGCCCTTGGTTGATGCTCGACGATTCGACCACTGCTTCTTGGTCGACATTTCGTCCCAGTCCCCGTTCGAGGCGCGAGTGGAATCGAGGCGAAGTTCACGAATGAGCATTGCGTCGCCACCGGAAGATTCGAGGAGATCGGCCGCGATGTTGAATGAGCTGCTGGCGGTGTCGTAGTCACCCATGCGGATGGCATCGAGTGCAGTGCGACGTTCTTCGGCGGCACGCAGGATGTTCACATGCTCGGTTACGGCCGGGTCGGCATCGAGATCAGGTGCATCGGGATCGCTCGACACGCCAATGCCAATGGGAACGGTGACGGTGTGCAATTCCACATCGTCACCAGCGGTCGCCCATCGGATGACGATCTCGCCCAGGGGGTACGGCCCTGCTTCGCGCACCGTGGGCAGGAGCAGTTTCGCGATCACACGACGCTTTTCATCGCCGTAGGCATCGCCGAGTGCGATCTGCACGCCTCGACCAACGGGAGTCATTGGAAATTCGTTGAGGATGCCGATGTCGATGACACCGTCGGTCGGTTGGATTTCCACCGACACGTTCTGTGCAACAACTGAAGCCAAACCTTCGAACTCGTCGTTGAAGATCTGGGGAGCCTGGTCGGGACCTGCACACCAGTAGTCATTGCCCGAACCGTTGTCGGCGATGAGCGAAAGGAGCTGTTCGTCATACCCGTCACCGAAACCGATCGTGGTGGTGGTGATGTTGCGACTGCGGGCGGCACTGGCGACACCGATGAGTTTGTCGTGGTTGCGTTCGCCCACGTTGGCATGACCATCGGTGAGCAGGATGATGCGGCGAAGTGCGTCGGCACGACTCGATGCCTCGAGCATCTCGAGACCTTTGAGCCAGCCGCCACTGAGGTTGGTCATGCCGCCACCATGAATGGTGTTCACTCGAGCGATCGCTTCATCGGCGACGTGACGGTCGAGGGGCAGAACAAGTTCGACGTTGTCATCGAAAGCGACGACACCGACACGGTCGTTCGTGCCAACGAGTCGGAGGAAATGTGCGACCGCGGCTTTGACCGACTCGATGGGAGCGCCGTTCATCGAACCGGACTTGTCGAGAACAAGTACGACGTCGAGCGGTGGTCGGTGGGTGTCGGGGGCCGGGGGAGCGGTGAGCTCAACGAGAAGGTGGACAATCGCATCGTTCAATACGGTGACGATGGTGCGGTCGAAAGTGATCTTGGGTTGCATGGCATCTCCTGGAGAGTTGGCGATAAGGGTTGTATGAGGGGAACGCACGAAGTGTGGCGAAATGTGCACACGTGCAGAAAATTTGTTTACGCGGCGAACTCGAACTCGGGAACATCGATCACGAGATCGGCATACGTAGCCAGTGCACGGCTGAGTGACGAAGGCCGTGAAACGACGACGACCTTCAGGCCACGCTGGCGAGCACGGTAGGCAACATCAATGAAGGCATGATCGCCGCTACCGATGACAACCGCGTCGAAACGTTTGGCGGCGTGGTCGATGTCAAAATTTTCGATGAGGGCGCGGTCGGCACCGTCGTGGCCGCGGCCGTGGCGCAGCTGCGCTCCGGGGAATGCGGCTTTGGTGTCGAATACTCGGGTGATGTCGGCGGCGACCTCGATCAGGTCGCCGTCTCCGACTGAGGCGATGGCCCGGTACAACTCCCCGGCCAGACAACTGACGGGCTTGCCCCATGTGAGGGCAAAAATGTTCTCGACGTCGACCAAATGAATGGCCCGTGGCGTGGTGCTCATTGCTGTCTCCGATCTGAGGTCCGCCGTTCGGCCCCACATGTAGAACGCACGAAGTCAGCAAAAATGTGCACTCGCCACGGACCGGGACCTCAAATCTCGTTACTGGAGCGCCATCCGTAGCTGGGCACCATGCCCATGGCGATGTTCTCCATCTCGGCCCGCTCGCATGCAGCCCACAGGTCTGGTCGTGTCTCAACGGGAATCAGCAACTCACCGTCGTTTCCGTAGTCGTGAAACTCGGTGATGGCCCAACCCCAGTCGGTGTAGGTGATGCCGTAGAAGAAGTCGTAGCCCGACCACGCTGAAGCGAAGGCAGCTACCCGCCATTCTGCGTCCGGGGGTTCTTCAATGGAAAAATCCGAGAGGAACGGAAAGTAGGGAACAAAGGGCTCGAAGTGCGGATCCATCAACCACTTCGAACTCAGCAACGTTTCGCCAGGTCCCCGTGTAACCGGACACATGATGGCGGCCATGCCGAAACAGTCGTAGCGATTGTGAAGGAGCGTTGCGATCCACTTGGCCTTCGTTGCATCGTCGACCAAATCAATCGAATCAACGTTGGTCAGTGCACTGCGAAGTGCCGTGATGCCGTCAGCTGCGACGCCGCGTCCATATTTCTCGGGAACATCGATGCTGAGCGCTGCCATGGTGACTGACTGGTGGCTGGTTGATTCGCGACCGGTGCGTTGATCGGTGATCGGCGTAACGGGCAACTTGTAGCGACGAACGAACGACGTTGCTTGCGGGCAGATGTCGACGAGGTTGTCTTGCCACCACTTCAGCTTCTCGGGCTGATCGGCGTAGATGCGCTTGATCATTCGCAGATCGTGTTGCGACCATGCGCAAACTCCGCGCTGCTCTGCTTCGGCACGATTGCGAATGATGGTGAGCATCTTGTCGGCGGTGCACGCCGTGATGGTGCCGCCAGGAACTTCCCATGTTGCGGCTTCGGAGAGTTCGGGTTCGATGATGGCGATGGTCCACTTGCCTTCGCAGACATAGCCAAGCAACGAGGGCTGTTCGAAGGGAAGGTTCTCGAAGTCGATGTAGATCGCTCGAGTTGCTTGCACCATGTAGAGCCGAGGCGGACGAGTTCGCCGTGATGGACGGCGCTTCTTGTGGGTGGTTGTCATGGGTTCCTCACTGGTTGCGATCGGAGGCAATTTGCCGCCGGCCTTTTCAATGAATGGGGCATGACTGGTGGTGCTGTCAAGCGTTGTTGTGCGAATCGGGGAGGTTCCCTCCCCTAAAGGGGAGGGAAGAAATTTCTCAGAATGGGCGAATCGGGGGCCGCGGCTATGGTCATGTTGGCGGAGCAATGCGGAAGACGGTCGGCAATGTCGATTGTCGTAGTGCCCCACCAAGGAAG
>CAEUNJ010000029.1_pt1 | contig 20510 bp, 21 predicted proteins | sample 7263841 | NCBI WGS metagenome assembly CAEUNJ01 (sample SAMEA6814163, study PRJEB35770) | uncultured Microthrixaceae bacterium | biome: Freshwater; feature: Freshwater reservoir; material: water | place: Czech Republic | collected 2017-06-27 | depth 30m m
CACTCACTTCACCTGGCACGCCAATGATCTTCTCGTTGATCAACAAGGTCGCGCGTACATCGGCAACTTCGGTTTCGATTACGAAGTGTTTCTCGATGAGCAGGGGATCGAAGGCTTGTTCGCCGATCCCGATTCGCTCACAACCGTGATGTGTCGCGTTGATCCCGACGGCACCATCAATGTCGCGTCTAACGGTTTGATCTTTCCGAACGGAATGGTCATCACTCCCGATGGCAAGACAATGATCGTCGCCGAAACGCTTGCGCTTCGACTCACAGCGTTGGATGTTGCCGCCGACGGTTCACTTTCGAATCGTCGAGTGTGGGCCGATCTCTCCGCGCACATGGCCGCGCCCGACGGAATTTGTCTCGATGCCGAGGGCGCGGTGTGGATTGCGAACGCGCTCGCGCCTCGTCTCATGCGCATCGGTGAAGGTGGCGTTGTTCTCGATGATGTCGAAACAACGATGAACACCTACGCGTGCATGCTCGGCGGGCCGGAGGGCAAACATCTCTTTGCCATGACTGCGCCAACTTCCGACTCGCGGCACGCGCCGCTCGCACGCAATGGCGCTATTGAAGTTGTGCAGGTCGCAGTGCCCCATGCCGGGCAGCCCTGAACTACTCGCCGGGAATGCACACCCAGCCGCGACGCACGAGTTCGTCGGCCAGAACTTCGTCGGGCATGGCAGCAACGGCTTCGGCCTGACGATTGGCGGCGCGCTTTGCCGCGCGCTCGTTGGCGTCGGATGACGAGGCGATTGCACGCTCGGCTTGTTCGACATTGAGCTCGCCTTCGCCAGCAGCAAGGCGAGCAATGAGCTCGTCGGCCTCGCCACGAGTGAACTTTCCGCCGGCCTGGCGCTGGGTGAGTCCATAGATATGGCGCGCTTCACGGAACGAGGAGTAGCCCGCGCCTTCAAACAACGCGAGGAGTTCCTCGACCTGTTTCGACGATGCTGGTGGGCCTGATTGCTGTCCGAATGCCATGGTCTGAGCCTCGCACGCGCCACTGACACTGGGGGCGATGAGGGAAAACGCAGGTCGCCGCACTAGAGTGACTCTGTCGTTCCAGTTCCGGAGCGGCGCCGCTGAACCGCTTCAGGCCCCAGCACCCCGCAACTTCACCAAGTTTCGGCCGTGCTCACCATCTGGCCCTTGCTTTCTCAGCGGACCTCAGTAGGAGAAAATTCATATGGCGTCACAACGCCCCCGTACCAACCGTTCCTCTTCGGGCGCGCGTCCCCGACCAGGTTCCGATCGTTCCCGCAACGAAAAGCCCCTGGCCGCGCAAAAAGCGCTTCCGACTCTTGATCCCGACAACGGGTTCCTTGCCCTCGGCGTTCCCGACACCCTCTGTGGTGCGCTTGCCCTTGAAGGCATCACTGATCCGTTCCCCATTCAGGTATCGACCCTTCCCGATTCATTGAAGGGTCGCGATGTTCTTGGCCGCGGTCGTACCGGTTCCGGCAAGACGCTCGCATTCGGTCTTGCTGTGCTCACTCGTCTTTCGATGTTGCAGCTCGACCGCCAACCATTCCGTCCGCGTGCACTCATCCTTGCGCCCACACGTGAACTCGCACTCCAGATCGATGCAACCATTTCGCCACTTGCTCGTCGACTTGGTTTGCGCACCACAACCATCTTCGGTGGTGTTGGTCAGAATCCACAGGTCGATGCGCTTCGTAAGGGCGTCGATGTTGTTGTCGCTTGCCCTGGTCGTCTTGAAGACCTCATCAGTCAGAACTTCTGCAAACTCGATCGCGTTGAAGTGTGTGTTCTCGATGAAGCCGATCACATGGCCGATCTCGGATTCCTTCCTGGCGTAAAGCGTCTGCTCGATCGCACGCCCGACGATGCGCAGCATCTTCTGTTCTCAGCAACGCTCGACAAGGGCGTCGACGTCATCGTCAAGCGCTACATGTCTGATCCGGTCACACACAGCGTCGATTCCGAACAGTCACCGGTCAACACCATGACCCACCACGTGTTGCACGTAACGAACGATGATCGACTTCCCGTCATCATCGATCTCGCTGCCGCACCTGGTCGCACAATTATTTTCACTCGAACGAAGCATCGCGCCAAGCAACTCACCCGTCAGTTGAACGCACACGGAGTTGTTTCGGTCGAGATGCATGGAAATCTTTCGCAGAATGTCCGCACGCGAAATCTTGCGGCATTCTCCGACGGAACGGCAGCGGCCATGGTCGCTACCGATATTGCAGCGCGCGGAATTCACGTCGATGACATATCGCTCGTGATCCACGCCGATCCGCCCATGGAGCACAAGGCATACCTCCATCGTTCTGGACGCACAGCACGCGCCGGAAACGAAGGAGTTGTTGTCACGCTCGCAACGGAATCGCAACGCAAGGACACCGATCAACTCATGCGCAAGGCGGGTATTAAACCCACCGTGACGAAAGTGCGCCCTGATTCACCGCTACTGCAGGAAATTGCTCCCGGTCAGCGACTGAAGAAAAGCGCCTCTGAAGTGAAGGCAATGCTCGATGTTCCCGAACCGGCCAAGACGCCCGGTGGTCGTCCGAATTCGCGTAACCCGCGTTCGGCGACTCCGTCAGCGTCTGGTCGGCCGAAGCGTGGCGGCCCAAGCAGCGGACGCCGTGGTTCCGGCGGCGGGCCAAGTTCCGGTTCCGGTTCCAGCGCTCGCTCTGGTTCTGGATCAAGTTCGCGATCTGGCTCAGGCGGTCGATCATCCGGTGGTGCTGGTGGGTCAACCTCCGGCTCCCGTCAGGGATCGAGCCGTTCTGCTGGTCGACAGGGCGGACGCTCGCGTTAGGCGCGAAGATCCTCTTATGAATTTCTTCGAAGCGAGCATGAAGATCAATGAAGCCGAGATTCTCGATATCGAAACAGCCGAACTTCTCGTCCGACTCGAAAACAGTGGCGATGTTCTCTACAACGAACTTGCGGCCCGTTTGAATAACGAAGAAGCCGCCGAGCTTCTTCGTAAGAACGGGCGCGAAGAAGTTGGTCACGCTCGTCGCGTGATGAAGGTGATTTCACTCAAGACCGGCACCGAGTACGTGCCTTCGGCCGAGGTGCTCGAGAAGTTCGAAGTTGATCTTCCCGATTCGGTCGACGCGTCGGCATTGCCGATGATCGTCGAGGGCGAACTCCAAGGCGACCTCGGCTACCAAAAGTGGGCCTCGCACGAAACCGATCCGGAAATCATCGAGCTGTTGCTTCGCAATGGCCGAGAAGAAACCAAGCACGCCGAGCGGATCAAGCAGGCAATCGAAATTTTGGCCTCGGCCGAGGTTGCGCAGTAGCGCACTAGCAACACACAACGTCGTCGCACTACCTGCTCGAAATGGGGCAGAATCATATTCCACTTAGGGGAGGACATGACATGGCAATGACCATGATGCGTTTCAACTGCATCCAGCCAGGACTCGAGCCAAATGAGATGGCCGATCGATACAACGCCATGCTCGACATGGCTCAGGTTCTTGATGAACTTGGTGGCGGCATGGTGACGCTCGAAGAGCATCACGGCGCCGAAAACGGTTGGAGTTCCTCTCCGCTCACAATGGCTGCAGCAATTCTCAGCCGCACGAAGAACGTTTCCGTTTCGCTTTCGGCGTTGCTCGTTCCTTTGCATGACCCGCTGCGCATTGCCGAAGACATGGCGGTCATCGATCTGATGTCGAAGGGTCGCCTCACCGTCATTGGTGGAATTGGCTATCGCCCGAGCGAATACGCAGCACACGGCAAGTCATGGGCCGATCGCGGAAAGATCATGGACGAATGTGTAGAGGTCATGCTCAAGGCATGGACCGGTGAACCGTTCGAATACCGCGGCACCACCGTGCGAGTCACGCCGCGCCCGTACACGCAACCACATCCGATGTTCCTTCTTGGTGGAACCTCAAAGCCCGCAGCTCGTCGCGCGGCACGCTTTGGTCTCCCCGTGATGTGGGCGGCTCCGGTTCCGGAAGTTGAAGCGCATTATTACGAGAAGTGCGCCGAGTACGGCACGCAAGGTTTTGCAATGTCGCCGCCAGAAGGTTTCCATCACACCTTCTTCGCGCAAGACGTCGACGCCGGATGGGCCGCTATGGGCGAGCACATCCTTCATGAGGCCACGACCTATTCCTCATGGCAGACCTCCGACATCAAGTCTTCGGCACATTCGCATGCCAAGACCGTGGGCGAACTCCGCGAAGAGGGTCTGTACCAGGTTGTCTCTCCGGCTGAAGCGGTCGAAGAAGCGAAGGCTGCTGGCGATATGGCCGTCTTCTCAATGCACCCACTTTGCGGTGGCATGCCGATTTCGGAAGGTTGGAAGCAGATCGAACTGCTTCGCAACGAAATCCTTCCCGCACTCGCCTAATCGATTCCGGCGGCAGTGATGCCGTCGGAGTTGTACCTTTCAGGAACTGACACACCGATCTACCGGGGGAACTCACATGAGCACAAATAACTGGGGCCGTTGGGGCGCCGACGACGAGCGCGGAGCGCTCAATCACCTCACTCCAGAGGTCATCAAAGCTGCTGCAGCTTCGATCACGACGGGCAAGGTCTACAGCCTTGGCATTCCGATCCAGGGCCAGGGTGTTCCGTTGCTTGATTACCGCGGAACGCCAATGCGTCTGACGCTGCAAGACGGCACCGACGACGGCATGTACGCCAGTTACGGTGCAAAAGAAGGAACAGGCGCCCACGAAGACGTGCTCGTCATGGCCTCGCACACCACCTCACACATGGACGCTCTTATCCATGTGTATGAGGACCACAAGCATTACAACGGTGTTCCTTACGGCGAGATGCGCGCACTTGGTGGTGCGGGCAAGCTTGGTATCGAAAAGGTCGACAGTTTCGCGGCTCGCTCAGTCATTCTCGACATCGTGAAGCTCAAGGGTGCCGACAAGTGGCTTGAGCCCGGCACCATGATCATGGCGGCCGATCTTCAGGCTGCTGCAGCTGCGCAGGGCGTTGAAGTTCGCGCTGGCGACGTTGTCCTTATTCGTACCGGTCATCTCGATATGTGGTGGGCCAACAATGCCGCCGGCGAACCAGAAGGTTTCGCGCAGGCTGGTATCGGTTCCGATGCTGCCGAGTGGCTTGCATCAATGGATGTCACTGCTGTCGGTTCCGACAACGCAGCTGTCGAAGTCATTCCGTTTGACAACAATGACTTTCTTATCGTGCACAAAATCCTGTTGGTGCAGGCAGGCATCTTCATGCTCGAGCATCTCGATCTTCGTCAGCCGTGTGAAGACGGCAACTACGAAGGAGTCATTGCCGTGTCGCCGCTCAAGGTCACGGGCGCAACGGGTTCGCCGATCAATCCGGTGTTCATTTCCTAAGCGTTTGTTTGTGCAACGGGCCCCGGCTTCGGTCGGGGCCCGTTTGCGTTTTGCTGTGCACTGATGAATCGGGCGTTCATTCCGTGAGCCAGAATGAATCTATGGCAATCACGACGGTGCTGTTCGATCTCGATGGAACCCTCATCGACAGCAGCCCAGGTATTCGTCGTTGTGTCGATGAGTCACTTGCGCACCACGGATTTCCTGCGATTACCGATGAACAGTTTTCTTCGTTCATCGGGCCTCCGCTGACAACAGGATTCGGCTCAGTGGTTGCCGATGACACACTGGTTGACTCGCTTATCACGGTGTACCGCGAGCACTACGGAGCCGGCGGAATGTATGAGTATTCGGTCTATGACGGAATTTCTGAACTCCTCACGTGTTTGAATGACGCGGGTTTCCGCCTTGCGGTTGCTACTTCGAAGCGCACTGGGTTTGCTCGACCAGTCGTTGAACACGCTGGACTCGCTTCGAAGTTCGAAATCGTGGTGGGCTCAGAACGCGACGGTGCCGGTGCCGAGAAACCGGTGGTCATGGGTTCAGTGTTTGAGCAGCTCGCAATTACCGACCCAGGAGCGGTCGTGATGATTGGTGATCGCGAACATGACGGTCATGGTGCAGCAGCGCTCGGTACTCACTTCATTGGAGTGTCGTGGGGCTTTGGGGACTACGAGGAATTGCTGGCTGCCGGCGCAACCCAAGTCGCCGATCACCCCTCTGAAATTGAGGCCTTCGTCGCGTTTATTTCCTGACGATTCACGAAAACTACGGCGCTAAACCGTGTGCAGCGGGGTCCGATGTGGGAGTGTGTCGCCCATGTCAAAGCGCACCCAAATCCTTTCTGTTCCGGCTCTTGTCGTCATTGTGGGCTCCGTTCTTCTGGCGGCCTGCGGAGGAAGCAGTAGTTCGAAGGCCGCGACGCCGGCGCCGCTGCCAGCTCGATCGGGTACCTACGCAGTTGGCCACGACACCATCTCTATTCCTGATCCAGCAACCGGGAAAACAATTAGCGCCGATCTTTGGTATCCGGCAGCTTCGGGAGCGACCGGGACAGCCACTCGTTACTCACTTCTCCCGACTGCGTATTTCGATTCGAAGGTTGCGATCGAAAAGGCGCCAATCAACAACGCTGGTGCTTTCCCGTTTGTTGTGTATTCGCATGGAAGTGGCGGCCAGAGTTTCGTTGCATCGTTCCTCACTGAAGACATTGCCAGCCATGGCTATGTCGTGTTGTCGGCAAATCACGCGGGCAATACCGCCGCCGATCAATTGCTTGGAACCTCTGTGTCAGAGGATCAAAATGATTTTCTTCGCCCGAACGTTGTCGAAGCCGAAATCAATTGGGCCCTTGCTCAGTCATCTGGTTCGGCCAGCGCGTACCCAGTGCTCAAGGGCGCCATCGACGAAAAGCGCATCGGTCTCGTGGGTCACAGCTACGGCGGCTACACCGCACTCGCAACTGTTGGTGGTCACACCGGTCCGGCCGGAACAACCAAGCCCGATCCTCGGATCAAGGCTGTTGTCGGTCAGGCCCCGTATACCCGTCGACTTTCTGACTCTGAACTCGCCGGAATCAAAATCCCCGTGATGTTGATGGTCGGCACGAAAGACATCACCACACCGTTGGCTTCTGATTCGCAGCGTCCTTTCGATCTCATCACTGGTCCTCCTGTGGTGCTTGCAGTCATGACGGATGCTGCCCATCAGTCATTCACCGACGTGTGTATGTACCTCGATGAAATCCCGAAGTTGCCTGCCGCTCCGGCATTGGTTGCGGCAGCGATCCAGACACAAGCCAAAGAGGGTTGCGGAGCAGGTTTCATGCCGTATGCCCGTGACCTTGAACTGGCATCAGGTCTCACCATCGCATTCCTCGATGAATTTGTTGCTGGCACACCAAATGCATCGTGGTTCTCGGGTAAGACCGCAACGATTAGCGCCCCCGACATCGCCATTTCTGTCAAGCGATAGGTCAAACCGCAAAGAGCGACGCTTCACCATTTGAACGCCAACAGGTTTGGTAGGTTCGAAGCGTGAATCCAGTCACTCTTGCAATTGCTGCGTTTATTACTGCGGCGATTGGAACTTTGGGTGGTTTGGGTGGAGCAATTCTTCTTGTTCCCATTCTTGTGTTGTCGGGAATGGAGGCGAAATACGCGGCGCCATTGGGTTTAGTTTCGGTTGCCGCCGGCTCGCTTGCCGCAGCGCCTCATCAACTCAAAGCCCAAGTTGTGAACCAGCGCCTTGGGGTCGCGACTGAGATTGCTGCTTCTTCTGCGGCCTTGATCGGAGCCCTTGTTTCTGGCCTTCTTGGTCATGCGTTGCTTTCTGTGCTGTTGGGTGTTGTCGCGTTAGTTGCTGCATTTGCTGGAGCGCGTCGTAAGGGCATCCGAAATCTTCCCGATCCAACGCTGTCTATCGCTGATGTTGGCGAAATCCCGGGAACGCTCGCCGGCGTCTATCCGTTGGGTGACGAATTCGTGCCGTATCGCGCCAATCGCTTGCCTCTTGGTTTGTTGGGAATGGGGATGGCTGGTCTGATCTCCGGTCTGTCAGGCGTTGGCGGCGGATGGGTCAAAACTCCAACCGCGTCAGAGATCATGCATGTCCCTGTAAAAGTTGCGGCAGCGACATCGACTTTCACTGTTGGTGTCACAGCAGCGGTGGGGTTATTGGTTTATGAATCTCAAGGTCGCATTGTCATTTCCGATGCAGCGCTCGTCGCCGCTGCCGGATTAATCGGTGGAACTGTTGGTGTCCGGCTCCAGCATGTACTTCCGCCGCCGCTTGTGCGTCGCGGTCTTTCTGCCATCCTTGCCGTTATTGGCGTGCTACTGATTGTGCGCCGATGAACAGTTTCAAGGCCCTTTCACGCGTCATGCAGGTCGCACTTGTTGCAACGTTTGCGTGTGCTGTCGGTGGGGCGTTCATCCCAGGAAGCATTGGTCGGGTCAGCGGAACCGCTTGCATCATGCTGTTGATCGCTGCTCCAGTAGTGCGCGTTGGTTGGCTGGTAGTCAACTGGACCCGAGTGCGCGATACCCGCTTTGCACTGCTGGGCTGCGTGTTGCTACTGGTATTGGCTGCGAGCGGGACGATTGCTCTCGTGCGCTGAGGGCGCACCAATAGGGCTCCTCGCTAGGATTTAGCTATGAACTCTGATGGCCTGGCTCGCCCTATTGATTTCGCAGTACGTGCCGGCGACGGCATTCATTTGGGTCTGTCACTTGGTGGTGGCGGAGTTTTCTTTGTCGCTTGGCAGACGGCCTATGTCGAACAGTTAGCCAAGCGCGGTATCAATCTGAAGGGTGCGGGTCGCGTCGTCGGAACATCTGCCGGCTCTTTGGTCGCATCCATTCTTGAAGCTGGGCACATCGGTCGCTTTGAGCGTGAGTTGGCGTTTCTTGCAAAGGTCCCTGCACTGATTGCTCTCTTAGCACCGGCAAGCTCGTTCAAGCCGAGCCAACAGCGAGCGCTGGATGCCTTTGTTGCGGCTCAAAGCGCGGATCCCGATCTGATTCGTGCGATCGGTCATGACGCACTCGTCGCTGCGACCCCATCGGCCAAGACGATGGCGCGCAACGTGTCGTTGATGCTTTTGTCGCGGAAGTGGCCGTCGGATTCGTTGCACATCACGTGTGTTGACACGCTCACAGGCGAACGATGTGTTGTCACTCGCGACTCCGGCGTGGGCATCGACCGAGCGGTTGCTGCGAGTAGCGCAGTGCCAGGAATCTTCAGTCCTCAGCCGATCGGCGACCGTAGGTGCATGGACGGAGGCGTCAGCGGTTCCGGAACGCACCTCGATCTCCTCGCCGGGTGTGATCGCGCTGTGGTGTTGAGTCTCGCCGATTCCACTCCGAAGCCGGTTGGAGCAATGACCCAATCGGCGGGAGGGTTTGCCGCCGAAGTTGCAGCACTCGAGGCAGCAGGCACAAAGGTCTTCTTGCGCAGTCCCGAATCAATGGATCTCACGAAATTGATGGATCCGAAAGCGGTTCCTGATGCAATTGCAATGGCCAAACGTCAAGCGGCGGCCGATGTCGATGCGCTTCGCGAGTTCATCGCCTAAGAAATCGGCGCGCATCCCTTTCAGTTGAGACAGGATGTGCACATGGAACGGATCTCTCCGACTCGGTCGGTGACGCAGGACGAAGTCGCGACCTTTTGGCGCGACGGTGTTGTGTGTTTGCGATCGATCATTCCTGTCGAACTTGTTGAATCGATGGCGGAACCGATTGAAGAAGCACTTGTTGGTTCGGCGATGGCGGACCTTTCGGAGATGGCCGACGCGCTTGAAAGTGGAGCGGGAGCGACACGCAACGTTGACGAATTAGTCGTTGCATCAGGTGCGCCACGCGGTCACTTCAAAGCGGGAACTGACCACTGGCTCCTTCAGCAGGAATTCCGCGACTTTGCGCTTCGTTCTCCGCTGCCCGAAATCGTTGCGTCGATCCTTCGAAGTGACGAGATTCGTCTCTATGAAGACAGCGTTTTGGTGAAAGAACCAGGAACTCAGGAGAAGACTGGATTCCATCAGGACATGGCCTATTTCCATCTCGATGGAGATCTGGTCTGCACAACATGGGTTCCTCTCGATGTCGTGACCGCCGAAACCGGAGCAGTGCGCTTTGTCGTTGGATCGCATCTTGACGACACGAAGTATCGACCGAATATGTTTGTTTCCGATTTGGCCATCCCCGGAACAGAAGGTGTTGAAGTTCCTGATTACGACGCCGTCGTTGGCGAAGCGCGCATCATTAGTTTTGATACGGCTCCAGGGGATCTCACTGTTCACCATGCTCGAACGATCCATGCCGCCAGCGGAAATCTGAGTCGGACTCAGCGACGACGTGCGATCAGTGTTCGTTATACAGGTGACGGGACTCGATTCAAACTGGTGGCCGGCTCGCCGATAAAGCAACATCACGCTTCGTTGTCGGACGGCGACTTTCTCAACGACGAGTCATGTCCGCTCGCGTGGCCGTGACTTCAACGTGCCGGCGTAAGCGATGACAATTGCCATTCGCCGTCTTCTTTGTAGGTGACGTCACCTACTGGTGAATCAGTTCGCAGATCGATGTGACGTTCCATGCGGATCAAGAGCATGTCTTGAATCGAATACCAGTAGTCGATCGTTGTGGTTCCCCGTTGGGGGCCAGTGAGAGTGTCGATTTCGCGGTAGTGGAATACGGGCACTTGGGTTGATTCGACCTCAAGCGATGCGATGCCAAGAGATTGAAAGGCGACATCGGAGTTCGTGATTCCCGTGATGGTGTCGCTGGTTCCCGCACACACATATGTCGAGATTTGGTCGCGCTGCTCACCGGCTCTGATGATTTCGCCTGGAGGCGTGCAGGTGAATTCCGAAACGTTGGTTATTGATGTAGCCCCAAGATCCCAGGCAGTTGAGGTCACATTTTTGTGTTCCGTCAGAACACCGTTATCGATGCAGTAGCTCCACCTTTGCTGAAACGCTGTATTGAAATCGACAGTCGTGGTCCAGCAGTTATCGCCTTGGTGGGTCACGGTGACCGGAGCTGATGTGCCGTAATTCTGGCTGGTTGGAGGAAAACTGATTGAGGCCTTGCCCGAGGCGTCGGCCTGATACACGCCAGACGGAGGTCTAGTTACGACGGCACCGAGTGTTTCCACTGCGGATGTATCTCCATTCCGAAATGCTTGGAGTGCATCTTCAAGTGATCGGGCACCCGGGTTGTCGCGAAAGACAAACATCGAGAGCAGCAAGACGATCGGAACGAAGAGAACAGTGGTAACGATCGCTCCAGCAATAACTATCCACCGCAAGGAATGTCTCGTACTGGACATCGCACCTCCGGTCTTTTCGCCGTGAATTCAATCTACGGCATAGGGAGTGGTCAGATCCGGTAGTCGGCGACTTGGGTATCTTCAGCACCGACATCGGCAAAGTTGTCGTAGGCCCGAGCTGCCATGAATTCACGCCACTCAAATGCTCGGTATCGGGCGCCAGCACCGATGAGTTCCGGTAGCGGTTCAATGATTGATGGGCGCGGGGGATTAGCGAAATAGGGAATGGAAAATCGTCGATGTTCAGTCATCGGCGTTACGCGGTGCACTGCTGCCCGGTAGAGATCGTTTGTCCATGCTTGGGTGCAGTCGCCGAGATTCACGACAATTGTCCCCGATTCGGGCGGAACATCGATCCATCCGGCATCATTTGAAAGCGTTTGAAGGCCACCGATGTCGTCTTGAAGAAGGAGAGTGAGCGTTCCAGGATCGGTGTGATGGCCAAGTGCAACTTCGCCAAGATCAGCAAGACCGTCGCGTTCTTCGTCAGGGACCGGATCGCCAACGGTGTAGAGGTTGAGTCGAACGGTGCTTCCCGGACGAGCGAATGTGAGTTGTTCTCGTGAGGCAGGCCCAAGTTCAAGAACGGAATACAACAGGTCGAGTGTTCGTTGTGCGAGTGTGCTCATCACATCGAAGTGTTGAATCATCGCATCGCGAAAACCGGAGAGTTCTGGCCACCGGTTCATCTGATCGGCTGCGGCCGGATCGACAAAATCGAATACTTCCTTGTGATCACGCATTCGCTTCGTGAGTTCACGGTCGAACCAACCCAGTGGGTTCTGTTCGTCTCGCATGATTGCGGTACGGATCGACCGCGGAGCATCAAAGAAGCGCTCGGTGGCGACCCAGGTATTGGCGATGACGTCATCGAGACCATGGCCCGTAAGGAGAAAAAATCCGTGGTCGCGACAGGCTGCATCGAGCGCCTCGCGGGAAGTGGCACTGGGAGCAGAGATGTCAACAACGGGAACGGCGGGCATGTCCCATTGTGGCCCGACCGGGTGCTCGTTCGCCTACGCCAGTGCCGGCCTGTCGTTCTAGGCTCGGTGTATGGCTCTTCCTTTAGCGATTCTTGATCTGGCCATTATCGGATCGGGCGATTCCGTCTCAGACGGACTCAACGCGTGTGTAGAGGTCGCGAAAGCGGCGGAAGCAAATGGGTTCAACCGCGTTTGGTATGCCGAGCATCACAACATGGACGCGATCGCGTCCTCGGCAACAGCCGTACTGATAGCGCACATCGCTGCGAATACAACTTCCATCCGCCTCGGTTCGGGCGGCATCATGCTTCCGAATCATTCGCCACTCACTATTGCGGAACAATTCGGCACGCTGGCCACTTTGCATCCCGGTCGCATTGACCTTGGGCTTGGACGTGCTCCCGGAACTGATCAAGTAACAGTGCAAGCAATGCGTCGTGATCCGCGAGCATCGGAACATTTCCCGCAGGACGTTCTTGAACTCCAGGGCTATCTCGGTGATGTCACTCGAGTCCCGGGAGTGAACGCAACGCCGGGTCGCGGCACACATGTGCCAATTTATATTTTGGGCTCTTCCCTCTTTGGTGCGGAACTTGCTGCAGTTCTTGGTTTGCCGTATGGATTCGCGTCGCACTTTGCACCGCATCAACTACGCGAAGCAGTTGCTCTGTATCGGGCGAATTTTCGTCCTTCAGAGCAACTAGAGCGGCCGCATGTGATCGCAGGAGTGAATGTCATTGCGGCACACACCGAGCAAGAAGCGCAGGATGAATTCACCACCACTCGCCGAGCTCGCCTCCGCAGGTTCTTGTTGAAGCCAAATGTCGAAGTTCCCGATGCCGAGGTCGATCGCATTCTTGAGTCACCTCAAGGCGCGCAGATTTCAGCGATGATGAAACACACCGCGGTCGGAACTCCCGGATCGGTTCGAGACCAACTGCTTGAGTTCACGACCTATGCCGATGCCGATGAGCTCATGGTGTGTTTTCAGTCCCCGACGATCGAGGGTCGACTTCGGTCCATCGAGCTGACGGCCGACGCAATGGATCTTGTCGGGGTGTAATGCCAGATCAGATAAGGGGAGAGGGGCCGTTACCTTCTTCAGTCTTTTCTATGCTCAACTAGTTCCATGACTTCGGATAAATCTCATGCGAACCGGTCAATCTTCAGTCGGGTGAATATCGCGCTGGTTCTCGCGCTGGTTCTGGGATCGGCCGTCCTTGTTGGGAGCGGCGCGAATGTCGGAGCCGTCACCACGCCAGGCGCCGCTTACGCGGATTTCGCAACTCCGGTCGGATCGAATCCGACGTGGACGAGCAGCTTTTCAATGCCGGGAGCTGCGGGATTTCCGGCAGCAACCATTGTCACGAACAGCTTGAGTCCGAATGTGCCGACTGGCGCGTCGACGTGGTTATCGGCAGCGACACCGTTTGGCACGCAGTTCGCGTCGTCCCAAAATCAGAAGTATCTGAACTTCAGTCCGACAACAGGTCAGGCGATGAGCACCACCACAATTACGTTTGCGTCGCCTACCCCGGTCACCGGCTGGGGTTTTGCCCTGGGCGATGTCGATGCGGAATCAATTGGGATCAGTGCAACCGATACGAACGGCGCTGCGGTCTCTACACCAAATCTTGGCTTCCAATCATCGTTCAACCTTTGCAACATTCCTTCCCCGAAACCATCAACCTGTTCAGGCGTTGTCACGTTTGATGCACCTGTTTGGGTTCCTGGCACCAATAGCGGAGTGTTGCAGGGGAACGTGAATGACACGACCGGTGCATCGGGTTGGTTCATGCCGCTGGTCCCGATCCGTTCTCTGACCCTGACGAATACCAATCTCTCCGGCATTCCGACCGCGAGTCTGTGGATCGCTTCGAACCTTCGAACGATCTCGGGAACCATCTCCGCCGATCCAGCGCCTGCACCTACAACAACAACAACCACCTCACCCACGACAACAACTACGGCGCCAGCACCGCTTCCTGATGTCATTGTCTCGGTCATTGATTCGACCGGTGATGTCGTCGCAACCACCACGACCGACGCAAATGGTGATTTCGTTTTCCCGACGATTGCTCCTGGCGTTTACACGCTGATCGAACAACCGCCAGCAGGAACAGTTCCACCTGCGAACTTTCCACTGATTGTCGATGTCACCTACGGCGATGTGACGGGGATCGTCGTAGTGAATCTTCCGGCCGATATGGGGCCGAAGTTCACGGGCTAATCAGCTCCCATCAACCAGTCGTCATTGACACCATCTTCCGTGTCAGTCTCTCGGGGTTCGCGGAGCGCGTCCTAGGGGGATCGAATGACATCAGAGATTGCATACGAACCGGGTAACGATCTGGCCTACCGCCACCTGCCTTCGGTAGGGCCGCATGATCCAATCGTTGGTGGTGCGCTCATTACGTGGGTCGAGCCAACGCCCGAACACGTTGTTGGTTACAACCGCTGGTATGAAGACGATCACATGATCACTGGGGCCATGGTGATGCCCTGGATGTTCTCATGTCGCCGTTTTGTTTCTCCGCGTTCGATCCAACACTTGCGAGGCCCGATCGGATCGCGAGTTGCCGAACCCCTCGAAGCGGGCAAGTACATAGGGATTTACTGGATCAACGACGGCCGGATTGAAGATCATGAGCAATGGTCACTTGGCGCGAATCGTCGGCTTCATGCCGAGGGACGTGGAAGTTACCGTGGCCATGATCAGAACCCGCTTGAAGAACGAAGCCACGTCTTCACTTCATTCAGCGATTTTCTCGGCGCGACGTATCGAGACGATGCGGTTCCGCGCGTCGTTCACACGTTGGTGCAGCCGTACAAGGGAATGGTCATCCAAGTCATCGACGCCAAAGACGGAAATCGAGCCCTTTTAGACGCATGGCTCACGAATGACTATCTGCCGTCAGTTGTTACGGGTGATGTTGCCGTCGCGACACGGTTCGCACCCCGTCCGCTTCCTCCCGACAAACTCGCCCATGTGCGAGAACTCGATGGTGTCGATGGAATTGTTACGGTGCTTCACTTCCTCGAATCGACTCCCGAGGATGCTTGGGACCAGCACTTCGCTCAGGCCGAGGAGCAAATTGCTGCAAGCGGATTTGGTTCGCTCGGCGTGCAAGCGGCATTTATTCCAACAAATCACGGAACGAACGACTACACCGATCAGTTGTTCTGATCTACGGAGTTTGCGAGGGGTCTGGTCAGGCCGGAGCAGTAATGATTCGAGCAACCAGAACAACGAGAACGATTAATGAAAAAGATGTCTGCAGCATCATCATGACCTTGACGGGGCGGGTTCGAATTCCCTCAATCGTTGGTCCGAACGTCGATTGAGTATTGAACGACAGAAAGAGATAATCGACCCAACGTGGCGGGTCATCGGGGTGAGCGGCGTTAGGTGGAAAGTCGAACGCCCCGCCTTTGAGGTAGGCATCGGCAAGTTGATACCACAGTGAAAACGTGAGCATGTTCGAGGCGAAAAGCAGACCGAGGTCGAGAATGAGCCAGTTCTGACTCGTATTTCTGAGACTCGGCACGACAACGAGGGTGATCATGTTGAAGAGCACATTGAGCGATGCGGAAACGAGGTAGATAGCGAGGACAGCCAGGGTGAATCGCGAGTGCGATTCTCGTGAAGCGACAAATCGCTGTCGAACGAGGGCGATGACAATGAGGACAAGAACCGCGACGAACAGCACGTCAGCGATGTCTCCGATGGCCCTGAGTATTTTTTCTGAGGTCTTCGCGTTGTCGCCGATGTCTTCAATGCGAAGCGTCAGAAGTAAGTCCATGCCTTGGATCAAAAGGACGACGATGAAGAAAGCAAACAGGTGAATGGGGTGGCGATGCCAGTCGCCTTCGCAAAGGCCACCGCGGCAACATTCACGCTCCTGGTCGGAAAAGTCCTTCGGTGAGGTCACGCCGAGACTTTAGGTCTGGTTAGGCTCGGGAAGTTCGTTAGGAGAAACGTCTCCTAGTAACAGAGGTGAATCCATGAAGTCACGAATCGTTGGACTGTCCGTACTTTCGGTGGTCGTCGCCGTTGCCACCTTGGCAGTTGGATGTTCATCATCGAGCTCTAAGTCTTCCAACACGATTCGCATCGGTCTTGAGGCGCCGATAACTGGCAGCCTTTCCGAACTCGGTCAGGGCATGTTGAATGGCGCCAAACAGGCAGCTACGCAGGTGAATGCCAATGGTGGCGTGAACGGCAAGAAGATTGAGATCGTCGCCATCGATGATAAGGGCGATGTGGATGCAGGTGTCACTGCCGCTAACGCCGCAGTGAAGGCAGGCCTCGACGCAGTTGTTGGCCCATATAACTCGGGGGTGGGTCTCAAGACACTTCCGATTTACACCGCTGCCGGTCTTGTTCCGCTTCGACTCACGTCATCTGACGCAACAGCGGGCATGGGGTTCACACTTCAGCCGATGACCTCGCAGATTGCACCGGTTGCAACCGACGCGATTGTGAAGGAACTGAAAGCGACTTCGGTTGCGCTCATCGTCGATTCCAGCACTGATTACACGAAGTCAGCGGCTACAGCCATGACTGCGTCGCTTGGCAAAGCGGGCGTCACCATCACGGCCACCGAATCGATCGCTCCTGGGGCAAAGTCCTACGCCGACAGTGTTACAAAGGTTCTCGCTACGAAACCGTCAGCGGTGTATGTCATCACCTACTTCCCCGAGGCCGGATTGATCGCGCAAGCAATGCTTGCGGCAAACACCTCGGCGAAGTGTCTTGCTGACTATGGCGCTTATGACAACGGCTACATCACTGCCGCTGGAATTCCTGCTGCGCAGAAGTGCCCAGTTGTTGGTGTCCCGTCACCGAGTGACTTCCCTAACAGCGCAACACTCGTTGCTGAATACACCAAGCAGTTCAAGACAGCTCCTGGTTCATGGTCGCCGTATACCTACGACTCAGTTCTGTTGCTCGCCGATGCGATTACTCGTGCTGGCGGCACGACCACTGCTGCATTGAAGAGTGCTCTTGCAGGAACAAAGGGCTGGAAGGGCTGGACCGGCACCGTTGCGTTCGAAGCGACGAGTGGCAATCGAATTCCTGCGCCTGTCACCGTCAACACCGTCACAAGTGCCGGTGCGTTCCAGGTCGATCCCGTGTGGATTACTGCAACGGGTTTCAGTTACTGAACAACATCACGAGGAGCGCCAGCGGTTAAACCCTGGTGTCTCCCACGTGAGGCCGTCGTGGCCAATTACGAATGCATCGAGCTCCGGGTGGGTGTCTAGTAACCATTGGGCACCGTCGAGCCCCATCACGAAGACTGCAGTTGCATACGCATCGACGTAGGTGAGGTCTTCGCCAACAATGGTCACGCTGGCGAGATCGGCCGTTGGTTGGCCTGTTTTGGGGTCGATGATGTGCGCGCCGCGTTCATAGGTCGCTGATGTTGCGATCGCGGCACAACCACCGAGAGAAAGAACCGCTGCCGAGGCAAGCGGGTCTGACGGGTGGCGAATGCCTATGCGCCAAGGCTGATCGGGTTCGGCGTTACCCCGTAGAGCGATGTCGCCTCCAGCATTGATGCAGAAGTTTGCCGCACCATGCGCTTCGAGAAGTTCTGCTGCTCGTTCGATTGCCCAACCCTTGACCAATCCTGACGGGTCAAGAGTTGAACCGTTTGGTGCGGGAACACAGGCGATATCGAATGCGCCAGAGGTTTCCTCGCGTACCAACTCGCACAGCGTCAAAACATCGCGAACTTCTTCGCTGAGCTGTTCAGCGGAAAGCACACCGAGACCGAATTGTGAAATCGGACTCTCGATTTTGTAGGTGCTGAATGTGGCGTCAACGTGATGGAGCCACGCGAGGACTTCCTTGAACGTGTTTGGGTCAAAGTCGTCTCGCAAATCGAGAGAAATGGCCATTCCCATGACGTCCTCGACATGGTGAATGCCTATTGTCATCGGACTCAGGACGCAGCGCGTGATTTATCGATGGCTGATTGCAAAGAAATTTTGTAACTCGCGCTGGTATAGGTTGCGCCGGACACAGAGTTCACATTTGCATTCTGTGCGGTGAGTGTGGACTGAACCAGTTTTGGAATTGCAATGCGATTAATGGAAATGCTGCGGTTGTCATCTGATGGATAAAGGGGCGCGCTAGCCGCGGTGATCTTGCTACCGGAAACAGTGATGGCAACCTGGACTGGTCCCCAGCGAGTCATGGACGCGGCGCCGGTCCAGTTTCCGTCGGCAAGCGATTTCGTTCCGGAAGACTTTGTGGTCGGCGTTGTTGCGGGTGCTTGGCCAGGTGTTCGTGAAGTCGTTGGGGGGCCAGAGGGAACGGTGGTGTTTGGCGGAATGAGTGTCGAGTCGCTTGTGGCGAGATCAAGCGAGCCTGAACCCGAGGATTGCGAGGCTTGATGCAAATACGCGGCCATGCCAAGAGTGGAAACAACGGCAAGTCCTAAGGCTGCAGTGCGGCTGCCTTTCGCCGCATGACGACGTTTTGATCCGTTATGTCGTGGTGGGTTGAGCTCCAGTTCGCGTCGTCGCGCCGCGGATCGAGCGGAGAGCTCTAACAGCCGATCGTCGGGTATCGAAGAATTCACGATGCCATCGTAGGGATCGTTAGGCGTGGGCATGGATCAGGCTTTCCAGAACATCACTTGTTGCCACCGCTCAGCGCTGGAGGCGATGAAGGAGGGGAGGACGGATAGGAGAGGAAGTCGGGAAGCGCCGAAGACGTTGATGCGTCTGTATTTCGCTGTCGGTCTTGGCGGGTGCGAACAATGCCGGAGACGCGGAGCCCAGCGGGGTACATGACGAGTCCGGTAAGGACCACCATCGCGGCGATGTACCAACCGGTGCGCGAATCGGTTCCCATCTGCCATCCGTGCACACCGATGGCAATGGCAGCGGGAAGGGAAAGTAAGTGGATCGCGTGCCAAATCCGTCTGCGAAAACGACGCTTCGGCCAGGTCGTAAACACCGTGATGAGCATTGCGTAGAACGCCAGCACACCAAGAGTCATGGCCATCGTCGATTGCTTTGAAACTCCAGGAATGATGATGTCGATAACGCGGTAGCCAAGATCGGCGCCGTAGGCGGTCAAGAGGTGGAAGACGGTGAAGATGAGCGCGTAGCCACCGAGACCGCGATGCAGATCGACCCACCAAACGGGGCGCAATCTTTGACCGCCTTCGCGACCGGAATAGATGAATCCATCGATGATTGCTGCAGCAATCAAAACCGTTGCGATGATGCCCGAGGACCGGGTGAGAAACCAAAGCACATCGCTCATGGCTCTAGTTCATCATCTCAAGGAAAGAGAACGCCGACGGCGAGGTAAGAATTCGGTGAGAATCGGCGCAATTTCGCAAGGAGCGCCGCACCCGGCGGCATTCAAGGCCGAAGAATTGCTCCCGGGAGTGCCCCGGTATGGATGCCGTCGATGAACAGCGGTTCGCCGTTCACGATCACTGCGTCGTAGCCATGCGCTCCGAAGACCAAGCGCCCTGCACCTGTGGGGAAATCGCGGAGCAATGTAATGGGGTCGATGCTGAGTTTTTCGGGTGTGAACACGACGATGTCGGCTGCTTTGCCCACTGCGAGGGTGCCGCGGTCGTTGAGGCCGTGGAGCCGAGCCGGTTCTGATGTGAGGCGAGCAACGGCTTGTTCCAAACTCATCATGTCGGGAACGGTTTCGGTCAATGTGCGGGTGGTGTAGTCGGCTCCGCAGAACGTGAGCAGATGAGCACCGCCATCGCTTGAACCGGCCAAGGTGAGTGGGTGCGTAATGATTTCTTTGGTTGCGGCAGCCAAGGCAGGATCAGTTTTGCGTCGCCAGACAAACACTGTTTCGAGGCTGTCGGCCAGTGCAAGATCGATCATCGCGTCGACACCATCAATCTCTGCGTCGTTTGCGAGTTCTGCGATGGTCTTTCCAACGGCTGCGGCGAGTGCTTCTTTGCTGACCGATGCCACGCTCACATCTGGCCATCCAAAGACGAACGATCGCCCGGTGGTGTCGGCAAATTCGCTGCGCATTGCAACACGGTTGGACTCGAGCCCGAGTTCAGCAGCGCGTTCGGCCATGGGAAGCGTCAGAATCCGACGGAAGGTTGGCATCTCATCGAGCACGAAGGTTGAATCGAGAGAGAAGTGAATGCCTTTGACGTTGATCATGTACATCGGGTGGATGTGATGACCAGCAGCGGCTGCGTCTTCGCAGAACGCGAGCGCGTTGCGATGGCCCTCTGGGTTCCCGGGGAACAGCGTGAGCGGATTGATGTTGATCAACTTGAAGCCTGAGGCCTCGCTCATCGCTAAGAGCAACTCTTGATCAGGCGCATCGAAATCAGCAGACCCTGAACGGG
>CAEUNJ010000032.1_pt1 | contig 19365 bp, 17 predicted proteins | sample 7263841 | NCBI WGS metagenome assembly CAEUNJ01 (sample SAMEA6814163, study PRJEB35770) | uncultured Microthrixaceae bacterium | biome: Freshwater; feature: Freshwater reservoir; material: water | place: Czech Republic | collected 2017-06-27 | depth 30m m
CGGTTCCTGTTCGCCCCACTTCATGAACATGCGAATCGCAGTCGGTGCGGTGTAGAGCTGCGTGACGCCGTAGCGCTCGATGATGTCCCACATGCGATCTTTACCGGGCGTATCGGGCGTGCCTTCGTAGAGCACCGACGTTGCCCCGTTTACAAGAGGTCCGTAGACGATGTAGCTGTGACCAGTCACCCAACCAATGTCGGCCGAACACCAATACACATCGGTTTCGGGTTTGAGATCGAAGACGTACTTGTAGGTAAACGCCACCTGCGTGAGATAGCCGCCGGTGGTGTGCATGATGCCCTTGGGCTTTGCCGTGGTGCCAGAGGTGTAGAGCAAATACAACAACTGCTCGGAATCCATCGGCTCTGCTGGGCAATCAGCCGATACCGATTCCATAAGGTCGTGGTACCAGTGATCGCGACCTTCCACCATCGTGACGTCGGAATTGGTGCGTTGCACAACAACAACGTCGGTTACCGAAGGGCACGAACCCACGGCATCGTCGACATTGGGCTTCAGTAGTGAAGCGGCGCCGCGTCGGTAGCCACCGTCGGCAGTGATGATGACTTTGCATTCGCCATCTTGAACGCGATCAATAATCGAGTCCGGCGAGAACCCCCCAAAGATCACCGAGTGAGCAACACCAATTCGGGTGCACGCGAGCATCGCCACCGGAAGTTCCGGGATCATCGGCATGTAGATCGCGACGCGGTCGCCCTTCTTGAGTCCAAGACCTTTCAGCACATTGGCGAACTTCTGCACCTCTTCAAGAAGGTCGGCATAGGTGATGGTGCGCATATCGCCTGGTTCGCCTTCCCAGTGATACGCAACGCGATCGCCGATGCCATTGGCGACATGACGGTCGAGGCAATTCTCAGAAACGTTCAGGGATCCACCGACGAACCACTTCGCAAAAGGGAGTTCCCATTCAAGAGTGGTTGTGAAATCGGAGTTCCACGTGAGAAGTTCACGAGCCTGACGCGCCCAGAATGCTTCGTAATCAGCATCGGCCTCGCGATAGAGCGAATCGTCAGACGTCAGCGCGTTCGCCTTGAACTCGGCCGACGGCGGAAACAACCGGTTCTCGTGGAGATAGTCCTCAATCGTCGGTTCCGTCATTCCATCCCCCTCAAACGATGGCGAAGAGTCGCCGTTTCAACGCCGTGAGCCTACCGGCCAAGGCGATGGCGGACCGGCGTGAACCGGAGGTTCCCCCCTTCTCACTATCGATTCCAGAGCAGGTGACGTTCTCTCCAACTAGTGCGGGAGACTGCTTCGCCCAAGCATCTGCATCACCGTGGATCGCGAAACGACCCAGCGGTCGCCAACGCGCACGACGCTTCCGGTCTGCGTAAACGTTTCCGGCCCGGTTGCAAACTGCGCGGTGATTTTGAACGTCGCGATTGCTTCGATTTCACTTCGAAACCGGATTTCTGCCGAGGCGAATTTCGCTCCAGGCGTTGCGCCGGATGCTTCACGAGCCCCATCAAACATCACGTCGTAATCGTTCGGCGCTGCGCCACCTTCGATGTTTGGGTACGAGCCATCAGGCAACCTCAGATCGAGCCCATTGATTGCCTCGGTGACCTGTGCTCGAGCGCGCTCCTCGCCATCGAAATGAAATGGTTCAGGTGGCAGAACCGGTTCGGTAACGGAAAAAGAGAGCGTTGGCTTCGTTGCCGCATATGCATAGAACTCGGAGTAGTTCACATATCGAAGTCCTTGCATGGCTCGTTCAATGGCAGCTGCATGAGCATCGTCGATGACACACTCCCTCGAAAGTGAGAATCTCAGAACAACGAGCGAGTCTGCGAGAAATCCCGATCCGCCCATCGGCGGGCTGAGAATCATTGGACCATCACCAATAAGAAAACTCCCGAGTGGCACCGTCGGTTGGGTTGGCCCTGTCATCTCCATTGAACCGGTCCCCATACACGTCGCAACCGATCGAGTAAGTCCATCGACGGTGATTTCACGAAATGGCGTACCCGGTGGGAGTCCTAACGACTGGGTCGTGGGCAGGTTTGGGGCGGTGACCTTGTCGTACCAACGGAGCGTGAGCGTGAGTGCTTCACCCTCGGGTGACGTATAGAAAAACTCATAGGCGTTGAACCCAGCCTGCGTGGAATCGCGACCGAGGAACACGTCACGCGCATCACTTGGCGGGAGTACAAAAACCCCAGAGTTGATCGTTCCCTCTGATCCCGTCGTCGAATGACCGAACGAAGTGAAGAGAATCGCGACCAATAAGAAGTTCCCGAGCAGTACCGGAACGACAACAAAGTTCGGGACACGCCGGCGTCGTGACCGGGTGTCTTGACGATTCTTCGAGCGTTCCGAGTCCGCCTCTGAGATTTCAGGTTCTTGATTTCTCGCCACGAGACCGAACTATAGTCTCATTTCGTGAGTATCTCAACGACAGCATTCTGGACTTTGTCCGTCCTCGCCAGTGGCCCCCATCATGGCTACGGAATTCTCAAATCAATTAGTGAGCTTTCAAACGAAACGGTTGACGTGCGCGTCGGAGCCCTCTATCGCACGATCGATCGGCTTGAGAGCGACGGGCGTATCGAAGTCGATCACCGTGAAACGGTTGATGGTCGCGAGCGCACCTACTACCGACTCACGCCGAAGGGTCATTCAGAACTTGAGTCGAGCCTCCACGAAATGCAGATGATGACCGCAGTCGCCGAGACCAGACTCCGCAAAACCACCTTTGGCGAGTTCGGAATCCGGCCGACCACGATGGGGATCCTGTAATGAAAACTCGGCGGAGGCGCGCGCTCTTGCGTGTCTATTCACAATCATTCCGTTCTCGCTATGGCGACGAGATGCTTGACGCACTCGATGAGGACGATTTCGGGAGAACTCGCACACAACGACTCGCGAATGACCTCGACTTCGCACGAAATGGCGCCGCCCAACGTTTCGGATCCGATGTTGTTGCCGACATTGAGGGGGGAATGCGCTGGGTCGGACTCATCGCGCTAGTGACATGTGTGATGTGGTCGACGGTCTCGCTCATTTCGTCGAATCAGTTAGTTGGACTATTTCCAATCAACCTGCGAATGGGACTTCTGTGGGTCGTCGTCCTCGCAGCTTCAATCGGCCGACTTCTCCTTCCGCGCCGTGGAGCGCACGTAGCCTGGTTCATCGGCCTGTTTGCTGTTGTCGGATCGACCTACCTCGCCTACAAACAACGCGAGGCGCTTCCCAGCGACCTCTACCTCGGAACGCCTGCGTATCTACTCCGCTGGCAGACCGCTGCCATCGCGCTGCTTTTCATTCTTGGCGCTGCAGCACCCATTGGGCTTCGACGCTCATCAATCGTGTCGACGTCATTAGGAATCCTCGGTGGGATCGGTCTTGCAATCCGGTTTTCCACCATCGGCGCATTCTCCCTAGCACCGCGGTTTTCCTACGACGCCGATGGCTACGTGTCGTACTCCTACACAGCGATCAACGTCCCCACGTTCGCCAATCTTGTTACTCGCGGAACTTTTGTTGATCTTGCACGAGTTGATCTCCTCCCGAACTTTGGGTGGTGGTGTCTTATTGGACTCATCGCCTTCGCCTCATTCGGGCTCTTTCGAACAAAAGCGGCCGTCGCTGCCATCGCGTTTGCAATCGTCGCGGTAGGTGCGGCGATTTTCTTCAATGCAATGGCGGGAATTCAGGCCACTGTGCGGTATCTCATTCCCACGATTGTCATCGCCGAGTCCACGATCATCCTCGTGACATCGTGGCGGCGACCAAAAGACGGACACGATGCAGATTCGGCGGGCACCGGTCGACTCAAGGCGAACCTGTAGTAGCGAGAGAACGATTCACCGAGCGTCGGATGTTCAGCGCAGAACTACGAGCTCGAGGTTCAAACCGTCCACTCGAGGACGACGAAATCGCCGAGCCCACCTGGTTCAAGCAATGCCTCGGCCTCGCCGATGCGGCTGCGGGCTCGAAGTGCAGCAACGTCGGGGGTGGATGCTTTCTCGGCCCAAACCTGACGACCTTCTTCGACCAGCTGCACAATGCCCAAACGTTCGAGAAACTGTCGTTGTGTCGTCAACACCGATGGCCGAGCAATAGTCCCAAGTTGGTCAACAGCAACGTCGGTGGTGATGTCGCAAGTGCCGGGATCATCAAGCGGATGACCGCCGCGCTCTTGACCAGCAAATGTTCGTAGCCAACCCATTTCCGGACGCGCCGCTATCTCTGCGGTTGTTGCGCCATAGTCGATCGCAATCACGACGCCGCGATCGACTCGATCGATCGCCGCTGCAAGCCATTGTGTTGCATGTACCTGGAGCGGCATCCACTCCCCCGGTGCCGCTGATGACAACACCGACTCGAGCGGAGTGGGCACTTCAGTCGGGACAACGACGAACTCGAGACCATCTTCGGCGTGGTGCACGTCGAGTCGTTCGAAGTTGCCTGCACCATCGTGGCGAACGATGTCGAAGGCCAGATTGTCCAGCAGTTCGTTGGCCAGAACAACACCGGTGATTCCGTAAGGTGCATTTGGACTCGACGCGAACTGCGGTCCAGGACCAACGCCGCGTACGAACGAGTCGACGCCAGCAGCGTCAAGATCACCGAGCCAGCCTTCGAGATGATCAGCGTGTGCGGCACGTTGTTCGGCAGAACGTTCCACCATTAGGTAGCGAAGTGCTCGCGCACATTCCGGTGCAGCAAACGCAATCGATCGAGCGAGCGTTCCCGGCCCTGCACCAAACTCAACGACAACAAATGTGTCGGGTGAACCGAGGGCGAACCATTCCTCATCGAGTCGGCGAGCAAGCAACGCGCCGAACAGCGGTCCAACTTCGGGGCTCGTTAGGAAATCGCCACGGCGACCGGCACGACCATTGGTCGCGTAGAAACCAATCGACTCGTCATAAAGGGCAATGTCCATGTACTGCGAAAACGACATCGTTGTTCCGACCGGGAACCGAGACCGGAACTGTTCGGTCATACGCGATTAACGCAGAAGCGAGAAGAGCGTGACCTGATCGGTGAAGTGCGTCAACGCTCCGGGGAAGACACCCCACACAAGCGTGACGGCCACCGTAATGATGAGAGCGAACGACAGCGATGCCGGCACCTTGATTGGCGTGCGATCTCCATCGGGAGCTTCGTCCATCCACATCACGCGAATGAGGCGGCCGTAGTAGCCGAACGCGATCACCGAGTTGAGGCCAACGATCACCGCTAGCACGTAGCCCGACGCCGTTCCGGCCGAGGCCAGAGAACTAAAGATCGAGAGCTTGGCGAACCAACCCGCCGCCGGCGGAATACCAGCCAGCGAGAACAGGAAGATCGTCATGCACACCGTGAGTACCGGGGCGTAGGAGAACAAGCCGCCGAAGCTCTTGATATCGGCCGAGCGCGTCTTACGAGCAACCGCCAGCACGACCGCAAAGGCACCAAGGTTCATACCGGCGTAGATGAGCAGGTACACAACGATTGAACGCAATGCTTCGCCGCCAGTACCGAGAGTCGCCCCCGCAACCGCAAGCGGAGCGAGGATGTACCCGGCCTGGGCGATACCTGAGTAGGCCAACATGCGCACGATGTTGGTCTGACGAAGAGCAATGAGATTGCCAACGGTCATCGAAAGTGCGGCGAGTGCCCACATGAGTGGTTCCCACACATCGTGGCGACCATAGAAACCGATGAAGAGCACGTTGAGGATTGCAACGAAACCTGCGGCCTTCGATGCAACCGCCAAGAACGAGGTAACCGGCGTCGGTGCACCTTCGTAGGTATCAGGTGCCCACTGATGGAACGGCACCGCAGACACTTTGAACGCAAAGCCGATGAGAACGAACACAATGCCGAGCGTGATGATTGGCTGGGAAGAGATGTACGAGCCGAGATCAGCACCGATGTTCACGAGCAACGTGGAGCCGGTGATGCCGAAGATAAGCGACATGCCGTAAAGCAGAATCGCCGAAGCAAAAACGCCCATCAGGTAGTACTTCAAACCCGCTTCGTTGCTCTTCTGATCACGCTTCCGCCAGGCTGCGAGCATGTAGGCCGGGATGGAAACAAGTTCGAGCGCAATGAAGATGCTGATGAGATCACGAGCCGATGCCATGACCATCATGCCGAGGATGGATGAGAGGAGGAGTGTGTAGTACTCGCCCTCGTGATAGTCGCCTTCGGCGATGTAGTTCGTCGAAAGCAGAATCACGACGTAACCGGCAACGAGGAACAGTGCCTGCAGGATGAGTGCGTAGTTGTCGACGACAAATCCACCGCCGAACATCACGCGGTCTACTCCGTCATAGGCGAGCGTTGCGATGGGAATCAGCGCAACGAGCAAACCGATACCGGCGACTGATGACGACGCCCATCGTGAGCGCTCCCCAGTGAACGCGTCGAGGACAATCAACACCACGATGGTCGCAGCCACGATGATTTCGGGCGCGAGTGCGTGGTAGTCGACGCTGGGTGCGTTCCAGGCGAAAGTCAGCAACTGGGCGAGCAACGGATCAGCCTCCGAGCCCGTTCACGATCGCAATTGTGCGCTCAACCGCACCATCGGTGACCTTGAAAATGATGTTGGGCATGAAGCCGAGCACAACGATGAGCACGAGAATTGGCGTCCAGGCCAACCACTCGGTGAACGTGACGTCGTGCAGGTGCGGATCGTCTTCGTATTCCTTCGTCGGTACGCCAAAGCCGACTCGCTGATACATCCACAGCAAGTACGAAGCGGCCAGCACCGTGCCGACCGCAGCGATCACCATGAGCACACGGAAGAACGCAACGTTGAGACCGAGGCCTGGGTTGTAGGCAGACAAGATCGCTGGGAACTCTCCCCAGAAGCCAGCCAAACCGGGAAGACCGAGCGAGGCCATCACTGAGAAGCCAAGGATCCAGCCCATATGCGGCATTGACTTGAGCATTCCACCGAGGCGAGAAATATCGAGGGTGTGATAGCGGTCCTTCGTGGAACCAGCGACAAAGAAGAGCATGCCGGTGATGAGACCGTGGGCAACCATGCCGAAGATGGCGGCTTGGAAACCAAAGGTGGTCAGCGTGGCGATACCAAGCATCACAAAACCCATATGCGAAACCGATGAGAACGCAATGAGTCGCTTCATGTCCGACTGCGCCAAACAACACAGCGCTCCGTAGATGATGCCGATAACTGCGAGCAGGCCGATAAACGGTGCCCACTTTTCAGCAGCCCCCGGAAGGATCGGAATGGCAATGCGGATGAAGCCGTAGGTTCCGAGCTTCAGGAGCACTGCAGCAAGGATGACTGAGCCAACCGTTGGTGCTTGAGTGTGCGCGTCAGGCAACCACGTGTGGAAGGGGAACATCGGGACCTTGATACCGAAGCCCATAAACATGCCACCGAAGATGAACAGGGCTGCGCCGGTCGAGATGCCTGTTGCCAATTCCGGCAGGATGCGCATGTCGAACGAATGCATGAGTTGTCCGCCGACCTCGATCGGATCAGACAGGAAATACAGCGCAAGGAAGGCGACGATCATGAGCGCCGAACCAAACAACGTGTAGAGGAAGAACTTGAGCGAGGCATACTGACGCTTCTCGCCACCCCAGACGCCGATCATGAAGTACATCGGCAGAAGGACAACCTCGAAGAAGACAAAGAACAGGATGAGATCCTGCGAGACAAACGTTCCGAGCATTCCGGTTTCCAGAATGAGGATCAGGATGAGGAACGCTTTCGGGTTCTTCGGCTCCGGAAAGTGATTCCAGGAATAGATGATGCACAACGGCACGATGAGCAACGTGAGGGCAATCATCGGCAGCGAGATGCCGTCGATGCCCACGATGTACCGACTGTTAATGATCGGAATCCATGCCTTGTCGATGACGAACTGCAAGCGACCGCTCGCGTCGTAGTCGAAGTTGGTCATGAGCAGGATTCCAATGAACCCGACCACGAGGCTTGCCGCGAGTGCGACCACCTTGTGGAACTGCTCTTTGGCCTTAGGCACGACCAACATGGCGAGCGCTCCCACAAGGGGGAGGAACACCATAAGGCTGATACCCCAACTGTTCAGGAAATCTTTCATCGAATTGTCCTGGGCTCCTAGACGACGAACACGAGTACACCGGCGAGGACTACCGCACCGGCAAAGAGAATCGAGGCGTACTGCTGGACCTTGCCGGTCTGGATCTTGCGAAGCAGTTGACCTGCTCCTTCAGAACCCTGACCAGATCCGTTTACTGCACCATCGATGATGAGCTGATCGGCAACTACGTACACCACTGCGGCGATCTTTCGAGCGCCAAGACCGATGCCATTAATAATGCCATCGAGAATATTTTGATTGAACCAATTTGCAGCACGAGCGAGTGGGCCCTTGGTGCTGCCGGCAACAACGCCGGTATAGAGGTCGTCGAGGTAGTACTTGTTCTCAAGGAACGTGTAACCAGCCAATGCAACCTTGTTACGCGAGGTCAGGCCATGCGGGCCACGGTTCTTTTCGTAGTACTGGTAAGCAAGAAATAGACCGGATGCCGCGAGGATCGTCGACACAACCGCGAGCCACGGAGTGAACTCGGCATGTTGCAGCGGCGGGAAGGCAAATGTCGGCTCAACAAAATGTTCAAACCTCGTTGTAACTCCGCTCGGAAGATGAATTCCGAAAAAGTTGCCTGGGAAGTTTGTGAAGCCGAAGAGAATCGCGCAGCCCGCAAGAATCATGAGCGGGACGGTGATGACCTTGGGTGATTCATGAGGCTTGGCATGACCGCGATAATCGCCCCAGAACGTGAGCCAGTAGGCGCGTCCCATATAAGCGGCAGTAAGAAATGCGGTAATCAGACCGAAGATCAGCATGATCGTGTAGGCGTTCTGCTGTCCGCTTGATGCCCCGGCGAGGATTTCGTCCTTCGACCAGAAACCAGCCAGCGGGAAGATGCCAGCGAGCGCAAGCGTGGCGATCAAGAACGTGGCGTGTGTGATCGGCATCTTCTTTCGAAGCCCGCCCATCTCACGCATATCAAAGGTGTGGTGACAGGCATGACTGACAGAACCAGCTCCGAGGAACAAGCAGGCCTTAAAGAACGCGTGCGTGAAGAGATGGAAGACGCCTGCGGTCCAGGCACCGACGCCGAGGGCCATGACCATGTAGCCGAGCTGCGAGATCGTTGAGTACGCCAGCACCTTCTTGAGGTCGGTCTGCACGAATGCCAACAATCCACCGATGATGGTGGTGAAGCCACCGATAAACGCGACGTAGTGGAACGTACTGCTGCCGATTGCCAAACCCGAGAAGAACACGCCGTAGAGGCGGGCAATCAAATACACACCAGCCACAACCATGGTGGCGGCATGGATGAGCGCCGAAACAGGCGTGGGGCCAGCCATGGCGTCGGGCAACCACGTGTGCAGCGGGAACTGGCCCGACTTCGAGGTGACGCCACCGAAGAGACACAGCGCTCCTACAAGAAGCAGTGTCGTGTTCGCGCTCTGTGAAAGCGCGTACTCGTTGATGTGAAGAACGTTGAAGCTTGTTCCGCCTGCAGCAAAGAACGTGATGATGACGCCCAGTATGAGGCCGATATCGCCGACACGGTTCGTGAGGAACGCCTTAAGGGCAGCATCGGTGTTCTTCTTCTCTTCCCACCAATGACCAATCAGCCCAAATGAACACACGCCAACGAGTTCCCAGCCCACAAGCATCTGCAATGTGTTCGAGCTCAGGACGTAGAAGAGCATCGACGCGGTGAACAGCGACAGGAATGCGTAGTAATGAGTGAAGCGCACATCACCGTGCAGATACTCAGTCGAGTAGATGTGCACGAGCAACGAAATGATACAAACCGTGATGAGCATCATTGCGGCGAGGCCGTCGACCAACGTGCCCATTTCGAATTCAATGCCACCGATTTGGAACCAGGTGACCGCCCGAACAACCGGCGGAACTGATTCGTGTTCGGCACCATGCTCCGAAGCTGATGCGTCGGTATGGGCGGATTCGCTCATGGTCGCGTGTGAACCAGCAGCAACGGTCTCGCCGGAATCGTGAGTTGCTGCGTTGACTTCCCCGGCGATGTTCTCGCCTGTTTGCGGAGTGAGGCCATTGGCCTGAAGAACGTCAGCAGCTAACGCAGCCCCGGTCGGCGGGTGATTCACGCGACTGATCCAGTTGCCGGCAACGATCACCGAAAGTAAAAGACAGATTGAAACAGCAGCGATACCAATGCCAGCGGTGGCGCGGGTGCCCCAACGCTTGCCGAAGAAAAGGATCACGAGGAACGACGACGCCATCAGGGCGGGGATGATCCAAACCTTGTCGATCATGTTGAACACGCTGGTCAGCCCTTCAGCATGTCGACATCATCGATGTCGATGCTCTGTCGGTTCCGGTAGATGAGAAGTACAAGTGCAAGGCCGACTCCGACCTCGGCCGCCGCAACAGCAATCACAAACAGGGCGAACACCTGACCTGAGACATTGGTGTTGTCGGTGGCATTCCAATAGGCGCCGAACGCAACCAGGTTGATGTTCACGGCGTTGAGAATGAGTTCAATCGACATGAGAACGAGCACGCCGTTCTTGCGAGCAAGTACGCCGTAGACGCCGATGCAAAAAAGGATCGCGGCAAGGAGAAGGAACTGGTTCAGAAACATCAGTCACGCCTCGCAAGCACGATGGCTCCGATCAGGGCTGCAAGCAGCAAAATCGACAGAACCTCGAATGGGAGCAAATAGGTGGAGAAGATCGAATCGCTCACCTGGGAGGTGCGCTGCACCATCAGGTTGCCAAACTCGGTGTCTTTGAAACCGTCGATGAGCGAGTAGCCCATCAGACCAAGCAGCAGGACCGCGATTCCGCCGCCAATGAATTTCGCTGACTTCTTGTTGTCGAGATCGTCATCAGTGCCGGTCTTAGCTCGAGTGAGCATGATGCCGAACAGGAACAGCACGATGATCGCGCCCAAGTACACCAGGACCTGTGTGATGGCAACGAACTCTGAAGCCAGAAGGATGTACTGCGCGGCCGCGCCGGCCAGAACCAGTACTAGCCACAACGCGGCATGCATCAGGTTCTTGCACGTAACAACGCGCAAAGCACCCACCACCATCAGCGCGGCGATGATGTAGAACGCGATGTTCTGAGCGACGAGAAGGGCGAGCATCAGCGCGGCACCTTCTTGACCTTGGTTTCAGCGCCAGCTTCGTAGGGTTCGAACTCCGGAACGGTCTGCATCCACTGATCGAGACGAGTCTTGTCGTGAAGAAGATCGGCAATACGGATTTCGGAGTATTCGTGTTCCGGACTCCAGAACAGCGCGTCGAACGGACAGACCTCAACACAGATTCCGCAGTACATGCAGAGTGAAAAGTCGATGTCGAAGCGGTCAAGTTCGTTCTTCTGACGGGGCTTGCCACCTTCGCGCCGAGGTGGTGCAAGGTACTTATGCGCCTCAATGAAGATGCACCAATCGGGACACTCGCGTGCGCACAACATGCATGAGGTGCAGTTCTCTTCGTGCAGGGCAATGACTCCGCGAGCACGCGGCGCGACTTCTTCACGCTCGTGCGGATACCGAGTTGTCTGCGGACCGTCTTTGAGGGTTTTCACCATCTCGCCGAACGTGACGCCAAGACCCTTAATGAGGCCTGGAACCTTGGGCTTGGGAGGCATCAGAGCACCACCTTCAGCACAGCAGTGACCACAATGTTTACGAGGGCCAACGGGATAAGGACTTTCCAAGCGAGGCTCTGGAGCTGATCCTCACGGAAACGTGGGTAGGTGAAACGCACCCAGAAGATGATGAAGGAAACGATCATCACCTTCGCGAACAGAACCATCGGGCCGAGCACGTAATACCAATCACTTGCGGTGGGAAGCCACGGGACAGCCCAACCGCCGAGGAACAACACTGCTGCGATCGCAGCAAAGGCGAAGGCAGTTGCGAATTCGGCCAAGAAGAAGATGAGGAAACGGAAACCGGTGTACTCAACCTGATAACCGGAAACAATTTCTGATTCAGCAACGGGCATATCGAACGGAGGCTGCGTGAGTTCGGCCTGCACCGCGGCGATGAAGATAAAGAAGCCAAGGAACTGGGTGAGGATGTAGGGGAATCCGATGCCGCCCCAACCGAAGATTGAACCGTTGTTCTGAGCAAGAACAATGCCATTCAGGCTCATCGTGCCCGCTTGGATGACCACGCCGATGACGGCGAGCACCATTGGAAGTTCATACGCAATGAGCTGACCAGCAGCACGCAGCGCGCCCATGAGCGAGTACTTGTTCGCCGATGACCAACCGGCCATGAGCACGCCAATGACAGATAACGACGCAATGGCCAGCACAAAGAACACGCCTACGTCGAGGTTAGCGACAACAAGATGCATTGATGCCGGCAACGCCACATAGAGAAGGAGCGTTGACATCAGTACAACGAGCGGGGCGACCTTGAAGACCCAAAGATCGGCACCATTCGGCGCGATGTCTTCCTTCTGAAGGAACTTCACTCCATCAGCAAGGAGCTGCAAGGTTCCGCGCGGGCCTGCTTCTTGCGGACCAAGACGACTCTGCATCCACGACATGATCTTGAACAAGAAGACCATGCCCAGAATCAGCGCAGTGGTGGGCACGACCGCGCTGATGACGAGGACCTTGATGAGGGTCGAAAGCCAATACGGCGGCGCGAACGAAGCAAGGAGGAGTGTCATCGGTCGATGTCACCCAAAATGAAATACAGACTGCCGAGGATCGAGATGAGATCGGGAACATACGCGCCCCGGGCCACCCACGGCAGCACGGAAATGTTGTTGAACGACGCCGAACGGATCTTCACACGGAAGGGAACGAGGTCGCCCTTCGACACGACGTAGTAACCCATCTCGCCAAGAGGATTCTCGGTCGCTACGTACGCTTCGCCCGCAGGCACCTTGATAATGCGCGGAACCTTGGCCATAACCGGACCACTCGGGATGGTGTCGAGCAACTGCTTCACGATCTTTGCTGCTTCGCGAGTTTCCTGAAGACGGACCCAGGTACGAGCGAAACAATCGCCGTCGGGATGTGTCCAGACTTTCCAGTCGGCCTTGTCGTAGACGAGTCCAGGCGGGCAATTGTCACGACGAAGATCCCAATCGACTCCGGAGGCGCGAAGGTTGGCGCCGGAAAGGCCATAGGAAAGCGCGATCTCGGCAGGAATGACACCGATACCGCGGGTCCGGCCTTGGAAAATTTCGTTGCCCACGAGAAGGTCTTCCATCTCGTCGCAGAAAGCGAGGAGCTTGTCCATCGCCGTATGTGACTCTTCGATCCAGCCCTTGGGCAGATCGTCTTTCAGACCACCGATGCGATCGAAGTTCGGGTGGAACCGACCACCAGTTGCAGATTCGATCTGGTTGAGCACCCATTCGCGATCACGGAATGCATAGAAACCAGCGGTCATGCCGCCAAGCTGCAAGCCAAAGTCGCCGAGGAAGAGCGAGATATTCGCAACACGCGACATTTCGAAAAGAATTGTGCGGATCCACTGAGCGCGAGGCGGTGCCTCAACATCCATCAACTTTTCTGCAGCGAGGATGAACGGAACCTCGTTGGCGAAACTGCCAAGCCAGTCGATGCGATTAATAAGCGCGTTGATCTGCGGATAGGTACGAACCTCGGTGAGTTTTTCGTAACCTCGATGCATGTAGCCACACATCGGTTCCGCGGAAATCACCTGCTCGCCATCGAGGCGAGCGATGATGCGGAGTGTTCCGTGGGTTGCAGGATGCTGCGGACCCATGTTGAGGGTCATTCCCTCGGTTTCGAAATCGAGGTTCACACGGTTGTCGTTTGCTTCAGCAACGAGGGCAGCAACGGATTGCGGATCACTAACAGTGGTCATTCGCCCTCTCCTTCCTCATCGGCAACACCGGGCATCGGTTCAACGTCAACGATGCCGGGCCACGGGCGAACCCGACGAGCCAGCAACGGAAAGTCCTTACGAAGTGGATTACCCACAAAATCGGCAGGCAAGTACATGTTGATCATGTTTGGATGGCCGTCGAACGAGAAGCCAAACATTTCGCGCGCTTCACGCTCGTGCCAGTTCGCACCGGCAAACACGTTTGACCAAGTCGGCGCAGAGAGATCATCGTCGGGAAGATCGCACTTGAACGTGATGCCCATTCCCGCGCTGATTGAGTAGAGACGAGCAAGAAGTTGGAAACGAGTGTCGCCACCGGCGTAACCCTGGACCATTGCTTCAGGTTCCTTGGCAGGAGTACCAGCAACAACGAGGTCTTCCTGTGCGTCCATATCGCGACCGAATGGCGAAGGAAGCCAATCGATTGCGGAAAGAAAATCAAAGAACCGGTAGCCCATCGACTTCGCGACCTCGGCCGCTTCGAGCCAATGGGCGCGATCGACGCGAATCCAAAGATCGTCGCCGACGCGAATATGCGATCCAACAACACCGTCACCGAGGCGCGATGTGAATTCAGCCAAAACGGCTTCTCGCGCGTCGTCAGTTGCGGGCGCTGCCTCTTCGGGCGTTTCAGTGTCAGCTGATGACAATTGGCTCACCCTTCCAACGCGCGGCCATGTCCTCGTGAGCTATGCGTTCTTGAAGGAGGATGATTCCTTCAAGCAATGCTTCTGGACGTGGCGGGCAGCCAGGAACGTAAACGTCAACCGGAATCAACTGATCGACACCCTTGGTGACTGAGTAGCTATCCCAGTATGGACCGCCGCAGTTGGCACATGAACCCATTGAGATGACGTACTTCGGGTCGGGCATCTGCTCGTAAAGACGCACAACGGCGGGAGCAAGTTTGTCGGTCACTGTGCCAGCGATCACGACAAGGTCGGCTTGGCGAGGGCTTGCAGGGAACGGGATCACGCCGAGGCGCATGACGTCATAACGCGGCGATGCAAACGCAGCACCCATTTCGATAGCGCAACAGGCAAGGCCCCATTGGTAGGCCCAAATCGAATACTTGCGGGAAATATTGAGGAGTTTGGCGAGCGGCTTGGGCAGCTTGCCACTTTCAACTAAGCCCATCGGAGCACCTTCTTCCGCCAGGCGTAGAGCAGACCAAGAGCCAAGATCGCCACAAAAAGCAACATCTCGACCAAACCGAAGACGCCATAGGCCTCGAGTTGTGTGGCCCATGGAAACATGAAGACTGCTTCAACATCGAACATAACGAAGAGCAGCGCGTAGATGTAATAACGGATCTGGCTTTGCGACCAGCCCGTACCGACCGGATCGACGCCTGATTCGTAGACAAGATACTTCTGCTCTTGAGGACGAGTGGGTCGGAAGATCTTGCCAATGCCAAGCAGACCAGCACCAAGACCAATACCAACGCCCGCGAAAATGACGACGGTGAGGTACTGCCTGACGAAATCGGAGTACTCAGTCATTGTTCCCGGACACTACAGAAAGGCCTAACACGGCATGAAATCCTTGTCGCATAGAGAGAGCGGTTCAATCTTGTGTGATCAGCCACCGGCGGTGGTGGACCCTGCGGAGACGGGACGCTCGAACTGAACCGCAGCCGGAGTGGCCGCGCGAGCGTTGTGAAGAAGTAGGTCTGGGAACAGACCGTAAACGACCGAAACAAGAACACAGATTCCGATGGCCAGTCCGGCCGCCATTGGAACCCGGAGCCGGTTTGCGTGGGGAACATCCTCGAGTCCGTCGTCGCCACCTGACATGAACATGGCCACGATGATCCGGAGATAAAGGAATGCCGAAATGACGGCCGAAACCATGGCCACCAGCGCCAATGGAACTGCGTGAGCATCGGCTGCGGCGGTGATTGCGAGGAACTTGGCAAAGAAGCCAGCAGTGAATGGCACACCGGCTTGGGCTAACAGCAACAGGATGAATGAGCCCGCCAACCATGGATTCGAGCGAACCAGGCCCTGGTAATCGGACAGTTCATGGTTGCCGTCGCCTTTGCGTCCGACAATGGTCGCCACACCAAAGGAGCCCGCAACCATGAAGGTGTAGACGGCGACGTAGAAGGCCGCTGCGGTGATGCCATTTCCGCTATTCGCCTGAACCGCCATGAGAATGAAACCGGCATGGCTGATCGAGGAATACGCCAACATCCGCTTCACGTTGCTCTGAACAATGGCAAGTGAAGCGCCGACCACCATCGACAGGATGGCCAGGACGTACATGATGGGTTTCCAGGTCGAGGCGTAATTCGAGAACGTCAGCATGAAGACCCGAACCAACCCTGCAACAGCTGCAGCTTTTACGCCAGCTGCCATCCACGCCGTTGCTGGAGTGGGAGCGCCGTCATAAACATCCGGGCTCCATGCGTGAAATGGCACGGCAGAGATCTTGAATGCCAGGCCAACAAGCACGAGAACGAGTCCCATAAGCAGCAATCCGTTGTGGATCGGGACAACGCTCGCCATGAACTCGCGAATGTCGACAAAGTTCGTAGAACCGGTTGCTCCGTAGAGCATCGCGATGCCGTAGAGCAAGAAGGCAGAAGAGAACGCACCAAGAATGAAGTACTTGAGGCCTGATTCCTGAGATTGCACCCGACGCAGGTTCATACCGGCGAGCACATAAACGGCAATCGACAACGTTTCGAGACCGATGAAGAGAACGATCAGATCGTTCGACATCGCCATGATGACACCGCCGACCGCCGACAGAAGCAGCAGGACGTAGAACTCTGGACCACTCATCGATTCGCGTCGAAGGAAATCATCGGCAAGCAGGGCAGCAAGAACAACGCCGATACAGAGCACCACAGTGATGAACAACGAGAAGCCGTCGATACCAACCGCTCCCCCAGCCGTACTAAACGGCCCGGTTTGCGCTTGGTCGAGGTTCCACCACATCAGTGAGTTCCAACCCTGAACTCGCGCCCACATCGGAACGGCACTGATCGCTGCACCGACAGCGATCGCAACGGTGGTCCAGGTAAAGAGACCCTTTGGCGCACGACCCTTCAGGAAGGAGGAGAACGTGAGCGTGAGGAGGGCGCCTACCAACAAGATCAGCAGTGGCAGTAGAGCCAGCCAATCAATAGAAGGTCCAGCGACATGGACGATTCCATTTTCAGTTGTCGCTGACGTGACAGCGGCTTGAGCGAAGAGAGAAGCGATCACTGGTTCGCCCCCTGTCCGTTCGTTGCGACACCAAGACCATGTTCACCATTCATTGTGTGCGATGACTCGGTGATGTGGAGCAAATCAGCGCCGTTGCGCGTTACTGGTTCGTGGAAGCCTTGGACTTCAACTTCGAGCCGAGTTACCACTCGCTTCACCGACGGGGCAATGCGATCGAGGACCGGCTTCGGATAGATACCAAGGAAGATGATGAGACCAATGAGCGGGACCATGACAAGTTTCTCGGAGATCTTGAGATCCGGGAATGACTTGTTTGCTTCGTCTGGCTCGCCTTGGAACACGCGCTGGTAGGCCCAGAGCAGATACAACGCCGCGATGATCACGCCGGTCGCAGCCACGACGGCCCACCAACGATGAGCCATAAACGTGCCGAGAAGAACCAGGAACTCGCCAACGAATCCGTTGAGGCCAGGAACACCGATTGAGGAAAGCATCACGAGAGTGAAGATGCCAGCAAACACCGGTGCGACCTTGCCGATGCCCTTGAGTTGAGAGATCTCGTAGGTGTGGCGACGGGTGTAGAGGAATCCGAGAAGGATGAACAGGGCACCAGTTGAGATGCCGTGGTTGATCATCTGCAGCACAGAACCTTCGATGCCTTCGACGTTCAGTGCGAACAGACCCATAAGCGCAAAGCCCATATGCGCGACCGATGAATACGCAATCAATCGCTTGAGGTTGCGTTGCATCGCCGCGACGATGCCGCCATAGACCACACCGATCGTGGCCAAGGTCAACATCACTGGCGCAAACCACACCGTCGCTTCGGGGAACAGTTCAAGCCCGTAACGAAGGAATCCGTAGGTGCCAAGTTTCAGAAGGATGCCGGCAAGATCGATTGAGCCTGCGGTGGGCGCTTCAGTGTGCGCATCGGGCAACCACGTATGGAATGGGAACGATGGCACCTTCACTGCAAACGCAATAGCCATTCCCAAGAACAACCAGCGACCGGTGCTCGTTGCCAAGTTGTGAGTGGCAATGATCTTGGTGAAGTCGAACGACACGCCGCCTTTGTCGCCAGCTCCGGCAACAACCGCCAGAGTGACGATGGAAACCAGCATGAACGCTGAACCAAGCATTGTGTAAAGGAAGAACTTTGTTGCGGCGTAGACCCGACGACCGTGGCCCCACTTGCCAATGAGCATGTAGAGCGGAACCAGGGTGACTTCGAACATCAAGAAGAACAGGAAAAGGTCGAGCGAAAGGAACGCACCCATGCAGCCCGCCATGAGCAGCGTGAGCCATGCGTAGTAACCCTTCGGGCTGTGTTCTGGCTTCGCTGCGAAAAGCGCGATCGGGAACAAGATGCCAGTGAGCACAACGAGGAACAACGAGATGCCATCGACGCCAAGGAAGAACTTGATGTCGAGCGACTGCACCCAGGTTTGCTGAACCACGAACTGGAATCCGGCGTCGCCGGTCTTGAACTCAACCAACAACGCAATACTCAGAACGCCAGTTAGGAGTCCCGTGATGATTGCCATCTGTCGCGAAAGTTCGGGACGCGACTTCGGCATGAGCGCAATAAGGACCGCACCGATGAGCGGTACAAAGATCAGTGCCGGAAGAATGGGGAACGTCGCTGCGCCTTCAGAGGCGAACACGGTGGAAAGGATGGAAGCGCTCATCAGAAGCTCACCTGCGTCATTGCGAAGGCGACGAGGAGAACGGCACCAACGCCGATCATGAGTGCATACCAGCGCACATAACCATTCTCGATGGATCGGAGTCGGGAGGCACCGCCACGAGTAGCTCGACCAACACCATTAACGGCGCCATCGATAACCACCTTGTCGAACATCGCGATGAGTTCAAATCCCTTGCGACCAACGCCGCCCATGAACTTCGTGATGCTTTGATCGATATACCAACCGTTGGCGAAGAACGGAAGTTCAATACGTCGAGGATCGACCTTGTGTTTCAGATACACGAGGTAGGCAGCAATGATGCCGACGATCGCGATCGTCGTTGAAAGCAACAGTTCGATGGTGAGCTGCACCCCGCCGAGCGAAAGATGTGCTTGATTCTCGCCAACAACTGGTTCGAGCCATCGATTGAGGAATTCAAGGTGCTCGGTGAACGGAAGGTTCAGCACGCCCGCAATTGCGGCAAAGAAAGCCAGAACAATGAGCGGTACCAACATTGGCCACTTCGATTCGTGCGGATGCATAGCTCCGTGACCAGACTCAGCGTGAGCATCATCATGGGCGTCGCCGTGAGCAGGGGCATCAGCGTCGACGGCATCGGTCGCAGTGTGA
>CAEUNJ010000034.1_pt1 | contig 19291 bp, 17 predicted proteins | sample 7263841 | NCBI WGS metagenome assembly CAEUNJ01 (sample SAMEA6814163, study PRJEB35770) | uncultured Microthrixaceae bacterium | biome: Freshwater; feature: Freshwater reservoir; material: water | place: Czech Republic | collected 2017-06-27 | depth 30m m
CGGGTCGGCAAGAGCCGTTCGTCGATCGCCAACACCATGAGGCTTCTCCAGCTTCCGACCAGCATCCAGCGACTGTTGGGCGAGGGTCAGTTATCGGCTGGCCATGCCCGGGCCCTCCTTGGAACCCCCGATCGGGCCTTCCAGGAGAAGTTGGCAAAGGCCATCGTCTCGGAGAAACTCACTGTGCGCGAGGTCGAGGACCGAGTTCGCGAACACGGCGGAACTCCTGAACCTGAAGCGACCACGGGTACCGCCGGCGGGACCAAACCACTGCCCGTGGTGCGGGCCGCGCCGCTTCTTGAACTCGAGGAGATGCTGTCTGATCACCTCGATACGAGGGTTGCGGTCTCGATGGGTCAACGCAAGGGCCGCATCGTGATCGACTTCTCGACCCTCGAGGATCTCGAGCGCGTCTACCGAGTAATCGTCGATGGCAAAGAGCCGACGGACTGACAAACCTCCACCCAAACCTTTGGTGAAGGGTTCTGCACAGCCTGTGGATGAGGCTGTGGTCAACCGAAAACACGGTATTCGGGTCTGGTGCCGAATAGGTGACAACAAAAAGCGAAAGGCCCCGGTCGAAACCGGGGCCTTCGTTGTTCTTCGACCAGGGTCGGGGTGCGTTCTGAGTTACAGGAAGGGCTTGAAGTCCTCGAGAAGTTGTGACTTGCCCTTGGCGCCAACGATACGGGCGGCTTCCTGGCCGTCTTTAAAGACGATCATGGTCGGGATGCTCATGACACCAAAGCGACGAGCAATATCGGGGTTGTCATCGACGTTGAGCTTGGCAATGGCGAGGCTGCCTGCCTGCTCGTCGGCGATCTCTTCAAGGATGGGGGCAATCATCTTGCACGGACCGCACCATTCGGCCCAGAAGTCGACGACGACAGGAACCGATGAAGAGCCAATCTGCTCGTCGAAGGTGGCGTCGGTGTAGGTGGAGATGTTCTCGGACATGGTTCCTCGTTCACGTGATGGCTGGTGGGTGCCAACCTGGCTAAATGAGATCTCTTCGTTTCGAACAAACGTTCGACAAGTGTCTAGCATTTGTGCGCCCCGATGACGGCAGATCCTGAGGCCCGTCTCGACGAGGCGAACCGTAATGGTGACAACGCTACCGCGAGTCGGTTTCATTCCCTGCACCTCATTGCCAACGACACCAAGTCCGGAGTACACCCGGTTTCCACAGCACTAGCGTGGGGGCCCAATAGCATTTTCTAGAATTCGGGGCGCGGAATGAATGACGGCAACGAAAGCGAAAATGAACGAGGAACAGTTTCACGAAGGTCGGTCCTAAAGGGCGTTGGCGCCGCAGGGGTTGTTGCAGCTGCTGCAGTCGCGGGCGTGACGCCTGCTGGAGCGAAGAGCGCGGAGTCGGTTTCACCTGCTTCAGTGCCGCTTCCACCCTGGGTCGCCCGACCACCGTTGATGACTCGACCCAATTTTCTTGTGGTGATTGTTGATGAGCAGCGTTTTCCTCCGAGCTATGAATCGGATGCGCTGAAAACATGGCGAGAAACGAATTTGCCGGCCCAGGCGATGCTGCGAGCCAAGGGATTAGAACTTCTCGATCACCACATCATGGCGTCGGCGTGTGCGCCAAGCCGCACGTCGTTTCTCACCGGTCAGTACCCATCGCTTCACGGCGTTTCGCAAACCTCGGGTATCGCGAAATCGGCCATTGAAGAGGATTTGTATTGGCTTGACCCGACCACCGTTCCGACGATGGGCGATTGGTTTCGGGCGGGCGGATACGACACGTTTTACAAGGGCAAGTGGCATGTTTCCGATGCCGATCTCTATGAACCAGGAACGCACACTGCGTATCCGTCCTACAACCTCACAACGGGTGCTCGGGATATGGCTGCGGAGCAGATCTATCTCGACGCTGGGCTGCTCGAAAAATTTGGCTTTACCGGTTGGGTTGGACCAGAACCACACGGTGCTAATCCCAATAATTCGGCATCTTCTGGTCCAAACGGATCCGGACGCGACGCGGTTTATTCCGCGCAAGGTTCGACGCAACTTGAGGCCCTTAAAACTTGGCAAAAGCCGTGGGTGCTTGTCACGTCGTTCGTGAACCCGCACGACATTGTGCTTTGGGGCCAACTTTCGTTGGCCCAGGGCCAGTTGTATTTGCAGCAACAACTGGACGGGTCGAATGTTCCCGAGGATCTGTTCAAGGACGCCGACTTTCTGCGTTCATTTGAAGACGATCTTTCGAAGAAACCTGACGCGCAAGCGAGTTATCGAGACACGTATCCGAAAGCGCTGCAACCAACGCTAAACAACTCGGCCTATCGCCGTTTTTATTATCAACTTCAGAAAGAAGTTGATGCAGAAATTAAAAAGGTGCTGGATACGCTCGTGAGCGATAATCCGACTCACCAAAACACGATCGTTGTGTATTTTTCTGATCACGGTGAATTGCTGGGGGCCCATGGTGGTCTTCATCAGAAGTGGCACGTGGCCTATGACGAAGTCATAAAGGTGCCTTTCATTTTTCATAACCCCACGCTTTTTCCGACACCAACGACGACCGCTGTTCCGACCAGTCATGCCGACTTACTTCCGACGATGCTTGGTCTTGCTGGGCTGAATCAAGCGGCACTGAAGGCAGATCTTTCAACGACGTTCACGCAGGTGAAGACGTTGCCTGGCCGTGATCTTTCCGCCATGGTTCTGGGTGAAACTTCTTGGTCAACTATTGCGGATCAACCGCAGTTCTTCATGACCGACGATGAACCAATGCGCGGTGCGCAGCAGATTGCATGGAACGGCAAGATGTATCCAGCTGTTGCTGAACCCTGCCACTTGGAAACGGTGATCGCGCACCTTCCAACAGGGTTGGCAGGGGCAATGCAGCGTTGGAAATACACCCGTTACTTCGACAACCCAGCATTTTGGACGACGCCGACCCCGGCCCCAACGCCGCGTGATGTTGCGACGATTGTGAACGGAAACACGTTGATTCCGGGGCCGAAGACGGCCGAGACAACGGTGAAGACGACGCCCGAGCCGGATCAACTTGAGATTTACAACACGTCTGTCGATCCCCTTGAGTTGGAAAACATCGCTGCCGATCGTGTTCTCATGGCCACAGAGCGAATCCAGGGAATCGTTGCGCAACTCGTGACGCTGTTAGATCAGCAAAAGGCGCAGAAACGACTGAGCCCGAATGCGGTTGTGTCGTCCTCGGCAACAACGGGCATGTTCCGATTCGGGACAGGGTCAGACGACGCGCCCGCGGACGTCACTTCTCAAGATCAAACTGCTCCAGTCGTACCAGTTTTCACTCGATAAATCAGTGAGCGGTGGCTTCGAGCCAGCGCTCACAATCGATTGCGGCCATGCACCCTGAGCCAGCCGCGGTAATGGCCTGGCGATAGACGTGATCTTGGACATCGCCGCAGGCGAACACGCCCTCGATGTTGGTGAGCGACCCGTTATGGGTCACGAGGTAACCGTTGTCATCGGTCGTGAGCTGACCAGCGAACAGATCGGTATTGGGACGGTGGCCAATGGCGACGAATACGCCCGTGACGGCAAGAGGTCGCTCTTCGCCAGTCACGGTGTCGGTGAGGGTGACTCCTTCAACCGTTTGATCACCCTGAATGGCGGTCACTGTTGAGTTCCACGCGAAACGTATTTTTTCGTTGGCGAACAATCGGTCTTGCATGATCTTTGATGCGCGAAGTTCCTCACGACGGTGAACAAGCGTGACGGTCTTGGCGAATTTCGTAAGAAAAAGCGCTTCTTCTATGGCCGAATCGCCACCACCAACGACAGCGATGTCGTGATCGCGGAAGAAGAAACCATCGCAGGTCGCGCAGGTCGAAAGACCGTGACCAAGCAAACGGGTTTCTTCTTCGAGGCCGAGCATGAGAGAACGCGCACCGGTGGAAACAATGATCGAGTTAGCAATGTGGGTGGGCTCGGGAGCATCGACATCGCCGATCCACACTTTGAACGGGCGAGTGGACAGATCAACTTTGGTGACCTTGCGAGTAATGATCTCGGTGCCGAAACGTGCCGCCTGTTCGCGGAATTTCATCATGAGTTCTGGCCCCATGATCCCGTCGGGCCAACCAGGGAAGTTCTCAACCTCGGTGGTGAGCATGAGTTGCCCACCGGGCTGGTCGCTCGTTGACGAAGGCTCACCCTCGATAAGCAGCGGCTCAAGGTTTGCTCGAGCGGTGTAGATCGCGCTTGTGAGTCCCGCAGGACCGGAACCGATGATGATGACATTGCGAACTTCAGGCACAGGGACTCCAGATGTCGATGACCGCGTTGGTCAAGTCAGTTGGTGGGGGAGCGTGTTGGTGGAGAAACCACTTAACGCTTGGAGGATGCCCCTGCTGAAGGGGCAGGTGCATTGCGACGGAGGAACAACAGCGCCCCGACCGAAGTGAACAGCGCGCCGAGGATGAGATACGGCAGCCATACTCCCGAGGGAAGGGCTTCATCGAGGAGGCGAACCACCCCGATAACCATCAAGACCGTGATGACGATGATGATCGTGCCGGCAAAAACGCCGAAGACCAGCCCGCGGGCGATCTTCATGATGGGAGTGGTGGTGCGATCTCGAACGGTCTCGACGGCGTTCACGATCGCGTCGGCGGCCTGCGCTGGCCAGTCGCCGCCAGCGAGTGATCCGACTGATGGAATCGATGGGATGGGGCGCGGCGGGGTCGACGATGATTCCTGTTTCGAACCGGAGGAAGTCGAAGCGTTCGGGCCCGTATCCATAATGGCGATCCTAACCGTGGGAACTCGTGGTTAGGAGGTGACGATCATGTCGGTGATTGTCACCTGAAAGGGCGGTGTCTCTTTGAGTTGCGTAATCCAGAGCAAGACAGCGTTGCCACTGGCACCGTGGAGGTCGAGAGTGAGCGGACCCCGGATGTTCGTCGCGCTGGCACGCACTGTCCCCCAGCCAATGATGGTCGTCGGTGAACCGGTAGCGACGTACGCCTCTAGTGACCATCCCGACGAGGGCGAATCGATTGTGACGCTCCCAATGGGACCCTCTGTCGCAAGGTCGATGACGAGGCCAACGCCTGGTTTGAGATTGCCGAACTGACGCGACGAGTACACCTCGGTCGACCAAGCGGTGAGCGAATCAGCATCGACGGCGTTCATGGCGGTCGCTTCGTTTTCGAAACCAGTGCGGTCGGCAGGATCGAAAGAGTGCGCGGTGGAAATGGCGAGTTGTCTCGGTGCTGTGGTGGTCGTTGCCGGTTGACTTGAGAAGAGGGTCTTCCCGGCATCGGTGTTGGCAATAAGAACGGCAATCAAAAGAAGCACTGCGACGACAACGAGCGTCACAAAGATTCCTGATCGTCCGCGCTTCGCTCGAACGCGAGTGGGGGTTGGTGTGATGGGTTTTGTGTTGCTGGCGGGATCAGCGAGAACGTCGAGACGAGTCGAAAGCAATGCGGCACGCATATCGTTGGCCGAAGCAAAGCGACCACTTGGCGCGCGGGACATCGCCCGCATGATTGTGGTTTCGAGATCTTCAGGAATCTCTTTGAGAACGACTGACGGGCGTGATGGATCTCGATGCATGCGCGCAAGCGCGAGAGCCGCTGGCGTATCGGCGCGGAACGGCGCTTCGCCGCACACGGCTTCGTAGAGAACGGCACCCAACGCGTAGAGGTCGGTGCGTCCATCGACGGGACCGCCTTCTACTTGTTCGGGAGCGAGATACTTCACGGTGCCCAACACCTGTGCTGTGCGAGTGAGGTCGGGTTCATCGAGCACTTTGGCAATACCGAAGTCCGTTACGAGTACTCGGCCATCGTCGGAAAGCAGAATGTTTGCCGGTTTGATGTCGCGATGAATCACACCAGAGCGGTGAGCAACAGCGAGGGCACCGGCCACCTGAACGCCAATGTGCACGACCTCGATCGGATCGAGAGCACCGCGTTGGTCGAGAAAGTCTCGAAGCGTGCGACCACGTACGAGTTCCATAACGATTGCATCGCAACCATCAAGGTCAACCGTGTCATAAATAGCAACGATTGACGGATCAACGAGTCGCGCCGCAGCGATTGCTTCTATGTGGAATCGCTGGCGAACAACGGGATCATTGGCGAACTGAGGATGAAGAATTTTGACGGCGACGGCGCGACCAAGAATCAGATCATCTGCTTCCCAGACTTCGGCCATGCCACCGACCGCGAGTTGTTGTCGAAGTTCGTACCGTTGCGCGAGCACACGGCCTACAAGCGCGCGGCCGGTAACTGGAAAGGGCACTGACCCAGGATCGTCCGCGTTCACGCGGGAGTGGAATGACGGATGATCACGGCCGCAGGTAACACATGCCGATGACGCCTGGCCCACCGTGTGTGCCAATGACTGCACCGATTTTTCCGAGACGGACCTGATCACGCGGGTAGCGCTCAGCGATCATGTCGAGGAAGAGGTCGATATCTGGAGCTTCGCCATTAAGGATCGAGAGTTTTTCTACCGTTCCCTCGGCAAAGAGTTGGTCTCGTAGCCATTCCAGCGCGCGTTTGCGGGTTCGTTGTTTGCCAGCTTCGTCTACGGCACCATCAACAATCCGAATAATTGGTTTCACCGACAACATGGAACCTAAGAGCGCTTTGGCGCTTCCGATTCGCCCACCTTTTTTAAGATTTTCGAGCGTGTCGAGTGCTGCGTAAATTTCAGTGCGCGCAATCATCGACTCAACAAGGGCGACAACGGTGTCAGCATCAGCGCCATCTCGCGCGGCGAGTGCGGCTTCGAGCACCATCGTGCCAAGACCACCGGTAAGTGATCGACTGTCGATGACACGCACATCGATATCGCCATTGACGGCGGTGGCAGCGTTACGCGCGGATTGCACCGTTGCAGAAAGTTCACCGGAAAGATTGATGCACACCACTGCACTGGCTCCAACTGCTGCTGCGCCTCGAAAGGCCTGTTCAAACCGGCCAGGTGACGGAGCGGATGTTTCTGGCAGCAGCCCGGTGGTAGCCATCTTGGCGTAGAAGTCGTTGACGCTGAGTTCTTCGCGGTCGATGTATTCATCGTTGCCAAAGCGGATGTTTAAGGGGACAACACCGATGCCGTTGGTGGTGGTTTCGGCTTCGCTCAAGTCGCAGGAACTATCGGTGACGATGTGGACGCCGGTCATGGTGCTCCCGTTCGATTGGTGACGGGAAGACGCTACTCATCCACCCGGGGTTTGTGATGGTTCGTTCGTGGCCACGAGGGCGCGAGCTCGGCGACTATGGCGGATGTGGCGAGCCCACCACACCAGTAAGAACAAGCCAGCCCCAAGGGAAAGAAAGAGTCCAACCCCTGAAATTGCTGTGGATCGAACATCGATCCGGCTCGATGCGACGGGTACTCCTCCACCTGATGAGGTGATGGCGACATCGAGGGGGAAGGCGCCGGATGCTCTTGTCGTGACCTGGATATCCGTGCGAGTCGTACTCAAGGGGGCCAGAGTGATTTCATAGATTGTGCCGCTCGGGAATTCGAGTTTTGGGCTACTCACGATGATCCGAACCAGCGCTTCGACCGGAAGGCTGTTGGTAATTACGAGCGGAATTTTTCCGCTTCTTGAGGTCAGAGTGACTTTTTGCGATTTGGGAAGGCTGATTGCCGAAGTAACAGCGAGAAGTTGGTTGTTGGCGTTGTTGAGCACAGCGGCTCGGTCGTTGAGTGTCAGGGTTGCTTCGGCGGAGGCCAGAATCGTGTTTTCAATGGGGTTGACGATTTCGGTGCCCTTGGGGAGCATCGTCCGCAGTCCGAGCAGGTTCCATTGCGCCTGTTCAAGCTGGGAACCGTAGGTACCAAGATCAGTTGGGTCGTTACTGGTCCAGGACCGAACGGTTGGTTTTTGGGACGTGCCGGCAACCCCGGTGCGAGTGAAAAGGTCATCAAGGGTGAGGGGTTGGACCACCATGTTTCCAGCGGAGCCGCTCGGGGCGCCGGTGGTTGCTGCCAACCCGGCAAGAAATTCCTTCAGAGCGCTGGTGTCAACGGCATCGGGAATTGTCAGAGCCACGCCTCGGTCAGCACTGGGTTGTTCTTGGTGAAGCATCATCAATTCGGCCAACGCATGATGCGCACCAAGAATCGGATCGGTGGCGAGGAGGAACCGTGAAGAAGCAGCGTCATCGTTGGCCATCGCGGAGAACGATGTTCCGTTTTCACTCTCGATGACGAAACTTCTGGTGAGCACGGAACTTTCATCCGATACCAATGAGGATCGAATTTGCGAGGACTGGAGGACAACGGATCGTGTCCCTGATTGTGCGAGGAGATTGAGCGCGCTCGGAGTCACGGACGGATCAAGGACCAATGTTCGATGGTCGGGGGCGGCTTCGAAGACGTTGGCGAGGATGTTGTCGCCGGTTGCGTATTCAGCACCGAGGACCGAACTGCGGCCCGCAGAAATGAGTGAACCAGCATCGATGGTGACATAGGGGCGACTCAGGGTTTGGCGGGCCCGATTGTCGGGGCGAGGCGAAGGGTCACTGGCTTCGGCCAACGCTTGAACAAGGAAAGGTGTGGCCGCGAGCGTCAGCGGTGTGTTTGTTGCCGCAGCCAAGATGCGGAATTGCTCGCTCGCTCGGCGGAGTTGTGTGTCGGAGAGTTGCGGTGCACCTTCGCGGCTCAGGCCGAGTGGTGCATCAATCACAACCGTTGCCGCCACTGCAAGCGGTGACGTGGGAGTGGTTGGTGCCGGAAGACGCAAAAGATGCGTGACGATGCTGTCGAGGCGTGTGCCATTCGCCGCGGTGGCTTCGATAAGAACCGGGTACACGCCCGACTCGGACAGAACGGTTCCCCCCTCAGGGGCAGGCCACTTTTCGTTGAGTGGAAGCGTGAGCGTTTTTGTTGAACGAGAGGCATCAAGAATGATTGCGGGGGTTGAAAACACCGCATTTCCGAGTTGTTCGCCAGCGATTGTTCGATCGAGTCGGCTTCGACTTGTCACTGCGCTGAAGAGAACAAGATCAACTTTTGTGTTGGCGGGAAGGTCGCCAGTGGAGAGTTCGACGGAGAAAACTCCGTTCGGGCCAACAAACGCTGTCTGATGGACGAGCTTCAGTTGGTGAGGAGCGGCCTGAGTGCTTTGTGCGTTCGCAAGGAGCGGACACAAAACAAGGAGAAAGGCAGCGACAACACCGACGCGCATGAAGCGACCGATCATTTGTCGAGACTTTCAGGAACGTTCAACGTAAGGACGGCGAGACCAGTTGGTTCGTCGGAAAAGCCCAGGTGGCGATACAACGCGAGTGCGCGTTGGTTGATCTCCTGCGTATTCACCAAAACTGACTCACAGCCACGGCGACGACACCACTGAAGCGCGTCACCAATCAACGCAGTTCCGATTCCGTTGCCGTGGAATTCGGGGTGAACAGCGAGACGCTGTAGGTAGCCAAGACGACGAGCGACGCCGGCAACGTGATAGCCGACAACACGGTCACCGATGCAGGCAACGCGAAATCGTGATCGTGGCGTGGCGTGGCGGGCATCGAGAAGGCCGTTGAGATCGAATCGCCAGAAACTGTCGAATGCGAGGCCGTCGAGGTCGAGAACAGCGCCGACGTCACGAGCGCGTCCGCGGCGCAGTTGGGTCGAGGGAGCGCTCGCACTAGGAAGAGCGAACAGGTCGTGGCGCAGGAGGTGAAGTCGCTCGCGCACCGAAAAGCCGTGATCAAGAAAGACCGGCTGCTCGGTGAAGGTCAGTGCTGGAGTGAGGACGGCTCGATAACCAGCATTGGCGATCGATGTGAGCGCTCGGTTGAGTGCGTCAGAGGAAGGAGGAGAACCTGGGGTTGGACTGAGCAGAGCCAGCGCAGGGTCGCCCCTCCAAGGGCCGATCCGCATGCGGTCGGCATGCCCGGTGATGGTGTCAGTGCGTCGCATGGTTTCGGGGCGAGCCTAGGACCGATAGGCCTGTCACTCCTCTGCACAGGAACTCCGTCTGGCCGGTGGGGCTTGTCCCGGTAGCCTCCGCCCGGTGATTCCCGATCGCCTCCTTCCGGTGCTTGAACGAACGGCCCCACTGGCTGAGCGGTTCGCCGCGTCGGGGTACAAGCTCTATTTGGTAGGCGGTGTCGTACGCGACCTCCTTCTTGGCCGGGATATGTCCGATGGCCGAGATATTGATCTGACCACCGATGCACTCCCGGCGGAGACCAAACGCCTCGTCAAGGGCTGGGCCGATTCGGTGTGGACCCAGGGTGAGCGGTTCGGCACCATCGGGTGCCAGACCGATGGCTGGACCTTCGAGATCACCACCCATCGAGCCGAGGCCTACGACCCTGAATCTCGCAAACCCGAGGTCGTGTTCTCCGATGTGATCGAAGCGGATTTGTCCCGACGAGATTTCACGGTGAATGCAATGGCGTTGTCGTTGCCTGATCCCGTGCTGATCGATCCGTTCGGCGGCGCTGAAGATCTTGCTGCGGGTCGCTTGCGCACACCACTCTCACCCGAAGAGTCATTCTCGGACGACCCGTTACGTATGTTGCGCGCTGCTCGATTCCTGGCCGGGTATGGCCTTGCTCCCGACGACGATTTGCTTGCCGCGGCGACGTCGATGTGTGAACGATTGTCGATTGTTTCCGCCGAACGTATCCGCGACGAATTCGACAAGTTGATGGTTGTCGATGACCCGACACCCGGTTTGTGGTTCCTTGCCGACACCGGGTTGATGGACCAGTTCCTTCCCGAGTTTTCGCGTATGCGTTTGGAGCAGGATCCAATTCATCGCCATAAAGACGTACTGACGCACACCATTGCGGTTATTGGAAAGACAAGTACGAATCGTCTCGTGCGTTTGTCAGCGCTGTATCACGACGTTGGTAAGCCACGAACCCGCGCGATCGGCGATGCGGGTGTGTCGTTTCATCATCACGAAGTTGTGGGCGCCCGTATGACACGAGAGCGCATGAAGGCGCTGAAGTACTCGACTGAAGATGTAGAAGCCGTGACTCGATTGGTCTTTCTTCACTTGCGCTTTCACACCTACAAAATGGGTTGGACCGATTCGGCGGTCCGCCGCTTCGTTCGCGACGCGGGTGATCTTCTTCCTGAACTCATCGAACTCACACGTTGCGACTGCACGACGCGCAATGAACGTAAAGCGCAGGAATTATCGCGACGAATGGATGAACTCGAAGTGCGTATTGACGAATTGCTCGCGCGCGAAGAACTCGCGTCATTACGACCCGACCTCGATGGCAACACCGTCATGACCCACCTCGGACTCACGCCGGGACGCGATGTTGGCGATGCGCTCGATTTCCTTATGGAACTTCGGTTAGAGGAAGGTCCGCTCGGCGAAGACGAAGCGAAACGCCGTCTTGATGCCTGGTGGGCGGCACGGAAGACCGGCGTCTAGAACGAAGCGCTACACGCCGTCTTTTCGACCGCGCATGATGACGGTCGACGGCACCGTTGCGCGACCGGAGCGAGCCTCGGGCTCGAGGAGCGAGTCGACGCGGAAGTTGGCGCGTGAGAACGATCCGAAGAGTTCGGCGATTGACCGAGCATGGATTTCGACGCCGTCAACATCGCGCGGGGTGTCTTCGCCGTAGCGACGGGCCAGGCGAGCGGAACTCGCCGGATCATGGTCGAGCATGAGCCATGCAGGATGAGGAAGCGACACGCTGAAGGTTCCGCCCGTTCGGAGCACTCGGTTGACTTGCCGTAACACTCGATCAAAGTCATCGGCGCGAGCTAGCGCGTAGACCGACAGTGCGAGATCGATTTGATCGGCGCGAACAAACGCAAGATCGGCAAGGTCGCCCTGGTGAAGCTCCACCTTGACCTCGTTGACCTCGGCGAGTTGGCGGGCGGCATCGAGTCGTGTGAGGTCGTGATCGACGGCGATGACGTGAGCTCCGGCGAGCGCCAAGCTCACCGCGTTGTGCCCGAGACCAACACCCAATTGGAGAATCTTCTTGCCCTTCGGGGTGGTGATGAGACGCAACGCGTCGTCGCCGGGCAGGTCTGGTCCCCACGTGACGGTGTCGAGTGGAAGTTCGGCTCGGCCGGGAAAGGAACTCGAGGGACTCGGGTAGGGGCGGGGGGATCCGTAATCGTTCACATGGTCAGTCTTCCGCGGTCGACAGCACTGACGGTGGACCGACAACTGATGATGGAACGCGATGGGCGCAACCCGTCGCTAGCCTCGACACCTATGGGTACCGCGTCACGACCCTTCCGCGGTGCCCCAAGTGGCAGAGGCGGCGAGATCGACTATCGACTCGCGCGTCAACACCTCATTTCTGAGTACAAGAAAGGTCGACTGGCCCAGCACGAGGTCTGCGATGCGCATCCCGAACTTGTGAGAGCGGCCCGTGAAGTTGGCCAACCCACCAGTGAGGATTGTCCGATCTGTCACGACCACAAACTGGTGCTGGTTTCTTATGTCTTTGGTCCTCGTCTTCCTGCATTTGGACGCTGCATCACGACGGCCAAGGAACTCAAGGCGTTTACGAAGCGCTCAAAAGAGGGCGAATTCGCCTGTTATGTCGTCGAAGTCTGCCCCGCGTGCCATTGGAATCATTTGGCCCGTACCTTCTTGTTGAACCCAGCTCGCTCAGCCTGAGCCCCTTTTCTTATGCCCCCCTCCACCCGCGGCTCCGCCGCTTCCGGACGTCGTTCGTCGCGCGCACCTCGCAACGCGGAGTCTTCTCGCGTTCGCCGCAGCATTTTCTGGCGCTGGCGTCGCGCCTTCTTTGCCATCGGCCTGGTTGGATTGCTGTTGATGGCCGGTGCTGGCTATCTCTTCACTCAGGTTCCACTTCCAGACAAAGACCCACCGCAATTGCAAACGACGTTCATGTGTTCGTCAGATGTTTCGTCAGGTTGCACGGCAGATAATTCCATCGCCCAACTATCGGGCGGAGTCAACCGCATTTCTGTCGCGTGGAATGAGATTCCGCCGGTCATTGTTGATGCGGTGCTGTCGGCGGAGGACCGAACATTTTTCCAACACGGCGGCGTTGATCCAACAGGAATTTTGCGCGCGCTGTGGACCAACCTTCGTAATGGCGGAGTTTCTCAGGGCGGTTCGACCATTACTCAGCAGTATGTGAAGAACGTGTACCTCACCCAAGAGCGGACATTTACGCGAAAGATCAAAGAAGCGGCACTCGCGGTCAAGGTTGAGCGCGAGTTATCGAAACAGGAAATTCTGACCCGCTACCTCAACACGATCTACCTCGGACGCGGTGCCTACGGCATTGAAGCGGCTTCTCGCGTGTACTTCGGAAAAAATCTTGATCAAATGACGTTGCCTGAGGCGGCGTATCTCGCAGGCCTTATTCGTTCACCAGAAACTGCCGATGCGAAGTTGCCGGAGAACGATCCGAAAGCAGCGCGCAGCCATCAGACCGCGATTGATCGCAGGGCTTCAGTGCTTGACGCGATGGTGGAGACGGGTGACATCACTGAAGAGGAAGCGACCGCAGCAAAAGCAAACAACTGGAGTGACGTTCTGGTGCGAAGCACACAGAACAACTACGGAACGGTGACGCACCCTGAATGGGGAACGGAATATTTCGTTGATTACGTGCGTCATTGGCTGACCACCGACGGCGGATTTACCGATGCACAGGTCTACGGCGGAGGACTTCGCGTCTACACAACCCTTGACATGACCGATCAGGGTGCGGCGGCTGATGCAATCAAATCGACACTTAACCAACCGAATGATCCTTCCGCCGCATTGGTATCAATCGATGACGCAGGGGCCGTGCGCGCAATGGTCGGAGGTCTTGATTTCAACGGAACGGGTAAGTACTCAAAGGTGAATCTGGCCGTCGGCACCGATGGTGGCGGCGCAGGTCGGCAGGCAGGTTCTTCGTTCAAAGCGTTCACGCTCGCTGAAGCGATGAATCAAAAGATGCCGATGTCGAAAATGTACGACGCACCGTCGCGAATCGTGATTCCGAAAGCGGATGGCGGGCGCGATTGGAGTGTTGGTAACTACGCCGATGCAGGTTTGGGCGAACTCGATCTCATCTCCGCGACGATGCGCTCATCGAATACGGCCTATGCGCAACTCATGATGGATGTCGGACCTCAGAACGTTGCTGATCTCGCGAAGCAGATGGGAATTACGAGTCCGCTGAAAGCAGTGCCCGCATTGACGCTGGGCACGAGTGAGGTTTCGGTGCTCGATATGGCGTCGGGATATTCGACACTCGCGGACAACGGCGAGCACATCAAGCCGACGGTTGTCACCAAGGTGACCGACGCCAAGGGCAATGTGCTCTATGAGAACAAGTCGGTGCGCAAGCGGGTACTTGATACGAAGGCCGTCGCGAAGGTGAATTACATCCTCAATCAGGTGGTCGAGGGTGGCACGGGAACCGGAGCAAGGATTGGTCAGCCGGCGGCAGGGAAGACGGGTACGACTGAGAATTACCGCGACGCATGGTTTGTGGGCTTCACCTGCAAACTGACGACCGCCGTATGGGTGGGTTTTCCAGATGGCACGTTCATGAAGTCGGTGCACGGGATGTCGGTGACCGGTGGGTCATTCCCCGCCACAATCTGGCGTAAGTACATGACAGTGGCGACGAAGGGGAAGTCCTCGTGTCCGTTCCCCTATCCCACCGATGACGGGACCAATTTGGGCTCGACGACGACGAGCACTGAGCCGAGTTCGACCAGTTCAAGCTCGTCCACCTCGACGACGGTAAAGGCCGCGACGACCTCCACGTCGACCACGTCCTCGACGAGTTCCACCACTTCAACGACCCTGACCACACAGCCGGTAGAGCCCGCTCCGATCAACTAGGTCGACCATCTTTGTGGTGAGGGTGGCGGACCGATAGCGTCGTAAACATCCGCCGGTAGCCGAGGGGCACTGGACGGCAGGAGGCTCCAAATGAGCACGCGAATCACTGTTCCATCGGTTCAGGGCCGCAAGGTCCGACGCGGCGATGTGCCGTTGGTGATGGTCACGGCCTACGACGCGCCCGGAGCACGCATGGCCGATGCTGCTGGCATCGACATGATTCTCGTCGGCGATTCTGTCGCAATGGTTGTTCTTGGTTATGAGGACACCCTGCAGGTGACGATTCCTGACATGGCTCATCACACCGCAGCGGTTGCACGTGCAACTCCGGCTTCGCTCATCGTCGCCGATATGCCTTGGATGAGTTACCACGTGTCGGTTGCCGACACGGTCGTAAACGCTGCAGCGCTTATTCGCGCAGGCGCGCAGGCCGTGAAACTCGAAGGTGGTCGTAAGCGACTCCCGATGATCGAGGCGCTTATCGATGCAGAGATTCCCGTCATGGGCCACATCGGCCTTACCCCTCAATCAGTGAACGCCATGGGCGGGTTCAAGGTGCAAGGACGCAAGCACGAGGCAGCTCTTGCACTCGTCGACGACGCAAAAGCCCTTGCCCACGCAGGGTGTTTTTCCATTGTTATTGAAGGTGTCCCCGACGAAGTCGGCCGCATGATTACCGAATCCATCGATATCCCTACGGTCGGCATCGGCGCTGGCTCTGGCTGTGACGGCCAAGTGCTCGTCTTCCACGACGTCCTTGGTATTGAAGATCGCGTGCTTCCCAAGTTTGTTCGTCGCTACGCCGATCTCGGGGCTGAAGGCGTTCGTGCACTCGGCGCATATGCCGATGATGTACGCACCGGCCGCTTCCCTTCGGCGGCCGAAAGTTATTCGCTTGAAGCTCGTACCGCTGAAACGCTTGGGTTGTACGGCACGCCAATTTCTCCGGTCTGACCAATGACGCGACGCGCAGTCGGTGTTGTTGGACTCGTGGCGCTGTTGTTCGTTGCTGTCGGTTGTGGTTCGAGTGCTTCGTCGAACGAACAGACGATTGCGCAGTCACCCTCTGCAACGGAAGGGTCATTGCGCAGCCATGGCTTTACGAAAGTCTCGTTGCGTATTCGTCATGCGGATGGCTCGACCGAGGTGCATTGCGTGTGGTTGGCCGATAGCGAGCTGGAACGTCAGCAGGGTCTTTCGGAAATTACCGATCCACTTATCGCTGGTGGTGAGGCGATGGTGTTCTCGTTCGACGCCGACTCCGATCGAACGTTCTGGATGGAGGACACATTGCTGCCGCTTTCCATCGCCTGGATCGATTCAGCGGGGGAATTCGTGGGTGCCGCAGACATGGGTCTGTGCCCGGCGGACACGACGAATTGCCCGCGATTCCGGGCGGGTCGGCCCTACCGATTGGCCATCGAAATGGCTCAAGGTCGGCTCCAGGACTGGGGAATTGGGCCTGATGCCACGGTGACGCTGGCCGAGGCCTGCTGAACAGGCCGAACCGCTCTTGGGAGTTGGGAGCCCCCTCCGGTAGGGTTCGATCTCCAATTGAAGCCCTGCCCTGAGCTTTCGGGGCTCCGGTTCCCGCCTTGCGGTCCGGATCCAGAGGGAGGTGATGCGCTCATGCGAGCGTATGAACTCATGGTTATTTTCGACGGAGACGTCGAAGACACTGCAGTCAATGCGATGCTCGCCAACGTCAACACGCTTGTTGAGGCTGGTGGCGGCAACGTCAAGAAGACCGATCGTTGGGGTCGTCGGCGTTTCGCTTACGAGATCAACCACAAGTGGGAAGGCATCTACGTCGTGCTTGAGATTTCGACCGAAGGTCGCGATCTGCACGAGGTCGAGCGTGTTCTCCACATCGCGGACGAGGTTGTTCGCCACAAGGTCATGCGTCTGCCCGAAAAAGAGGCCGCTCGTCGCGGTCTGATGGGCGACGCCACCCCGGCTATTGCCGGTTGAGTGGGAGGACACATCTAATGGCAGACAACACCGTGGTACTCGTCGGAAACTGCACCCGCGATCCCGAACTTCGTTTCACCGCTAGCGGTCAAGCAGTCGCCGCCTTTGGGCTCGCTGTGAACCGTCGCTGGCAAAACCGTCAGACGAATGAGTGGGAAGAACAGGTTTCTTTCTTTGACGTCACCTGCTGGCAGCAGTTGGCCGAGAACGTTGCCGAGACCATCACGAAGGGCACCCGTGTCCTGGTGAATGGTCGCTTGCAGCAGAGTTCGTGGCAGACCCAAGACGGCGACAAACGATCCAAGGTCGAAGTCGTTGCCGACGAGGTTGCTCCGAGCCTCCGCTACGCCACTGCACAAATCGTGCGCAACGAACGCCGTGAAGGCTTCGATAGTGGCGGCAACTCCGGTAGCGGCGGCACAACTCGCCCCGCTCCCAATGATCCCCCAGCTGGTTATGACAATGATGAGGAACCGTTCTAATGGCTAAGACAGCAGCACCCAAGCGCGGCAAGAATAAAGACAACGCTCGCCGCAGCAAGAAGAAGGTCAGCCTGCTTACGCAGGAAAAGGTCGAGTTCGTTGATTACAAGGACATCAACATGCTTCGTCGGTTTATGTCCGACCGAGCAAAGATTCGTGCCCGTCGTGTCAGCGGCAATGACTCACAGCAGCAGAAGGAAATCGCACGAGCAATCAAGAACGCTCGTGAAATGGCACTTCTGCCCTACACCAACCGTGTCACCACTCAGCGTGGCGGCGGCCGTGACCGTGGCGAACGCGGTGACCGTGGAGATCGCGGCGATCGCGGGCTGAAGCTCGAGAATGCAGAAATTCGCGAACCCGTGACCGCCGATGTCGTGATCGAGGAACTCGAGGCGACATTTGTTGACGCCGAGACCACCGAGGTCGAGGTTGTTGCTGAAACCGTGGAGGTCACCGAATGAAGCTCCTGCTCCGTTCCGACGTCAATGGTGTTGGTAAGAAGGGTGATGTGGTTGAGGTGGCCGATGGTTTCGGTCGCAACTACCTCCTGCCCAAGGGTTTCGCAGTTCTGGCGACCCGTGGTGGAGAGGCCCAGGCCGCATCGATGCGCCGTTCACGCGATCAGCGTGACGCCGCCGATCGTTCCGCAGCTTCAGATATCGCTGCCAAGCTCGTGCCCGCGGTGATTGCCGTGTCGGCCCGAGCCAAGGCCGAAGGCGATCTCTTCGGCTCGGTCAGTGTTAATGAAGTAGTTGCCGCGGTTGCAGCGCAAACCGGCATCGAACTCGATCGTCACTCGATTCACATCGACGAAGCGATCAAGACGGTTGGCACGCACTCCGTGTCGGCCCGCCTGCACCCCGAGGTGCAGTTCCAGATCACCGTTGAGGTTTCGCCGGCCTGAGCCAGCGAGGTCAACGAGTACGAGACCGAAGGGCCGGTTCGCCGGCCCTTCGGCGCGTTTCCCCAGCGTGTGACGTTGGGCTTAATGACTCAGTCAAGGATTCGTTGTCCACACTGTGGGACCTGTAGTGCTGTCACAGGTCTTTTCTAGAGTGATCCCATGGTGCGTAAGGGTTTCGACAGATTCAGTCCTCCACAGGACGCGAAGGTTGTCCACACTCCGTCCACAGGGTCGTCCCCCGAAAAAACCGGGGTTGTACCTCTACCGATCCCCAGCCAATCCGGGAGAGGCTTAGGGCCTCATGAGTGAGTACGACGAACCTCGATCCGCCAACCGCCCTGCTGGGTCCGGTCGGGTCCCACCCCACAATCTCCAAGCCGAGGAGTCACTTCTTGGCGCCATGCTTCTTTCCAAAGAAGCGGTCTCTATCGCGTCCGAAGTGCTGACGGCGGACAACTTCTATAAGCCAGCGCACGCACACATCTTCGATGCCATCACTTCGTTGTCGGCCAGCGGTGAACCAGCCGACCCCGTCACCGTTGCCGAAGAACTCAGTCGTGCCGGTTTGCTCGAGGCCATCGGTGGTCCTGCCACGCTCGTCAACCTTCAAGCGGCAACGCCGGCGGTATCGAGTGCGTCGCGCTATGCCCGCATCATTGAAGAGCACGCACTGTTGCGTCGTCTTATTGGTGTCGCTAGTGAAATTGCCGAGATGTCCTATGGCCTGCCCGAAGACGTCACGAAGACTGTCGACCAGGCCGAAACCATGGTGTTCGAAGTTGCGCAACGTCGCGCCACCGACACGCTGGCGTCATTGTCCGATCTGCTTGGTACCAACCTCGATCATCTCGAAGAGGTCGTAAGTCGAGGCGAGACCATCACTGGCATGCCCACGGGTTTCCTCGATCTCGATGACCTGCTTTCTGGCCTGCAACCCAACGCTCTCTATGTTGTTGGTGCCCGGCCTTCAATGGGAAAGACCGCGCTCGCGCTTGGTATGGCGTGCAACGCCGCGATCGAGTCGCATCGTCCGGTGTTGTTGTTCTCGCTCGAAATGGGTCAACTCGAACTCACACAACGTTTGTTGTGTGCCGAGGCCCGCGTCGATTCGCGCAAAGTGCGTACCGGCCAACTCACCGAATCCGA
>CAEUNJ010000036.1_pt1 | contig 18112 bp, 16 predicted proteins | sample 7263841 | NCBI WGS metagenome assembly CAEUNJ01 (sample SAMEA6814163, study PRJEB35770) | uncultured Microthrixaceae bacterium | biome: Freshwater; feature: Freshwater reservoir; material: water | place: Czech Republic | collected 2017-06-27 | depth 30m m
GGGCACATCCCGAGACAACTCCGTACGTGCTCCCGAACATTGCTGATGCGATCTTTCTTTTAGAAGAGTGGCAGCGAGATCCAGCGCTTCTGCAACTGGCAGCAGAACGTTGCTACACCTACTCGCGTAAGAAGTTCCCGTGGGAAGCGACAGCTCTTGAACTTGGCGCATACCTCGACGGCGTGGCTGCTTCGGCGAGTTGGGGTCCGTGGCGTCGAAGTCGCATCATGAAGATCTGGCGCATGGTTGTTGGGCGCTACCGAATCGACGGATTCGTCGGCATCACAAAGGCTGTCGTTGCGAGACTTCGAAAACTCGCTGGTCGAGCGTTAACAAAACGCAGACGGAGTTAGTGCGCGCCCTTTTCTAGCCATTCGATGCGACCGGATTCGAGATTCGGATTCGAATACGGGTCGGAATTGAGCTGAGCACCCCACCGTGAAAAGAGAAGGTCCTCTTCTTCGGCGGTGACCGTTCCGTCACGAGTGACACTCTCAAAGTGGAAAAGCACGGCGTGTGGCGTGACGAGGTTGCGTAAACCGCGTTCGCGCAGCCGTAGAGAAAAATCGACGTCATTGAAATTATTGGGAAAGTCGAGAGCCATGCCGCCGACCTCGTCAAAGACGTCTGCGCGAATCGCAAGACATGCGGCTGTTACGCCGATGCATTCCCTTGTAACCCGACACATATTTTCGGGCCCGGCGTAGTCCCCGTCGTAACCAGCGAAGAGATGAAAGGTTCCGTCGGCGTAACGATGACCGATGTGCTGAAGGCGACCGTCCGCCAGAAGGAGTCTGGCTCCCACAGCGCCAACGCCTGGATCGAGGGCTAATCCGATGAGTTCTTCGATGAAATCTTCGGACACGACTTCCATGTCGTCATTGAGAAGTAACAGAACTTGGCCGTTTGAGGCCGCTCGACCCTTGGCGATCTTGTCGGAGAAATTGAAGGGAAGGTCGTAGTCGACCCATATCAGGCGATCCCCGCAGAGTTGGGTGAGCGCGTGTCGCACGATTGCCGGGGTAGTGGCGTCTGCGACAATGACGAACTCCACATTTTCCCACGTCGATTTGGAAATGATTGATTGCATGAGTTCGATAATGAAAACGCGTTCTTGACCCCAGATCGTTCCCGAAGATCCGCGGGTTGGGATGATCAGGCTGACCTTGGTCGATGAATCCGGGTGCCGACGAAGATGCAACGTGTCTCCGGGTTCAGAAATCTCCACTTCTGCATCAATGCCCATCCGGTTGCAGTGTGCTTGAACGACCGAAGTGGCTTCGAGCATCACGCTCTCAAACTGGCTTGCCGGTTCAGTGCCCAGGACAGAAGTCAGGTCAGCGGAACCAAAGAGCCGCTCAGGTATGTGAACGACCTTGCCGCCGTTTTCGGTGAGTCTGAAGATCAGATCCCAACGCAAAGCGGTCCCGTGCAGAGAAGGTAGGGAGTCGTCGAGTGCAGAGTTCAGGACGGCGGCAAGAGCCGTTGTGCGACGGACGGCGAGGAGGTTGCCGATGTAGAACTGAGACCGGAACCGTTCCGGCGACCAATCTGGCTTGTAGATCGATCGAAGGTGGCGTCCGCGCTTATCGGATACTGATTCATCTGAATAGGCGACCGCGACCTCAGGATCGCTAAATGCGGTTCCCAACATCGAAAGAGCTCGGTGGTTGGTGCTTCCTTCGGGCCCCGAAAGCACGACGACATCGGCAAGAGAGGAATTCAGCGCAGCATTAAGCGCAGAGCGATCAGCGTGACGGTCGAGAATGACGATTTCGACGGTCGCTTTCTTCCCCTTTTTTGACTTCATTGTCGACGGAGTCGAGCAAAGACTCGTCCGAGGGCCGGGACTTTGTTTACGACACGATCGCGGAACCAGACGAAATCGCGCTGCCAGCGCCGCACTTCGATTTCCAGCTCGACTATCTGCGCACGTAGTCGCCCGGTCTCTAGCTCGGCAGTGCGAGCTGCATCTCGAGCGGTGAGTGCGTCGCGGGTCAAATCTTCGTAGGTCTTCTCCGAAGGTCCGACGAGCGCACGGAGTCGCGAAACTTCACTGCGAAGTTCGGTGAGTTCGTCGGTGAGGGGAATTGCAGGGGGAAGATCTTCGGGGATATCCATCTGGGTAGAAATGATAGTCGCCCACTATTCAGCAAAGGGCGGCTAGTGAGGGGGCCCACGAGGTGCGGTGGCAAGTACGCTTGCATCGTGCACGAAGGACCCAAACGATGAGTATCGGACCCAAAGTTCGACGAATGCTGGGGCCCATTGAGGCACCCGTTAGTTCCGCATATCGATCAATGTTCATCAACATTGGCGAACTCGGGAAAGCGATTGACGCAGTGCCGTTCGGGCGGCGAGTGCTGGAGGTTGGCGTTGGCGACGGCATGATCGCATCGCAGATAATCGAGCGTCGCCCCGATGTATCAGTTCTCGGTATCGACTTAGCCAAGAATCCGGGTTCGTTGTTCGAGGGCGACCGTGGTCGGGTGGAGTTCCGGACCATTTCAACCTCCGATCTTCTTGCCGAGCGACCTGTGCCGTTCGACGCAATCGTGATTGCTGATGTGCTTCATCACGTACCGCCGTCGATGCGCAAAGCGTTGCTTAACGATGTTGCCAATCTATTGAGCGACGACGGAGTACTTCTGGTGAAGGAAACCGTTGTTGTGAGGTCTCCCGGTTATTGGATGGGTCGTTTCTCTGATCGTTGGATCACGGGCGATCGCAATGTGTCGTTCCTTCGCGAGGCAGATCTCAAACGATTAATTGCAGACAACGTTCCAAATCTTGTTGCCTCTGGCCGCTCGACAATCCGGCCGTGGAAGACCAATCTTCTACTCGTATGGAGACGTGGAACTCACTGAGTTTCGTGACACCTCAGTCGGTCTCAGTGGTTCCGAATGCCTGAAGAAGTTGGAGAGCAGCTTTCGCAGGAGTGACTCGTCCCCCGGAAACTGCGGACTCAATTTCGGGCAGCAAGTCGGCAACGTGGAGATCAGCGCGGAAACGCTCTAATAGCGTGTCGCCGATTTCGCTCCAGAGCCACGCTGTGGCCTGTGCCGAGCGAGCTTCGAGTAGTTCGCCATTGGCCGTGACGGTTGAACGGAACAACATTACTGCATCCCAAACCTCAGAAACCCCAACGCCATTGAGGGCAGAACACGCGACTACTTCCGTTGCCCATGCGTTCCACTTCGGCCGCAGCAAGTGAACCGCGCTTGCGTAATCGCCGCGGGTCCGCGCCGCGGCCGCGGCAAGGTCGCCATCGGCTTTATTGACGATGACGAGGTCGGCCAATTCCATGATGCCGCGCTTGATTCCTTGAAGTTCATCGCCGCCTCCAGGTGAAACGAGGAGGGCAAAGAGATCGACCATGTCCGACACTGCAACTTCTGATTGACCGACACCGATTGTTTCAACGATGACGACATCAAAACCTGCTGCTTCGCATAACAACATTGCTTCTCGTGTGCGGCGCGCTACGCCACCAAGCTGGGTGCCTCCGGGGGAGGGGCGAATGAATGCATTCGGCTGGTTGGCGAGCTCACCCATTCGTGTCTTGTCGCCGAGGATTGATCCGCCGGTCAAACGGCTGGAAGGGTCGACGGCAAGGACGGCAAGGCGCAACCCTTGGCTGATGATGTGATTGCCGATTGCTTCGATGAATGTCGATTTCCCGACTCCGGGCGGACCAGATATGCCGACGCGGACAGCGTTGCCCGTGGAAGGCAGAACGGCTTCCAACACAGCATCGGCGATGACGCGGTGTTCTGGCCGAGTGGACTCGGCGAACGTGATCGCTCGGGCCAAAGAACGCCGATCGCCAGAGCGAATTCCCTCAATAAGGGAGACGGCGTCCTCGGCGGGGTCGGTCACGCGTTCGGGCTCTTCTCAGCGATGAGGGCGAGCACCTTGCGCGCTGCTGAGGGAATGTTCGTACCTGGTCCGAAGATGGCGGCAACGCCGGCTTCGTTGAGCATGTCGTAGTCCTGAGGAGGAATGACGCCGCCACACACCACGAGGATGTTGTTGGCGCCGGCCTTCTTCAGTTCATCGATGAGCATGGGCACGAGGGTTTTGTGTCCGGCGGCCTGGCTCGAAACACCAACTACGTGGACATCGTTTTCGATGGCATCGCGAGCTGCCTCAGCAGGGGTCTGGAAGAGCGGTCCCATGTCGACGTCGAAACCAAGATCGGCAAATGCGGTGGCGATGACCTTTGCGCCGCGGTCGTGTCCGTCTTGGCCCATCTTGGCGACGAGCATGCGCGGACGACGACCTTCGGTCTTTGCGAATGCTTCGATCTCGCCCTGAAGGGCGGTGAAGTCCTCATCGCCTTCGTAGGCCTTTGCGTACACACCAGCAATGGTACGGACTTCGGCCTTATGTCGGCCGAATACCGCTTCCATGGCATCTGAAATCTCACCGAGAGTGGCCCGTGCTCGGGCTGCGTCGATGGCGAGGGCAAGCAGATTCCCGTCACCCTTGGCGCCTTCGGTGAGGGCTGTGAGGGCAGCACGACATGCGGCGTCGTCACGATTCGCGCGAACAGTGGCCAAGATAGCCAACTGTTCATTGCGCACCTTTGTGTTGTCGATATCGAGAACGTCGACCATTTCAACGTTCTCGGGTACGTACTTATTGACGCCGACGACAGTGTCTTGGCGGCGGTCGATGCGAGCCTGCTTGCGAGCGGCGGACTCTTCGATGCGCAATTTCGGCATGCCTGATTCCACAGCCTTGGTCATGCCGCCGAGTTCTTCGACCTCGCAAATGAGTTGCCACGCTTCATCAACGAGCGACTGTGTGAGCGACTCGATGTAATAGGAACCACCAAGCGGATCGACGGTACTTGTTACGCCGGACTCCTCAGCGATGATGAGCTGCGTGTTGCGAGCGATACGCGCGCTGAAGTCAGTCGGGAGGCCGAGAGCTTCATCGAAGGAATTGGTGTGGAGACTCTGGGTGCCGCCGAGCACCGCAGCAAGTGCTTCGATGGTTGTACGGACAACGTTGTTGTATGGATCTTGTTCGGTCAGCGAAACGCCTGAGGTCTGGCAATGGGTGCGCAGCATGAGCGACCCAGCCTTCTTGGGCTCAAACTCACTCATCACTCGGTGCCACAGAACACGAGCGGCACGAAGTTTGGCGACCTCCATAAAGAAGTTCATTCCAATCGCAAAAAAGAACGAAAGGCGACCAGCAAAGAGATCGACATCGAGGCCCTTCGCCAATGCTGAGCGAACGTACTCCTTGCCATCGGCAATAGTGAACGCGAGTTCTTGAACTGCTGTCGCTCCGGCTTCTTGCATGTGATACCCGGAGATTGAGATTGAGTTGAACTTCGGCATTTCGTTCGCCGTGTAATCGATGATGTCGGCGATGATGCGCATGCTTGGCGCAGGCGGGTAGATGTAGGTGTTGCGAACCATGAACTCTTTGAGGATGTCGTTCTGGATGGTTCCGGCGAGTAGCGCACGATCTACGCCTTGCTCTTCACCAGCGACGACGAACATTGCGAGGATCGGAATGACCGCACCGTTCATCGTCATCGAAACACTCATCTGATCCAGGGGAATGCCGTCGAACAGAATCTTCATGTCTTCAACCGAATCGATAGCGACGCCTGCCTTGCCGACATCGCCCACAACGTTGGGGTGGTCAGAGTCGTACCCGCGGTGGGTGGCGAGATCGAAGGCGACCGACAGGCCCATCTGGCCGGCAGCGAGGTTGCGTCGATAAAACGCGTTCGACTCTTCGGCGGTCGAGAATCCGGCGTACTGGCGGATCGTCCAAGGGCGATTCGTGTACATCGTCGCTCGCACGCCACGGGTGTAGGGGGCGAAGCCCGGCAGTGTGTCGACATCGCCGAGCGCCTCGAGATCGGCAGCGGTGTAGATCGGTTTTACGGCGATGCCTTCGGGGGTCTCCCATACGAGATCGGCGGGATCGGCGCCCTTGAGGTCTTTGGAGGCCGCATCGGCCCAGGCGGTGGGGAACTGTTCTGAGGAAGTCACCCCATCAGACTAAGAGGGAGGGCGCGCGGGTGTCATGCTGGCGACCATGGGTACTGCTGCGAACAGGGATGACGAGGGGGTTCTGCTCCAGTTCGACACGGTCTCGTTCTCGGCCCCCGGCGGAACCGAACTTCTCCATCGGGTGGACCTTTGCGTGGACCGCGGTGCAGTCACGGTCCTGGCTGGACCCTCCGGAGCCGGTAAGTCCACCCTGTTGAGGCTTGGGAACCGCCTCGAGGTTCCCTCAGGGGGCTTGGTGTGATTCAAGGGGACAGATCTGACCGCTCTTGACCCACAGCAGGTCAGACGGAGTGTGGGGATGATCTTTCAGCGACCAATTCCATTCCCCGGCACAGTGCGCTCCAACCTCGCGGTCGCCGATGCGTCAGCCCCGGACTCGACATTCTTTGACGTGCTTTGCCGAGTGGGTCTTGACCCTTCGATGCTTGAGCGAGTTGCCGATGACCTCTCAGGCGGGGAGGCCCAGCGGATGTGTATTGCGAGAACGCTGCTCACCGAGCCAGAAGTGATCTTGATGGATGAACCGACATCGTCGCTCGATCCCGAAAATCGCATCGGCATCGAAGATCTGGCGCGTGATTTGGCACAGGAAGGAATTGGTGTGGTCTGGGTCAGTCACGATCTTTCACAAGTCCAGCGCATCGCTGATCGGATTGAAGTTCTGGTCGAAGGACGGAATGCAACGCCGACGGAGTCGCTCACATACTTAGAACAGCGAACCGAGGGTGACCGATGAGCGACACGCAGATCGGTTGGATGGGCGTCACCGCATCGCTTGCGCTTGTGGCCATCGCGATTGGGCTCTCACTTTGGCAACAGTTGCATCTGACTCGCTCGATGCTTTGGTCGGTGGCCAGAGCGGCCGTTCAGCTGCTCCTTGTTGGTTTTGCGCTTCGCCTCGTTCTTGATTCGAAAGCTTCGGTCTGGTGGGCATGGTTGTGGGTCGTGGTGATGGTCGTCTTTTCTGGTTTCACGATCCGAAGCCGAGCAAAAGAAATCCCCGGGATCTTTCTCCTCGGAACGATTTCGATGCTCACTGTTGTCGTCGTGAGCTTGTCGGTAATTTTTGGCTTTCATATCTTTCCGATGCAAGGGCGCACGATTGTTCCTCTTGCCGGAATGATGATTGGAAATTCAATGACGTCCTGTGTGTTGGTCGGTCGACGCATCGTTGGTGAACTTTCCGACAAACGCGACGAAGTCGAAGCTCGACTTGCTCTCGGGTTGTCATGGCAAGATGCATCGCGCCCCAATGTGCGCGCTGCACTTCGGACAGCACTTGTGCCACAAATCGAAACAACGAAAGCCGTCGGACTCGTCTTCTTGCCTGGAGCAATGACTGGCCTTGTTCTTGCCGGTGTCGATGCTGTTGACGCTGTCACGATTCAGTTGGCACTCATGTACTTAGTTTTAGGTTCGGTTGCTACAAGCGTGACGGTGATCGGCCTCGGGCTTACCCGACAGGTATTCACTCCCGACCATCGTTTGAAGCCGATTGCTCGTAGTTCCCATTGAAACTTGATGAATCTGGTGTGAACTTCGATCGAGAACACCACACAAGTGAGGTTGCCGCCCATCGACCCCGGTAGCGTGAGAGCCAATGACAAAGCATTTCGTGATCATTGGTGGTGGACCGGCAGGCAACACCGCGGCGACGTATGCGGCTCGATTCGGGGCCAAGGTCACGATGATCGAACGAGATCTCATTGGGGGAGCTGCACATCTTCGCGATTGCGTGCCGTCAAAAGCCATGATCGCCACTGGCAGCGCACTCGGAACGATCAATGACGCTCAGCGCATGGGTCTTACGAATGTGTCAGCGACCCTCGATTTCGACGCGCTCCGTCGACGGATTGCCTCGATCGGGGAACGTCTTGAGCAATCCACCACGACGCTTCTTGAAAGCCAAGGGGTAAAGCTCCTCCATGGCACGGGACGCATGGTGGGTCCACACGAGGTCGTCGCCGAGACCGAAGCCGGGTTGATTGAGCTTGAGGCCGATGTAGTGCTGCTGGCCACGGGAAGTCGTCCTCGCATTCCGGAGTGGGCCCATGTCGATGGTGAACGCATCCTGACGACTCGTGATGCGTACCCACCGCGAACATTGCCCGAACATCTTGTTGTAATCGGCTCCGGCGTTACCGGCGTCGAGTTCGTTCATATGTTCAAGTCGTTCGGGAGCGAAGTAACGCTCATCGTAAGTCGTCAACAAGTTCTGCCTCTGAAAGATCCCGAGGTCGCGGCTGCGCTCGAGGCCGACTTTCTGGCGAGAGGCGTGACGCTGTTGAAGGGTGCAAAAGCGCGCAACGGAGTTGCAACGGCAGACGGAGTCACCATCGAATGCACCGACGGTCGCATCGTGACTGGTTCGCATGCGTTGTTGGCGATTGGCTCGATCCCAAATACAGACAACCTCGGATTAGGCGATGTAGGTGTGGAATTAATTAATGGTTATGTGAAGATTGATCACAACTGCCAGAGTTCGGTTCCGCACGTCTACGCCGCGGGCGACATTTCTGGGAAACTCCCGCTGTCCTCAGTGGCCTCGCTTCAGGGTCGCAAGATCGCTGAACACGCCATGGGTCTCCATTCAGGCCCCCATCGGCATATCGATTACGAGAAGGCGGCGAGCGCAATCTTCACCGAGCCCGAAATTGCTGATGTTGGACTGGCAGAGGTCGATGCATTCGCTGTGGGTCGCAAGATTCGAGTGACCAAAGTTCCGTTTTCGGCCAATGCCAAGGCCCTCATTGAAGACGATGCACGCGGATTTGTGAAGATCATTTCTGATCCAGCAACTGGCGTCGTTCTGGGCGGAGCGATCGTTGGTCGACATGCTGCTGAACTGATTTCGGTGATCGCTCTTGCTGTTAGCGCCGGACTTCGAGTGGCCGATCTCCACGAGTCATTGTTTGTTCATCCGTCGATGGCAGAGGCGTTGACCGATGCAGCCGAGTGATCCGACAGACCGGGTGGGAGCACCTCGCGGAGTCCCGACGGCGAAAGACTTTCCTGCAACCGGTCCGTTCAGCCTCGCTGCACCAGGACCCCGATTTGGAGCTCGAGCGCTCGATCTTGCTCTTGTTGCGTTTCCTGTCCTGATCGTGATTGCCATCAATGCAACATCCGTCAATGGGCATCTCCAACATCATGTTCCGAGTTGGTTGCTTCCTGCTGCACTCGTCTTCGCTGTTGTCTATGAGTCCTTTTTTGTTCTGGCGATACAACGGACACTCGGGAAATTGGTCTTTGGCTTGCGAGTTGTTCGTTACGTCGATGGTGGCCGACCGACTGCGACCCAATGTGGACTTCGTGCGCTGCTGCCATGGTCGGCACTTGCACTACCAGTCGGAGCAATTGCTGTTGGGGCGGTAGTTCTTGTTTATGGAACCGGAATTGGCGGAGAACTTCATCGCGGATGGCCCGATCGTGTTGGCGGAACTCTTGTGATTTCAACGCGCTGAACTCTGTCCCGATCTACTCTCAGTCCAAATAAGACGTTGTGGTCAATTCTGAAGCGGGGGACTGATGTCAGCGAAGGTCTATCGAGTCGTGCAATGGACGACGGGCAATGTTGGGCAACGTTCAGTGATCGCCGCTGTCGCGAATCCTCGGCTCGAGATCATCGGCTGTTACGCGTGGGGGCCCGAAAAGGTGGGTCGCGACGTGGGCGAGCTCTGCGGGATCGATCCCATCGGGATTCTCGCGACTGACGACATCGACGCTCTTCTGAGTTTGAACCCCGACTGCGTGATCTATAACCCCAAGTGGCCTGATGTTGACCACATGGTCCGAATCCTTGAGAGCGGGATCAACATCACTGCGACGGCAGGTTTCATCACCGGGCATGCTCTTGGCGCCGATCGTCAACGAATCCTCGATGCTTGCGAAAGAGGAAAAAGTTCGATCTTTGGTTCGGGTATGAATCCCGGTATGGCCAATCTGCTTGGCATCGTTTCTGCCGGAGTTTGCGATCGAATCGATTCGATTCGCATGCTCGAATCGGTTGACTCCACCGGCTATGACTCGGGGGACACCGAAAAATCGGTTGGCTACGGTCGCCTTCCGACCGACCCGGAATTATCGGAACTGACAAGGAAAGGCACGGCAGTCTTTGGCGATGCTGTGCATCTGATGGGCCAAGCTTTAGGTGTTGAGTTCGACGATGTGCGCTGTGAAACCGAATACGCCATCACGACCGAGGCACTTGATCTTGGTTCTTGGTCGATTGACGCCGGTTGCGTCGCTGGGGTTTCTGCCAGTTGGCAGGGGTGGATTGGCGACCGCAAGGTGGTGTCGTGCGATGTGCGTTGGCGTAAGGGTCGAACGCTTGAACCGGACTGGAAGATCGAACACGGCTACATCGTCGAAATCGATGGCATGCCATCGGTACGAACCAAACTCGAAGTGTTTCCACCGAAAGATTTCAAAGCGAAGTCGTTTAGCGATTACATGGTGCTGGGCATGGTGATGACATCGCTCCCTGCAGTGGATGCGATCGCGTCGGTGTGCAACGCCAAGCCTGGCATCGTTACCTACCTTGATCTCCCGTTGCCTTCACCCAGTGGCTGGGTGCGTTAGCGGTCGATTACTCAATAACAACAACGACATCGCCAGAGCCAACCGAATCGCCAACGGCGACTTTGATCTCTTTGACGGTGCCGGCCTTGTCGGCAGTGATGTTGTTTTCCATCTTCATGGCTTCGAGCACGCAGACGGTTGCGCCAGCTTCAACTTCCTGGCCAACTTCGACCAGAAGCTTGACGATGGTTCCCTGCATGGGAACAGCGACGGAACCGGAACCTGCGCCCGCTCCTGCGCCAGCACCTGCTGAACGACGGGGACGGCTTGCTCCGCCCGCAGCACCGCCGGCAACAACCGCGCCAGCCTGTGATTCAGGAACGAACACCTTCACCGAGAAGCGCTTGCCATTGACTTCAACGTCGACATCGCGCTGAACCTTTGCTTCGGTTTCGCCATCGGCGACCGTTGCGGTGCTTCCGACGCTACTGAGGTCAAGTGTGTCTTCGACCCACTTCGTGGAGTGGATGCCGTCGACGAAGTCCTGATGCTCGAGGATTGCGAGGTCGGCAGGAATGGTGGTGGCGATGCCCTCGATGCGGAACTCGTGAAGCGCGCGAAGGGTCCGTCGAATCGCGATGTCTCGATCAGCACCCCAACAGATGAGCTTGCCGACAAGGTTGTCGTAGTACTGGCTGACGGTGTCGCCTGATTCGTAGCCGCCATCCCAGCGGGTGCCGAAACCAGCCGGAGGAACCAGCGTGGTGATGTGGCCGGGGGAGGGGAGGAACTTGCCCTGAGCTGGATCTTCAGCGTTGATACGAATTTCGATTGCGTGACCACGAAGTTCGATTGATTCCTGCGTGATCGAAAGGGGGAGTCCAGATGCAACACGAATCTGTTCGGCAACAAGGTCAATGCCCGAGACCATTTCGGTAACGGGATGTTCAACCTGAAGGCGAGTGTTCATCTCGAGGAAGAAGAACTCGCCGTCTTGGAACAGGAATTCGACAGTGCCGGCGTTGACGTAACCGCAGGCCTTGGCGACCGTTACCGCGGCATCGCCCATTGCTTGACGAATTTCTGGGGGGAAGTTCGGTGCCGGGCTCTCTTCAACGAGTTTCTGATGACGACGCTGGGCCGAACAATCGCGCTCGGCGATCCAGACGCAGTTGCCATGGGTGTCGGCGATGATCTGCATTTCGATGTGGCGAGGCCATGTGAGATAGCGCTCGACGTAGCACTCGTCGCGACCAAAGCCTTTGAGTGCTTCGCTCTGGGCGGAGTCGAATGCCTCGGCCGCTTCGTCTTCGCTGCGAACAACGCGCATGCCGCGACCGCCGCCGCCGTAGGCCGCTTTAATCGCAACTGGCCAACCATGAGCTTTACCGAACGCAACTACTTCAGAAGAATCTTTGAGAAATTCAGTGGTTCCCGGAACGCCTTGCACTCCGGCAGCTTGTGCGGCGATACGACTTGAAACTTTGTCGCCCATGATTTCGATCGCACCAGGAGGCGGGCCGATAAACGTGACACCGCGTTCGGTGATGGCGCGGGCGAAGTCGGTGTTCTCTGAGAAGAAGCCATAACCAGGATGCACGCCGTCAGCACCGCTGCGCTCGATGACATCGAGGATCAATTCGGTGTTGAGGTAACTCTCCGCGGCGGTGGTGCCGCCGAGTGAGTAGGCCTCGTCGGCGAGGCGAACATGGAGGGCGTCACGGTCAAGGTCGGAGTAGACCGCCACGGTGGCGATGCCCATTTCCTGACAGGCGCGGATGACACGGACAGCGATTTCGCCGCGGTTGGCGATGAGGATCTTTTTAAGCACGCTCTATGGTGGCACGCGTGAACAGGTCCTTCGCCACTTCTGGGGTCCCGGGCACCCGATTCGCCGATGTGCGATGGGTGGCCGAGACCGGTTCTACCAATCGAGACCTCCTCGAGGCCGCCGCCGCGGGCGTTGCAGAGGGCCTGGTCCTCGTTGCTGACTACCAATCCGCGGGCAGGGGACGCCTTGATCGGGCATGGATTGCGCCTGCCGGGGCCTCGTTGCTCGTCTCGGCGCTTCTGCGGCCATCGGTGGGCCCAGACGAGCTCTTCCTTCTCACGCTGGCCTGTGGGCTCGCGGCGATCGATGCGGTGGACGAGGTCGCCGGGATTCGACCCGGTATGAAATGGCCCAACGATCTCGTCGTGGCCGAAGGGCCCCTCGCCGACCGGAAGTTGGCCGGCATCTTGGCCGAGTCCCACGTGGCCCATGGCCATGTCGAGGCTGTCGTGGTCGGGATGGGACTCAATCTCGATTGGCCGGCCGATCTTCCCGAGGAACTGTCGTTGACCGCAGCCTCGGTCAATCACCTGACCGGCAGCTCGGTTGATCGCGAAGATGTCCTTGTTGCGTGGCTTCGTCATTTCGATCGTCACCTCGTCGCGATTGGCAACGACGCTGGGCGAATCCGACTCCTTGAAGACGTACGTGCTGCTTCGTCGACGATTGGGCGCGATGTTCGCGTCGAGAGCACGAACGAATCATTCGATGGTCAGGCGGTCGGGATTGCCGACGACGGACGACTGCTCGTTGACCGAGATGGAACCATCGTTTCGGTGACAGTGGGCGACATCGTGCACGCCCGCCTGCTGTCGTGAATTGTCGCTAGGACGCAGACAAGTTCTCGATGACGTCATTCGCAGCAGCGGTCTGCTGCGAGTCTTCGGCGAATTGGAGCTTGTCCACTCGGTGCACGGGCACAACGCCCGTTATCGATGAAGTGATGAAAACCGCGGTTGCCTGTGCCAGATCAGAGGGGAACAGGTCGCGTTCGGTGGCGATGCCTTTTTCGAGAAGCACTTCTCGAATGATCCCGGGCAGACATCCGCTGTCGAGCGTTGGAGTAACGATTTGTTGGTCGATGACCAAGTAGAGATTTGACGTTGTGCATTCGCTGAGTCGACCAGTGCTGTCGAAAAGAATTGCGTTGTCGAATCCGTTGCTTCGGGCGAAACGAAGGATGGAAGCGTTCTCGCCCCAACTCGTGGACTTGAGTCCGGCGAGTGGAGATCGTTCGTTGCGGACCCACTCGACTGTGCACAGCGAAACCGATGAAGGCTTCGTCCCAAGTGGAACTGCCGTCATGACCGTCAACGGCAGGGCACCTCGTTCAAGCGCGGAAATTCCAGAGCCAGGGGTGACAGTGATGCGCACGCGAGCATCGACAAGATTGTTGGCTTCGAGAAGTTGCGACATCGCGTTGGCGAGTTGATCGTCGGTGGGCGCGTTCTCGATGAGAAGTCGGTCGATTCCACTTCGAAGACGTCGAAGATGGCGGGTGAAGAACACAGGCTTTCTGTCTCGAACTAGCAACGTGTCGAAGATGCCATCGCCGAGCAGGAATCCGTGATCGTTCGCCGAAAGCGAAGGTGTCGAACTTTCGAGGAGTTCCCCGTTCACCCAAATGACGTGGGTACTCATGCGGGTCGAGAAGAAGCGAGAGCGATGAGACGTTCTGCTTTGAGTTCGGTTTCGGCCCATTCATCATCTGCGGTGGAGTCCCACGTGATGGCGCCACCGGTGCCAAAGCACAGTCGATCTTCATGAACCCAGAAGGTGCGGATGGCAACATTCAATTCACCGATTGATCGATCGGCGTCGACCCATCCGATAGAACCGCAATAGATATTGCGGTCGACGGGCTCAAGTTCGTGAATTCTTTGAACGGCAGCGATCTTGGGGGCACCGGTCACTGAGCCCGGAGCGAAGGTTGCTTCGATGAGTTCTGGCCAGCCAACGTTTCGCCGCAATTCGCCTTCGACGGTGCTGACGAGGTGGTCAAGGCCAGGATGATGTTGACGTACGAGAAGGCTTGGAACGTGAACCGAACCGGGGTGACATACGCGACCAAAGTCGTTTCGCACGAGGTCAACGATCATGATGTTTTCGGCGTAGTCCTTCTCGCTGAAATCGCCACCCGTTGACGTGGTTCCTTTGATTGGAGCTGAGCGCACTCGGGAACCGTCGCGAGCTAAGAACAGTTCGGGTGATGCCGATGCGATTCGGAGATCGAGCGAGGGAAGTTCGATAACTGCCGAGAACGGAGCGGGGTTGGCCGCGGCAAGTTGTTCGCCCAATGCGAGCATCGAAGCTTCGGGGGGAAGAGGAGCAGACAATTGGCGAGTGAGGTTCACTTGGTAGACATCGCCGGCTGCGATGGAGTCGCGAATGTCATGAACTCGTTGAGAGAACTCGGTCCGAGAGAGCGATGATGTCCATGACTCGAGTGCCGGGCCATTCCAAGGTTGCGCAGAACGTGGAAGGGAGGCAGTTGGTCGGCGCCGCTCGAATCGCGCGCAGATGGGTTCGCCATCGAATGGCAGAACGACAGCCCACCAACCCGATGAATCGAGAGCCGCAAGATCTGAGGTGACATCGGCGAGACCAGACGCGACCATCCCTCCGACGACAGCGAGGGGTTCGATGCTTAGAGCGGTAAGAGTTGATGTGTTCACGCTCGTGTGAGCCTACGACGGTCCCTGCAGCATCGACAGGTGGGCGACGTGGGCAACGAGGCAGGCTCCGGTAGTGTTCGTCTCGTGCGTCATACCTCCCGCACGTGGCCTCAGCGGCTGCTGCTCTCACTGAATGTCTTCGTCGTATTCGCCTGCCTCATAGCGGCAGGCGGTTTGGCGTGGGCCTACAACCAGGCGAGCGCTCTTCCTCGGATCGACGTGGGTTCGTCGCTTCAGGCGGCAAGTGCTCCCGGTGAGGCAATGAACATTTTGCTGGTGGGCATTGACGATGGCATGGGGTTGGCCGAAGGCGACCCGGTGCTGCGTGGTCGGAGCAAGTCTCTCAATACCGACACGATCATGATTCTGCGTGTCGAGCCAAAAACGCAGCAGGCATCGTTGCTGTCGCTACCTCGAGATCTTTGGGTTGATATTGCTGGGGGAGGTCAAGGTCGCATTAATACGGCCGTGGCGCTCGGCGGACCTGAACGTTTGATCCAGACGATTAATCAGGATTTCGGGATTCCGATCAATCACTATGCGATGGTCGATTTCCAAGGCTTCGAAGCTTTGGTCAAAGCGGTCAACGGTGTGCCGGTGTATTTCAACTACCCATCGCGTGACCAAGCCACAGGATTGTTTCAGTATGACACCGGCTGTCAGATGCTGACTGGTGAGCAAGCGCTTGCCTTCGCTCGATCTCGGCATTTTGAAATTTCTCGCGACAACATGAGGTCGTGGCAGGAAGACCCGACAAGCGATTTCGGCCGAGTCACGCGTCAGCAGCAGTTCATTCGTGCAGCGTTAAAGAAGGCCGTCGCTCAGGGCGTGCGTAACCCTTTCATCTTGAAAGACTTCCTTGATATCGCCAAGAAAAACGTCACGCTCGATACCGAGTTCACGATTCAGCAACTCGTTGATCTTGGATCACAGTTCCGAACGTTCGATCCCGATGCTCTGGTGAGTTTCACTCCTGTCGCTACCGGAACCTTCAAAGGTGCAGCGAGTGTCCTTGAGCTGAATGTCGCCGCATCGCAGCCAATCTTCGATGTATTCCGCGGACTGCGACCGATTCCTAACCTCAATGCTGCTTCAGACACGAGTGTGCAGGCGACACCAACCACGGCAGCGACATCGTCAAGTTCCAGCGCAGCAACTGCGTCAACATTTGGAACGACGACCACGACAGGAGCCGTCACAACAACAACGTTGAGTGAATTCATTCCTCGCGTGCCCGACGGTCAAACCTGCGGCTAAGTCGCTAGGGAAGGTCTCGATCAGAGTTCGTGGGATCGGGACTGAAGGAGCGCCCTCAAACCGGGCGGGCTTCGGCCTCGACGCGATGAGTCAGATACCAGTCGAGGGTTTTCTTCAAACCTTCGTCGAACGTCGTACCGGCGGTGAATCCGAATTCCTTGCGCGCTCGCGAACCGTCGACACCTCGGCGAGGTTGACCGTCTGGCTTGGTGGTATCCCAACGGACTTCGCCTTGGAATCCGACAAGTTTCACAATGATCTCTACGAGCTCTCGGATGGGCAGTTCTCGATCGGCGCCGAGGTTGACCGGCTGGTCGCTGTTGTAAAACTCCGAGGCGAGCACGATCCCTTCCGCAGCATCATCGACAAAGAGGAATTCACGGCTCGCTGACCCAGTTCCCCAAACCTCGAGAAAATCGGCATGTGATTCTTTGGCGTCGACGGCCTTTTTGATCAGCGCTGGGATCACGTGTGAAACCGCCGGGTGAAACTTGTCGCGCGGACCGTAAAGATTTGTAGGCATGAGATAAATAGCGTCTTGGCCGTATTGCGCTCGGTTCGCTTGAACTTGAACAAGTTGAGCGAGTTTGGCAATTCCGTAGGGTGCGTTCGTTTCCTCGGGATACCCCTGCCAAAGCGATTCCTCGGCAAAGGGAACTGGCGTGAACTTTGGATAGGAACAGATCGTTCCGACAATCACGGTTTTCGGGGTGTTCTGGAGGTGCGCTTCGTCGAGGACGTAAGTGCCCATGAGGAGATTGTCGAGATAGAGCTCGGCCGGTCGCTCCATGTTGGCTCCGATGCCTCCAACGCGAGCCGCGAGATGAAGAACGAGATCTGGTTGCGTGTCGGCGAACATCTGCGTGACGGCCAGGCGATCGCGGAGGTCATACTCAGAGCTCGAGGGAGCGAAGAGCGCCTTGGCGCCTCGTGCTTGCACCCGTTCGACGACCGCTTGGCCGAGAAACCCACGTCCGCCGGTAATCAGGACCTTTCGGTCGTTCCAGAAGGCGCTGTTGGGTGCAAACTCCATGGCGTTACCCTACCGACCGCCAGAGCTTGGCTGGGCTGCTTTGAGGGCGATGCCGGGACGGTTGTCAGCTCCGTGGGAGACTTGACCGCCCATGGAGCGATGTCGTCGGGTGGCAATCACCCTCGAGCAGTGTTGGCACGCCGTTCCTGGCGGCACGGCTCGCGCCGCCCTTGGGAGCGTCAGTGCCCTTCAGCGCTTCACTGATCTCGACCTTGTTGGGGTGAGCGCTCGGCACCGGGAACTTCCAGATGCACCATGGGTTCCTACGATTCCGGTAGAGCAACTTCGCCTTCCCCGAATAGCGATGTACGAGGCATGGCATCGACTTCGTCACCCCTCGGTAGAACGAGCAACTGGTCCCGTCGACATCATTCACGCAACCGGCATGGCGATGCCCCCGCCGAGTGTGCCGATTGTGGCCACCGTGCACGACCTTGCGTTCCTTCGTGACCCGTCACAGTTCACACGTCGCGGAGTGTCGTTCTTTCATCGAGCGATTGATCTCGCCAAGCGTGATGCTCAAATCATTGTTTGTCCCTCTCAAGCGACCATCGATGAATGCGTTGCTCACGGTTTTGATAACTCTCAACTTCGACTTGTGCCGTGGGGAATCGATCCTGTGACGGTTGATCAATCCATGATTGACGCCATGCGAGCGCGTTTCGGACTTCAAGGCCGGTATGTGTTGTGGGCCGGAACGATAGAACCGCGCAAAAATCTTCCTGTTCTTCTTGATGCGTTCGAGGGAATCAAA
>CAEUNJ010000038.1_pt1 | contig 17437 bp, 15 predicted proteins | sample 7263841 | NCBI WGS metagenome assembly CAEUNJ01 (sample SAMEA6814163, study PRJEB35770) | uncultured Microthrixaceae bacterium | biome: Freshwater; feature: Freshwater reservoir; material: water | place: Czech Republic | collected 2017-06-27 | depth 30m m
GGCACAACTTCAATAGCAACCCCAGCCTCGACCGCTTTCGCAACAAGGAACTCACCCGGATCAGAAACGCCGGGCATACCCGCATCGCTCACCAAAGCCACGACCTCGCCGCGTTGAACATGCTCAATGACACGCTCAGCTGCATCACCTTCAGTGTGTTCGTTGACAACGATGTAGGTCGGCGACGGGATCCCTAAATGCGAAAGCAACCGCCCCGTGCGCCGGGTGTCTTCGCACGCCACCGCTGCTGCCTGTGTCAGCGCCTCAACCGCCCGTGGCGAGATATCACCGAGGTTGCCGATCGGAGTTCCTACGAGCACAAGTCGTCCCTTAGTCACCGGACCTCCAACACGTCTCCGACAAGAACACCCCAGCGAGCGAGAGCGCCTGCTTCGGTTTCGATGACCGAACGCGACCGAGCGACGAATGCTCCAAGTCGATTTGGATTCATCGTGGTCATCCGCAGAACGACTCCACTTGAATCAAGATGAGCGACGTCGATTGCAAAATTCATCCCAAAGGTATGCACTGAACGAGCAGGGGCAAGCATCATTGCGCCTTCGATTCCATCGCGGCCGAGCAACCCTCGACGGCGATCGCGTCTCGTCGTTGCAACTTCCAACGTGGCAAGGACACGCCCTTCAAGGACGATCCAATTCCCCGAAGATTCGCTCGACGACATAGCGCCGATGCTACGGGCCTCAAACGTTAAAGCGGAACTCCATCACGTCACCATCGACAGGCTGGTACTCCTTGCCTTCAACCCGCAGGATTCCAGCGTCACGGGCCTTGGACCACGCGCCCACCTCGAGCAATTCATCCCAGTGGATGACTTCAGCCCGGATGAACCCACGCTCGAAATCGGTGTGGATGACACCCGCGCACTGTGGGGCCTTGTACCCGGCACGGAATGTCCACGCGCGGGTTTCCTTTTCGCCCGTGGTGAAGTACGTGCGCAGTCCCAACATTCGGTAGGCGGCGTGCAGGAACCGGGGCAGCGCTCCCTCTCCGAGACCAAGTCCTTCAAGCATCTCGACGCGTTCATCAGCATCGAGCATTGCTGCCTCGGCTTCAAGCTGCACGCACATACCAATGACCTCGCCGTGGCCACCAAATTCTTCAACCACGGGAGCGATGAGTTCGTCGATCTGCTCCAACCCGTCTTCGCTGACGTTCACGATCGCAAGGACAGGTTTGTTCGTCAGCAAGAAATAACTCTTGATGAGTTCGCGAGAATCAGCATCGAGATCGCTTCGATAAATTGGCGTTCCTTCAGAGAGGATCTCAAGCGCTTTCCCGAGAGCTTCAACCTCGTCTGCGATCATTCGATCTTGTTTGGCAGCTTTTCGCCGCTTATCGATCTGGTTCTCGACAGTTTCTAAATCGGCAAGCGCAAGTTCAGTTTCGACGATGCGAAGGTGCTCGAGAGGATCCGACGGGCCAGGAACGTCGTGGTCGACAAACGCACGAAGAACTAGAACGATCGCGTCGGATTCTCGGATGTTCGCCAGAAACTTGTTTCCAAGGCCTTCACCCGTACTTGCACCTTCAACGAGCCCGCCAATATCGACAAATTGCACGCTGGTCGGGATCACCGACTTGGTCTTGCTCATAATGGCGAGTTGCTCGAGCCGTGTGTCCGGAACCTTTGCTACCCCGACATTGGGGTCTTTCGTAGCGAAGGCATACGGGGCGGCAAGGGCCCCACCGCCAGCAAGCGCGTTATACAGCGAGGACTTCCCCGCGTTTGGCAATCCGACGAATCCGAACTTTTCCATGGGAGTGGCAGGCTAGTGGTGCCGTCGGCTGCCAATGACATGACCGAAACCCACGCGAACGGTCTCAGTTGGCCCATGTCCCCACCTCCGGCCTAAGATTTCGGTCTTATGTCGAAGAAAACCTCGAAGCGCAAGACGAACGCCCGTCGCAAACCGGCGAATCACGGCACCAAGCCCAACGCCGGTCGCGGCTGATTCTGCACGTCGTTCACGACCGTGTTCAGCCAGCCCTCGAAGGAGCTCATCACTGTCCCGAACCCTGAGAAGGGTCGTGACTACGAGATCCTGTGCGAAACCGATGAGCTCACATGCCTCTGCCCTGTCACAGGTCAGCCCGATTTCGCGACCGTTCGCATCACTTACGTGCCGAATGAGTTACTCGTCGAATTAAAGAGCCTCAAGATGTACGTCTGGTCATTCCGTGACGAAGGCGCGTTTCACGAAGCCGTCACCAACACCATCCTCGATGATCTCGTGCGGGCGCTGTCTCCGCGGCGAATGACCGTTGAAACCATTTGGAAAGTCCGCGGTGGCATTCTCACCACCGTTACTGCATCTCATCCGTAAAACGAACTACAGCTATTCCGCTCCCGGCATACTCGGGGGGATTTCGGTGCGCTCAACGACACTCGCCGGTGGAGCCTGCGCAGCCGGCGGAGTGACATTGCCGGCCTTCAGATTGACGAGTTTTCCGATGCGATCAATGACGGCCCATGAAAGACGATCTCCGCCCACAGTCGAGAGATGAACGTTGTCCTTCTGACGCATGCCCCGAACAACGCCATCAGCGTTCGGCAGGTTCGCCGAGAAGGCAAGACTTGAATCTGAAAAAAATGGCCACGTATCGAAATACTGGATCCATGGTCGGCTTTGCGCCTCGCTCCAATAGATGTAACTCATCAAGTCCATGCCCCGGGTCTTCGTACCAGGACCCATCGGGGGCGGCCCACACCAAATCGTGATGCGTTGATTATCGGGCGACTTCAGCAGATCCATCGTTGCGGCGACACGACGGCGATATTCGGCCATCCAAGGCTCTGACGCGCGCACCAGTACCTTGCCGTCGGCACCGATCATGTTCTGACCGTCGTTTGCGCCAAACATGATCACAAGAATCGATGGATTCGCAGGGAGCACGTCTTTCACTAGGTGCTCAGGCCAGTTGTAATAATCGGGACGAGATAATCCAGTAGAGACGTGGTAATCGAGTGTTGGGGTGAAGATTCCGGTGGACTGCGTTATGCGCTGGAACGATGTCCCGAACGTCTGAGTGATGGAATCACCGCCAACCCAAATCTTCATGGGAGTCGCTGGGGTCGGCGCTGGAAGTACCGGCACTTTCCTCGCGGCCTCGGCTGATGCAGCACTTTCTGCTTCGACTTGCCGGCGGAGAAGCTCCTCGACGTCAATCTTCGTTCCTTGGTTCTTGCCGAGCGCATCATCGATTGAATTGCGGAAGAAATTGATATGCAACGTGTCGGTCACCGAAGCGACAGTCTTCGCAATCTCATTTCGCCAGCCATCGCCTTTTGCGTTGCTTTTGCGGAGCGTTGAATCGGCATCAAAAAGTCCGGCAACACAGAGCGCCAACACCATTACAACAATGATCAATCCCGCTGGCATCGTTCCTTCGCGACGTGGCCGGAAAGGCTCGAAGAGACTTCGCCAATTGAACGGCGACCGACCACCCGACGGTATGCCGGAGCCACCTTTCATCGGTTTGCGTTCTGGTGATGTCATCAGAGGTTCCTCATCAGAACTGGAAGTAAATGAATGGCGCAATTCCCTCGGGACCAAGCGCATCAACAAGGACAAGTCCACCGGCAAGCGCGGCGATTTGCAAGGCAGGGGCCCAGGTCGCAAACCAGACTTCGGCTTTTTGCGGGAATCGTTGAGGAACAAACTGCGAGGCGATACTCGCAACAATCACGAAGACCAACAGAAGGCTTACGCCAGCGGCGGAACCAGAAGAGGCGAAAAGTCGACCAAGCAACGTAAATGCCTCATCGACCGACGTTGCCCGGAAGAACACCCATGCCAGACAGACGACGTTGAAGACCAGGAACCATTGCATCGCTTTCACCAACAACGGCGGTAGCCCCAACTCGTGGCCCTTCCACTTTGCCTTCACTATTCGTTCGGCCACGAGGTAGGAGCCGTGAATTGCTCCCCAGACGACGAACGTCCAGTTCGCCCCATGCCAAAGTCCGCCAATAATCATGACGAGGAACAAGTTCCGGTAGGTCATGGCCTTCGAGCCACGGTTTCCGCCGAGCGGTATGTAGAGGTAGTCGCGCAACCACCGCGACAAGGTCATGTGCCATCGACTCCAAAAGTCCTGCAATGACAGAGCGATATAGGGCGAATCAAAGTTCTGCGGGAATCGGATGCCGAGAAGTAACGCCACGCCAATAGCGATATCGGTGTAACCGCTGAAGTCGGCGTAGATCTGAATCGCGTAGGCGTAAATCGCCCACAGCACTGCCATCGGTCCGTAAGCATTTGGATTGGCAAAAACCGGATCCACAATCTGTACCGCAAGAAAACTCGAGATAACGACTTTCTTGAACATGCCGCGGAAGATGAGCATGAATGCTTCAGCCGATCGCACGTACCGCGGATCGGGTAGTTCGTCGAGTTGCGGAGCGAACTCGCTTGCTCGCACAATCGGGCCTGCAACGAGATGCGCGAAGAAAGACAAGTAGACGGCGAAATCAAGAAGCGTGAGTGGTTTCCGCCATTGCCCTCGTCCGATATCAATCACATAACTGATTGCTTGGAAGGTGAAGAACGAAATACCAATCGGAAGAATGATGTTCAGAATCGGGGCATCGACCGAAATTCCGATCGAGCGCATCTTGTCGGCGATTGTCGAGACGAAGAAATCGAAGTACTTGAAATATCCAAGAATCCCAAGGTTGACAACCACAGCGATTCGAACGATCCACCTACTGGCATCCGTGCGTTCCCCTTCCGGGGTGAGCGAGCGAAAAACTGCCAGGCCCAAGAACCAGTTGATCCCAATGCTCAGAAACAGAAGCATCAAGTAGTTCCAGTCCCACCACCCATAGAACACACAACTTGAAGCAAGGATGAACCAGCGCCATGCGATCTTGTACGGTCGCAGCAGCCAACTCCCGGTGAACACCACCAAGAAGAAAACCGCGAAATCGACGGTAGGGAAAAGCATGGGGAGGCTTCCCGGGTAGCTGGAGAAATAGGGGGTTCGAAGGGTGACTGCCGGTCGGTCGACAGACAATGACCCGTATCGAAACTACCGCAGAGTGCATTCGATTTCGGGACAGACCTCCTCGCCATCACAAACCCAGACCCGGCCCCTCATCAGCAAGACAGGTAGGGTCCAATCGTGCTCGACCATGTGTTTACTGATGCCATTGGTGCTCTTCGTGACGCGTTCGAAGGCGCAATGCTCGAGCGACAAGCATTCGAAGAGCGATTCAACATGGACATGCTCCTGGGTGACATGACCTGGGAAACCACCTACGGACTTCCGGGAGAAGGGATACCGCCTCGGGTCCAAGCCGATCTCACACTCACGTGGCCGACTTGGGCACAGACCGCTTACCGATCGTGGTACATCGGCGAATCCTTTGACGAAGCGCCGAGAATCGACATTGAACTTGTCCTTCGCGTCCAACGACTTTCTTCAGCGCCCGACCCAGCGGCTCTCATTGCGGCTCTGCCCGACACCAGTCCTGCGATTGGTCACGATCGACTCGAGCGATCAGGGCCAACAGTCGAGACAATTTTCGAAGGAGGCTTCGATGACCCCGAGTACGCAATCGAAGTGAGCTACGAAGGAAGTTACGAAGTCGACGAAGAAACGCTGGCGGATGGAGCTCGACTTGATGGCAACCTCGGAGCCATGGGCGGTTGGATCTCGTCAATCCTCGTGAAGGTTGGCGATCTCCCGTGGGATTTTCTTCCCCCGATCGAACAGCTCGACTAGCCAACCTCGCTATTAGAACTCTTTGGGTACGGCGAGCAGGTCAGGAAAATTCGTCTCTCGGCCTTCTGCTTTCGCCGCGAATGACTCAATCATGTCTGATGGCTGAAACATCCCTGTTTGCCAGGTCGCTATGTGATTCAGGCTGTCGGCAACACTGTGATCACGCGAGTACAGCAACATCTCTTTGGTACCCCAAATCGCAAGCGGACTCTTTGAAGCGATTTCGCTCGCGATTTCAAGCACTCCATCTACGAGTTCCTCGTGGGTGGGAAACACCTGATTCACGAGCCCTACCTCGAGTGCCCGTTGCGCTGACATTCGACGCCCTGTGTAGGCAAGTTCACGTGCGACACCGTCAGGAATGATCTTCGGGAGCCGTTGCAGCGTGCCCACATCGGCTGTCATCCCAATATTGATTTCCTGGATCACAAAGAACGCGTCGGCGGAGGCATAACGCATATCCGCGGCGGTGACCATGTCGACCGCTCCACCGATACACCCGCCTTGGATCGCGGCAAGAACAGGCATTCGCGCTTTTTCAAAGGCCGTGAAACTTTCTTGAAGCATGAGCGCTGTCTGGCGAAGTCGGGCGCGAACCCGACCCATTTCATCGACATCTCCTGGGGTGATTGCGGTATCACCAGAGGTGAAGACACCAAGATCCATGCCGGCGCAAAAGTGACGGCCCGTCGATGACAACACAATGGCGCGAACATCACCACGAGCATCGAGGGTTCGCACAATCTCAGGAAGTTCAATCCAGAACTCGCGCACCATCGAATTGAGTTGCTCGGGACGGTTCAGACGGATGTGGCCGACCTTGTTCGCTACTTCAACATCGAAACAACTCTCACTCATACTGCACCCTTCACCAGCGCGGTCAGATTGACCTGTGGCCGCGCGCCCATGTGTGAGATTGCTTCTGCGGCCACGATCGATGCCATGCGTCCTGCGGTTTCATGATCGGCGCCCGACACCCATCCGGCGAGGAAGCCAGCAGCGAAGAGATCTCCAGCACCAGTGGTATCGACGAGGTCCGCAGCGACCGCAGGAATGTCAAAGCGCTCACCCGAGGACGAAATGATGACTGACCCAGCTTCGCCTCGAGTCAAACAAGCAATCGCACAGTGTCCGGCCACCTTGCGCGCTGCTTCGTCGAAGTCTGAAACCTCATAAAGCGAACAAATCTCGTCTTCGTTGGCAAACAAGATGTCGACGTGGTGTTCAACGATCTCGAGGAACTCCGAGCGATGACGATCAACACAGAATCCATCGGAGAGCGAGAACGCAACGCGAGTTCCCGCCTCGGCTGCCCATCCCATCACATTCCGAAGCGCGCTCTTCGCAGCAGGTTCGTCCCACAAGTAACCCTCGAGGTACACGACTCGAGCGGTCGGGACCAGCGAGAGATCTACGTCGTCGGATGTCAGCTGACCCGCAACACCCAGCGATGTATTCATCGTGCGTTGGGCATCGGGAGTCACACAGATCAAGCATCGAGCCGTTCCCGCAGCAGCGTCGGCTCCCGACGCAGCGAACCCATGGAAGGCCACGCCGGCGGCTCTGATGTCGTGAGCAAAAACCTCACCGAGCCCGTCCTCAGCGACTTTGCCAATAAAAGCGGCAGAGATTCCGAGCGACGCTAAACCTGCCGCCGTATTCGCGGCAGATCCGCCAGACATTTCAACCGCTGGAGGCATAGCGGCGTAGATCTTGTGGGCGCGATCGGGATCGGTGATTTGCATCGAACCCTTGACCATTCCGTGATCTTCCAAGAATGCATCATCGGTATGGGCCAGTACATCGACAATGGCATTGCCAATGCAAAGAACATCAAGGGCTCGGTTTGAGGGAGGAAGAAGCGCTGTCATGGCGCCCGACCCTACGCTGACGAGGTGACCGATACTGAACTCCCCCGCCCTTCCAGCGATGCCAGCCCTTTCAGGCTTCCTGGCCCAGTTCGTCCCGTTCGTTATGACCTGACTCTGGAGCCCGACCTTGAAGCGGCGACCTTTACCGGCGAGGTCACGATTGATCTCTTACTTTCCGCCGCCACCGACACGATCTCATGCAACGCGCTCGATCTCGACATCCTTGCTGCAGAGGTTGTTGCAGGTTCGCTGGCTGATGAAGGCCCGGCTATTGCCGTCACTGACGTTGCACTAGATCCAGAGACCGAGAGAGTCACTTTCACGCTTGGCCAAGCCCTCCCTGCCGGTGAAGCCCACCTGCGAATCCGATTCACCGGGGAGTTGAACGACAAACTCCGAGGCTTTTACCGCTCGACCTTCACCGATACCGCTGGCATCGAACAGGTCATTGCGACGACGCAATTTGAAGCGACCGATGCTCGCCGAGCTTTCCCGTGTTGGGACGAACCCGACCACAAAGCATCTTTCGCTATCTCTCTCGTCGTCGATAAAGAACTCTTTGCCGTCTCGAATGCACGCGAGATCTCTCGAACGGCAGCGCCAAACCGACCGGGCAAGCACGTCGTCCGATTCGCTGAGACCATCGTGATGTCCACCTACCTCGTCGCGTTCATCGTCGGACCACTCGAAGCAACTGATCCCGTCGCCGTCGACGGGATCCCCATGCGCGTAATCTTTCCGAAGGGAAAGCGCCACCTCACCGAGTACGCGTTAGAAGTCGGCGCATTTTGCCTCCGACACTTCGCGAACTACTACGGAATCGCTTACCCGGGCGACAAACTCGACCTTGTTGCGGTTCCGGACTTTGCCTTCGGCGCCATGGAGAACCTCGGGTGTGTGACTTTCCGCGAAATCCTCCTTCTGGTCGATCCTGCCGCCACCACACAGGCGGAGCTGCTCAACGTCACCGACGTCATCAATCATGAACTCGCCCACATGTGGTTCGGCGACCTCGTCACCATGAAATGGTGGAATGGCATTTGGCTCAACGAAGCTTTCGCCACGTTCATGGAGATGCATGCGACTGATGCGTTCCGTCCGCAGTGGGATCGTTGGACAACATTCGGACTTTCACGAACTGCCGCGTTCGATACTGATTCACTCACAAGTACGCGCCCTATCGAATACCCCGTCGTTTCTCCTGCCGATGCAGAGGGGATGTTCGACATCCTCACCTACGAAAAAGGTGCCGCCGTCGTTCGCATGCTTGAGCAATATCTTGGCGAGGACCAGTTCAGATCAGGAATCCGTCAGTACCTGGCTCAGCACGCATTCGGAAACACCGAAACCACCGATCTCTGGGATGCCATTGAATCGGCCACTGGACAACCTGTTCGCCGAATCATGGACTCATGGATCTTTCAAGGAGGATTCCCAGTCCTTTCCGTCGAAACCGTGAATGACGGGCGCACACTGCGAATCTCGCAGCACCGATTTGGTTACGCCGGAGATCTCGGCGATGGCGAATCGCCCATTCCCGCTCACGACGACACCGCCATGTGGATTGTTCCGCTGATCTTTTCCCAGCGAAGCGCAATAGACGGCGTTATTACCTTCGAAAAAGTCCTCCTTGATCAACGCTCGATTGATGTCGACCTCGTGGAACCGGCCACCTGGATCTTGGTCAATACCGAGGGCACCGGCTTCTACCGAGCGAAGTACGCTCCCGACCTCCGATCGGCACTCGTGAGTCACGCACAAATTGAGCTCTCAGCGATTGAACGGTACGGCTTGGTCGATGACATCTGGGCATCGGTTCTCGCTGGAGACCTCGAAGCCCATGACTTCCTCGAAATGGCCGAGGCATTTAGAGATGAATCCGATCTCTCCGTCTGGCAGCGACTTATCGCTGGACTGAATGCACTTGATCGAATCGTTGAGGGAGACGCGCGTTCCGCGCTGCACACAAGAATTCGCGGCATCATCTCCCCCGCGTACGAACGTCTCGGATCGGAACCAAACCCTCAAGACTCCGACCGAGATCGTGCATTACGCGGCGTCTTGTTCGAAGCACTTGGAACTATCGGTGGCAATCTCGATGTTCAGTCACGCGCACGTGTCCTACTGACGATCGGTACCCTCGACCCCGACCCTGCATTAGTGGCAGCGTCGGTAAACATCGTCGCCGCAACAGGGTCCGCCCAGGAATTCGACGACTTCATCAGGCGAATGAAGGCGGCCTCAACACCACAGGAGGAACTCCGATACCTCGGCGCCCTCGCGGACTTCCCCGACCCAGCCCTCATCGCCCGTCTGGTCCGAATGTCCCTCACCGACGACGTCAGAAGCCAGAACGCTCCCCTGCTTCTTCGCCGAGCACTCTCGAATCGAGACGCTGGTGAGACTGCGTGGTCATTCGTCAGCGCAGAGTGGGATGCAATCACCACACGACTTCCCTCGAATTCCATCGCTCGCTTTCTTGAGGGAATCCGTGGGCTGTCGAAGCCAAGCGTCGCTTCGAAGGTGCTCTCGTTTTTTGAAACCCATGAGGTTCCTCAAGGCGACAAAATCCTTGCCCAACACCTTGAACGACTCGAGGTAAATCTTGCACTCCGTCAGCGAGAATCACAACGATTTACTCACACGCTTTCACACAGTCATTAGCCATCGACGCGGTACTAAGCCGCAGCGTTCACACAGAACGAAAAGAGACGTTCAGCGTGCTCGTGTTTCTTCGCCAGATTGAGAAGTCGAAACTGCGCTTTCGCGTTCGGATTCGCTCATCCCGTGGTAGCGACGTTCCCAACGCCCCGCGAATCGTTGTGCACCCCAAGCCAACGCTATGACCGCGAGCACAACGCCAAGCCCGCGAAGGTGTTGATAGTTGTTCCCGAACGATCCCATAGAAACCACTGAGGTTGGCCATACGAAAAAACTCGCAGCAACACACACGACCAGATACGAGGGTCGATAGCGGCCAAGACCGCAAGCTGCCAAAAGTGCGAAACCGGTAACGAGGTACCACGGCCAGATCACTGGCCCGAGCAAGATGTACGCAACGAGCATGACTCCGGTTGCTTTGATAACTCCCGATCGTGGACTCCGCATCAACATGACAAATGCGATCGCTGCAGTTGCCAAAAGGCCTAAAGCTCGAACTCCTGATGCCAAGAGCTGCCCATCGACATGAAGGCCAATGCTGTTAAGGACCTCAGCGATACTGAATCCGATTTTCGTCGTTGGTGAATAGGTGTCGTTGACTTTCCCAGTGCTTTTCAACGCCGTGATCCACCCTGGGCCCAGTCCTACCGCGACGCAACCCACCACGATCATCAGGACAGCGGCTGTGAAAACAGCGACGGTTGAGAAAACCCGTTCTTTCCATGTGGCCACCGCGCCGCGCCAACACCAACCGAGATAAAGCAAACCAACTGCTGCAGGGAGTTTTACCGCCGTTGCTGCCGTAATCAATGCGACGGCAAGTTTCTTCCGGTCACGCTGGGCCGCGGCAAGACCGAGGGCGAGAAAACCGAACATGAGCGCGTCGTTGTGCACCCCTCCGAGGACATGCACGATCATGATCGGATTACCAATGCCGATCGCGATTGCGACTGCCGCAGAAAGTCCGTTGCCAACTGCGATCATCCCGATCCCAATTGCCGCCATGACGACGCCGATCCAAACAATCATCCGGTAAAAATTGATCGCCGCGACCTGATCGTGCCCTGCAAGTTCAACCGCTGAACGCGCAGCAATCACCGCGACAGGCCCATAGGGCGCCGGCGCCGAACGCCACACCGGATCAGCGCCACTCGTGAAGTCATTTCGACCAAGCTCTACAGGCCCAACTGAGCTTGGGTCTATTCCACGACTCGCCATCTCCCCTTGAGCGACGTAACTGTAAACATCGTTCGAAAGCAGTGGTGGGCCCAACGAAACAGGAATCGCCCAAAGTGCAATGACAGCACCAATAACGATGACTCCTCGGCGTGGATCGGTAATACGTCCCGCGCAATGGACAAGACCTAGCCAGCCACTCGCAAGCGCTACAAGACCGATGAAAAACCAGAACGTCGACTGTGTGGAGGTTCCAGGATGAGCGATTCCCGGGAACGTCAGTCGCCACGTCGGAACGGCCAAGCGCCATTGCGGCGCTGATGCAGCGATAACGGTGGCACCGATAAGTCCGCTCAGCGCACTGAGAAAGACCTGCCACCACTGCGAGCTCGCGCTCGTCGTGGCTGGTTGCCAGTGAGACTCGTCTCGCTCTTGGCGCAGTTGGTCATCGGAAGGACCTTGGAGAATTGTTCGACCGCGTTCGGCCAGTCTGCGCAATTCCGGAGACGTCGTGACCGCCGTCCGGACACGTTCCAAGGTTGAAGGCACCAGAGGAGGCTAGTGGCGAGGTGCCCCGCTCAATGGTCTACCCAGAGAGGGCATCGAGTTCGTCGAGCAGCGATTGGGATGGCGTGCCCCAACTCGGCTCGTACCCGACCATCTCGCGGAGCGTCTCGGCTGTCCATCGATCCTCAAGAACTTCGATCATGTCCGCGGTCACTTTCGCAGGATGAGTCACCCCGCAGGCCCAGCTCAAGCGTTCGAGTTCAAACCGCACACCGGCTAAGTAGTTCCCACAGCGGACCCCTTTATCGGTCGGGTCAAGCCCGCGAGACAACCGGCGATTTTGTGTGGCGACCCCTGTCGGACATCGGTCAGTGTGGCATCGCTGAGACTGGATGCAACCGATCGAGAATAACGCTGTGCGTCCGACATTGACCATGTCGCAGCCCAGTGCAATCGCACTAAACGCTGCGTCAGGCAGGCCGAGCTTCCCTGAGCCGATGAAAACAACATCGTCAGTAATTCCAACTTCTGCGAAGCAGCGATACACCCGCGTGAACCCCCACCGGAAAGGCAGCGACACGTGATCGCTAAACGCCAGCGGTGCAGCTCCGGTTCCGCCCTCGCCACCATCAATTGTGATGAAATCCGGGCCCTGCCCAGTTACGGCCATTCGTGTCGCGAGTTCGTTCCAGAATTCACTCTGACCAACAGCCGCTTTAATACCAACCGGAAGTCCAGTGGCCTCGGCGAGAACTTCAACAAAGTCAATAAGGCTCGCAACGTCACTGAAGGCAGAATGCGCCGCTGGGCTCTTGCAGTCTCGCCCAACCGGGACTCCCCGGATTGCCGCAATTTCTGGCGTGACCTTTTTGCCTGGAAGCAAGCCCCCGAGTCCAGGCTTTGCCCCTTGGCTCAACTTGATTTCAATCGCCCGAATTGGCGCGGCCTGTGTTTGTGCGACCGCCTGTTCCAAATTAAACGAACCGTCCTCGTTTCTGCAGCCGAAGTATCCGGTTCCAATCTGCCAAATCAGATCGGCGCCATGCAGATGGTGAACCGTCACGCCGCCTTCGCCGGTGGTGTGCAGTGCGCCGGCAATCTGACAGCCCCGATCGAGCGCCTCGATAGCGGCACCACTTAGCGCTCCGAAACTCATACCTGACACATTCACGATTGACTTCGGCCGAAACGCGAAACGTCGATTGTGTGAAGCCCCGAGGACTTTGGCACACGGAAGCAAGCGGGAAGGGTCCGGATGTATCGGTGCATCGACTGGACCATCGAGAGGAAACATTGATTGCTTGATGATGGTGTAGTTACGTGACTGGTCGAGGTCGTTGTCAGTACCAAAACCAAAATAGGAATTTTGCTGTTTCGCAGTCGAATACACCCAGCGCCGATCATCTCGGCTGAAAGGTTTTTCTTCGTTGTTGTCCGTAACGATGTATTGACGAAGTTCAGGACCAACTGCTTCAAGCATGTATCGGAAATGGCCGACGATCGGAAAATTTCGAAGGATTGCGTGCTTTCGTTGAACGAGGTCGTAAACCGCAACCAAGAGAAGGAATGCAACCACTACTGCAAGCGCAACAAGCAAGACAGTCGACGTCATGATCAAATCCTAGGGGCACCCGCCCAAAAAAGACTTCGGCAGTTTTACCGTCTCAGATCAGTGCCAGTACCAAACCAGTGCAAGCACCAAACCAACCTGGCCCAAGTGGTAGGTCACCATCACGATGATGCGACTCTTTGGAAGTTCAGAAACAAAGCGAGTCCAGCCGAGCAGTGAATCGCTCGCTGCAAACAACAACGCACCGACGATCGCAAAGAATCGGCCCGTTCCAATCGCCGAAGCGACCATCAGAGAAATCACAGCGATATACGCAGAGACCGGCCCGATGAGCGCTTTATCGACACCGACTGCACCTTGAACGATCCGACGACCAACCACAAGAGCGAGTACAGCCATCAGCACAATCCCAAAGAGCAATCCACCAAACGAAATTCCAAGAGCCACGAGACCGACCACATAGAAAATGTGTGCGACAAAAAATGCGCCTAGGCCCGCAAGGAACTTGTCGGTTGGCAGCATGAGCGCAATGTCACCCACCGTTGACGACACGAGTCCAATAATGAGCATCACTCGTGCAAAATCAGAACTCGGATCAAGCGTTACCGCAACGGCGATCAACAGAACCATCACCAGCGGCTTGAGCACGTACTCGGCAGTTCTGTAGTTATTGGCAACAACAAGCCAATCGCAAACAGCGACAACAGCAGTAAGCGAGAGAAGCAGAAATGCCAGCGCAGTCATCGATTGCTCATGGGGCGTCAAGCCTTGGCAACACCAACGACATGCTGTCGGGACACACGAGGCGACCATCTAGCCATTCACGCAGATTGTCAATCGGGACCCACACCGCTTCGACGATCTCATCATCGGCAAAGTCGAATGGCCCTTCCGAACGCGTCTGATAGATACGCGCCACTTCACGAACTTCGTCATCTTCGTAGGAGCCTTCGCCCAAATAAGCGAGTTCTGCCGAGATTCCGAGTTCTTCAATAAGTTCCCGTGCGGCTGCCAATTCCCACGCCTCACCCGCAGCGACGACGCCGCTCACAGCGATATCCCACGCGTCGGGCCACAGGTCTTTCCATGTCGCTCGTCGATGAATCAAAAGTTCATCGACGTCGTTGCGCACAACTATGAACACTGACCGGTGCAGAAGATTTGCCCGGCGCATTTCAGCGCGGGTCACTTCGCCAATGACCATCCCCATTGCATCGAGTTCATCGACGAGTTCCTCATCTGCAGACCCATCTGCCATCAGAGGGCTTCCGCTCGTTCACAGGCGTCGGAAAAACTCACGCCTTCGTCAAAGAGCGCCCGAAGTTGCACCACATGGCGAGGGCGATTCATTCCCAACACACCGGTGAGCCGGTCGCCGTTTCCGTAAAGGCTCACAAATCGAAATTCTGCTGTTGACCCGTGCACAATCCGACATTCATCGGTGGGCATTGGCCGACCTGCAAGTTGAATCTTTCGATCGTATTGATCGCTCCAGAACCACGGGATTGGATCGAATACCGCTGGCGTTTCTCCACTCGCTTCCGCCAAGAGCCTTCGGGCAGCAGCCTCTCCCCCAGCGATTGCGGTCTCCCAGTGCTCGACACGGAGCGTGCGTCCGAACCTCGCACTCGGATAACGAGCAATATCTCCAGCCGCCACCACGCCAGGGGCAGCGAGCAAAGTGTTGTCGCACGCAACGCCGTCATCGAGTGTGATTCCAGACCCTTCGAGCCACTCCGTATTGAGCGTGACTCCAATTCCGACGACAACAACATCGGCCGGGACAGTGGTGCCATCGCTCAATACAACTGCTCGAACCCGTTCAATTCCATCAGCTGCACTTGTTTCAATCTGCAAGACGCCAGTACCCAGTCTGAGGTCGACGCCGTTTTCGATATGGACCTGCGCACAGACTTGACCCATCTCCGCTCCGAGGATGCGTTCAAGCGGCAATGGCAACGCTTCCACGAGCGTGACGTCAAGGCCGCGCTTGCGGCAACTTGATGCAACCTCAGCGCCAATGAAACCTGCGCCGATAACCACAACACGAGATGGTCCAGCATCGAGTTCTGCACGCAACGCAAGACTGTCGGCCAATGTGCGCACGACATGCACTCCTGCTATTCCTGCCGTTTCGGGAAGTCGACGAGCAGATGCCCCAGTCGCGATAACTAATGCGTCAAACGATGCCGATTCCGTTGCACCAGTCGGGTCCTCGAGCACGATTTGGCGCGCAGCGAGGTCTAGCGCCTTCGCTCGAGTTCCCAGCCGGAAATCCAGGTTCAGATCTTCCTTCCCGGCCGGGAGCAGAATCTTTTCGGGTTCCCATTCTCCGGTGAGGATCTGTTTCGAAAGTGGCGGACGGTCGTAGGGACGCTCGGGATCAGCATCGACGACAAGGATCGGTCCAAGTTGACCCTGTAGTCGCAGGGTTCGTGCAGCGTTTATTCCGGCGAGCGACGCCCCAACAATGACGGTGGTGGAAGTCATGAAGCAACAACTGAGAGTTCTGGCGCATCACGCGCCAAAACGAGACTCAGTCCTCGGCGATCGAAATCGCCTGCTTCGGGCAGCGCTGCACCGATTCTTCCATCTTGGCCCGCATTGATTCAGGCGGATTCTCGTTGAGTACATAGAGGAAATCGTCGTCACGGACCTCGAAGATTTCCGGCGCGATGCCCATGCAGACGGCGTTGCTTTCACACAGATCGAAATCGACCACGATTCGCATGATGGTCCCCTTCTCGGAGTACTAGTGACTTGGTTGCTCGGGGGCTGCTGCCTCCGAGGTGCCATCTTGCCTCATCTACCGATGCCGGGGCGACGAAGGGTCGGGTGACGTGGCAGATTGGTGCCATGACTGAAATTGCACCCCTTGCCGGGGTCCGGATTATCGAAGCTTCGATGCTCGGACCCGCCGCCGTCACCACCAATCTCGCCGAACTCGGCGCCGATGTCATAAAGGTCGAAGCACCTGGTGGCGATTACGGCCGCCAAATGACCTGGCCCATCGTCGAAGACACCTCGTTGCTCTTTCTCCATTGCAACCGTGGGAAACGATCCATTGTTCTGGATCTTCGAACCGAAGAGGGCGTTCAAGCGTTCAAAGAACTCGCCGCCGACGCCGACGTCGTCGTCGAGGCCATGCGTCCAGGTGCACTCGCTCGTCGCGGCCTCGGCTACGACGATCTCAAAGCGATCAATCCGAAGATCGTCTTCATGACAATCAGTGGCTACGGAATGACTGGCCCCTACCGCGACCTCCCAAGCCATGGCATCGCGTACGACACGTGGGCCGGCATCATCGAGCCTGCCTATGACGAAGAGGGCTACTGCTACATCCCTCCCCACATCTCAATTGGCATCAACGCAGGGCCGATGTACGGAGCCCTCGGAATTTTGGCCGGCATCATTAAGGCTCGGGCCACCGGCGAGGGTTGCTACATGGAGATCGCTCAGTCCGACGCGGCTGCCGCATTCGACTGGTACCGCAGTGAATCGTTCAAGGCCTACGAGCGACCACAATCAGAAGTCACAGGCAACAAGGCCGACAACTACGAACGTCGGGCACCAGGCACCTCTGGCATGAAAGAGGGCGTGCGCTATCAGATGTACGAAACCTCCGATGGGCACATTCTCTTTATGGCCTCAGAACAAGAGTTCTGGAAGAACTTTTGCAAGGGCGTCGGTCGCGAAGATCTCTTCGAAAAGTTTCCCGGCTCCAAATATGCCGATCATGCCCGTGGGAACCGCGAACTTCTTGCCATCCTCACAGAGATCTTCAAGTCAAAGACCTCACAGGAATGGATGGACTTCGGCGGCGAATGGAATACGCCACTCGCTCCCGTCAACACTCCATCATCGATGCAGAACGATCCCCAGTTTCAAGATCGCATGCAATGGA
>CAEUNJ010000039.1_pt1 | contig 16969 bp, 16 predicted proteins | sample 7263841 | NCBI WGS metagenome assembly CAEUNJ01 (sample SAMEA6814163, study PRJEB35770) | uncultured Microthrixaceae bacterium | biome: Freshwater; feature: Freshwater reservoir; material: water | place: Czech Republic | collected 2017-06-27 | depth 30m m
GCTTGACCCATTCGAGTCCCTCGATACCGGAAAGGATTGGTTCAAGTTCGAGCAAGCCACTTCGTCCGCCCTGAAGATCGATCTGGGTGGTATCGCCGGTAATGACAACCTTTGATCCAAAGCCAATACGAGTGAGGAACATCTTCATCTGTTCCGGAGTCGTGTTCTGCGCTTCATCAAGAATGATGAACGAACCGTTCAAGGTGCGACCGCGCATAAATGCCAACGGCGCGACTTCAACCGTTCCACGCTCAAGCATCCGTTGCGCGCCTTCTGCATCGAGCATGTCATAGAGCGCGTCATAGAGCGGACGCAGATACGGATCGACCTTGGCCATCATGTCGCCGGGCAAGAAACCCAGACGCTCGCCGGCTTCAACTGCAGGACGAGTGAGGATGATGCGCTCAACTTCTTTTGCTTGAAGCGCTTGCACTGCCATCGCGACAGCAAGCCAGCTCTTGCCGGTACCAGCGGGACCGACACCGAACGTCACAATGTTCTTACGGATCGCGTCGATGTATTTCTTCTGTCCGCTCGTCTTTGGTCGCACCATGCGACCACGAGAGTTACGCAACACATCGGTGGTGAGAACTTCACTGGGACGTTCGTCGGCGCGAACCATTTCGATGCTGCGACGCACCGAGACTGGTTCAAGTACCTGTCCTTGCTGCAGAAGCACAACAAGTTCCTCGAACAATTTGCCGACCATGCCGGCCTGGTCGCCCGAAACGGTGATCTCGTTGCCGCGCACATGAACATCGGCCTCGGGAAAGGCATCTTCAATAAGGAGAAGCAACTCGTCACGATGACCGAGAAGACCGGTCATGAGGTGGTTGCCGGGGACGTGGACGTTCACTGTTGTGCTGGGCATCTGGTCCGTAATCCTAGAAGGGCCGGACGGCTCATCCGCTATGGAGGCGGAAGACTGATCATCGGACGATGGAAGCCGTCACTGATCCCGCCCTCCGCCAACTCCTCGACTCGGCTCGCTCCTCTGAGTCCTCACGCTCAAGGGCGGGTTTCGGAGCGCTTCAACGACACCGGACCGAAGATGCCACGCTCGTCGGGCTTCTCGCTGACCTTGCCGAGTGCAGGGCATTCGTGGCCCTGACCACAATCACTGGGACTGAACGGAGGGGCACGATTTCAAGAGCAGGACTCTTCGGCATCGTGCTCCAGAAAAGTCAAACAGACGCATCGCTCATCCGAACAACTGCGATCGCATCGGTGAGGAGCGCGAGCCGTTTACACCTCGACGGTAATGGAATCCCTCAAGCATCAACCTCGTGGCCAACGTTTGTCTCTTCGCATATCGAACTCGGCGAAGAGATCTCACTCATGGTCAGCACGCAACATGTAACCGGAAACGTCGTAAGCCTCAATCGGTCATTACTCATTCTCGACACACCAGATGGAGGCCTCTTCTATGCCGTCGTCGATGCGATTGATGAAGTCTCAATACGCGTTCCAGGTTCGATCCGGCATGACTGAATAAACACTTCGACATCGTGCCGTTTCACTCTGATCACGCGGCCGAATCGATAGGCAGGCAGGCGACCTTCGTCAATGAATCGATAAAGCGTCCGCGGCTGCACGCCGAGATACTCCGCAACTTCGGCAGTACTCATCCATCCAATCGATTCGTCCATCACAAAATGAAGGTATGAGAAAACCCCAAATGAAGAAATAGGCCTCGCGACCTCTTCCCCTCGGACTTCGGCGTCCGTACCGTGCGACCCCCACAAGGAGTGTCAGGACCGGAAAGTGAACGAGATGCGTCGTCCCCGAGCAACATCCCCAGAAACACACCAAAGCAACCAAACGGCTTCGATACGACGAACAAGTATCCGACGGCCAAACAAACCAAACAGCCGCATGGTTGTCGGCGCACTGCTTGTCAGCACCGCTGCTCTCGCTGCGTTCCTCATCGTCACCGGAGCAGGCGGCACCCCCCAACAATCGATCGTCATCTCCCGCCGTCCGCTAGTTGCTGGAGAAAGGCTCGACAACACAACACTCGCCACGAAGACAGTTGAACGAAAAACTGCCAACAGTCTTCATGGATTCACCTCTGTCGACGAATTAGCTGGGGCAGTCGCGTTGGCTCCGATCGGAGAGGGCGAACTCGTTCAGCGCAGCGCGGTCCTCACTGGCGGGCCGGCGGGACCAACACGCGAATTTTCGTTTCCCATCGATCGCGATCGTGCACTCAACGGCGATCTACGGCCTGGCGAACGAGTGGACGTTCTTGCAACCTACGGGTCAGGGAGCGACGCGATGACCACCGTCCTGGCTCGAGACGCCAGCGTGATTCGAATCGCCGACCAAAAGTCCGGGGCGCTGGGCTCGTCGGGAAAACTCATCATCACGTTGGCCCTTGCGTCTGCCGATCAGTTACTCGATGCCGCTCACGCCGCTCAGGTTGCATCAATAACCGTTGTCAGATCCACGCTCGCTGGTAACACCATCGGTACACGCTCATCGACAACTGGCCCCCTCGCTCGAGCATCGGCGGGCCGATGATGCACGACGAACACTTCACAGTCCTTGGTGTCGCCCGACCACGAACAGCGTGGCTCGCCGAGGTTGGACGTTGGGCAAATTCGTCAATGCTTCCGATCGAATTCATCCGCTGCGTCTCGGTCGATGAGGTTCGCTCTCGCCTCCTTTCCACTCGTCGACACTCCGCCCTCCTTCTTGGCGAAGACTGCGTAGGAGCCGACCGGGACATCATCGAGACTGCGCGCGATGCCGGGTGCGTCCCCATGGTCGTAACCGAAACCACAGCCCGAAAGGACTGGGTCCACCTCGGGGCCAGATGCACACTGGTCCAACCGATTCAGCCGGAACAGCTTCTCGCAGCACTCCGCGATCATGCGATCGGAGTCGACCGTCGAACCCCTTCGATTCCGACCGAAGTCGCAGTTGGGCAGTGTGCCGCCGGGAGACTCATAACTGTCCTCGGGCCAGGAGGCACTGGAACCTCGACCACCGCAATGGCAATCGCATCGCATTTCGCTTCAGACGTCACGAAGAAACGAGATTCGCTGGACAATCGAGTCGCCCTTCTCGACGCGAGTCTCAATGGCGATCAGGCACTGCTCCACGATCTCGGGGATGTTGTTCCAGGACTCCAAGAACTTGTTGACCTTCACCGAACGGCAAATCCATCAATTGGCGATATTCGAAATCATTTTTGGTTCGCTCCGCGCCACGGCTACGACGTTCTCCCTGGCCTGCGCCGACATCGAGACTGGTCAACGCTGCGTCGTCGAAGCACGCTGGCCGCGTTGGGTTCCATTCTCAACGCGTATGACATCCTCGTCGCCGATGCCGACTCCGACCTCGAAGGGGAGGAGCAGACTGGCTCGATTGATATTGAGGATCGAAATCTTCTCGCACGAGAGCTTGCGAAGAACGCGGACCTCGTTGTCCTTACCGCTCGTGCAGGAATCAGTGGCCTACGTCGATCTCTTCAAACATTTCGCGACCTTGTGGAACTCGGAGTTCACACCGAGCGGGTACTTCTCATTGTCATCGGAGCTCCTCGATCAACCCGCCAAAGATCTGAGCTCACTCGATCCATTCTGAGACTCTTCACCGAAGCCTTACCTTCACATTCGCTGCGTACTCCGGTAATGGTGCCAATTCGCCGTGATCTCGAACCCTTCGTTCACGACGGCACAGTTCCACCACGTGCGGCTCTCGGAGCAATTTGCGCAGCGGTGAGCGAGCTCGTCAACCTCATCGAGCCCTCCCAAAATCGCGGAAATTTTCAGCCGAGTCCTGTCGCAATTGTCCCAGGACATCTGGGGAGGACCGCATGACCATCGCCCCGCTCCTAGACGTCGAAACATTGGTGCAGGCTCGCGCCAAAAGCGATGCCGTCGACCTCTCGACCCCCGAAGGCCATAAGCACTTGCGCGCTCTCATCGACGACGAACTTCTTCGCTGGGACGACGACGTGAGACATGGCCGTCGATCAGTCGTCATCAACAATCCAGAGACACTCGCTTCACGCGCGTGGCAAAACCTGGTCCAATACGGACCCCTCACCAACCTCCTCAACGATCCCGATGTTTGGGAAATCGAGATCAATGCGCCAACGGAGATTTTCGTTAAGCGTCATCGAGGTACGAGTGGCTATCACCATGAAACCTTTCATGACGACGAACATGTCATTCGCACCCTGACAAAACTTCTTGACGACTCGTCGACAAGCCACCGAAAACTTGATGCCACCGAGGGATTGCAAGATGCACAACTCGACGATGGATCCCGCCTCCACATTGTCCACGGGGACCTCGCGCGCGGCGGTCATCTCATGGTCAATATTCGCCGCTTTACCGGCGTCCCTTTCACCCGACTTGACCAACTCGTTGCTACTGACTCACTGACCACAAACGCCGCAGAATTCCTCGCCGCGGCGATTCGATGCGGCACAACAACGCTTTTCGCTGGTGCCCCGGGCTCAGGAAAGACGACGCTTTTGTCCTGTTGCCTCGGTGAACTTGATCCAACGAAACGCGTGGTCATTGCCGAGGAAGTCTTTGAAGTCGATGCGCCGCTTCCAAACGTGGCCAGCATGCAGACACGTGCTGCTCGAGTCGACCGGCCTTCGGTAGATCTGCGCCGGCTCGTTGCTGGATTCCTTCGCATGGCTCCCGATGTTGCTGTCGTGGGAGAAGTCCGTGACCGAGAAGCGCTCCCGCTTCTTCTCACGCTGTCTTCGGGCATCAAGGGCTATACGACAATTCACTCCGCGCACGCTCGGGGTGCGCTTTCTCGCCTTCGATTCCTTGCCGAACTCTCCGATGCTGGGTCACTTCCACACGGAGCGCTCACCACACTTGTTTCTGACGCCATTGACCTCGTGGTGTTCAGCCACCGGACAGCGGATGGCCCCCAAGTGAATGAAATCATCGCCGTCGAGGAACAACTCGTCGATGCCTCGAGTGGCGCATTCACCGTGACCGACCTCTTCACCCGCAGATCCCACACCGAGCCACTCGCGTGGACCGGACTCCTTCCCCAGAGACTCTCGCAACTTTTTTCCAGAGCGGGAAGCGACCTTGCATCGGTGCTCCGATGACCGCACTCTTACTCGCCTCCATGTCGGGATACGGCATCCATCTTTTGTATACGGCCGGGCTTCTTGGCTGGTCTGGAATCGGTCCCGCTCCTTTTTCTCCCACGACGACAAAGAAGCGACTCACGAGTTCTGAATGGATGACTCAAGCCGGGCTCGGTTCGGTCGCAGCGAGTGAGTTTGTTCTCGCAGTCAGCTCAATGTTCCTCCTCGGCGCTCTGATTGCGCTTGCTCTCTTTGGATCAGCGCTGCCGATGCTCGCAGGCGGAATTTTTGCTGCATCGTTTCCCATTGCGGCGTATCGACAACGTCGACGCAATCGACTCGCGATTGCACAAGACGCGTGGCCGCGAATGATTGAGGAACTCAGACTGCTCACGTCATCAGTTGGGCGCTCACTCCCCCAGGCTCTTTTTGAAGTGGGCGCAACTGGTCCCGAAATTATGCGCCCAGCGTTTAGTGCAGCACAACGAGAGTGGATGCTTACTACTGACTTCGAAAAAACACTCGGAGTTCTGCGCGAGTTGCTCGCTGATCCAACCTGCGATGCAACCTGTGAAACCCTTCTCATTGCTCATGAACTTGGTGGAACCGGCATTGATCGCCGACTCGCCGATCTTGCACAAGACCGTCGTGACGATGTCGCGTATCGCAAAGACGTTCGGGCGCGTCAGTCAGGAGTTCGCTTTGCTCGTCGGTTCGTACTACTCGTTCCGCTTGGCATGGCGGCTGCAGGTCTCGCCGTCGGGAACGGCCGAAGCGCCTACACCACGCCAATTGGCCAACTCGCCGTCCTCAGCGCTCTGGTCATGATGGCTGCATGCTGGCGATGGGCCGGTCGAATGCTGCGTCTGCCCACCGAGGATCGGGTCTTCGGCCGATGAAACAACCACTCGCCCTCGCGCTCCTGCTCGCTTGGCTGGGGCTCACGCTGCTCTTCGGTGAATTGCGCTGGTTTCGACGACCTCCGCTCATCGACAGAGTTCGCCCCTACTTATTCGGACTCTCCCTGCCATTAGATGTCGACGACACTCATGCGATCCTGCGAGTTCTCGGCCCACTTGCTCGAGACACGGGCGCTGCAGCAGCAAGGTTCTCGGGGGTCACCGAAGACCTCGCTACGCGCCTCGAGCGGATTCATAGTCCGCTTGATCCCACCTCGTTCCGTCTTCGCCAACTTGGCTGGGCCACCGCCAGTCTGTTTGCGGCGTTACTCGTCGCTCTCGCTGCTGACCCGTCTCTCCCTCTGTTTTCTCTCCTGGTTGCAGGAGCCCCAGTTCTCGCGTTCCTCGTCATCGAGTCCCAGCTTTCGAGCCGGTCAAAAGAATGGAAACGCTCCCTTCTCCTTGAACTACCGGTAGTCAGCGAGCAGCTCGGGATGTTGCTCTCCGCCGGCTACTCACTCGGCGCTGCACTGCAACGACTTTCACGACGATCAGGTGGAGTCATCGCACAGGACCTCCAACGAGTCGTCACAAGGATCGCTCACGGGGTAACTGAAAACAACGCTCTACGAGAATGGTCAACCACCGCAGATATCCCTGCGGTCGGACGCCTCGTTGGCATCCTCGCACTCAATCGCGATGCCGGCGATCTCGGCAGTCTCATCACACACGAAGCTCGAGCTGTTCGTGCAGAAGTGCACCGCGACCTCGTTGAAACGATCGAAAAGCGAGGGCAGCAGGTTTGGATCCCCGTCACAGTCGCGACCCTTGTTCCCGGACTTCTCTTCCTTGCCGTTCCGTTTACCGAAGCACTTCGTCTCTTCACTTCCACCTAACTCATTACGCCCTCGTGCCTCAAAACATTTCATCCACACAAAGGAGCAGTCATGAACAAGGACCAGCATGAGCCAAACGCTGCTATCGACAGCGACAGTTCACCCACACGCGGTCAACGATGCAAGGGCGACCGCGGAGAGGGAGTGATTTCGGCGGCCATCGCCGTGTTGATCATGGCCTTCCTTGGAGCTGCAATGTGGATGGGTTTTCAACAAATGTGGAAGACAACAGAAGCCACAACAAACGACAAGATCACGCAGATTGGCTCCGAATGAGACCACGTCGAGAATCAAGGGCCGGTTCCGATACAGGGGCCGGCCTCATCTCGACGATCGCAGGCCTCCTCGTGTTTCTTGCGCTGTTACTTTTCACGACCCAGACGCTCATCGCCCTCTACGCGAGATCTGCAACTACAAGTGCCGCATACGAAGGAGCGCGGCTTGTGGCGGGAGCCCGAACTCCCCACGACGTATCGCCCCTTCCAGACGAAGCGCGCGTTCATGCCGAATCCACCGTTCGATCACAACTCGGAACATTTGGAGATCGGATTGAACTCGACTGGACATCAACTACATGGGACACCATCGCTTTAACGGTTCGAGCACGTCCGCCCAGTTTTCTCTGGGACAGTTTGAAAGGGAGCGGAGCTCCCCAGATCGAGCGGACCGTTCGCGTTCGGGTCGAGCAGATGCAATGAGTCATCGACGATTTCAAGGCGACTGCGGACAAGTTGGAGGAATTGAAGTCATTCCCTTTGGGATCCTCACGTTCGTCATCGCGATGCTGGTTATCGCGAATGCCTGGGCAGTGATTGACGCTGATCTTTCGACAACGAGTGCTGCACGGGAGGCTGTTCGCGCTTTCGTCGAAGCTCCCGACGAAGAAAGCGCCCAGATACGAGCGGCATCAGCGGCACAACAAGCGTTCCAAGGTCAGGGTCGCAGCACAGGCGCGACATCTCTTTCGATTTCCTACACCGGATCTCGCGGATGGTCTCGTTGCAGCCGTGTCACGGTCACTGTTCACCACCCAGTCCACGCGATCAGGGTCCCCCTCATCGGGGGATTCGGTCACGGATTCGATGTTGTTGCCTCTCAAAGCGAAGTTATTGATCCATTTCGAAGCGGCCTACCAGGCGATGCTCAGTGTTGAGTTATCGACAGCAACGCATTAGGACGCCGAAAGAACGCCGCTTCCGCGGTGAGAGCGGAACCGTCCTGATGCTCATGCCTGTCGCTGTTCTCATCATGTTTGTCCTTGCTGCGATCACAGTCGATCTCACTGCGGTGCGCGCAGGGCAACAAGATCTCCTCGCTGCAGCCACTGACGCCGCGAACGACGCGGCAACTGCAGGTCTTGACGAAACTGCACTCCGAGCCGGTCACGGTTACCAACTTGATCCGTCAAGAGTGTGGCTTGTTGCTGTCGATGTCCTCGCCACGAAGGGCATTCTCGACAACCTCCTAACGGGGCCTGATGTAACCATCAACCCTGATGGTTCGGTCACGGTTTCTCTGACCAAAAGAGTTCCTCATCTCTTCGCTCGCGCTCTCCCGGGCGCCCCAGACGACGAACTAGTCCGGGCAACTGCAACCGCATCGGTACAGCAGCGCTGAATTCAACTCCCGTTTCGTCACCACCCCCTTCTTCGCCGTACCCTCAATCCCGATGACTGGGGAGCACGAGTTCACATCTGAGGAGGAGTTCCGCGGCGAGGCCGAGGAAGCCCTTGTCGATGGCGATCGGACATTCGACTCCAAAGAGATCTCGGTGGTTCGAGCGGCGCTGGCGAACCGTGACTTCCGCACGATGTGGCTCAGCAGTTTGGGTTCCACCGTTGGAACGTGGATGCAGAACGTCATTTTGGCGGCCTTCGTTTACACCGTCACCAAAAGCGCGTGGCTCGTCAGCCTTGTGGGCTTCTGCAATCTCGTTCCCCAACTCCTGTTCGCAACGTTCGGCGGAATCATCGCCGACATGTTCAATCGCAAGAAGCTGATCTTCTGGCTCTCGCTCGAGCAGATGATTGGTTCGCTCGCGATTGCTTGGATCGTTCGAACGACCGACTTCTCGCGGCCTGCGCTGCTCATCGCAGTGTTTGCTGTCGGAACTGGCGCCGCTTTGCAGGGGCCGGTGTTTCTCGCAGTCACACCATCACTTGTTCCGAAAGAACATCTAGCGGGCGCGATTTCACTCAACTCAGTGAGTATGAACGTGTCGCGTGTCGTTGGTCCGGCAATTGGCGCGGTGTTGTACGTGTGGATTGGTGCCTCATGGGTCTTCGTTCTCAACGCCGCGACCTACGTGATCATCATGGTTGGCGTTACGTACGTGAAGGTGCCAAAGTTCGAACGCAAGCAGGGTGAGAGCAAACTCGATCGCCTGGTTGGCGGTTTCCGGTATGTGCGCCAAGACCCTGTGGTCTTCCGAGCAATCTGCACGGTGTTGTTGTTCTCGCTCTTCTGCATGCCGTTCGTCGTGCTCTTCCCGGCAATGGCCTCGGTCGATTGGCACGTGTCAACAAAGTCGACGCTTTACGGATTGCTCTACGCCACATTCGGCCTTGGTGCGGTTGTCGGCGCCCTTTCGGTTGGAACGTTTCTTTCGGGCCACAAGATCGAGAGAGTGCTGCGCGGTGCATTCGTTCTCTTCGGTGCATCTCTTGCGGCATACATCACGGTTCATAGCGCTGCCCTCGCATTCCCCGTCGGCTTTCTCCTTGGCTTCTTCTATTTCGTTGTCGTCACGTCGCTGTCAACCATCTTTCAATCGCGCCTTGACCATTCCATCCGCGGGCGCGTGAGCGCTGTGTGGATGATGTGCTTCGGCGGCACCGTTCCAGTCGCTGGCCTTATCGCCGGCTGGATCGTGAGTCACTCAACGGTCAATACGGTCGTGTATTTCGGCGCAGCGTTTGCGCTCTTCCTCGCGTGGTTCGCTGACCTTCGTGCTCCCGAGGATCGCAATGGGTTGCGAGAAACACTCGGTCGTTAGTCAGCCAGCAAGTAGCGCGGTAGCTAGACGCTCGAGGCCAGCAATTCGACTGCCCTTCACCAACACTGCGTCATTTGCATCAAGCGGTCCGAGGGCGGCAACCGCTTCATCGATCGTCGAAACTGTTTGCTGTGCGCTTGCGCTGTAGCCATCCGTGCCGAACGCAATGAGATGAACGCCAAGTTCCTTTGCCACTGACGCGACATGAGCATGCGACTCAACGCTTTGGTCACCGAGTTCGGCCATTGGCCCAAGCACTGCGTAGTGACGGGAGGCCGGCAATTGGGTAAGAGAGCGAAGTGCCGCTTCCATCGAAGCGGGGCCAGCGTTGTAGGCGTCGTTAAGGATGCGTGCACCCGATGGCGCAACGTGGAGTTCCATGCGCCAGGGCGACAGAGCAGCTTGTTCAAGCCCATCAACGACATCGGCCATTGGAACATCCCAATGGAGCGCCAACGAAGCGGCAGCAAGTGCATTTCCGACGTGGTGAACGCCCCGTACCCCGAGGTGAACAGCAGCCGTTCCCCATTCCGACTCGAGTTGGAACTGCACCCGAAGATCATCGCCAACGACGATATTTGAGGCTCGAACATCGCCGGTGCTGATCCCATAGGCGATCGTTCGCGCTGACGTGCGAGATTTCATTGCGGCAACACGCGGATTATCTGCGTTCAGAATGGCAACACCGTCGAGCGGAAGCGATTCAACGAGTTCGCCCTTTGCTCGGGCGATGTCGTCAAGCCCGCCCATAAATTCTGAGTGAGCAATTTCAATCGCCGTAACGATGGCGACAGTGGGTCTCGCTATTGCGCAGAGCTCTGCGATATGGCCATCGCCGCGCGCTCCCATCTCAACGATTGCAACTTCGGTATCGGTTGCCGCGTTCACAAGTGTGAGCGGCACGCCGAGTTCATTATTGAAACTCTTCTCGTTTGCGGTGGTGACATACCGACGCGCCAAGATCTCCGCAGCAAGATCTTTGGTTGACGTCTTTCCTACCGATCCGGTAATCCCGGCGACTCGATTAGGAAGCCGGTCTCGAGCGTGTGCCCCCAGCAGTGAGAACGCGATCTCGACGTCGGCCACCTCGATCGTTGCCAGTCCCTCAACCGCTCCGCGTGAGCTGAAGGTGGCAACTGCGCCACTTTGACGGGCCGCTTCGATGAAGTCGTGTCCATCGCGCTCGCCCCGAACCGGGACAAAGAGTTGACCAGGGCGAATCAGACGGGAGTCGAATCCCGCGCCGTCGACCTCAACATCGGACCCAGACAGGGTTCCGCCGACGGCGGCAGCGATGTCAGCAGCCCGGAATTCCACATCTCCACCCTACGGGACGGGCCTCGGGTCCTCAGTCGTCGGGCTACGGTGCGACCTATGTCCGGCCCGGCCCGCATTCGTCTCGTCGTCCTCTTTGGTGGGCAATCGGCCGAGCACGACATTTCTCGGGTCACGGCTCGCCATGTTCTCGCCGCAGCCGACCCTGATCGCTACGAACTCAGCGCCATCGGCATCACTCGCGAAGGCACATGGGTGCGTTGCTCTACCGACGTTTCGTCATTCGGTGATGCCATCGAAATTGTTGGCGAAACGGTGAACCCCTTTTCTGCACTCACCGCTGGCTCGGTCGTCTTTCCGCTTCTTCATGGCCCTATGGGTGAAGACGGAACGCTCCAAGGCCTTCTTGAACTTGCTGGTGTTCCGTTTGTTGGCTCGGCCGTTCTTGGTTCATCTGTGGCGATGGACAAGATGATGGCGAAACACGTGGCCGATGCTGCCGGCATTGCGCAAGCAACCTGGCGCGGGCTCCATGCCGATGAGCTCAATGGCGCGGCTTCTGACGCAGTGCTCGACGCAATCAGCGACGAGCTCGGGTTCCCGATGTTCGTCAAGCCCGCCAACATGGGTTCTTCCATCGGCATTTCAAAAGTTGACGCTCGTTCAGAACTGCGCGCCGCGATTGATGAAGCGCTTCGCTACGACGAATGGCTCGTTTTCGAAGAAGGTGTTGTCGGTCGCGAAATTGAAGTTGCCGTGCTTGGCCACACGACCTCGCCACGCGCGTCGGTACCGGGCGAAATCGTTCCCGGCGCCGACTTCTACGACTTTGAAGACAAATACGCAACAGGTGCCGCTCAATTGCACATCCCTGCGTCGCTCTCTGACGACGAAGCAACGCAGGTGCGTGAACTCGCATGTCTTGTATTTCGGGCGTATCGAGCCGAAGGGCTCTCTCGGGTTGATTTCTTCTTTGAAAGCCCTGGCCGAGGCTGGCTACTCAATGAAATCAACACAATTCCCGGGTTCACCCCGATCTCGATGTACCCGCAAATGTGGCAAGCCAGCGGCCTTCCCTATCGGGCATTGATTGACGAACTTGTGAGCCTGGCGATCGAACGCCACGCCACCGTTTCTCGTTACCGCGGCGCCTGAGCGGTCAGCCCTGCGGGGCAACCATTGCCGCGTGCAGAAACGCCAACAGCTCGCGACGGCGCACGACCGTGCTTCGCAACGTGGGTTCAATGCCAACAGCGCGCAACACTTCGACTTCAGTTGCTGCACCTAGAACAGTTGAATACGCCGACACAAGTAACAAGCCTGGATCGCAACGTCGGATACGACCCTCGTCCATTTCTCGTTCGAAATAGGTTGTGGCGCGCGATACGAACGGCTCGAGGTCGGCAGTCACTCGCAGCGATGCATCGCCGCCGATACGGCTGATCTCGCGGATGAAACCGAGAAGTTCGGGACGACGCATCGCCACACGGAAGATGCGACGCACAATCGACTCGACGCGACTCCAACCTGATCCTTCTTCCGACAACGCACCATCGAACTCGATGATGAGTTCAAGTGCGGCCCGGTCGATGACGGCATCGAGCAGAACTCGCTTCGAGGACCAGTGATAGAGGATCGCCTGTTTGGTAATTCCGAGGTCGGCGGCCAAATCGTCGAGGGAGACCGAATCGAAGCCTTTTGTGCCGAACGATTCAAGGGCCACTGACAAGATTCGATCCTCGGTGGCCCTGGTCCGGGCGGCGCGGGATCCCTTGGGGGGACTGGTGATGACGGCGGCCATGGCACAAGTGTAGACGATTTACTTACCAAGTGGTAAACATTCCCCGTGATTCGTGAAGCACTCGCCGGCAAACGGCTCTTCATCACCGGCACCACCGGTTTCCTCGGCACCAACCTGCTTGAGCGACTGCTCCGTTCGGTGCCCGATTGCGAGATCGTGTTGCTGGTGCGTGCAGGCCGACGTTCCACGGTTGAACAACGCGTGGCTCGCGAGATTCTCAAAAACGACGCGTTCGATCGTTTGCGCTCCGAACTCGGCAAAGACGGTTTCGCCGAAATGACCGCTCGTCGCATCACTTCTGTCGCTGGCGACGTGAGTCGCGATGGACTTGGCCTCGACGATGCCGGTCGTGCGATATTCGCCAGTTGCGACACCATCATTCATTCCGCCGCATCAGTGAGCTTTGACTCTCCCCTCGATTCGGCCGTTGAAGTCAATCTTCTCGGCCCAACTCGAATCGCTGCCGTGTGCAACGAACTCGGCGTCACGCCGCATCTTGTTTCGGTGTCCACGTGTTATGTCGCTGGCAATCATCGTGGTGCCGCTCCCGAACAACTCGTCGATCAGAGCCACTTCTTTATCGACGTTGATTGGCGCGCTGAAGTTGAAGGCGCCCGTCGTGCCCGTCGTGATGCCGAAGCCAATAGCCGTACGCCCGAGAAACTCGTGGAATTCCGCAAACAAGCACGCCGTGAACTTGGTGCTGCGGGCACTCCCCTTCTCGCTGAAAAGACTGAGCAATTGCGTGACCGTTGGGTGGCAGACCGCATGGTTGAGGCCGGTCGCGCCCGTGCCGCATCGTTGGGTTGGCCCGACGCATATGCCTACACAAAGGCACTCGGCGAACGAGCGCTTGTCGAAACTCGGGGCAACGTTCCCGTCAGCATCGTGCGTCCCTCGATCATCGAATCTGCGCTGCAAGAACCAGTACCCGGCTGGATCCGCGGCTTCCGCATGGCCGAGCCAATCATCATCAGTTATGCGCGTGGTCTTCTGAAGGAATTCCCTGGCGTTCCCGAAGGTGTCGTCGACGTCATTCCTGTCGATCTTGTTTCCGCCGCGATCATTGCTGTTGCGGCAAAGGGCCCTGAAGCCGAACCCGAAGTCATCCAAGTTGCTTCGGGTTCTCAGAATCCACTTCATTACCGCCGTCTGGTGAACCTCGTGAGCGGATGGTTTCAGGAGCGTCCGCTCTATGACACCAAAGGTCAGCCGATCATCGTTCCGACCTGGACGTTCCCAGGTCGCGGTCGCGTGAAGACCCAACTCGAGCGAGCCACCAAGACCTTGACCCGCGCCGAAAGTGTTCTGAACGCGCTTCCCTTGCGCGGCAAACAAGCCGAGTGGGGCGCTTCTGTTGAAGAAAAGCGCGAAGAAGCCGAGCGAGCGCTCGGATATGTCGAGATTTACGGCGCGTACGCCGAATGCGAAGCCATCTACGGACTCGATCGCCTCCTCGCGTTGTGGGACAACCAAACCACTGACGACCAGCGCGACTTCTGCTTCGATCCCCGAGTCATTGAGTGGGATTCGTTCGTTAACGAAATCCATTTGCCGTCAGTCGTTAAGGCCGCTCGAGTTCGCACAACTCCTGGCGGAAAGACCGGCCTCACACGCACCGACCGACTTCGCGGACAGATCCTTGCTCCCGAGCGTCAGCTTGCGGCCTTCGATCTTGAGAACACGCTCATCGCGTCGAATGTCGTTGCGAGTTATGCATATCTCGCAACACGACGCATGCCGAAAGATCAGCGTCTGCGCTTCATTGCGAAGATGATCGCTGAAGGGCCCACGCTGCTTTCGTTGGATCGCAAAGACCGCACTGACTTTCTCCGTTTCTTTTATCGGCGCTACGACGGAGCACCGTTGCAACAGATCGACGAAGACTCAGCAGAAATGTTCAGTCGACTCATTCTGTCGAAGTCATTCCCCGAAGCCATTCGCCGCGTTCGCGAACACAAAGCGGCCGGCCATCGCACCGTGCTTATTACCGGCGCTCTTGATTTTGTCGTGAAACCACTTGCTCCACTCTTCGACGACATCATTGCTGCAGAGATGAACGTGACAAATGGTCGGTACGACGGCGAACTTCGCAATGTTCCGCCCACTGGCGAAACTCGCGCACAGGTCTTGCGCGACTACGCGGAGTCCCATGGCCTCAGTCTGAGCGAAACCGTTGCCTATGCCGATTCAAGTTCTGACCTTCCGATGCTCGAAGCGGTTGGCTTTCCTGTCGCCGTGAATCCGGAAACCCGCCTCGCCACCCTTGCCCGCAAGCGCGGTTGGTTGGTCGAGAACTTCTCGAAGGCTCCTGGTTCGCCGCGTCGCCTTATCCCCATCGGTCCTCGTCGTGGCGCGCATGGCGGCCTCGCCAATCCGCTCGTTCCAGGAGGCACGGCATGAAAGCCCTGCGCTTCGAGCGAAACATTCCCCGCTTTGCCGCAGCCAACATCGCTGGCCGTCTGAGTTCCGGTGGCGGCGCCAAAGTTGGGCCGCTTCGACTCCGAAATGTCGACACTCCAAGACTGCCCGGCCCCGGTTGGGTCGAGATCCTTCCGCGCCTCACCGGTATTTGCGGCTCTGACCTCGCAACCATCGATGGAAATAGCTCGCGCTATTTCGAACCGATTGTTTCGTTCCCCTTCATTCCGGGTCACGAAATTGTTGCCGATCTTTCTGAAACGTTTGAAGGCGTGCCCGCCGGACGCGTGGTCGTTGAACCCGTTCTTGGTTGTGTCACGCGCGCCATCGACCCAGTATGCGTTGCGTGCGCGCGCGGCGACCTTGGCAATTGCGAGCGCATCACGTTTGGCAACATCAGCGCCGGTCTTCAAAGTGGCTTTTGTTGCGATACCGGCGGCGGTTGGTCAACCAGCATGATCGCCCACGTCAGTCAGTTACATGCCGTGCCCGCCGACTGGACCGACGAAGCCGCCGTGATGGTCGAACCCACCGCGTGCGCCGTGCACGGAGCGCTCGCCGCCGACGTCGCCGAAGGCGACACCGTCGTTGTGCTTGGTTCTGGCGCCCTTGGGCTTCTTACGATTGCGGCCCTGCGCCGTTACGGTCGCAAGTGCACGATCATCGCAGTGGCCAAACATCCTCATCAGCAAGAACTCGCTCGTGAATTCGGAGCCGATCAGGTCATCTCTTCTGGTCACATTGCCCGACCGATTCGTCGCATCACCGGCTCACTCGCTATTGGCGATGGCGACATTGTTCGCCTCACTGGCGGCGCTGATCACGTCATCGACTGTGTCGGCAGCGAAAGCAGCATCGCCGAAGCACTCACCGTTGTTCGCCCCAAGGGTCGCATCACCATGGTGGGAATGCCCGGTCATGTGCACCTTGATCTCACCGGTTTGTGGCAACGAGAGATCACCATGAGCGGGGCCTATGCCTACGGAACCGAAACGCTTCCGAACGGCGAACGTCGTCGCACGTTTGATCTTGCCTTTGAACTTGTCGCTGCCGCCGACCTTGGGCGACTCGTCAGCGCCACTTATCCCCTTGATCGCTTTGAAGATGCAATAACCCACGCCGCCAACGCTGGCGGCCGCGGTGCTGTTCGTATCGCCTTTGACCTTCGCAATGAAAAGGAACGAAATCGTGCCTAGACCAGGATTCGTCCTCGACGTCGATCGTTCGACGCCACCAATCCTCTTCCACCATGGAGAAGGATTCCGTCTCGAGAAGCTTCCGCCGGGACGCAGCCGCGTGATCTATCCGGCTGAGCCCATCGAAGCGCTCAAGAACCCCGACGGCGCCATTCGTGACGCGCTCGTCAATCCGATCGGTGACAGTGAACCGCTCACGGCCCTGCTTAAGCCGGGCATGAAGCTCACCATCGCGTTCGACGACATCTCACTGCCCCTCCCTCCAATGAAGCGCCCCGACATTCGTCAGCGCGTCATCGAGGCTGTTCTTGAACTCGCAGCCGCTGCTGGCGTCGATGACGTGATGCTCATTGCTGCACTCGCACTGCACCGTCGCATGACCGAAGACGAACTTCGTCACGCAGTTGGCGAC
>CAEUNJ010000046.1_pt1 | contig 15197 bp, 16 predicted proteins | sample 7263841 | NCBI WGS metagenome assembly CAEUNJ01 (sample SAMEA6814163, study PRJEB35770) | uncultured Microthrixaceae bacterium | biome: Freshwater; feature: Freshwater reservoir; material: water | place: Czech Republic | collected 2017-06-27 | depth 30m m
GTTGTCGGGGCCACTGCAGGAATGCTGAGCGGAAAACTCGACGCACTTTCGCGACCAATGCCGGTTGCTGCGCAACTTGCCGGCCGAGGTCATCTCAGTGCTGGTCGCACCATTGCTCAGGGTCTTGTTCGGCCCCTTTGGCCGCTGACCGCGCTGGCCATTGTCGTTATTCCATGGCGACGTTTGAAATTCGCGCTTCTAACTGCGGTGTTCGCGCCTTCGATCATCGAGTGGGTGCGGACGCGGCCCAACATCTCCCCGATTCCCTACATCGCGCTGCGACTTGCCGATGACATGGCCTATGGCGCTGGCGTTTGGGTCGGTTCTGTGCGCGCCGGAACGATCGAGCCGCTCATTCCCGATGTCACCAGTTGGCCAAAAGCCAGTCGCTACACGCGATGGCGCACGAACAAGGCGCAGCCCTAAAGCCGATCAGCCGACGTTCAAGAGATCGACGACGAACACAAGGGTTTCGCCGCCCTTGATGACGCCACCAGCACCGCGATCGCCATATCCAAGGTGCGATGGGATGGTGATGCTTCGGCGGCCACCGATTTTCATGCCGGCAACGCCTTGATCCCAACCAGCAATGACTTGACCGGCACCGAGGCGGAACTCGAAGGTGTCGTTGCGATCCCACGATGCGTCGAACTGCTGTCCGTCGCTCCACGCGACACCGACGTAGTGAACGGTGACGTTCGCGCCGGAAAGAGCTTCGGTGCCGGTGCCAACTTCGATGTCTTCGATGACAAGGTCGGCCGGCGGTGCGGTGTCGGGAATGGTCACGGTGGGTTTGGTATCAGCCATGGCCGAAACTTAGTGCGAGTCAGGAACGATGGGCCACAAGGGCTCGCCATTCCCCGTCTTCTCGAACATCATCAACAACCGCACCGGCCTGATTGAGTGCTGCCGCGACAGTTTCAGTCTGCTCGGCGAGCAGTCCACTGAGAACCAACACGCCGTGAGGCTTCGTGATCTGGACCAAACCTTGGGCCATCGAACAAAGCGTTGCGGCGCCGATATTGGCCAGCACAAGGTCGTAGGTCGCGCTATCGAGTTCTTCAATCGTTGCGGTCGAAACGTCAACGACATCAGCGACCTCGTTGCGGCGCGCATTTTCGATTGTCGCGATGATCGCGTCCGGAGAAATGTCTGTGGCGATTGCCTCTCTCGCGCCTAGACGCACTGCAGCAATAGCTAAAACACCGCTTCCGCAACCGATGTCGGCAACGACCGACCCGGGTTTCACGAACTCCACCACCGCCTCCAAACACAGACGCGTTGTTTCGTGTGATGCACTGCCAAACGCGTGGCCGGGATCAATCGACAACACAAAGTCATCGGTTGTCACATCCGATGGAACATCGAGCCACGGAGGAACGATCACGATATTGGAACCGGCTCGCCACACCTGTGCGTGTTCGCGCCATGTGTCGAGTCCGGTATCGGCGGCCACTGCTTCTGCGCTTACTACCCAACGATCAGAAAGCGTTTCGATAACAAGTTCTGCGACTTCTTCATCGCAACCAATGCGAAGTTCGACAGATCCGTTACCAAGCTCGAGTTCTTCAACTCCGCTGACGCCCAGGTCCCAGACCAACCCCGACACTTCATCAACCTCATCCTCGTGCACGACGAGAACCACTGCGGTCCAGTCGGTCACAACGAATCCACACCAAAGGCTTGTCCGTCGTACCGATCCACCGTCGCGAAATTTTGGACTGGTTCGCGACGCAACTTGGTCGGTTGATGCACTGGGTGTCCGATCATCATCACGCCGGCTAACGAAAGGTTGTCGGGAACGTTGAGCAGTTCACGAACCTCGGGCTCGACTCGCGCGTGCATCGTGGTGATGACTCCCCCGAGCCCTTCGGAGCGAGAGGCAAGAAGGATGTTCCACATGAACGGGTAGATCGATGCGCCCGCAACCATTGTGTAGTGGCCGAGATCGCGATCGGTGGCCACCAACCGCTCCAAATCACCGAAGACCGCCAAGATGATCGGGGCACCAAAGGTAATTTCCACTCGATCACGAACGATCTCGTCGTAGTCGCCACTCGCGCGAGCCGCATTGACGACCTTGTCTTCAATCTCGCGATCGCCAACTGGTGCCCAGGGAGTGAAGCCCGCAGCGGTTTGGGCGAAGTAATCGCGCCACGGACCGAGGTACAACTCGCGCAGTGCAGTTCGAAGCGAAGGGTCTTTCATCACAACGACATGCCATGCCTGACGGTTCCCGCCATTCGGAGCGAATCGTGCATGATCGAAAATTCGCGTCAGTACAGCGTCATCGACCGGTTCGTCGGTGAACTCCCGAACCGAACCTGTTCCTCTAATCGTTGCGATCAGGTCCGTTGACTTGTCCATCACAATCCTTCTCTCACAAGAAATTTGTGGCCGTCGCCCAAGAGGGCGAACTGTTAGCGACCGAGATACTCGTCGCGAATCTGTTGCTTGTAGAGCTTCCCCGTTGGAAGGCGCGGTAACTCGTCACGGAAGTCAATGACTCGTGGCACTTTGAAACCAGCGAGTTGCTCGCGGGCATAGGTCCGCAAACGCTCAATGGTCGCGTCGTCTGCGGCAATGCCCGGTTCAAGCTGCACGACTGCATGGACGTACTCGCCGAACTCGGGGTCCGGAAGACCGAACACGGCGACATCAACGACATCGGGATGCATGATGAGCGCAGATTCGATTTCGGCCGGGTAGATGTTGACACCACCGGAAATAATTGTGAATGCGCGGCGATCAGTGAGATAGAGAAAGCCGTCTTCATCGAGATAACCGATGTCCCCAAGCGTCATCCAGTTATCACGCTGCGGATGGCGACTGTCTTTCGTCTTTTCCGGATCTCCGTGGTATTCGAAATTTGCTTGGGGCTGTTCGAAATACACGAGACCAATTCCACCGGTTTCGAGTTCGGCGCCTTCTTCATCGCAAATGTGCGGGATGCCATTAATCGGTTTACCGACCGAACCGGGATGCGCTAGCCACTCCTCGGACGTAAGGAATGTCATGCCATTGCCTTCGGTGCCGGCGTAGTACTCGCTCACAATCGGACCAAGCCATTCGATCATTTGCCGTTTGGCCTCGGGCGGACACGGTGCTGCGGCATGCACCATCAACTTGAGGCTCGACAAGTCGTAACGAGCTTTGACGTCATCGGGAAGAGCCAACATTCGCACCATCATCGTGGGAACAACCTGCGCATGAGTAACCGAATCGCGTTCGACAACGCGCAAAAATTCTTCCGCATCGAACTTCTCGAGCACGACGACGGTGCCACCGAGTTCGTGAACACCACAGGACCAAATAATTGCGGCCGAGTGATACAGCGGGGCCGGACATAAGTAGATCGACTCAGAGTTCATCCCCAACATGAACTCGAGGAGCAATGAGATCGTTCCTCCCTGACCATCGTCAACCATTCGATCGGGAAGTCCGCGCTTAATTCCCTTCGGACGACCGGTTGTGCCCGAGGAATAGAGCATGAAGTCACCGCGCGGCTGCGAAGCAAGAACTTCGTCGGTGGTCGACGCAAGGGCGTCTTCGTAGGACTCGAACCCATCAACCGTTCCGTCCATCATCAAACGCACTGGGCAATCGGGTATGAACGCCAACATTTCCTGGGCAACCTTCGCCTGGTTGTTCGTGGAAATGAATGCTTTCGCGTTCGAATCAGTAATCAGGTAGGCGGCTTCCTCGGCTTGCAGATAACGGTTGACCGTCACCAAATACATGCCCGAGCGCAGCGCCGCCCATGCGACCTCGAAATACCGCGGATTGTTTTCGGCAAAGAGTGCAACCATGTCGCCACGAACGAGTCCTTGTTCGGCCAGATAACGAGCAAGTCGCTTCGAACGCTCATCGAGTTCGGCGTAGGTCACGACTGTTCCCGACGAACCCATAATCACTGCGGCTTTGTTCGGCGTGGTCCGCCCGTGTTCTCCCGGATACATGGTTCCCCCTTGCGAAGACTGAAATGCCCGCTACAAAACGGACCCTAGCCCCGACTCCGCTCGATCAACTCGGAGTCGAGAGTGTTCAGTCGCTGCTATTCATCGTTGTGAGGGCGGCACGACAGGCCTCACAAACGGGGTACTGATAGGGATCACGCGTCGGGATGAATTTCTCGCCGCACAATGCCGTGATTTCCTCGCCGAGCACGTACCCGCGCATCTGGTCATCCTTGCGGATGATGTGCGCAACCTTCCCTTCCTCAAGGCCAGGATCAGAAGGTCGAGTTTGTTCGCGTTCAATAACGTCAGATCCCACACCCTCAGGGTATCTCCGTCATCACCTGACAAGGAACGGGCCCGCGCAAAGCGCAGCGTCGGGAGTTACTTATGCAGGATGCGACCAGTGCCAAGGCTCGCTTGGCAGGTTGGTAAACCCGAATCTCGCGGCGTTAGCGGCGAGCCATACAAATGCCGGATTGCTCCGTGAATTGATGAACGAACCGTTGGCCTGAAAGTCGATGGCGAGACCTTGTTCATGCCAAGACAACCCTGGGCGAGCGGTCGGAGGCGAACACGAATCCGCGGGCATTTGCCAGATCGCGTAGTCCGAGGTGCCGCAGTTCTGTCGGCGCAACTGAATCTGCACATTGATATCTCGGTAGCCATACCCGCCAAGGTTGATGCCCGCCGCCGATGCCGCCCCCAGCATCGAGCGCAGATCCGCAGCGATGCTCGTGGCCACGGTGATTCCATTCACGGTGGTCAATGGTGGATGAGGAACGACTGTTGAACCACCGGAACTTGGCGGAGTGGTGGTGGACGAACTTCCTCCACCCGAAGAACTTGGGGGTGCGACCGGGATACCGATCACGGCGTTGGCCAACGCCGCTTCTTCGGCAGCAATAGAGGCACCAAATGAGGCGTCGAGTTTCGAAAGGTAGGTCGCGTCGGACAGGCGATCGTCGAGACGCTGGCGAATCTGAGCAGCAAATGCTTGTTGCTGCGTTTGCGCGGCCGACAGGGACTGGAGCACACCTTGAGCTTCGGCGGCGTGTGCCTCTGCTTCGGCCTTGGACTGCCGTGCACGCGAAAGCTGCTCTTCGAGTCGTGCCTTGGTCGAACGCAACTGATCAATCACATCGGTATCGGTTCGCGATTGCATATTCAACAGTGCGTTTCGGGTTGCATCTTCTTGCGCGCTCGTCGCCTCGAATCGGCGCATGAGGGCTTCGTCTGGTGGTTCCACGTAGGCCTTGACCGCGTACTTCGCCACGCGAGCGCGGAGTGCGTCGAGATCCCGGCTGGTCTGTGCTGCATTTCGCTCTGCCTGGGCTGCTTCTGCCGCGCTGGCATCCGCCTGGCGGCGAGCTTCAGAAAGGGCCGCCTGCTGACCGCGGACGTTTTCGTTCAAGGCGTTGAGCGCTGCGAGAACCTGCGCCTTCGAACCCTCGAGCGCATCAACCTGCGCAGCGACTTTGGCTTGTTCGGCGCGTACATTTGCCCGCTGCGTTCGCGCGTCGGTCGCCACTGCACCCGCATCGACTGACGAACCAATGGCCATCCCAAGGGTGCTGGCACTTACCAACACCGCAGCCGTGAGCGCGAAAAGGCGCTGCGTGCGCCGCTTCTGCTTCCAACTGCGGGGGGATGTGATGGCCATGGTTCCTCGTCAGATCACGTCAACGACGCAATCGTGGAAGGCCCGGTATCCGCCCGAGGACTTCAGACCTTACAACAGGGCCCCCAGGGAAGGTCAACACCTGTGGAAAACTTTGTGGATCTCGCTGTGGAGAGGCCCCTTTGACCTAGGGATGACCCTGTGGAGAACTAAGTCAAGAAGGGGGTGATGCCTTCTCAGGCTGCCAAACACCCTCGGCCATGTAGTCATGAGCTGGGAACTCGGTTACCCACACCCGGATCGAAGGAAGCGATGCACCGATAGAGGTATGGACTGCTTCGGTTACCGCACTGAGCAGGGCTTTCTTCTGTTCAGGGGTGCGGCCTTCGAGCATGTTGATCTGGATCAGCGGCATAAGAAACTCCGTTTTGTGGTCGGCACTACTCTCCTGATCATGACCTCCCCGGATGGATCCGTCGACTCACTCGCTTCTTTTGAGCAGGTCGCGACCCGGCGTCGGTCCTCATTGCTGGTTGATCGAGAGCGTGTCGTTCCCGAGGAACTCCTCGACCGTCTCATCGCCGTGGCGGCCACCGCTCCGAATCACAAGCGCACATTCCCGTGGCGATTCCGCGTCATCACCGGCGAAGGTCGGGCGCAGTTTGGTGAGGCCTTGGCCCAGGACCTCATCGAGGCTAATCAGGCCGAGGCGAAAATCGAAAAGGCTCGCGCCAAATATCTACGAGCTCCGGCAATCATCGCCATTGCTTCCATTCGCGGCGAGAACGACACGATGACCGCGGAAAATCGAGATGCGGTGTCGGCCGCCATACAAACACTTCTGCTCGGCGCCACCGCCGCCGGTCTCGCGTCGTACTGGTCGACTGGCGCGGCGATGACATCGACCCGGCTGCGCGAGTTCTGCAGTTTTGATGACAGCGACACGGTCGTGGGAGTGATTTACCTCGGTTGGCCCACAGGCTCACCGCCTCCCATTGATCGACCCGCGCCCGAAGTCGTCCGCATTGGGACACCGACTGCGACCCCGTAGGGTCTCGTCGATGGCATCGACAAAAAAGACCGACCGAAAATTCGGACCTGATCGTCCTGACGCGCCTGGACTGGTTCGCCGTCAACGTATGTGGTCGGTGTGGGGCACATGGTTGTTCATCCTCGTGTTCTTTGTTGCCCCAATCGTCTTCGGCAACGCCTACTTCGTTGTTCCAGCCGTCGGCTTTACCGTCGCCCTCGTTGCCACAATGCGCCTGTCGCGTCGGCCCGACGGTCCCGACGCAGAGACACTTGCAAAAGGCGAGTTGCACGCCGCCACCCCCGAACATCCTGTTTCCGTGAACGCGGTGTGGTCACCCGGCGTTCGTGTGCGTGGTGAACCGCCGCGTCCAGGCTTCTTGCTCTGCGATGGAAAGCGTCTGCGTTTCGAATGTCTCGACGACCAACTTCGATTCGATGCCAGCATCGATCGAATTGAAGTGATCACTGTCCCGAGTTTCATGCGTCCGCAACTCGACCTCTCGATTGGTGGCGCCAATCATTCCGTTCGCTTCTTCCCTGCATGGGATCTAGGAGCAACCTTTGTGGGACCCACACTGGTCGGCGAGTGGTACGCACAATTGCGCGAACTCGGAGCCTCCTGAGATGGCTCGGATCAATCACACACCTGATCCAAATCCCACCCGAGCCAAGGCGCGCGCACGTCGCAACCTCTCGCTCGTCGTGTGGTGGGGTGTTGCGGTGTTGTTGCTCTTTCTCCTGTCAACAGGCGCGCCGTGGGTACTGGTCATTCCCCTCATCGTCATTGGCGCGCTCGTCATCACCAACACCATCCAGGTTGTTCGCGGCGAAGGCGCAGAGCAGTACGCGATCGAACCGGGTCGCCTTGCGCAGTCGACGTTGGACAACGACCCCGTCGCAATTCCCGCCACCCGCGCACCTGATCGCCGAGAAAAAGGCCGTCGTCGAGGCACCCTTCACTTTGCTGGTGGTCGGTTGTCGTTCGTGTTCGGTCCCAGCCCTCAATCACGTTCCAAAAGGGCAAAGGATGACCTTGAGGGAGCAACGGCATTCGATGCTTGGCCTTCAGATATTTCACTCGGTCCGCGCCCTTCAACGATGCGACCACAACTTGTCCTGTCGGTTGAGGGAGCAACTCATGTCATCGAATTCACCATGCCCGAAGATCTCGCTGCAGGAATGCTCGGCAAGGTCGTGGCCAGCGAGTGGTTCACGCAGCTAGTCGAACTTGGTGCACGCCCTTCAAACGCGAATTCTTAAACGCGCCGCGGTTTTTACTCGTTGCCGTGTCAGCATTAGGCCGTGACTGTTCCCCCCGCCGATCCTGCAATGCTCGACAATGCTGTCGAAATCCTTCGTGCCGCCGGCACGTTCACGCTCCAGTGGTTCGATAACCCCGCGCTTGACGTGACCACCAAGAGCGACGGCACACCAGTGACCGAAGCCGATCGCGGAGCCGAGCACATTGTCCGCGAGCGCCTCGCAGCACTTCATCCCGAGGATTCGGTTCTGGGCGAAGAACTTGAAGATCACATCGGCACGAGTTCGCGAACCTGGATTGTCGATCCCATCGATGGAACAAAAGCGTTCACCCGTGGCGTACCCCTCTATTCAAATCTCTTGGCCGTCGTCGACGAACACGGCCCACTCATTGGTGTCGTCAATCTGCCGGCATTGGGAACAACCGTGTACGCCGGACGCGGACTTGGTTGTTTCCGAGATGGTCGCCGGGTACACGTCAGTACACGTACCGAACCATCAACGTGTGTGCTTTCCACCAGTGGTTTTGGAACCTGGACCGATTCCCAGCTACTCGGAGTGATGCGCGCCGGATTCGAAGCACGCACATGGGGAGACGGATACGGCTACGCCATGGTCGCGTGCGGAGCTCTCGATGCCATGGTCGATCCGCAGGTTTCACTTTGGGATATCGCACCCATGCCAGTGATCTTTGCCGAAGCCGGAGGTCGCTTCACCGGCACCGACGGCACCGACGTTTCCCTCGTGCCCGGCTCAAACGTTTCGGGCGTGGCCACCAATGGCCGTATCCACGATGCTGTTATTGCCGCACTCGCCGCTGACTAACGCTGCGCTCTCACTGCGATGACGAATGTTGCTCGTCATCTTCTTCACACATCGCGTGATCGTGTCCGTGAGCATGATGATGGGGATCGTCAATCAGCACCATGCCATCGGCAAGACGCAAAAGTCGTCCGCCGTAAGCTTCGGCCAAATTTGCAGCCGTAAGCACCTCGGTGGCTGATCCACTCGCAACAACGCGACCGGCTAACAACAACACGTGGTCGCTCTCGGCCGCTTCGGAAAGATCGTGCGTTGTCATCACGATGGTTCGGCCGGCGGCTCGTTCCTCTGCCACAACATCGAGGATACGTTGACGACTTACGACATCGAGACCAGTCACTGGTTCATCGAGCAACAAGACGTCACCGCCCTGAGCGAGACCCTGCGCAACAAATACTCGTTGGCGCTGACCTCCGGAAAGTTCATGGAGATGTCGGCGAGTGAGGTCGCCCAATTCAAGGCGTTCGATTGATTCATCGACAATGCGGCGATCGTCGTCGGTCATCTTCCCGAACGGGCCGCGGGTTGCGAATCGTCCCATAGTGACGACTTCGCGAACCGTGACAGGAAGTTGATCGTTGACCTTCGCCGACTGCATTACGTAGCCGACGTGACGGCGCATTTCGGTCGGAGGTCGACCCGACACTGTGAGGGTTCCCGATTCCACCGGCAACAAGCCAACGATCGCGTTCAAGAGACTCGACTTTCCCGATCCATTCGGGCCCACCAGTGAAGTCACTGCGCCGGCTGGCAGCGAAAACGTTGCGTCGCGCAAAACTGGGTGCCGACCGTAGGCAAGGGTGACGCCTCTTCCCTCAACCGCGCTGGCGTTGGAGGACTCAGCCATGAGTCACCCCGCGTCGGCCTACTGCGAGGGAGAGAATACGATCGGGCACCGAGACAGTCTTGCCCACCCGGCGGAAAACGAGAACTCATGTCCCGCACCGCCCGACAACTCGCTGCTGTGGTCGCGATACTGATCGGCGTTCTCGCACTTGGCACTGGCATCGCGTCGGCCCATGCCACCGTGGTGTCCTCCACGCCTTCCGATGGGGCCTCGCTTCCCTCTGCCCCCAAAGAGGTAAACGTCACCTTCAGTGAAGACGTAAGTGCCGTCTCTGGAGGACTCTCGGTTCTTAATCGCGATGGGAAACGGGTCGATGATGGCACCAGTCATGTCAGCAATGGCCGAACGCTTCTCACAGGAATCGCCGACTCACTCCCGGACGGCACCTACGTCGCGACGTACCGCGTTCTGTCGGCTGACGGTCATCCCGTAAGTGGTGCATTCATTTTCGGCGTCGGTTCTGGTGTCGTCGACACAAATGCACGACCAACGTCTGGAGGTGACCGCCTTTGGGAAATCATCGGCGACATCGCGCGAGCAATCATGTACTTGTCGGCCCTTCTTGCCGCTGGTGTTGCGTTCTTCCTCGCGTTTCTTCACGACCAGGCCGATGATCGATGGCGGATTGTTCCGATCGTTCGAATCGGTTCATTTCTTGCCGTGGTCGGTGCGTTGGGCATCGTGATGAGCCAAGCCGCGCTTCTCACCGGAAAAGGTGCTGGCGCGATCACCGATACAAAAGTGCTTCGGAACGTGCTCACCGAAAACCTCGGTTGGTCGCTCGCATTGCTGATGATTGGTCTGGCCGCGGTTCATCTCTCGACCGACATCACAAAAAGAGTGCTCTCCCAATCGCTCGCTCTCTATGGCGGGCTGGTGGTCACTGTTTCATTTGCGGTGTGGGGTCACGCGTCCGAACTCACGCCCCGCGTGTTGTCACTCGTGGCCGATGCGGTCCATGCCACCGCCGCCGCGCTGTGGCTGGGTGGCCTTGTTGGTCTGCTGATGGTGCTCAGGATGCGATCGGCCAGCACGGTTCGGTCCACCGCACTGATTATCGGTCGCTTCTCACGTATGGCGTTCTGGACGGTTCTCGCTCTTGCGATTGCCGGACTGACACTCACCCTTACGGGATCAAATGCGAGTCTTCAATCACTGCTCACAACAACCTGGGGTCAACTCGTTCTCGCCAAGATTGGCCTCACCCTTATTGTCGTCATCATCGCGGCTTGGAATCGACGCGCGCTCGTGCCTTCGCTCACGGCCCCAGTCGAAGACGATCCCGCGTTGCCGGTTCGTTGGGCGACGCTCTTGCGCACAGTTCGCGCCGAAGCGCTTCTGTTGGTCGTCGTTGTTGGCCTGACGGCAGTTTTGGTGAACACTCCCCCTGCTCGTTACGCCGCCACCGCAACGTCACAGCGTGTCGCCATCAGCCAACGTGTCGATACTGGTCAAGTGGAATTGACTATTGACCCCGCTGTTGTCGGGTCAAATCGCGTTGAGGTTCGCTATACCGATGGGACTGGACAAAACATCAACGTGGCGAACAGTATGTCGATTGAGTTCTCGCAACCAAGTGCCGGAGTGGCGCCGATCACTCGACAAGTTCTGGCCTCTGAACCGGGAGTTTTCGTCATCGACGGAAACGAACTTTCCGTAGCTGGTACGTGGACAATCACCGTTGCTGTTCGTACCGGAGATTTTTCTGAACAGCGCACCTCCTTCGAAGTCCCCGTTCATCGCTAACCCCCCAAAGGATCGTCATGAAGATGTCCCGTCGTTTCCTCGCAGCGTCCGCCGTTTCGTTCGCCGCAGTGGTTGCCCTTGCCGGTCCGGCATGGGCTCATGCCGATGCCACCGCAAAAGCGGAGCCCGCTGGTCGCACCGCCATCACGATCTCGCTGGAACACGGCTGTAACGGCAACCCAACAACGGGCCTTCGCGTGTCGCTGCCTGCCGGAGCTACCGCCGTCAAGGGAATGGACTCTGATGGATGGACCTCGACCGTCACCGCTTCAGAAATTTCGTGGACAGGTGGATCGCTTCCAGCCACAACCTCTGGCGACTTTGCCTTCAGTCTCATTCTCTCGCAACCATCGGGTTCGACCGTTGTGCTTCCGACCATTCAACGTTGCGCCAAGAACACTGAAATCGCCTGGATCGAAGCCGACAACGGCGGCGAATCCGAATCCAGCCATCCCGCGCCGCAATTCGAAGTTCCCATCAATGACAGCGCCGCGGTTACTGGAACTGCAGGAAGTAACGCATCGCCGTCGACAACCGCGCGAATGGCAACACAAACAAACGCCATCACCGATGAAGGCAGCAAGACGAGCACTGGGGGCCTCTACGTCTTCATTGGAGTGTGCGCAGTTTTAGCTGGAGGTGCCGGCGCACTCTTCATGAAGTACAGAAAGAAGTCCCCAAAGGCTTGATCTGACGATGACATTCGCGCGACGACTCGGATTGTGTTTCGCATTTGTTGTGGTGCTCGTTGTTCTGCGAGCTACTTCCGCAGAGGCTCTCTCTGTTCAACCAACCGATTGGAGTTCGTCGATCACCTCGATCTCACCTTCGGCCGAGGCTGTCAGCATTGAGGTTGTTGCGGGCGGCGAAGCCGTGCGCCTCACCGCGCAACCTGGTCACACCGTGGTCGTCTTGGGCTACCAAAATGAGTCCTACCTTCGAATTACTAGCGAAGGCGAAGTTCAGGCCAACGATCGATCTCCGACGTTTTGGGCGAACAAAAGTGCTACGGGAACCGGTTCTGTTCCAGCAACAGCCGATACCAACGCCGAACCAGAGTGGACCACGATTGCTACTGACGGCTCAATGCTTTGGCACGACCATCGCGCTCACGCCATGCCGGGGATTGCCACCGCCACGAACTGGACAATTCTCTTAACGGTTGATGGCTTGCCCGTTGTCGTTCGCGGTGAACTCACCCGTGCGCCAGCTCATGCGCCACTTCTGGAATTCATCCTCGCCATTCTTTCTGCTGCCCTTGTCGTGGTCCTCGGGTTTCGGTGGGCCTGGCGAACAAGCACTCTCGCTCTTCTCGTGGGAAGCATCCTGTCTTTCATCGTCTCTGTTGGTGGCTGGTTCAGCGCTCCTGCTGGGTTCCTCCACCCGTGGCTTCACCTCCTCGTAGCAATGCTTGCCACCGTCCTCGCTGTTGGCTCATCGCTACTCTCACGAGCTTCGAGTCGGTTGCGCGTAATGGTCCTACTTGCTGCCACCGCCGCATTGGGCTGGTGGGTTGCTCTCAACCTCCCCTCCCTCATCGCAGCGTTTATTCCGAATTCACTCTCTGCCAACATCGTCCGATTCGTCATTGCCCTCGGCGGCGGCATCGTTGTCGGCGTTGCTGTAATCATTGTGATGAGCGGTGGTTTCGCAGACCTTGCAACGCAGAATCAGGCCGTGGTCGGTAATGAAAGCGAGGCCGGCTCGGTTTCAGGTTTGTGATCGTTGCGCGTTGGCAGCGGGCCGTAGCGTCCCGAGATTGACCTACGAAGTTCGTGCAGCGCGTCGGTTCGCAGTTGGCTGATTCGAGAACGAGTCACCCCAAGTTCGTTCGCTAATTCCGCCGCTGTCTGCCCATGAACGAATTGACCAAGAATCACTTCGCGCTGGCGACGAGGGAGCGCGTTGACCGCCTCGCGCAAATAGGCAAGAAGTTCCGCTTGCTCGAGGACGTCAGCGACATCGAGTTGTGCGCTATCGACAAGATCCTCGCTTCGGAACAGTGCTTTGCCGTCTTCGGAGGATTCATGATCAAGTCGACCAACAGTGCTGATCTCGAGAAGCGCCTTGACCTTTTGGACCTTCTCGCAGGAGGTCCCCGATTCGGCGGCAAGTTCATCGATTGTTGGGCCTCGACCGTAGCGAGCGGTCAGCGCGTTCTCGACCATCGCAATACGGCGGGCAGCCGATCGAAGTGATCTCGGTGCCCAATCGTCGGCCCGCATCGCATCGAGTACCGCGCCACGAATTCGCGTTGCTGCGAAACGTTCGAATGGGATGCCGCGAGTTGGGTCAAACCTCCACGCTGCTTCGACCAATCCAAGGGCCCCAGCCCGAATCAATTCGGCGCGTTCCACATGCCGCGGAAGATGTGTCGCGAGCGATGCCACCACTTTCGGAACAACGTCGAGACCTTGCTCAATAAGCGCCGTGACCTCGGGATCCATTGATTTCCCGTTCATGACTTGCCCCCTTCGCGCGTAGTGCGCGATCCCGCTCCCAAGAGATGACGAAACCCCCAGGCCGCCATCGTTCCCGCCAACCGCGTGATTGCCGGATCGACACCATAGGAACGGTCGCGACCCATTTTCTGGTCACCCCGGCCTCTTTTTTCTAGGTCAAGCGGCCCAAATCACTGGGACCAGCACCAGCACCGTCTCTCAGGCGCGTGATTCACCCTCAAAAACTGCCGCTCGGACGCCACGCCGGGCCAGTTCTGCGAGGAAGGCCAGGGAATCAACTGATTCGGCCAATCCCGCCGCGCCCACGCGGTTCAGTGCTCCGTCGACAATGAATCGCGATGCGACGGCAGCCACCGCACCAGCAGCCACTGCTGGTCGGTCCATCGCTCCATAGACCACGACCGATCCTCGGCCTTCGCTACGACCGCGCACTTCAACGCGCACGGCGCCAGGGCCGCCTTCGGGATCGGTAGGCCACAACATTGGCAAACGAGACGTGAGACGGTCGCGACGGGTTGCCGAAACTCGCGAGGTCACTCGTCGAACGTCGGGAAAAGCGGGAACCAACACGAGCGCGTCGGGGAGTTCAGCTCGATAACAATCCTGCGGACCAATCGGATCGGGAAACCAACACAGTTCGCGACCCGAACCGCCAGGCCGGAAATCCCATGCACCGTCTCGCCAATCGATCGCGCCACGACCGAGCGCACGGTGATGCTGGCGGGCGCAGGCCGGTCCACCCGTGCCCGACTTCGCAATATGAATCTCGTCGATCTGTTCGAATTTTTTTGTGGCATGCGCAGCAAGGACACAAGTGAGTCCCGGTGCAAATCCCGCTCCGACCACCACGTGCACGTTTCGCTCACGAGCTTGAGAATCAAGCGCGAGGAGTGCTTTCACGTCGGTCACGTCATCGGACGTACTGACGACATGAATTCCTTGGCGAACAAAACGTTCAGCGAGATGAGTTTGCGTTCGCGCTGGACCAGAGAGCACCACGACATCGACATCGAGCGGATCATCGAGCGCACCACGATTGATGCTTGCTCTCTCGCCGAGGCTTTGCGCGACCATCTCGACGCGGGTTCGCCGCTCGTCACGAAGCACGACATCGTCGTCATCGGTGGACACAAGTTGTCGAGCAAGACGCGCACCTACCGCGCCAACACCGAGAATTCCGATACGCGCCATGTCAGTCGAGACCAGGGCCAGAGAGTTCGCGCCAGCCGCCCGAGCGAGGTGGAGCGACACCTGATCCGCGGAGCCGAACGGCGGCGGCGACGAGCGCCCCCATGCCGATGGCAACCATGGCCCGTCGGATCATTTTCATCGTGGGGCTAGCTGGAATCGAACCAGCGACCTCACCCTTATCAGGGGTGCGCTCTAACCAACTGAGCTATAGCCCCGAACTGGCCGGGGGGTCACCATACCGGACCCCCCTGCAGCCGGAA
>CAEUNJ010000049.1_pt1 | contig 14620 bp, 14 predicted proteins | sample 7263841 | NCBI WGS metagenome assembly CAEUNJ01 (sample SAMEA6814163, study PRJEB35770) | uncultured Microthrixaceae bacterium | biome: Freshwater; feature: Freshwater reservoir; material: water | place: Czech Republic | collected 2017-06-27 | depth 30m m
GTCGCCGGAAACCGGGGTGCAGCCCTTGTGGTCGACGGTCGACATCTCGGCGAGTTGCAATCAGGAGACGTCATTCGTTGTCGTGCTTCTGAACATGTCGCTCGTCTTGTGTTGTCAGGTCCTCGCGATTTTCACTCCATCCTCAAGGCCAAGTTCGGTCTGTCCGATCGATAGGCGAGCGGATCTCAATGCTGAGTGAACTGCGGGTTTGCAATCTCGGTGTGATTGAAGAGCTTTCGCTTGTTCTCGCGCCCGGGATGACCGCAGTCACTGGCGAGACTGGTGCCGGGAAAACGTTGGTCATCACTGCCATCGAGTTGCTGGTTGGGGGGAAGGCCGAAGCGTCGATGGTTCGGCCCGGTGCCGATGAAGCTGTTGTCGAGGGTCGTTTCGATCTCGGTGATCGGGAATGCGTTATCCGCAGAGTCGTGCCGGCAAAGGGCCGATCGCGGGCATACATCGATGGAAGCTTGGCGACGATCGCTGAACTTTCCGAGGTCGGCGCGGGTTTGGTCGATCTTCATGGCCAACACGATCATCAATCGCTCTTGACCGCAGCGGTGCAGCGTCAGTCGCTAGATCGCTTTGGGTCGGTGGATCTGGGCCCGCTTCGTGATGCTCGTCTTGCAGTGCGCGCGCTCGACGAACGACGCGCTGCGCTCGGTGGCGATCCACGCGATCGTGCACGCGAAATCGACCTCCTTCGGTTTCAGGTCGAAGAACTCATTGCTGCGCAACTCGCCGATCCTGAGGAAGACGAGCGTCTCCGCGCTGAGGCAGAGTTGCTGGCCGATGCGGGGGGTTATCGAGAAGCCGCCGCAGCAGCGCTCGATGCGCTGAGCGCGGACGGAGGAGCGACCGATTCAGTGGGGAAGGCTCTGGCCTCACTCGGCGAACGAGAACTGTTTGCACCACTGATTTCCAGGCTTCGCGATGTCCAAGCGGAACTCGAAGACCTGTCTCGCGAAGCGCGGACATCGGCAGAACAGGTCGAGAGCGATCCGGAGCGCTTGGCTGCCATCGGGGATCGTCGAAAGGTCCTCCAGGACCTGCGCCGTAAATACGGAGAGTCCTTGGTCGATGTCATCGCATGGAGAGATGAAGCAGCATCGAGATTGGCAGAACTCGAAGGTCACGATGAGCTCGCTTCCGCCCTTGATGCCGACTACGCCAAGTCGTTAGCTGCTCTTGAAAAGGCCGAACTAGCGGTTGCTTCAGCACGCTCGGCGGCAGCACCGGCACTAGGTGCTGCGGTTGTTTCCCACCTTCCAGATTTGGCGCTGGCGAAGGCGCGACTCGAGGTCGAGGTTTCCGGTCGAGCGGGACGGGACGTCTCGTTTCGTTTCGCGGCGAATCCAGGGATGGATCTGCAAGCGCTTTCAAAGGTTGCTTCCGGCGGTGAGTTGGCCCGCGCCATGTTGGCCTTGCGACTTGTATTGACTGAAGGTCCACCGGTTTTGGTCTTTGACGAGGTCGACGCGGGTATTGGTGGCGCGGCAGCAGTCGCAGTCGGACGATCGTTGGCGGCAATTGGAACTGGTCATCAGGTCCTCGTCGTTACACACTTGGCTCAGGTCGCAAGCTGGGCTGACTCGCATGTTGTGGTCGACAAAGTCGTTGCCCGGTCGACGACAACGACGACGATTGCCACTGTTACCGATGAAGATCGGGTCACCGAACTCGCCAGAATGCTGTCGGGCACCCCGGAATCTTCGACCGCTCGACAGCACGCTCGCGAACTACTCGACAGCGCAAAAAAGTAAGTCGACGCTTCGCTGCGGTCTGACGTCACGTCGTCATCCGCGGCGGGTAGGCCTGAACGGGGCTACGATGCAATCCCGACGTGTTCATTACCGCCGGGAGGCCCCTCCGATGACCAAGCACATCTTCGTTACAGGGGGTGTGGCCTCGTCGCTGGGCAAGGGCATCACAGCATCATCGCTGGGACGTTTGCTGAAGAGCCGTGGGTTGCGCGTCACCATGCAGAAGCTGGATCCGTACCTCAACGTCGATCCGGGCACGATGAATCCGTTCGAGCATGGAGAGGTGTTCGTCACCGACGATGGCGGTGAAACCGATCTCGATCTGGGCCATTACGAGCGCTTTATCGACGAGCCATTGAGCCGTGATTCGAATGCAACCACAGGGTCGATTTATTCCGCAGTCATCGCCGCTGAACGTCGTGGTGACTATTTAGGTAAGACCGTTCAGGTCATTCCGCATATCACCGACGAAATCAAGCGTCGGATCACCCGGCTAGCTGATGATTCTGTTGATGTCGTGATCACCGAGATCGGCGGCACAGTTGGCGATATCGAAATCCTCCCGTTCCTCGAGGCGATTCGGCAGTTCCGCCTCGACGTCGGTCGCGAAAACGTTTGTTATGTGCATGTGACGCTCGTGCCCTTCATTGGTCCGTCGGGCGAGCAAAAAACGAAACCCACGCAGCATTCGGTAACAGAACTTCGGAGCCGAGGTATTCAGCCCGACATCATTGTGTGTCGAAGTGAAGGCCCTCTGGCGCCGGATTTAAAGCGAAAGATTTCGAACCTTTGTGACGTTCCCGTTGAAGCGGTCGTGAATGCGGCCGATGCTCGAAACCTCTACGAGGTTCCTCTGATCATGCATGACGAGGGGCTCGACGACTACGTCTGCAGGATGTTTGGTTTCTCCGATCGCGACATCGATCTTTCCGAGTGGGAAATACTCGTTGACCGTGTTGAAAATTCTACGATCCCCGTTCGTATCGGAATTATCGGAAAGTACGTCGCTCTACCCGATGCGTATCTCTCCGTCGTCGAATCCCTCAAGCACGGCGGGTTCTTCCATGCGGCCGATGTTTCTGTCGAGTGGGTGCAAGCCGAAGACGTCGAGGCGATGACCGCCGATGGTCGACTTGGTGAACTCGACGGGATTGTGATTCCCGGTGGATTCGGCGAGCGCGGCGTCGAGGGAAAAATCGCTGCTGCCCAATACGCTCGCGAAAACGATCTCCCATGTCTTGGGCTTTGTCTCGGCATGCAGGTCATGACGATTGAGTTCGCTCGCCATGTTCTGGGCATGGACGGTGCGCACTCGAGCGAATTCGATCCGCAGACTGCATTTCCGGTGATTGACCTTATGGAAACCCAACGTGACGTCACCGATATGGGCGGCACGATGCGCCTGGGCGCGTACATCGCACAACTTCAACCAGGTTCAAGGGTCGCAGAGATTTATGAATCCGAGGTTGTCTCTGAACGTCATCGCCATCGTTACGAATTCAATGCAAAATTCCGTAGTCGTTTCGACGAGTCCGATTTTGTTTGTTCCGGAACCTCTCCCGATGGGCGCCTGGTGGAATTCATCGAGCTGAAGAACCATCCATTTTGGATCGGCACACAGGCTCATCCTGAATTTAAAAGTCGTCCTGAGCGTCCCGCCCCGTTGTTTCGAGAATTTATCGGCACCGCGTTGGCTCGGTCCGAGGGAAGAAATCCTCACCTTCCCGACCTCGATATCGAATCGTCATCGCTGTCGGCGTGAGCGATCAGTTCCGAAGAGTCGACGAAGTCGTACTCCATAGCGGATTTATCTTCGACCTCGTTCGTGCTGAATTCCTCTCGCCCGAAGGTGAGAAATTTTCGAGGGACATCGTTCGCCACCCGGGAGCGGTTTCCGTCGTGCCTATCGACGACGATGGCCGGGTGATTATGGTTCGCCAGTTCCGTCCGGCGCTTGATCGCTACATCCTCGAGATTCCAGCGGGGAAGCGCGATGTTCTCGATGAACCACCAGAACTCACTGCCCAGCGAGAGTTGGGCGAGGAAATCGGTAAGCGTGCGAACTCACTGGAACTTCTTGGCACGTTCGCCAATGCGCCGGGGTTTAGCGACGAACTTTCGTGGGTCTATCTCGGCCGCGACCTTGGCGACGTTCCTCGAGATGTGCAAGGTGTCGAAGAGTCGCATATGCGAATCGAACGGTTTACCTTCGACGAAGCCTTCGCGATGATTGCTGACGGCACCCTGATCGATACAAAGACCGTTGTTGGTCTCTACTTGGCAGCGCCGAAGGTTGGCGGTGCCTGAGTTAGCCGATGAGCAGGAACTTCCTCTTGACGTTGAGGAGTTCCTTGTTTGGTTAGCAGCGGAACGCGGACGGTCGGTGAACACTCTCTCGGCGTACCGTCGTGATCTCACGACATACTGCCGTTGGCTTTCCGAAAACGATCGATCCATCGATTCAGTGCGCCCTGCTGATCTCGATGCGTATGTGGGCGTCTTGCGCGCACGAGGACTAGCGCCCTCTTCGGTGAAGCGAGCGACAGTTTCGGTGCGTTCCTTGCATCGCTTTCGTTCAGACGAAGGTTTGGCGTCCACGGATCCTTCCGCAGCGATCGAGACACCGCGTGTTCCCGCCGGTCTTCCCAAAGCCCTGACCGAAGCAGAAGTCACTTCGCTGCTCGAGCAGGTCGTCGGCGATGCCCCGCTTGATCTTCGTGATCGAGCCATCCTTGAAGTGCTCTACGGCACCGGCGCTCGCATTTCCGAGGTCTGCGCACTTGGTCTCGGCGATGTTGATCTCGATGGCGGATTGCTGCGCCTCTTTGGAAAGGGCTCGAAAGAACGGGTCGTGCCGATCGGTCGGTGGGCTCGAGTTGCGTTGGCGTGTTGGCTCGACGACGCGGGAAGGCCCACGTTGTGCCCCGAGCAGTTCGCTCGGCGAACCGATGCAGACGCTGTTTTCCTCAATGTGCGTGGAGGGCGACTGAGCCGGCAAGGGGCATGGGCGGTTGTGCGGAAGTACGGCGATGCCGCGGGATTGGGTGACCGTCTCACCCCGCATGTTCTTCGACATTCTTGTGCCACCCACATGCTTGATCACGGCGCCGATATTCGTGCCGTCCAAGAACTTCTGGGCCATGCGTCTATCGCTACGACTCAGGTGTACACGATGGTCTCGAATGATCGTTTGTTTGCGGTCTATGAGGCAGCTCATCCGCGTGCGAAGGCGACCCGCCACTAGCCTCTCGGGCATGAGTGAATCTGGAAACTGGAGTGCCCCGGATCGGTTCTCGGGCGAAGAGGTAGAACTCGTCGACGAGATTGTTCTCTCCGAAGACATTCTCGATGAGGACGGCGAGGTCATCGGTGAACATGTCGAGACGATCGATGTGCTTGACATCGCCGGTCGTGGGGTCGTCGTGATCGACGACAAAACGATCGTTACCGATGATGAAGGTGACCTCATGATCGACGAGACCATTGCGATCTTCGATGAAGATGGCGATGTGCTGGTCGATGAAGTCATCACGATCGTCGATGCCGAAGGCGATGTAATGGTCGAAGAACACCTCGTAGCCGCCGATGCTCAAGGCGATGTGCTCGTCATCGATTCGCTAACTGTTCTCGATGGCGCAGACGTCGACGACCGGCAACTCGCTGCGGCCCTTCGTGGCGAACTGAATGGCGTCGAACGTGCGCTTGAGCAGCTCGACGCCGGCACCTATGGCATCTGTGATTCGTGTGGCAATGCCATTGAAGATGCCGTTCTGGCTGTCACTCCACAAGCGCGTTCATGTAGCGCTCATCTGGCCTAGCGGACAGTCCTCCTATCGTGACCCGACTTCTGCATCTGGCTCGTCGGTTTTTCGGAAGTCTTCGTCCTGGCGGACCCTCGGCTGAAGGGCAGCGATGGGCAGAGTCTCTCCTTGTGCCGAAAGAACAAGTCATCTGGTGCGCACTCTCTGGTCCCGATCGTCGTCACTCTGTCGACGTTGCTAAGAGAGTGCAAGCTGATCTTGGGTCACAAGCAACGCGCCCAATTCTGGCTGCTGCGCTTCTTCACGATTGCGGAAAGTTGCAATCGCGCCTCCGGACCCCAGGACGGGTTGCTGCAACCATTCTTGGCGCCACCGTGGTGCGCACCTCAACAGAGGTGAAAGATTGGAGTTCCTCAACCTCATCGTGGAAAAGCTCGGTAGGTCGCTATCGAGACCATCCCGAAGGTGGGGCTCAGATGCTCGTCGAGGCGGGGAGTGACCCCATCACAGTGGCATGGACTCGTGAACACCATTTGTCGTCTTCGCACTGGACGCTTGATCCAGTTGTTGCCAAGGCACTCCATCGCGCTGATGACGACTGAGCGAAGGCCTCGATAGGTCCCGGTTGGTGCTCGGGGCGACTTTCGATGTGTGAATCCGCGGAATCGGCTTATTGGGGCGGGGCAGGGGAGTGGCACCAGTTCACGAGGTTGCCCGTCTAGCCTCATAACCGTTCGCACGCGCCGAACACCCCCTCATCATGATCACGCTCGAAAACGTCACCAAGACCTACAAGAACTCGACCGTCGCGTTGCGCGACGCCAACGTCGAGATCGCTAAGGGTGAATTCGTCTTTCTCGTCGGTGCGTCGGGATCCGGAAAGTCGACCTTTATTCGTCTCCTCAACAAAGAAGAGACGCCGGAAAAGGGCCACATTTATGTTGCCGGTAAGGACATCGGACAACTCTCGGGTTGGAAGATTCCCTATCTGCGCAGAAACATCGGCTGCGTCTTCCAGGACTTCAAACTTCTGCCCACCAAGACGGTGTTCGAGAATGTGGCTTTTGCTCTCGAGGTGATCGGTCGTCCGCGCAGCGTCATCGACAGCCAGGTACCCGCGATTCTTGATCTCGTTGGTTTAGGCCACAAATCCGACAGCTTCCCGACAGAACTCTCGGGTGGCGAACAGCAGCGAGTCTCGGTTGCTCGCGCCTTCGTTAACCGACCGCTCATTCTTCTGGCTGATGAGCCAACCGGAAACCTTGATCCAGCGACGTCGGTCGGCATTATGAAGTTGCTCGATCGTATTAATAAGACTGGAACCACTGTGGTCATGGCCACTCACGATCGAGGCATTGTCGACACAATGCGTCGACGAGTCATCGAAATTGACCGTGGTGCCATCGTCCGCGACCAGGCGCGCGGCGTCTACGAATAGGACGATCCGATGCCAGTCAAATTTGATTACCTTCTCCGTGAGACCACTTCGAACCTTGGTCGAAACGTCACGATCACACTCGCGTCAATCATGACGGTGGCAGTGTCGTTAGCTCTCGTGGGCGCATCGCTCATGCTTCGGTCAGGTGTCGAGAACGCGACACAGCGCTGGCAGGGAGGTATCGAGTTTGTGGTGTTCCTGCGCACCGACGCCACTCAGCAGCAGATCGACTCGCTTAGTAAAGATCTCGAACAGAGCCCTGAAGTCTCAAAGGTTGTCTTTGTCAATCAGGAACAGGCGTATAAAGAATTTCAGGGTCTCTTTGCGGATTCACCCGAACTCATCGACAGCGTGACGGCCAAGGATCTCCCGCCATCGTTCCGCGTTGAACCAGTGAACAAAGAGGTTGATGCCGTCGAATCGTTGGGGCTGACCTATGAAGGTCGATCCGGCGTCGATCAAGTCGTCTTTGCTTCCAAAACCATTCGATTGATCCAACAACTTTCGAGTCGACTGACTGTCGGTATTTTTGTGATTGCCGCGTTCCTCTTGGGCGCAGCTGGTCTTCTGATCCTGAACACCATTCGAATGGCGATGTTTGCTCGCCGCCGCGAGATCGAAGTGATGAAACTCGTTGGCGCAACAAATTGGTTTATTCGAGTCCCATTCATGCTCGAGGGACTCGTGCAAGGCCTCGTCGGCGCCTTTTTAGCGATTGGTGCGCTGGCCGCGTTTAAGCCGTTCTTCCAGAAGTGGCTTCCAAGTGCTCAGGACATTCCGCTCGTCGGTGGTTTTCAGGTGAGTGGCGGCGAGATGACTGTGATCTTCATGACACTTGGCGTCGTGGGTATAGCGATTGGCGCGATTGGCGCCGGCATCGCTGTGTCGCGATTCCTCGACGTCTGATGATGCGTTCTGAGCTTTGACGCTTCTGTCGCTTTAGAGAACAGCGCAGTCCGAAGGTTCAGGAAACGAATGTCGAATCGTGGAGTGTGGCGATTCCGGTAGCAACGTCGTAGATAAAGCCAGCGACCGCAGTTCCGACTGGAAGATAGGGGCAGCTTCGGACCGCTTCGATGTCTGCTTCGAGCGCCGAGATTTGATCGCCGATGAGATGGAATTCGACATCGGCTGGGTCGGAACCGGTGGCATCGAGCACCTTCGCTCGCAGACCAGGCAGATCGATCTTGGCCGCGCCGCAATCGTTGTGATGCATGATGGCAATGCGGTCTACCTCAAGTTGGTTGACCGACTTGATAAGTGAGCGGATCATGTCGGGTGTGATGCGAGCACCCGCATTTCGCATCACGTGAATATCGCCGACGTTGAATCCAAAGATCGCCAGCGGATCAATCCGGCAATCCATGCAGGTCACAACCGCAAGATGCTTGCGGGGGATGGCCGAAAGCTCTGCATTTGGGAAAGCGGAGCTATAGGCCGTATTGCCATCAACTACGTCTCTGAATGAATCCACGGCCGGGATCGTAGGCGGGGAAATCCTCGTTTCTGAAATTATGCAAATGTTTCTTTGGGACGGGCGCCGAGCGGTACTGTCAATTGATGCCTTGGATCGACGTGATGGAGAGCGAACGGCTCGCCTCGGCCCAGATAGTGACGGTCGATCGGGAAGATGGCGACATCGTCGTGTGGCGGACGACCACGGGCAAGGTGGTGGCCTGTGATGCCCGTTGTCCGCATCAGTGGTCGCATCTCGGCACTGCGGGGGCCGTTGATGGAGAGGAACTCGTCTGCTTGAGCCACTTCTGGAGGTTCAATTCCGAGGGAGCAGGATCAAAGTTGTCGGCCAGCGGACGGTGTGACGACAAGAGCCCCATTGAGGCATTTCCGGTTCGGGAACAGGCGGGACGAATCGAAATCAGCGTTCCTGATTGAACCGTGTTGGGTGCCGCATCTTTCCGGCACGCCATTCCTAGAATGTGATCATTCGAGTCTCGAAAGGACCGCAATGCCAGCGAATCCAGTATTAAACGACAAGCGCTTTGAGCAGGTCATCGCCGAGGGGTATGGAACTGCGCCCATCGGGCGAACGATGACTATCGGCGGCACGTTGTCGGCACTCGGCGTCCTTTTCGCCATTATCTGCGCATCGGGATGGTTCGGCTGGTCTCAGGTTCAACAAACGACACAGACAGTTCTTGATAAGTCAACAGGCCAGATGGTCACCGTGAGCACTACGTCATTCCCGGCGTGGGTTTTTCTTGCTGTGCTCCTGGCCTTTGGCTTCGCATTTGCAACGTTCTTCAAGCCCAATTGGGGGCCAGCAACAGCGCCCCTGTACGCCCTTTGCGAAGGCGCCGCACTTGGGGCAATCTCGGCGTTCTATAACCAAATGTACGACGGCATCGTTGTGCAGGCGGTGCTCGCAACGCTCAGTGTCGTTCTTGTGATGTTCGTGCTTTATGCGACTCGGATCGTGAAAGTCACGCCGAAGTTCGTGCTCATAACGATTGCGGCCACGATGGGAATCGGCGTGATGTACCTCGTCACGTTTTTGTTTCAGCTTTTTGGGGCAAAGATCACGTTTTGGAATAGCCCAACGCCGCTTGGCATAGGCATAAGTGTCGTGATCTGCATTGTGGCAGCGATGAATCTCGCTCTCGACTTCGCGTTTATCGAGCGATCGGTTGCAGCGGGCAATACACCACGCCGAATGGAATGGTTTGCAGCGCTTGGGGTTACGGTCACGATCGTCTGGTTGTACCTCGAAATTCTTCGGCTTCTGTCGCTACTTCGCCGCTGATCTCCGGCTCGCGTTCGAACAAATTACGAGTTTGGAACTGAACGCTGTTTACGTCGCCACGCGCGCACGAAGATCGTCGTAAACACCACGAGCAGCACAACGCCAGCAAAGAGCAATGGCAGGCCCGCTGCACGCTCATTGGTTGAGTCATTCATTGGCTTCTGCTGTTGTTCGATGAAGTTCATCCCAGGAGCAGTGCCATTTGGGCCAATGAGTGTGGACGTCGTAACTCCGGTCGGCGCCGTTGTCGTGATTGTCGTCTCGTTGGTCTCCACCGATGAAGACTATGTCGGTCTGATCCCGCTGTTGTGCTCATGAGATCAAAGAGTTGGTCTTCGGTTCGCCATTTGACGGGAGTGTTACGCCAGAATCTCCATGTGACTGGGATCGAGACGGCGGACATCTTTGCCTTTAGTGAAGCGAATCAAGAGCGTGCCGAAACTGTTCTTCGTCAAGCCTTTATCGCCGCGCAAAACGGTATGCCATCCGAGGATCCTGAGACTGCTGTTGAATCGCTCTGGATCATCCTTGAAGCGCTATTGGTTGAACACGTTGCCCCCACGGATGCGATCGAACAGACGAGAGCGGAACGCCGAACCGATATCGGTAACCACTGGCGACGAATGGTTATCGCTGCTGTTACGCAGACGTTCGTGCTGAGCGGCGGATTTGTTCAACCGGACCCACTCGCGGCAGCGGTTGCGGAGCGTGCACAACTTCTCATCAGTGGAGCGTTGTGGCATACGCGTCGACCGCCAGCACAAGGAGCACTTGTGCTCCGTGTGCATTCGGCTCTTGAACGTCTCGATGTAACAGCGTTGTCGGGCCAGCACCCAGGAGCAGCGGACGCTGCGGCCCTCGAAGATCTCATCGCCTGCGCCACTCTCGGCGCAGTGATGGCGGGGGAGGTGCTTCCCTCGCAAGAGAACGAAGATCGCGGCTCGATCGAAGAGGCAAAGGGGCGTTGGGCGCGTTCGACCGAATCAGTTGCCGCATCCTTTGGGATCTCAGGCGTCGAACTCATAGCGATTTCCAAATCAGGATGGGCCTGCACCGAGTGTGGATGCGTCTTTCTCGGGCGCGTTGATGGAGGGATCGCCTACCCGGATCGCTTCGCGCCGATTGGCCGATCTGGTCCGTGTGATCAGCACTTCTCCTGCGCCTGCCACCGGGCACCACTGCAACGGCGGGTCCGCTGACCGATTGGCCGTGCGAACCCGCCGAGTGCGGTAACTGCCGATTCTAAAAAAAAATCAGTATCAGTAAATGATGACGCCGCGAATGTTCTTACCGTCTCGCATGTCCTGGTAGCCCTCGTTGATCTGGTCGAGGGTGTAGGTGCGAGTGACGAGCTCATCGAGCTTCAAATGTCCGCTCCGGTAAAGACCGAGAAGCTTTGGAATGTCGTAACGAGGATTGGCGCTTCCGAAGATGGTGCCAACGAGTTGCTTCTGCTGCATAGCGAATGCAAACAAGTTGAGTTGCACATCGTTTTCGTTCATGTTGGCCACAGCAGTGAAGACAAGTCGTCCACCCTTACCAACCATGCCCATGTACGACTCGAGATCGGCGCCCTTGCCCTCGCCAACGGTGACGATGACCTTGTCGGCCAAGCGACCCCATGTCAGTTCGCCAAGAAGTGCTTGTGCTTCTGCAACATCAGCCGCAACATGTGTGGCGCCGAAGTTTTGCGCTTGTTCACGCTTGAACTCAACTGGATCGAGGGCGATGACATAACGAGCTCCAGCGAGGTGCGCGCCCTGCACAGCGTTCATGCCAACGCCACCGGTTCCGATGACGACCACGGTGTCACCAGGAGCGACCTCTGCGGCATAGGTGGCAGAACCCCAACCGGTGGTTACGCCACATGCGACAAGGCAGGCCTTGTCGAGCGGAAGATCCTCTTCGATTTTCACGAGAGAGTTGATATTCATTACGGAGTGTTCTGCGAAGGTGCCAAGACAGCACATGGTCGCTAAGTCGGTTCCGTCAAGGAGATGGTGACGAGAGGTCCCGTCCTCTTGGCGACCAGAGAGAAGATGCGCGCCGTTGTCGCACAAATTCTGCTGACCCTTTGCACATGATGGGCACCGTCCACAGGAAGGGACAAACGAGGTGACGACGTGATCGCCAGGCTTGAGTTCGGTGACGCCAGGGCCAACCTTCTCGACAATGCCGCCACCCTCATGTCCGAGGATGATCGGGTACTGCTGCCAGCCGAGCATTTCGATGATTGCTGGGTCCATGGCCATATCGCCAGTGACCATGTGCTCGTCGGAGTGACACATGCCGCTGGCGACAAAGCGGACGAGAACCTCGTTGGCTTTTGGCTCGTCGAGTTCGATTTCTTCGATCTTGTATTCGGTATGCGGGCCGTACAGGACGGCTGCTCGTGTCCTCATGAGAACTCCTAGTCAGGTGCGCAGGGCTGGCCTAGCGGCGCAGCCTGAGCAATCTATGCCCTTGAGCGTGATGGGGTGTCAGTCGGCACAGCACCGGCGACGCTCGTCATGTTACATTTTTTTCATATCCGCCGAACTTGTGTCGCACGTGGTCGGTGGCCATCACCAACGAACCGAGGGATCCATGAGCACTCCGCTTGCCAATCGTCTGGGTATTGAATTTCCCATCTTCGCCTTCTCGCATTGTCGAGATGTCGTCGCGGCCGTGACGAATGCGGGCGGTTTTGGTGTTCTTGGGGCTCTCGCATTCGGGCCCGAGCAACTTGAGATCGAACTCAATTGGATCGACGAGCATGTCAACGGAAAGCCCTACGGAGTCGACTTCGCCATGCCGGTGAACTACGTCGGAAAGGGCGGCGGTGAAGATGCGTCATTCGATTCGCTCGACGCCATGATCCCTGTCGAACACCGAGAGTTCGTTGATGAACTACTCGCTCGTTACAACGTTCCCGAGCTTCCCGCCGATCTCGCTGTTGGCCGAGTTGCTGCCGCTGGACTCGGCGTCGACGAAATGGGCCCGAGTCAGGTCGAGGTTTGTCTGAATCATCCGAACGTGAAGATGATTGTCAATGCGTTAGGCCCGCCTCCGATGTATGTGATCGAACGAGCCCACGAAGCAGGAATTCTTGTTGGTGGTCTCGCTGGATCGAAGGTTCACGCTGAGCGTCAGGTTGCGATCGGTGTCGACGTGATCGTTGCGCAAGGAACCGAAGCCGGTGGTCACTGCGGCGAAATTTCAACAATGGTGCTCGTGCCCGAGGTCGTCGATGCAGTCGGACCAGATATTCCGGTTCTTGCAGCTGGAGGTATTGCCACGGGCCGACAGATGGCCGCTGCACTGGCTCTTGGAGCGCAGGGGGCATGGACGGGCTCGATGTGGCTCACCGTTACTGAAGCTGACACCAACCCCGCCGCGCTCGAAAACATGCTGGCGGCGACATCGCGTGACACCGTTCGTTCGAAGGCAATGACCGGCAAGCCAGCCCGTCAACTCCGCACTGCGTGGACCGACGCATGGGAAGCAGAAGATTCGCCCGGAACCTTGCCGATGCCCCTGCAGGGAATCCTTCATCAAGAAGCCGGTCGTCGCACTCAACGTGTCGGAACCCGAGAGCTGATCGGATTTCCGGTAGGTCAGATCGTCGGACGCCTTAACAAGGTTCGCCCCACCAAAGATGTCGTGCGTGAAATGGTGGAAGAGTGGATTGAGACAACTGAACGTATGGCTTCAATTCTGAACGACTGATAGTGCAGATCACACAACGACCCAATGTGGGTCTCGACTGACACACTTGCTGAAAGTCCCCTAGAGGAGTCCTTATGACTGACACGTTTGTAGATGCGCCCGTTCTTCACGATGCTGAGACCTACGCGCACGGCGTTCCCTACGACTACTACCGGTGGCTTCGTGAGAATGACCCCGTCGCATGCCTCGATCACCCCTCCTATCAGGGAGAAAAGCTATGGGTGGTCACTCGCTACGCCGAGGTTCAGCAGGTTTCTCGAGATGCATCGACCTATCGCAACGCGCCCGATCCCTTCATCGATGATGGGATCAACGAACCGGCTTCCGGAGGCAGCGATCAATTGATGATCAGCCTCGATGCGCCCGACCATATGAAACTCCGCAAGATCATCAATAAGGGCTTCACTCCGAAACGGGTCGCCGAACTGGGCGACATGCTGCGCACGCGCACCAACGACATCATCGACGGATTGGCCGAACGCACAAGCGCCGACCTGGTCCACGATCTTGCGTTGTGGCTTCCGCTTCACGTGATCGCCGACATGGTGGGCGTTCCTGAGGCCGACCGGGCCCAGGTGTTCGACTGGACAGAAAAGACATTTGGGTTCGATGCCTCGGTGACTCCGGAAGAGCGGGCACAGGCAGCAACCGACATGTTCATGTATGCCGACGCAATGTGTGCCGAGCGAGTCGACAACCCCAGTGATGATCTCATGAGCGTTTTGCTTCATGCCGAGGTTGAAGGCGAGAAGCTCACGGCGTTCCAAATTGAACTGTTCTTCATGCTTCTGCAGAACGCCGGTTCGGAGACCACTCGAAACTTAATCACAACCGGAACGCTCGCACTGCTTCAGAATCAGGATCAGTACGACATTGTTCGAAATGATCTTTCGGTGATCCCAACAGCCATCGAAGAACTGCTGCGTTTCTCGACTCCGGTAATCCAGTTCACTCGCACCGCAACAATCGATACGGAACTTGGTGGGAAGAAAATCAAGGCGGGCGAGCGGGTACTCATGGTCTACGCCTCCGCCAATCGTGACGAGCGTGCGTTTGAAAACCCTGATTCCATCGATGTTCGACGTAACCCCAACGATCACGTGGCGTTTGGTGCCGGTGGCCCTCACTTCTGTCTTGGCGCCAACCTGGCCCGCATCGAGGGTCGCATCATGTTCGAGGAAATTCTCAC
>CAEUNJ010000057.1_pt1 | contig 13288 bp, 10 predicted proteins | sample 7263841 | NCBI WGS metagenome assembly CAEUNJ01 (sample SAMEA6814163, study PRJEB35770) | uncultured Microthrixaceae bacterium | biome: Freshwater; feature: Freshwater reservoir; material: water | place: Czech Republic | collected 2017-06-27 | depth 30m m
ACACGACCCTCGAGGTCGAACGAATCGACCAATCCATCGAGGAACTCGGTGACGATGCGGGAGTGTTCCGCCAGATCGACATCAACGGTTTCAGTCACGGTGGTGTTTTCCTTCTCGGTGGGCTCGGCCTTCGGACCGCTGCTGCGGCGATTGGGGCGCTTGCCATTGGATGCTGGTGCGGCCGGGGCCGCGTCGGTCGCAGGTTCAGCTGGTCGCTGGGCTTTGTTGCGGCCCCCACCAGTTCCACTGCTTTTCTTGCGACGATCTCGTCGCTCGACCTTCGGTCGGGGTCGCGTCGGCGCAATACGGGCCCGGACTCGTGCCTGGCCCTTCGTCTTGCCGAACAATCCCCGTGAGGGCTCTTCAAGGATTTCAAACTCTGCATCAACAGTGTCGACGCCTAATTGATCAAGTGCCGCATCTTTCGCCTCTTCGACGGTGCGGCCGGTGATTTCCACCCACTCCATTTGGTACTACCTCTTCTTCTTGCGCGCCCGAGGCTGCAACGGCGGCGATGACGTATCGCTGGCGTCGGACGAGGGGGTCGACGGTGTCGACGCTTCGCGATTCTCATTCTTTGATGAATCGCTGCCCTTGGTGTCTCGGGAACTGGTTGTGGTGCGGCCGGTTGTCCGGCCGCCCTTGGAGGCTCCAGCTTTGGCTGGTGCCTTGGTCGAACCCTTGCCTGCGCCACCCTTGGACCCTGCGTTCTTCGCGGGGCGAGAGGTTGCGCTGATGGACTTCGACTTGGACTTTTGTGCCTTGGGGGCAGCCTTGGGCTGCACTCCAAAGCCGAAAAGATGCTTCCAGGACTTGGTGCCGTCTGGGGCACTAATGCCATAGATGCTCTTCGAAATGAACGCCTGCTGACCGATTCGGTAGAGGTTCGATACGGCGAAGTACAGAACCAAACCGGCAGGAAGACCGAACGAAATCACCGGCAGGAAGAACGGCATGATCTTCATGATCATCTGCTGCTGGTTATTGGTTTGAGCTCCTGGATTACGGCCTTGAATTTGTCGCTGCTGAATGAAGCCGCTGATGGCAACAATCACAATCAGCACGAAGAACGGCAGGGCGTGTCCGATGCCCTGCTTCATTGCTTGACTCGCGCTCTCTGACAGATCGAGGCCAAATGCCTCCATCTGATAGGAGGTCGAGAGATTTTGGTACATCTTCGTGGAAGGATTGATCCACGCTGGATCGAACACGCGTTCGAACGCTGGTGCCTTTGTTGGCGTGAGGCCGTGGCTGAACTGATTCGCCACCCAACCGACGTCGGCGCCGAGATCGCTCACTCGACGAGTGAGGCCCCGCAGCACTTGGTACAAGACCAGGAAAACCGGCATCTGCACCAAAAGGGGCAAACAGCCCCCCAGTGGGTTGATGCTGTTTTCCTTATAGAACTTCAGAAGTTCTTCGTTGAGTTTCGTTCGATCGTCTTTGTACCGGGTCTGAATCTTCTTCATTTCCGGCTGGAGTTGCTGCATCACCATCATCGAGCGCGTGCCCTTGAGGGTCAGCGGCGTGACGATGATCATCACCACCAATGTCAGGAGGATGATGGCAACGGCATAGTTCCCGGTGATGTCGTAGAAGAACGCCAACACTGACGCGAAGGCTTTAAAAAACGCTTCCATTAACTAGGCGGCCTTCCTATCGGGAACGGGATCCCATCCTGAACCACCCCAAGGATGGCACCGGCCCAGTCGTCGAATCGACAACCAAGAACCCCGCACGAACCCATGCACCTCGAGTGCTTCGAGGGCGTAGGACGAACAGGTCGGGACGTAACGGCAGGGCGAAACCCGGCCGGCAAACAACCATTGATAGCCGCGCACACCCCGTGCCGTCAGACGCGCAGGAAACGACGGGCGATGCTCGGGGTCAGTCGCGCGCGACAAACCGTGGTTGTGCCCACAGACCGCGTTCATTGGGAACTCCCAACAAGACGATCGAGGCAACTCTCAACGTCGGCCAGAAGGACCGACCGGTCGGCTTCTGCCGCTCCAGGCTGAATGGCAAAAAGCCAAGAACCTGAGGGGAAAAGGGGGCTTTCAGCCGCTCGAAGCTCCCCAAGGTGGGCGCGCACTTGCCTGCGCAGGCGATTCCGCACAACGGCAGTACCGACCTTGCGGGACACGGCGAACGCGACTCTCGGCGGCTCGTCAACAGACACCGACGACGCCAACATGGTTACCGCCACCGTGCCACTACGAACCCGACGACCGCGCCGCCGCAGTTCTTCGAACGTGCGGCGATCACGAATTCGCCAGATCAGGCCGACAGCCGTTTGCGGCCCTTAAGGCGGCGCGATCGCAGAACGTTGCGACCTGCACGGGTGGCCATGCGGGAACGGAAGCCATGCTTCTTCGCCCGGCGGCGGTTATTGGGCTGGAACGTACGCTTCACGAGGGGCCTCCGCGACCTGGAGACCCGGTAGGGATCCGGCAGATCGTTGATTCTTTGACAAGGGTTGTGGTGTGGAAACGGGCCCGGCCTGACGCGTGCGCAAGGAGCCCGACACCTGTTCGAAGGACAACGCTAGAGGGTAGAGACCAGATGCAGCAACACCGGTGTCGTGCTACGGTCCCACGCCCATCCACAGGGCCTCGATAACGGAGCTCCAACGGTGGGGTACACCAGTGCTGAAGGGCGGCAAACCACTCCGTGTGGACAGCGGTCGACTTTTTCCACAAGTGTGCATCTTGTTGTGGAACCAAACCCATTGTCAGGGGCCGTCGTGCAGGTGGACCAAGCCGAACAGTTGTGGACGAAGTGCACGATCGCTTTGCGCGAGCAAGTCTCCGAGGCGGTGTGGATGACCACGTTCTCGATGGTGACTCCACTCGACCTCGACGGAACCGTGCTTTCGGTTGCCGTGCCCAGTTCTGTCGTCAAAGAACGACTCGAGACGCGCTATCTCACCCTTGTATCTGGCGCTCTCGCAGACATTGGACAAAGCGATGTTTCGCTTTTCATCCACGTCAAAACCGACGTCGCACCCCCAACGGCAAACTTCTCCCCAGCACCATCCACAGGTGAATCCCCAGATATCCCCAACAATGGGCAAGAGTTGTTGACAACTCCCGCCAATCTGGGGACAACAATGGCTCAATCGACCGAGCTTGGGCTTCCCGTCAACCCTCGCTATACGTTCGATGCCTTCGTCACCGGCACATCGAATCGATTTGCCCATGCCGCGGCGCTCAGTGTTGCCGAAACTCCGGCAAAGTCGTACAACCCGCTCTTCATCTATGGCGACGCCGGCCTGGGCAAGACCCACCTTCTTCAGGCCATTGCCAACTATGTGCGCGAGATCTACCCCGGACACCAGGTTCGGTATGTCTCGACCGAACAATTCCTCAATCAGTACGTCGACGCCATCCGCCAGAACACCATGCCGGAATTCAAGAAGCGGTATCGCGAGATTGACGTCCTCCTTCTTGATGACATTCAGATCATCGAAGGAAAGGAAGGTCTCCAAGAAGAGCTCTTCCATACCTTCGAGTCGCTGTATCAAGCCAACGCCCAGATCGTGCTCTCCTCAGATCGGCCCCCGGATTCTATTTCCACCCTCGAAGACCGGCTCCGCAGCCGCTTCAAGATGGGGCTCATCACCGAGATCAATCCCCCCGAGTTGGAAACCCGCCTGGCCATCCTCCGCAAGAAGGCCGAGCGAGAGCCCATCGCTCCGCCCCCCGATGTCCTTGAATTCATTGCCTCAAACATCACCAACAACATCCGTGAACTCGAGGGCGCGCTCATCCGAGTCTGCGCATTTGCCAGCCTCACCGGCAACCCCCTCACGGTGGAATTGGCCGAAGGTGTCCTCAGCGACATCCTCACCCACACTCAGCCCCGGCCCATCACGCCAGCGTTGATCCTCGAGAAGACCTCAGAAATGTTCGATTTCACCATCGAGGAAATCCGCGGACAAAGCCGCCGACGGCCCTTGGTCACCGCTCGCCAAATCGGTATGTACGTAATGCGAGAAATGACCGACCTCAGTTACCCGGCCATCGCTCGAGATTTCGGCGGTCGAGATCACACCACCGTGATCCACGCCGTCGAGAAAATCAGTGGTCTCATGAAAGAGCGCCGACAGATTTACGACCAGGTCACCGAACTCACTCAACGAATCAGGAACAGTTGATCGTTATGTTCGCCGCGACTGCCTTTTCCCGAACACCCGCGCGTCATTCCGAACACTCGCGCGGTGGACAACCCGGTGGACCAGGGCGCGCGCGCCACTGCATGAATGGGGGACGAACAGACAGTCATCCCCCGCGCTGTCACTCCCGCGGTTCAGACTGTGGATTCCTGTGGATGAGCGTCGGACAACAAAACCTCGGTCACGCTGGGGAAACACCGGTTTGTCCACAATCCACAGCCCTTATTACTACCACTACCTATTTCTCCTTCTTTTTTAAAACAACATCAAGTACGACCGTCTGTCAGGAAAGTGAGCCGACGTGAAGTTCCGTTGTGAGCGAGATCCCCTCGTCGAAGCCATCTCCGTTGCCTCTCGCGGCGTTACCCCGCGTAGCTCAGGCCGCCAAGCCTTAACGGGCCTCAACCTCGTGTTGGTTGGCGACAATCTCCAGGTCACAGGTAGCGACCTTGACCTCACCATCATCGCGACTGCCTCGGTGTCCGGGTCTCGCGATGGAACCGTTCTTGTTCCCGCCAAACTTCTCACCGAAATTGTTCGAAATCTTCCCGAAGGAGCAGTCACCTTCGAGGCGGACGATAACGAAGTTCGTATTGGTTCAGGTCGGTCACAGTTCGCAGTCAAGACCATCGCCATTGATTACCCACCGATGCCCGAAGCCACCGAGTCAGCGGTCACCATCGATGCGACACTGTTGCGTGACGCAATCTCCCAGGTGGTCTCTGCTGCGAGTACCGACGAATCAAGAAAATTTGAACTCACCGGCGTCTCAATTGCGGCTCACGGCACCGGAATTCGCCTTGTCGCTACCGACACCTATCGGCTTGCGATCCGTGATCTTCCCGGAACATCGATTCTCACCGAGGGTCAAAAGGTTCTGGTTCCCTCGTCGGCACTCAAAGAACTCAACCGGCTGCTTTCCACCGCGGAGACCGTCACGATTCGTCTTGCCGAGCGGTATGTCTCATTCGAGGTCGAAGGCGTTCGTCTTGTGAGCCAACTTCTCGACGGAAGCTTCCCCGATTACGAGAATCTTCTTCCGAAAACCGCGGACTCCCACCCGAACCGCCTCACGATCGAGCGCGAAATTTTCCTCGACGCGCTGAAGCGCGTCGGCCTTCTTTCCAAAGAAACAACCAAAATTCGTCTCGACATCAAAAACGATTCTGTCGAGTTGATTGCGGAAACCTTTGATGTTGGCAAGGCCGACGAAGTCATCGACGCGCGGCATGTCGGCGAAGAACTGGAGATTTCGTTCAACCCCGAATATTTACGAGCGGGCATTGAAGCAGCGCCCTCTGACGAAATCACGATTGAAATTGCGCGGCCCACAAGCCCGGTGCTTATTCGAGGCAACGAAACCGACGATTTCTTGTACTTGTTGATGCCGATCCGTAACTGACGTGCGGCTCGCTCGTCTCTGGCTCACCGATTTTCGGTCGTACGCCAGCGCAGATATTTCATTTGCACCAGGACTGACAGCGCTTCTCGGCGCGAACGGCGAAGGCAAAACCAACGTGATGGAAGCGATTGGCTACCTCGCCACACTCTCTTCGTTTCGTGGCGCACCGAACGATGCATTGGTTCGGGCCGGCGCTTCTTCGGCGGTTATCCGCGCCGAGGGTGAACGCGAAGGACGACATCTTTTAATTGAAGCGGAACTCGCGTCAACGGGCCGTGGCCGGGTACAGGTCAACAAACAAAAGTTGGCGCGCACGCGCGATTTGCTCGGCGCACTTCGTGTTTCGGTGTTTTCGCCCGACGACCTTGAGTTGGTAAAGGGGGGCCCAGCGCAACGCCGACAGTATCTCGATGACGCGCTGGTAGCTCGGCGCCCAGCGTTTGACTCGTTGAGATCCGACCTCGAAAAAATTTTGAAGCAGCGCAATGCCTTGTTGAAACAATCTGGTGGTCGGCTCACTCCCGACATTGAGTCGACGCTCAGTGTTTGGGACGCAAAGTTGATTGAAACCGGAGAAGCTCTGGCGAACGCTCGAGACGAATTAGTGACGGAACTCGCTCCTGCGTTGAACCTTGCTTATGAACAAGTTGCTGGTCGCCCGGTGCCCGTCACAACAACCTACGACGCGCCATGGCGAGAACAGGGCCTTGCCGCAGCGCTCGAGGCGGCGCGTCGCGACGAGTTACGCCGGGGCGTTTCGCTCGTTGGGCCGCATCGCGACGATCTCATTCTTCACCTCGACGCGTTGCCGTCTCGAACGCATGCCTCGCAAGGCGAGCAACGATCATTGGCTCTGGCGTTGCGGTTAGCGGCTCATCGTGTTGTTGCCGATGCAACCGGGTCGTCCCCGATCCTGTTGCTCGACGATGTGTTTTCTGAACTCGATCCCGACCGAAGCGCGGCGCTTCTGGCTCATCTGCCACCGGGTCAAACGGTGTTATCGAGCGCGGCGGGATTGCCACCAGGAGCGACGCCCGAACTGGTGTTGCGAGTGTCGGGTGCATCGGTTCGCCCTGAGTAATACGAACGATCGCCCCTTTGTCGGAAGCGATCTCTACACTGCGCCTATGCCCTGGGAACCACTGCCTGACGCCGCTCCCAGTGATCCCGTTTCAATGAACGCCAGCCTCGATCGCATCGTTCGCCATCTCGGCGGACCTTCCGCCGATGTCACCACTCGAGTTTTTGGTCGATGGTCAGACCTCGTTGGCGAGGCCGTTGCCGCACACAGCCGACCAGTCTCGATGCGCGGAACCACACTTGTTGTCGCTGTTTCTGATCCGGCTTGGGCAACGCAACTGCGCTTTCTTGAACACGATCTTGTTGAACGTCTACGAACCGAACTCGGACCAAATGCGATCGACGCGATCGAGGTTCGTGTGCGACCTGAACAGGCCGGCTGACCCTGTTCTCTGTCGTTCGATGCGCGCCATGATGTGCCACCGGTAATACCCGGAAAACACGCGTTGCACTGGTAGGATCGCAGGGCTGTGAAACACACAGTGCTCGCAGTTCACGCAGTACCGAAACCCTGTTTCATGTGCCGTGTGACGCTGTCGTTCACCGTGAACGTTCACAGCAAAAACCCACAGCAAAAGTTGCACGTGTAGGTAACGCAAACAATCCACCGGCGAAGTCCCGGTAAGGGGAAGCCCAGAGCGTGGCGAAAACCACCGAAGAGTACGGCGCAAAAGACATCACGATCCTCGAGGGTCTCGAGGCGGTGCGCAAACGACCCGGCATGTATATCGGTTCGACCGGTCCCGCGGGTCTTCACCACTTGGTCTACGAGGTTGTCGACAACTCCGTCGATGAAGCAATGGCGGGCCACGCCTCTCGTATCGAAGTCACGTTGCTGCCCGACGGCGGATGCGAAGTCGTCGACGACGGCCGAGGCATTCCGGTCGACAAACACCCCGATCCCAAGATGAAGGGCATGAGCGCGGCCGAGGTCGTGCTCACCGTGCTCCACGCCGGCGGCAAATTCGGCGGAGCGGGTTACAAGGTTTCTGGTGGTCTCCATGGCGTAGGCATCTCCGTTGTGAATGCACTCTCGGAGCGAGTCGAAGTCGAGATCGACCACTCGGACAACCGCCACTACATGGACTTCACCAACGGCGGGAAGCTCACCACCAAACTCGAGGTTCGCGGCAAGGCCCCGAAGGGTCGCACCGGCACCACGGTTCGCTTCTGGCCCGATCCCACAATTTTCGACGAAACTGTCTTCCGAGCGCAGACCTTGCTCGAGCGCTTCCAGATGATGGCGTTCCTCAACAAGGGTCTCGAGATCCGATTCCAAGACAAGCGTCCGGAAAGCACCCATACCGAGCCGGTTGTCTTTAAGTACGACGGTGGCATCATCGACTTCGTTCGCCACCTCAACTCGTCGAAAGAAGCGTTGTTTAAGAAGGTCGGCTACTACGAACAGGCCGAAGAAGACCAAGAAGTCGAAATCGCGTTCCAGTGGAACACGGGCTTCAACGCTGACGGGATGCATTCGTTTGCAAACGGCATTGCCACCATCGAAGGCGGCATGCACGAAGAAGGCTTCAAAAAGTCCATCACGAATGTGGTGAACAAGTACGCCAGGGCAAAGTCGCTTCTCAAAGAGAAGGAAGACAACCTCACCGGCGACGACATCCGTGAGGGTCTCACCGCAATCATTTCGGTGAAACTGCGCGATCCACAGTTCGAAGGCCAGACCAAAGGCAAGTTGGGCAACGTTTCCATGCGTTCGTTGGTCGAAAAAGCCACGAACGAACTTCTCGGCGATTGGTTCGAAGAGAATCCCACCGAGGCTCGCAAGATTGTGGGGAAGGCAACCCTTGCTGCGCGCGCTCGTCTCGCTGCACGGAATGCTCGCGACGCAACTCGCCGCAAGTCCGCACTCGAGGGCGCGGGCATGCCCGACAAACTGAAAGATTGCGCAAGTCGTAATCCCGAGGAATGCGAACTGTTCATCGTCGAAGGCGACTCCGCTGGTGGTTCTGCTGTCGCTGCCCGCGATCCCCGCACTCAAGCGATCCTCCCCATTCGCGGCAAGATCCTCAACGTCGAACGCGCTCGCCTCGACAAGATGTTGAAGAACACCGAAGTCCAAACACTCATCACCGCGATCGGTGCAGGTGTAAGTGCGGAATTCGATGTGGAAAAGATCCGTTACGACAAAGTCGTCCTTATGTGCGACGCCGACGTCGATGGTTCTCACATCCGCACACTTCTGCTCACGTTCTTCTTCCGCCACATGAAAGAACTCGTCGAACAGCAGCACGTCTATATCGCTCAGCCGCCGTTGTATTCAACGGTTGTTGGTAAAGAAAAGATCTACCTCAAGGACGATGCTGCGAAGACGGTGTTCTTGAACGAGAAGCCAGAACACAAGAAAGAGTTCCAGCGCCTCAAGGGTCTGGGCGAAATGGACTTCGATGAGCTCGGCGACACCACCATGGATGCCACGAAGCGCACATTGCTTCGCGTGACTGTGGAGCAAGCGGCAATCGCCGACGAGGTTTTCTCGGTGCTCATGGGCGACGACGTTGAATCCCGTAAGCATTTCATTCAGACAAACGCGAAGGATGTGCGGTTCCTCGATATCTGAGGAAGCCGCCCGACGACAGGAACCACAGGCAACAGATGGCCAAGAAGAAGACATCGGACGATGGCGAAAACTCCGGAGACGACACCGGCACAGGTGACGCACCCCCGGTGACATTCGGGACCATCGAGCCAATCGAGATCCAGGAGGAGATGGAACGCTCCTTTCTTGATTACGCCATGTCGGTCATCGTTTCGCGTGCTCTGCCGGACGCGCGCGACGGCCTGAAGCCCGTTCACCGCCGCATCCTTTGGGGCATGTACGACCTTCGTGCTCTTCCCGACCGACCCACCATGAAATGCGCCCGCGTTACTGGCGAAGTCATGGGCAAATACCACCCACACGGTGACTCCGCGATTTACGACGCGTTAGTCCGAATGGGCCAATCGTTTTCATTGCGTCATCCACTTGTGCACCCGAAGGGCAACTTCGGATCACTCGATGAACCACCGGCTGCCGCGCGTTACACCGAATGTCGACTCGCAGCGATGGCACTCGACATGCTCGCCGACATCGACGAAAACACTGTCGACTTTGTTGATAACTATTCAGGTGAGTTCCAAGAACCAGTAGTTCTCCCCAGCCGTTTCCCCAACCTGTTGGTAAATGGTTCGCAGGGAATCGCGGTTGGCATGGCAACCAACATTCCGCCACACAACCTGGCCGAAGTTATCGACGCGGTGAATCACCTTCTCCAACATCCGGAAGCAACGCCGGACGATCTCATGGAATTCGTCAAGGGCCCTGATTTCCCAACCGGTGCGCTCATCATGGGTCGTCAAGGAATCATCGACGCGTACCGAACTGGTCGCGGATCAATCAAGCTCCGTGGCAAAGCAGAAATCGAAGAAGGCGCACGCGCCGATCACATCATCATTACGGAACTTCCGTATCAGGTGAGCCCCAACCAGTTCATCGTGAAGGTCAAAGAACTGGTCGATAACCGCGAACTCGAGGGCATCGCGGAACTCAACGATGAATCCGCCAAGGGCAAGATGCGTTTGGTCCTGCGCCTCAAGCGCGACGCGCCGGCTCTGGTGATTCTCAACAACCTCTACAAGCGCACGCCGCTGCAGACAAATTTCTCGGTCAACACCGTGGCGCTTGTCGATGGCATTCCGCGCACGCTCAATCTTCGCGACGCACTCGTGGCCTATGTCGATCATCAGATCGAAGTCATTACTCGTCGTTCGCAGTACCGCCTCGACGAAGCACAACGCCGAGCGCACATCGTTGAAGGTTTGCTGAAGGCGCTCGACCTGATCGATGAAATCATCGCCGCGATCCGCGCATCGGCCGATAAACAGGCCGCTCGCGAAGCGCTTATGGCCGCACCGTTCGAGTTCTCCACCGAACAGGCCGAGCACATCCTCGACATGCAGTTGTCGCGTCTCACTCGTTTGGGCCGGTCGCAACTCGAAGAGGAAATGGCCAAGTTGCGCGAGACCATCGAAGGACTCGAAGCCATCCTTGGCGATGACGCCAAAAAGCGTGCCGTCATCAGCGAAGAACTCGGCGCTGTGCGCGAAACCTACGCGCAGCCTCGCCGCAGCCAGATCACGTTCGATGTCGGCGACCTCGATATCGAAGACCTCATCGACGATGAAGAGCTCGTGGTCACGATGTCGGCCAAGGGCTACATCAAGACCGTGTCTTCCGATTCCTTCAAGCTGCAGGGACGCGGCGGTCGCGGTGTTGCCGGAACCAAACTCAAAGACGAGGACTACGTCCAGCACATCATCCATACGACAGCGCATGCGTATCTGCTGTTCTTCTCAACGCGCGGTCGGGTGTACCGACTCAAGGCGCACGAAATCCCGATGAAGGAACGAACTGCTCGCGGCACGGCCGTGGTCAACCTGCTTCCGCTGCAGCCCGATGAAAAGATCCAGGCGATCATCGACACTCGTGACTACGAGACCAACAAGTTCTTGTTCTTCTGCACAAAGAACGGTCAAGTCAAGAAGACCAAGTTCACTGAATACGATTCTTCGCTTCGCGCTGGTCTTATCGCCATCAACTTGAAAGACACCGACGAACTCGTTCGCGTCATTCCCACCAACGGTGGCGACGACATCCTCATGCTGTCGAAGGCGGGTCAAGCCATTCGATTCGCCGAAGACGAAGTGCGGGCCATGGGTCGAGCGGCAGCCGGTGTTCGCGGCATGAAGATGCGTGTTGGCGACGAAGTTGTTTCCTGCGACGTGACTCGTGACGACGCAGCCATCCTCATCGTCACCGATGGTGGTTACGGAAAGCGCACACAACTCGACAAGTTCAATCGTCAGGGTCGTGGTGGTCAGGGTGTTCGTGGCATCAAGATCAACGAGAAGAAGGGCTCGGTTGTTGCTGCATTCATGGTTGGCATCGACGACGAAATCTTCGTGATCAATAGCGTTGGCACGGTCATCCGCATGGAGGTCCGCGAGATCTCTTCGCAGGGCCGCGATGCAACCGGCGTCAAAGTCATGAACGTCACGGGCGGTCAGACGGTTGCCTCGGTTGCTCCGGTGCTTGGCACCGAAGACGACGACGCGTAAATCTTTTCCTCGGCGGGGCGTTTTACCCGTCGCGATTCCCCAGCGTTCATCACGGATCTGATCCGTCGTTGAGAAAAACGGATTTGTGATCCGCCACGGGGGAGTTGTGCATGCACTATCGAGGCAAGAGCGATTGCCGCAAAGCGAATCGCCGCGACGCGGGACAAATCCTCCCGATGGTTGCGGTTGTCCTCCTCGTCGTTGCGCTCATGGGTCTGCTTGTTGTTCGCCTCGGGATGCAGGTTGATCGGCGAGCGCAGGCGCAGGCCGCAGCCGACGCCGTCGCTCTAGCGGGGGCGGCCGAGGGCGAGGACCGTGCCGGGTCAGTGGCCGAGGCCAATGGGGTGGTTCTTGAATCCTTTGAGGCTCGCGGCCAAGAGGTCGAAGTTATCGTGCGGCTTGGAGATGAACGGGCCACTGCTCGTGCCCGGCGCCAGTGGTGACCCTGTCGTGCGGAGAGTCGGTTGGTGCGTACACTTCGGCCATGACCGTCGACCAGACGCCCGGAGTTAGCTTCTCGGCGCCGCCGACCCCCGGAGCCCCCTCTCCTCCCCAGACGGGAGCACCAAGAGCTCAGGGCAAGGCCGTGAAGGCTCGTCAGGTAGAGCGGGTTGTGACTCGGATCGACCCGTGGGCAATGTTGCGGGTGTCGTTGTCCTTTGCGCTTTGTTTGTGGCTCATCATCGATGTGGCCGCCGTGCTGCTGTGGCAGGGTGCGGTGGCTACTGGGAGCCTCGGCAAGGTCGAAAACTTCCTCGCTCAGTTGCTCGCCGAAAGCTCGTTCACCATTGACGGAATCAAGGTTTTTGAAGGCGCAGCAGTCGCCGGGATCGCCCTCTTTGTGGCCGGGGCGCTGTTCGCTGTCATCACCAGCGTGCTGTTCAATCTGATCGCCGGAGTCTTTGGTGGGCTTCGATTTACGGTGGTCGAACTCGAGACGGCACAGGTGGCCCGCAACCCCCGTTCCTGATCCGGTTTTCCCGGCTGCGAGGGGGTCCGGTATGGTGACGCCCCGGCCAGTTCGGGGCTATAGCTCAGTTGGTTAGAGCGCACCCCTGATAAGGGTGAGGTCGCTGGTTCGATTCCAGCTAGCCCCACGATGAAAATGATCCGACGGGCCATGGTTGCCATCGGCATGGGGGCGCTAGTCGCCGCCGCCGTTCGGCTCCGCGGATCAGGTGTGGCTCCACCTCGATCAGGCGGGTGGCGCGAACTGTCCGGACCCGGTCTCGACTGACATGGCCCGCATTGGAATTCTTGGTGTCGGCGCGGTTGGTGCGCGTCTTGCGCGACAACTCGTGTCCACCGATGACGACGATGTCGTGCTTCGTGATGAGCGGCGAAACCGCGTCGAGATGGTCGCGCAAAGCCTGGGCGAGCGAGCAAGCATCAATCGGGGTGCGCTTGATGATCCGCTCGATGTCGATGTCGTGGTGCTCTCTGGTCCAGCGCGAACGCAAACACATCTTGCTGAACGTTTTGTTCGCCAAGGAATTCATGTCGTTAGTACGTCAGAC
>CAEUNJ010000061.1_pt1 | contig 12822 bp, 10 predicted proteins | sample 7263841 | NCBI WGS metagenome assembly CAEUNJ01 (sample SAMEA6814163, study PRJEB35770) | uncultured Microthrixaceae bacterium | biome: Freshwater; feature: Freshwater reservoir; material: water | place: Czech Republic | collected 2017-06-27 | depth 30m m
ATCGAGATGTTTGATGAGGGCCCGAAGGCTGTTGCCGTGAGCAACGACGAGCACGGTGTGTCCCGCATGAAGATCAGGAACGATGTCGTCGTACCAGTAGGGCAGCATGCGCTCGACGACATCGGCCAAACACTCCGAGGCGGGAAGGACATCGGCAGGAAGTGAGGCATAACGCTCGTCGAACCGAGGATGACGGGGATCGTCGAGCTCAAGCTTCGGTGGCGGAATGTCATAGGAGCGACGCCATTCGAAGACCTGGTCTTTGCCGTACTTCTCGGTGGTCTCCTTCTTATCCATGCCTTGCAGCGCGCCGTAGTGGCGTTCATTGAGGCGCCACGACCGGCGAACGGGGACCCAGAGGCGGTCCATGGCATCGAGGGCGAGGTTGGCGGTGCGAATGGATCGGGTCTGCATGGAGGTATGGAGAACGGTGGGGGCGACGCCGGCTGCGGCCATAGCGGGCCCAGCGGCAGTGGCCTCGGCCCGGCCCTGGTCGGTGAGATCGGCGTCGTACCAACCAGTGAAGAGGTTTTCAAGGTTCCAGGTGCTCTGACCATGGCGCAGCAGGACGAGGGTGGAAGTCATGGTTCCAGTCTGCCCCAAAGGGATCGGGGGCTTGGCCCGGTTGGGGGGAGGCGGTGACGAGAAATTTCCGAGAAATCGGAAAAATCTTTGGAATCTGGGAATGGAACCGCCCCGAGCAAAGTTGTTATGGTCACGCTCAACTTTCTTGGCGACGGCGACTCAGCCCCGCTTGGCAGTCGAGAAGCATCCCCCCAAAATCCAGCAGTTACACAGAAACAAGGAGTATCCCCATGGCAAAGGCCGTCGGTATCGACCTCGGCACCACCAATTCCGTCGTCTCGGTTCTCGAGGCGGGCGAACCGGTGGTCATTCCCAACGCAGAAGGCAGCCGCACCACGCCTTCAGTGGTCGCATTCGCAAAGAACGGCGAGGTCCTCGTCGGCGAAGTGGCCAAGCGTCAATCCATCACCAACCCCGACCGAACCATTCGTTCGGTGAAGCGCCATATGGGCACCAACTGGACCATCGACATCGATGGCAAGGCCTATACCTCGCAGGAAATCTCCGCACGCACGCTCATGAAGTTGAAGCGCGATGCCGAGGCCTACCTCGGTGACACTGTCACCCAGGCCGTCATCACTGTGCCCGCGTACTTCGACGATGCACAGCGCACTGCAACCAAGGAAGCCGGACAAATCGCTGGCCTCGAGGTGCTGCGCATCATCAACGAGCCAACCGCGGCTGCACTTGCCTACGGACTCGACAAAGAAACCGTCGATCAGACAATCCTCGTGTTCGACCTCGGTGGCGGCACGTTCGATGTTTCGGTTCTTGAAATCGGCGACGGCGTCTTTGAAGTGAAGTCAACCCACGGTGACACCAGCCTTGGTGGCGACGATTGGGATGAGCGAATCATCAATTGGCTTGCCGATGGATTCAAGACCGCTCACGGCGTCGACTTGTTGAAAGACAACATGGCGATCCAGCGATTGAAGGAATCAGCAGAGAAGGCAAAGATCGAGCTTTCGCAGGTGCAGCAAACGCAGATCAATCTGCCGTTTATTACTGCAACTGCTGATGGCCCGCTCCATCTCGACGAGCAACTCACTCGTGCGAAGTTCCAGGAACTCACCGCTGATCTTCTTGAGCGTTGTCGTATTCCGTTCGAACAGGCAATCGTCGATGCTGGCCTCACCAAGGGTGATGTCGATCACGTTGTGCTTGTCGGTGGCTCCACTCGTATGCCGGCCGTTGTCGATCTCGTCAAAGAAATGACGGGCAACGATCCGCATAAGGGCGTCAATCCCGATGAGGTTGTTGCCATTGGCGCAGCGGTCCAGGCCGGTGTGCTCAAGGGCGAAGTGAAGGATGTTCTCCTTCTCGACGTCACGCCGCTTTCTCTTGGTATTGAAACCAAGGGTTCGGTTATGACCAAACTCATCGAGCGCAACACCACCATCCCGACTCGTCGTACCGAGGTCTTCACCACCGCTGAGGACAATCAGCCGTCGGTCGAGATCAACGTGCTGCAAGGCGAGCGCGAAATGGCGCAGTTCAACAAGTCACTCGGCAAGTTCCAACTCGTCGACCTTCCGCCCGCACCTCGCGGCGTGCCGCAGATCGAAGTCACTTTCGACATTGATGCGAACGGCATCGTGCATGTGTCGGCCAAAGATCGTGCGACAAACAAGGAACAGTCGATGACCATCACCGGTCAGTCCTCGCTCAGCAAGGATCAGATCAATCAGATGGTCAAGGACGCCGAAGCACATGCTGCAGAAGACACAAAGCGTCGTGAAGAAGCCGATACTCGTAACAGTGCCGACACGCTCGTCTACCAAACCGAGAAGTTGCTGAAGGACCAAGGCGACAAGATTTCGGAAGACGAAAAGGCATCAGTCGAGTCGAAGCTTGCCGATCTCAAAACCGCACTTGCGGGCACCGATGGCGAGGCCATCAAGGTCGCAACCGAATCACTCATGACTGCAAGCCAGGACTTCACTCAGAAGCTGTACGAACAGGCTGCGGCCGAAGAGTCAGCTGCTGGTGGATCCGCAACGAGCTCGGCACCCAATGACGATGAAGTTGTTGACGCCGAGATCGTCGACGACGAAGGCAAGTGACCGTGTCAGGTGACGGAGAGGTCTCCCCGGAGACCTCTCCGACTGACGAGGAACTGCTCGAGGCAGCAGCCGGCGGCGAACAAGGTTTCGAGGAAGCCGATGCAGCTGGCGATATTGATGTTGCTGCGGTCGTGGCCGAACGCGACGACTTTCGCGACACGATGCTTCGAGTCAAAGCCGAATTCGACAACTACCGCAAGCGTGTTGCGCGCGAACAGGTGGAACTTCGTGAACGAGCGAACGAAAATCTGGCGGAGAAACTGCTTGTTGTTCTCGACGCGTGTGAAGCAGCAATCGGACACGGCTCGGCCGATGTCGAACCAATCGCCAAGATGCTTTCTGATCTTTTAGAAAGCGAAGGCTTAGTTCGGCTCACACCAGTAGACGAACCGTTCGACCCGAATCTGCACGACGCAGTGATGCACGAAGAAGGTGACGGTGGCGAACCAATCGTGATCGAGACCCTCCGCACTGGGTATCAATGGAAAACCCGGGTGTTACGCCCGGCGATGGTGAAGGTCAAGGGATAGCAAGTGGCTCCACAGCGCGAGTGGTTCGACAAGAACTACTACGAAGTCCTCGGTGTGTCGGAAACGGCAGTACCGAAGGACATCACGCGCGCGTACCGGAAGTTGGCTCGGGAATTTCATCCCGATGCCAACCCCGGTAACGCTTCAGCAGAAGACAAGTTCAAAGAAATTTCGGCGGCTTACGACGTTGTTGGCGATGAAACGAAACGCGCCGAGTACGACGAGGTTCGTCGCCAAGCTCCGATGGGTGGAATGGGATTTGGTGGTGGCCGCAGTGGCGCCGGTTTCAATCCCGGCACTGGCGGTTATGAAGGCGCCGATCTCAGCGATCTGCTTGGTGGCATGTTTGGTGGCGGAGGCGGCGGTCGCCGCGGTCGACAAACTCGAGGGCGCGCTCCGCAACGTGGTGCTGATCTTGAAGCCACATTGCGTATGTCGTTTCGCGATGCAGTTTCCGGAATGGAAACAGCGCTCCACCTCACGAGTGATCTGCCATGTGGAACGTGTAGCGGGTCGGGAGCCAAACCGGGCACATCCCCGACCACATGTCAGCATTGCCAAGGTCGAGGTGTTGCCGACGACAACCAGGGAATGTTCTCGTTCTCTTCACCATGTCCAGTGTGCGGAGGTGCGGGTTCGGTCATTACGTCCCCGTGCGGAACCTGTCGCGGGGCCGGAGTCGAAAAGCGGGCGCGCGAAGTCAAAGTTCGTATCCCAGCGGGTGTCGACGATGGTCAGCGCATCAAGTTGAAAGGCCGCGGTGGAGCCGGACGCAATGGCGGCGAGATTGGTGACCTCTACGTCATCGTGCAGGTCGATCGTGACGGCATCTTCGGCCGCGACGGAAAGAATCTCACCATCAACGTTCCCGTGACATTTGCGGAAGCAACTCTGGGCACGAAGCTCACGGTGCCGACCCTCGACGGCAAGCCCGTCACACTCAAGATCCCCGCAGGTTCACCAACGGGCAAGGTTTTTCGTGTGAAGGGTCGTGGTGTTGCAACAAAGAAAGTCACTGGCGACTTACTCGTCACGGTGCAGGTCGATGTCCCAACCAAACTCAATGATGAACAGCGTGACGCGCTCGAGGCAATGGCCGCCGCGTTTCCTGCTGCTCCTCGCGACTACTTGGGGGTCTGAACATGAGCCCGATGTCTGATTCCAACGCTCAAATGAGAGCGGTGTACATCATCTCGGTAGCTGCTGAACTCGCAGGCGTGCATCCACAAACACTTCGGATCTACGAACGCAAAGGTTTGCTCGAACCAGCGCGCACCACTGGTGGTTCACGTCGCTACAGCCAGGCCGACATTGATCACCTTCGTCGCATTCAAGATCTCACCGACGAAGGTTTGAATCTCGCTGGTGTGAAAAAAGTTCTTAAGCTCGAAGCCCATATCGCTGCGCTTGAGTCGGCGCTCATTCAGTCTCGGGTGGAGATGTCAGCAGCTGTCGAAGAAACGCATCGCTCCTACCGACGCGATTTGGTTCCGCTTCGTCAATCGGTTGCCCCATTCGGCGATGCCGCCGAGGTCCTGCGCCGCCTTTCTCAGCAGTAACGTCTTCTGGGTGGTGGCACCAGTTGAAGATGTCCGTAAGTCGGCCGATGCCACTGATGGCGGGCGATTGACGAAGAACGAACGCAAGTGGGCCCGCATTGGGGTGCTTGTGGCCGTGTTTGTCTTCTGGCTGGTTGCAACATGTCTGCAGCCTTGGCATTTATTCGACAAAGGCCCGTACACCACCGACTTCTATGACGCTCAGGCCCGGTCGCTCGTGCATGGCCATCTCGATGTTCCCGCGAACGTTGCTGGTATCGAAGGTTTCGAAATCGACGGTAGGACTCAGATCTACTTCGGCATTGGTCCGGCGATCATGCGGTTACCACTCTCCGGAATTTCCAACGTCTTCGACCGACGCCTCTCGTTACTTAGTGAACTACTCGCGTTAAGCGTGCTTGGTCTTGCTGCGGCACGACTGCTCAAACGAGCAAAGTCGTTGGTAGCGAATGCACCCGAAGGTGCAGCTTGGTGGTTCGGCGCGTTCGCTGTCGTTGCAACGCTCGGAACCCCGCTGCTGTACTTCTCCTCGCGAGCGCTCGTGTATCACGAGGCGGAATTGTGGGGAGCCGCTGCAGGTCTTGCCGGCCTCGATCTCGTCATCCGTTGGTGGCGGGTTCCCACGCGTCGACATCTCATCGAAGCAGTGGCGCTTGCGACATTTGCGCTCTCTTGCCGACCATCAGCGGGTGCGGGCCCGGCGTTGGCGCTGGGATTGTTCGGACTGGGAATCGCTTGGAAGGGCCAATGGAAACGTTCGTTGGTTGTGCTTGTGGCTGCCGTGATTCCGTTTCTCGGATTCGCGCTCGTCAACTGGTTGCGCTTTCGTTCTGTCTCAGACGTTCCGTTGCCGGTTCAGGTGTTTTCGAAATCCAATACCGTTCGCCAAGCCGCACTCGCAAGCAACAACGGAAGTCTCTTCGGGCTCAAGTTTGTTCCTACGAACGTTGCTCGGTATTTCTCGCCCTTCGCTTTTCAGTGGGATGAGTTCTTTCCGTTTGTGACTTGGCCCGCCAAGGCCACGGTCATCGGAAACGCTCGCTTCGACGCAATCGATCAGACCGGCTCCATCCTCACGAGTGCACCGTTGCTTTTCGTGTTTGGTCTTGTTGGAGCGTGGTGGACGATTGTTCGCCATAAAATTCGTCAGTGGTCGGTGATTGCTTTGTCCTCGATCGTGGCGACAACGAGCACACTTACGTTCGGCTATCTCGCCCATCGTTATTTGGCTGACCTGGTTCCGGTAGTTGTTGTGCTTGCCGCGCCGGGAGTTTGGATCGTTGCTCGAACTGCAAAGGCATGGCGCCAATGGATTCGTCGAACCGTTGTTGTGGCCATGACCCTGCTGTTCGCCTTCGGTTTCTGGAATCAACTAGGCCTTGCGATTTCAACACGGGCGTTCTCGATTCTCCCGAGTGAATCCGGCGCACGTTCATTCGTCGAGTTGCAGTACTCGATCAATGACCTATTCCTCGGCGGAACTGGGCCAGCGGTGATTGTCAGCCAGGACGGGCAATTTCCTTCCGGTGTTGCACCGGGAACGATCGTGATTATGGGCCATTGCGATGCGGTGTATCGAACTGATGGTTACGGCTGGAGTCCGCTCGAACGCCGCATCGGCGGGCCATTCGCCTATCGACTCAGTGGATTCTTTGGCGCGGGCGAACAGACGATTCTTTCGAACCCTGAATGGGCGGTGCGCGCGTCTCGGACCGAGGACCTCGTGGTGTTCCGCTGGGACTATGGAAGTGGAATCGTTGAAGAGTCTGCGCCGGTGAAGATGGCCAACAACGGTCCGTCAACCATTGACATTGTCTTTGATCCGTACACCGACTTCGGCCACGACGGTCGTGTTGTGGTGAATGGAACGAGCGTGGTTGGTGCTCCGGTCAGCAACAGCTCTGGATCTGTTGTGAATCCGAACTGGACCGAGACCGAGGTTCCTGCTTCGTTTTGCGAGAAACTGCAGGCTCGTCAGTAGTTAACGGTTCCAGGCCGACATCGGGAACATATCCATGAGCACAGGGATGTTCACGAAGAGCAACACGACCATCAACGCTGAGCAACTGATGACTGCCGCCATGAGCCCGCGTTCTTTGTACAGCTTCTCCGGATGTTCCACTGGACTCGATGATTGAAACGCGAGTTTGAAATAGATGGCCATGATGAGCGCCACTAATGGGAAAGAAAGAATGAGTTCAATGCGATAGCGCTGCACGAATGCGCCGAAGAAAAGCATTCCTGAAGCTGCATAAAACATGATCGAAACAAGCAGGCGTTGTTCGTTGTAGACAGCAAACGATTTCCGATAGCGAATCTGCTCGTCGCGTTGATCGGCCATATCGCGATATTCAGCGAATCGTTTGAGCCCCATGAAGAAGCAGCCGATCATCCAATAAGAGATAAGCAGCGATGCCGGCGCCGTGGGGCTGTTCGGAACGATGTACCAACCCACAAGCATTCGCAACGGATTGTTGATCGACTCGGTAAGGACATCGAGATAGGGAACGTCCTTCGTGCGCACGGGTGGGATGTTGTACACGCATCCCGCGATCCAAAGTCCGGCGAGGGAAAGAACGAGCGGAGCGCTGACGAGCGCGCCGAGGCCGAGACCGATGACCATCAAGGCAATCCACTCGAGGTAGGCGATCTTGAGGTTGACCAATCCCGAAGGCACCGGTCGGTTCTTCTTGATTGGGTGGTGAAGGTCGAATGGTGCATCAAGAACTTCGTTAATCACGTAATTACTTGATGCAACGAGACAAACAGCCGCCATCCCGATGATGAAGTTCCGGAGCAGGCTGGACCATTCGATGCTGCTCTGGGAACTCATCGCCACGACCATGCCCGGAAGCACGAAGACGTTCTTGAACCAGTGGTCGACCCGCATAATGCGGATGTAGGGCACGACCCGGTGAATGCCGGTGGGGTGGGGGGTGACGGTCGTCATCGTGCTGAGCCTAGACAGCGAGGTTTCCTTTCTCGGGCCCTCGGTCACGAATCCAAATTGAGTGGGGAGTAATCAAAGGCGCTCGGGTAGTGTTTCCCGGTCCCCTTGCAGTGCCACTGAGGAGTTCACCGTGCCAGCAACCGTCGTCGTCGGAACCCAGTGGGGTGACGAGGGGAAGGGCAAGTTCACCGACCTGTTCGCCCGCGATCAACACCTCGTCGTCCGCTATCAAGGCGGACATAATGCGGGCCACACCCTCGTGGTCGATGGCGAGTCATTCAAACTCCAACTCGTTCCGAGCGGCATCCTGTATCCGCACATCACGCCTGTTATTGGAAACGGCGTTGTTGTCGACCCACGCGTACTGATTGCCGAACTCGACATGCTCGAAGGCAAAGGCGTCGATACGTCAAAGCTCAAGATCAGCGGGAACGCGCATTTGATCCTCCCCTATCACCAGGAACTCGACAAGCTCACTGAGCGTCGTCTTGGCAAGAACAAAGTCGGCACCACGAAGCGTGGCATCGGTCCGGCGTATGCCGACAAGGCGGCGCGCGTAGGTCTGCGTGTTCAGGATCTTCTTGATCCAAAAATCTTCCGCCAAAAGCTCGAAGTCGCTCTGAAAGAAAAGAACGCAATCTTCGCGAAGGTCTTTAATCAGTTGCCGCTTGACGGCGAGGCCATCGCTGACGAATACCTCAATGTGTGCGCCCCTCGTCTTGCACCCATGATCACCGATTCGGTGAATCTCATTCACGAATCACTTGAAGCGGGCGAGAACGTTCTGCTTGAAGGCGCGCAAGCAACGTTCCTCGATCTTGATCACGGTACGTATCCATTCGTGACCTCTTCGAATCCTGTTGCTGGCGGCGCGTGCACCGGAGCGGGAATTGGCCCTCGTTACATCGATCGCGTTGTTGGTATTGCTAAGGCGTACACAACACGGGTTGGTTCAGGTCCATTTCCCACCGAACTCACCGATGAAATTGGCGACGCGCTGATTGAGATTGGTCACGAGTACGGAACAAACACTGGACGGCGTCGTCGCACGGGTTGGTGCGACGTCGTGATGTTGCGTCACGCGGTGCGTCTCAACTCGTTGTCGGAAATCGCACTCACAAAACTTGATGTGTTCGACACATTCGATTCTGTCAAAGTTTGTATCGCCTACGAACTCAATGGAGAAACGTTCACGCATCTTCCGTATCACCAGTCGGTGTTGCACGAAGTCACGCCGGTCTATGCCGAGTTCCCCGGTTGGAAGACTGATATTTCTTCCGTGACAACGCGCGAAGGATTACCGAAAGAAGCGCTTGATTACGTGACGTTCCTGCAAGAGCAGATCGGCGTACCGATTGGTCTTGTGGGCGTTGGTCCGGGACGCGATCAGTACTTGAACTTCAACGGCTGATGAACGTTTGTGTCGTTGGTTCCGGTGGACGCGAGCATGCGCTCGCGACGGTGCTGCGACGCCATCACGAAGTTGTTGTCACACCAGGTAACCCCGGTATCCCCGGTTCCGTGTCCACACCTGCAACGGAGATCGATGCCGATCTTTATGTGATTGGTCCCGAAGCCCCGCTGGTTGCTGGTTTGGCCGATGAACTGCGCGCGGCAGGAAAGTTGGTGTTTGGGCCCGGAGCTGACGGCGCTCGACTTGAAGGTTCAAAGGCGTGGATGAAGGACGTGTTGGTTGCTGCCGGTGTTCCGACAGCGCGACACGGCACATTCACTGAAGCGGAACCGGCTTTCGCGTTTCTCGACACGCTCGATGGTTTGTATGTCGTAAAGACCGATGGCCTCGCGGCGGGCAAGGGTGTTGTTGTCACAACATCTCTTGAAGAAGCTCGTGACGCGGTGCGCGACTATCTCTCGGGCGATGCGTTCGGTGATGCCGGTCGCACGCTGGTCATTGAAGAAGGCCTCACGGGCCCAGAAGTTTCTGTGCTGGCTATTTGTGATGGAACGAACGCAGTTGCGCTGGCGCCTGCGCAGGACTTCAAACGCGTTGGCGATGGCGATGCTGGCCCCAACACTGGCGGCATGGGCGCGTACTCCCCGGTTCCCGTTGCTGATCAGTCCGTGATCGACGCAGTCATGAACGACGGTGTGTTGCCCACGCTCGCTTACCTCCGCTCAATCGGTATCGACTACCGCGGCGTTCTCTATGCCGGCCTCATGCTTACGCCTAATGGACCGAAGATGCTCGAATACAACGTGCGCTTCGGTGATCCGGAAACGCAGGTCGTTCTTCCCCGGCTCACAAGCGATCTCGGCGAACTCCTCGCCTCGGCCGCTGCTGGTCAACTTGGTTCTGCACCGACCTTCGACGACGGTGCAGCCGTCACAGTTGTTTGTGCCGCCGAGGGTTACCCGCGCGATATTCGCAGCGGCGACGTGATCAACGGTCTCGACGACGCGCAGACTGTTGCCGGTGCAACCGTGTTCTGTGCTGGTGTCGGAGCCAATGAGCAGGGCCAACTCGTCACCTCGGGCGGCCGCGTGCTGACGGTGACCGGCCAGGGTGCCACTATTGCTGAAGCCCGGCAGACTGCCTATGAAGCGGTCGGCAAGATTTCTTGGCCCGGTCTGCACCATCGCAACGACATAGCTTCGGCCGCTGCGGCCACTACCAACGGAGGATCCCGATGAAGGTTGCCATTCTTATGGGCTCGCCCAACGATCGCGACAAGATGCAAGGCGCGGCCGACACGCTTGAAGCGTTCGGTATCGAGGCCGATGTGCGAGTGCTCTCCGCCCATCGCAACCCTGCTGAAGTCACTGCTCTCGCCACATCTGCTCGTGAGAATGGCTATGTCGCATTTATTTGTGGCGCGGGAATGGCCGCCCATCTTGCTGGTGTTGTTGCTGCTCACACCACTCTCCCCGTCGTTGGGGTGCCCCTTTCTGGTGGTGCCATTAACGGCGTCGATGCGCTCTATTCGACAGTCCAAATGCCTCGGGGCATTCCCGTGGCCACCGTGGCCATCGATGGTTCCGTGAACGCGGCACTTCTCGTCGTTGAAATGTTGGCGATTACCGATACTGGTCTCCAGGCCAAGTTGCTCGAAGACCGAGCTCGCCGCGCCAATCCCTGATTTGTAAATCGCACCGAGATCACCTCGGTGTCGTCGTATCCTTATGAGGTGCCCGCTTCGGGCCATCGAGGAGACCGAATGGCGTCCACGTCAGTGCCCAATGTTCTTGCTGCTCGTTACGCGAGCGCTGAGATGGTCCGACTGTGGTCGCCTGAACAGAAAATCGTTCTCGAACGGGAACTGTGGCTTGCTGTGCTTGAAGCCCAACGCGATCTCGGTGTTGCAGTGCCCGACGATGCGATTGACGCCTATCGCCGCGTCATCGATCAGGTCGACCTCGATTCCATCGATGCTCGTGAGCGCGTTACTCGTCACGATGTGAAGGCCCGCATCGACGAGTTCTGCGCGTTGGCTGGTCACGAACAGATCCACAAAGGCATGACCTCGCGTGATCTCACCGAGAACGTTGAGCAACTGCAGTTGCGTCGTTCACTGGTTGTGATTCGTGGCCGCATGCTCGCTGCGCTGGCTCGTTTGGCCGAACGCGCGGCGGAATCAGCAACCGTCGTCATGACCGGCCGCTCGCACAATGTTCCCGCGCAAGCCACCACGCTCGGCAAGCGCTTTGCCAATGCTGGCGAAGAGTTGTTGCAAGCGCTGTACAGAGTCGACGACCTTCTTGCGCGCTATCCGATGCGCGGCATCAAAGGCCCGGTGGGCACGCAGCAGGACATGCTCGATCTGTTCGATGGCGATGGTGCCCGCCTTGAACAGCTTGAATCTCGTGTCGCTGCACACCTTGGCTTCGATGCATGGCTCACCAATGTTGGTCAGGTGTATCCACGCTCACTTGATCTCGATGTTGTGTCGGCGCTCGTGCAGGCCGCTGCTGGTCCTGCCGATCTTGCACTCACGATTCGCCTTATGGCTGGCCAAGAACTTGCCACTGAAGGCTTCCGTCCCGGTCAGGTCGGATCTTCGGCCATGCCACACAAAATGAATAGCCGTAGCTGTGAACGCATCGGCGGTTTGCTTGCCATTCTGCGCGGGCATCTCACGATGGTTGCCTCACTTGCCGGCGATCAGTGGAACGAAGGTGATGTCAGTTGTTCGGTCGTGCGCCGCGTTGCATTGCCCGACGCGTTCCTTGCCATCGATGGCTTGTTTGAAACATTTTTGACCGTTCTTGATGATTTCGGTTTCTATCCGGCAGTCATTGAGCGAGAACTTGATCGGTACCTGCCTTTCCTTGCAACCACGAAAGTTCTTGTTGCGGCAGTGCGAAACGGCGTGGGTCGTGAACAAGCGCATGAAGCCATCAAGGAACATGCCGTTGCCGCCGCGTTGCGACTTCGCGAAGACGGAGCCGAAGGAAATGACCTCATTGAACGGCTCGCTGCCGATCCGCGTCTTGGTCTTGCCCCCGATGAACTTGCCGGTGTCCTTTCGAATCCAATCGATTTCGTTGGTCGGGCTCCCGAACAGATCGCCTCATTTGTGACCACAATTTCGGCGCTCGTGTCGGCAGATCCGTCTGCGGCTGGGTATCGTCCGGGAGACATCCTCTGATCTGAGGACCTGCCGCCGGCCGTTTCCAGGAGACCCGCCATGACCGACGCACTTCCGCACATCTATTCAGGAAAAGTTCGCGACATTTACGACGCGGGCGATAACCGATTGCTCATGGTCACTTCCGACCGTCTGAGCGCGTTCGATGTCGTGATGGCCGAACCCATTCCCGACAAGGGCCGCGTACTCACAGCAATGTCGGCTTTCTGGTTCGAGAAGTTTCAGGGAGTGGTGGGCAGCCATCTCCTCTCAACCTCGCTCGACGACTGCCCAGTTCCAGCTCAACGCGACGACTGGCAGGGCCGCGTCATGTTGTGCCGCAAGGCCGAGATGCTGCCCATCGAATGCATCGTTCGTGGGTATCTCACCGGTTCGGCTTGGAAGGAATACAAGACCGACGGCACGATGCATGGCCAGCAGCTCCCCGCTGGGCTCCTCGAATCGGCCAAGTTGCCCGAGCCGGTGTTCACCCCTTCCACCAAGGCCGCCGAAGGCCACGACGAGAACATCTCCTTCGAGGCTTCGGTC
>CAEUNJ010000063.1_pt1 | contig 12679 bp, 9 predicted proteins | sample 7263841 | NCBI WGS metagenome assembly CAEUNJ01 (sample SAMEA6814163, study PRJEB35770) | uncultured Microthrixaceae bacterium | biome: Freshwater; feature: Freshwater reservoir; material: water | place: Czech Republic | collected 2017-06-27 | depth 30m m
AAGTTTGCGCTCTTCTTTCGCCTTCTTTGGATGAAGAATTGGATCGTTCTCAACAGGGTTCGAGATCATCGATGCCAACAACGCACTGTCAGCCCAATTCAGATCTCCAACGGACTTTCCCCAATAGGTTTCGGCGGCGGCCTGGACGCCATAGGACCCGTTTCCGAAATAAATCGTATTGAGGTACAGCTCAAGAATTTCATCTTTCGACAACTGCCCTTCGAGCCGAATGGCAAGCGCTGCCTCTTTTGTCTTTCGATTGAGAACTCGCTCATCACTCAGGAGCGCCTTCTTTACTAATTGCTGCGTGATAGTCGAACCACCCTGCTCGACCTGACCTGATTGCACGTTCTGCACCAGAGCGCGGACGAGACCACGAAGATTGATGCCCGCATGTTCATAGAACTGCGCGTCTTCGACGGAAAGCACCGCGTCCCTGATCGTGTCCGGCATCTCCGAGAGCGGAACTGGGTCACGATTTTCTGCACCGTGCAGCGTGGCAATCAGCGAGCCGTCGGACGCGAATACCTGCGACCGAACCGCATAGTCCTGAAACTGAGCAACATCGATAGCGCCATCGCCGCCCTCGACTGCCGACGCAACCCGGGCAATTGACGGAATGAGAATTGCCATCGCAACAGCGACGACAACACCTCCGCTCAAAATTGCGGCCCCGAACTGGATCAGCTTATTCATTCCAAGCCCAACAGTACCGGCCACTTCGGCCCCGGCTTGGTCAGCCCCGCGGCCACTCCACGGGGCGCTTCTCCACAAATGCCCGCATACCTTCAACCATTTCCGGGCCCATCATCGTGCGATGGAAGAGTCCGGTATCGGGCATGGGCAAACGGGCGTTGAGGTCGCGCTTAATTGCGGCTCGGGCTTCGGGCCCCGTAAGGGATATCTGCTGAAGAACCCATTCGGTATGCGCTTCGAGTTCGTCGTGAGGAACAACCTTGCCGATCAGCCCCATGGCATCGGCTTCGGTCGCAGAGATCTCTGCGGCGGTGAAGAACAGATACCGCGCTTTGGCGATACCGGTGGCCTCAGCGATACGGGCCGACATGAACGGGTCGGGAATCCCACGAAGTAACTCTGGAATTCGGAAGCGAGCGTCGGCGGAAGCAATCACAACATCGCAGTGCAACGCGAGATCAAGTCCACCCGCATGACAAAGGCCATTGATACGCGCCACCCAAATCTTGCGGCAGCGTTCAATGTGTCGGAAGGGGAAGTTGTCGGTGGCATCCCATTCGTTCGCCAGACCTTCAGGATCTTCGGACTTTCCCGCCATATCGCCACCAGCAGCGAACCACTTATCGGTGCCGGTAAGACACACCGAGTCGAGTTCGGCCTGGCCATCGGCCCAGATCGCCGCTCGCTTCAACGCTCGGTACATGTCCTGGGTGAATGCGTTACGACGCTCGATGCGATCGATACGCAGGTGAAGTGTGCGTCCCCGAACTTCAGAGATGATGAACGCAGAGCCAAACGCTGGCGGAACAATTGACGTGGCCATTAGATGCCGTACACCTTTGCGGCGGTCTCGTAGAGAACCTTGCGGATCACGTCTTCCGGCAAGCCGCCCAGAAGTTCTTGCGCGTACTCGCGTGGCCGAGTGGCAGCGGTTCGCGGCCCCGGATGCATACACGTGGGGTGCGGGTAATCGGTCTCGAACATGATGTTGTCGGGAAGAACGTCGATCGCCGCGAGCGCAGACTTCTGCTCGAACCAGAAGCACCCGTACAACTGGCGACGGAAGTATTCGCTCGGGGTCAGTTCATACTCGGGGTGTTCATCACGAACGCCGCCGTTGTTCCACTGCCAGTCAAAGGTTTCGAGCGCTCCTGGAAGCCAGCCCACCCCAGACTCAACAGAAACAAACTTCAACTCGGGGAATCGGTGACACATGCCGCCAAAGATGAGGTCAGCCATGCACCGCATGTTGTCCATGAAAATCATCGATGAGACCTTGGCGAAGTTGGTCATCCATCCCATGTTGGCGGTGTCTTCGAACAGGGTTCCCATGGAACCGCCGCCAACGTGGAAACTCACGGGGACGCCTGCATCTTGCACCGTCTTCCAAATCGGATCCCAGTGCGTGCTCGCCAGCGGCGGTTGCCCATAATCCTGCGGTTGGTTGCAGAAGTTGATGGCTTTATGGCCCATATCGAGACAACGTTCAATCTCGCTGATTGCAAGATCAAGGTCCCAGAATGGAACGGCCGCAATCGGAATGAGTCGAGACGGATCGGCACTGCACCAATCGGTCAAGAAGTCGTTGTAGGCCCGTACACATTGCGCAACGAGTTCGCGATCACCAAGACGAAGGAAGTAGCCGTTACCGAAACCGCCAACGTTTGGGTAAAGGATCTGCGCGTCGACACCTTCTTCATCGAGAAACGCGAGACGAGCTTTCGCTTCGAACATCGAAGGGTGAATGTCGTCGAAGGTTTTCGGCGTACTGATCGGCATGATGCCGTCGAAGCCCGCCATTGAGTAGTAGCCAGGCGCACCAATGCGTTCGCCGCTCACCATCCACTGATCAACACCATCGACACGCTCAATATGCGGAACCTTGTCGTGTAGCGATGCCGGGAACGAACGGGTCCAGGTATCAGGTGGTTCGGTGAGATGCGTGTCGACATCAATCACCTTGTAGGTATCGAACAGATCAGTCATTTGCGGATTCTCCTTCAAATATTCCCAGCATTCTCTACAAACCGTTCACGCCACACAGTTCGCACCTAGCGAACGGAACTTAACGTTCAATACCCATCGGCCAATCGCCGATGATTCCTTTTTCTTCGAGTTCTGCGAGTTCTTCATCTGAGTGACCAAGTAATCCGCCAAGAATTTGTTTGTTGTGCTCACCAAGTATTGGGGCTGGCATACGAACCCAATGGTCAACGCTGGCGAAGCGGAATGGCAGGGTTGGCGTTGGGTGTGTACCCACCACCGCGTGGTCGACCATTTCGCAATAGCCGCGGTAGGTATTTTGCGGATGACCGGATGATCGGCGGTTGTCGCGGGTTTCTGCAGCGGGAACTCCAGCCGCGATGAGTTCAGCAACTGCATCACTCAACTCACGTTCGCCCGCCCACTCCCCAATCAGCACATCGAGCCGATCGTGTTCACGGCGACGATCGGCCAGCGTTGACAACGAGGAATCATTCGCGAGTTCAGGATGTCCGATGACCGCGGCCAGTGATTGCCATTGCTCGTCAGTCGCACAGGAGACTGCCAGCCAATTCTCAAAGCCTTCACACGCGTACAAGTTCTGCGGCGCCGCATAGGGACTGCGGTTCCCTTCGCGTTCCACGAGAAGTTGGTGAGCGGTCCACTCGATGACGGGTTCTGCCGCCACGTTGATGGCTGCTTCAAACATCGGCGCTTCGATGAGACAACCCTCACCAGTTCGATCACGATGCTGAAGTCCGATGAGAGCGCCGAATGCCGCGTGCAATCCGCCATTGGGGTCGCAAGGTCCGCGTTGGATACGCGGCTGATCTTCGGGATGACCAGTCATCCACGCGAGGCCAGTGATTTGTTCCATGGTCTGAGCGAAACCAGGACGGTCGCGCCATGGCCCATCGAGACCGAACGCAGGCATACGCACCATCACCGCTCGGGGATTCACGCTCTTGATGGCATCCCAATCGAGACCAAAAGCTTCGACGACACGGGGCGTGAAGTTCTCGATCACGATGTCGGCCTTCGCTGCAAGCTCAAGCGCGAGCGCTCGGCCCTCCGGTCGATCAAGGTCAAGGGTGACGTCATATTTATTGGTGTTGGCCGACAAGAAGAAGGCGCTGTACTCCCACCACTGTGGGCGGCTGTAGAACATTCCGCCAGCCGTGCGCATGCCATCGATACGACGTGTTGACTCAACATGAATCACTTCAGCGCCGAGGGTGGCCAACATGCCTGACGCTGAAGGACCGGCCCACCATGCGGTGAGGTCAAGCACAGTGATACCCGCAAGCGGCAACGCTTGTGGGGTACCCGCATCCGCCGGACGATCGGTGCGCAATGGAATCTTCGTGCCATTCTGCGCACCCACGGACGGCGCAGGTTCGGGCGCACCGCCTACAGCGCCATCAATGAGGTACGGGCGGCGAGGCATTGAGAACTCATCAAGCGGATCACGCACGAAGACGCCGCGTTCCTGTGGGTGATCAAGTTCGAGGATGAGTTTGCCGTCGGCGACAGGCGCTACTGGAATTCGAAGTGCCGCAGCTCGTTCGACAATGTCAGCGGTGGTGTGCTTCGTCGTGAACTCGCGCACCATGGCATTCCACTCGTCGGCGCGAGCACTACGAACGGCTAATGCCGCGAACTCTGCGGTTTCAAGCAGGTCGGGACGCTCAATCAGAATGCAGAACGATTCCCACTGATCACGCGTGTTGGTGTTGAACCCGACCCAGCCATCGAGCGTTGGCTCGATTGATGGAATCTCTACAGTGCGTGGCGGAATAGTGGGATCGGGTTCGGGACGACCGGCAAGCGAATTGAAAAGATCGGAGTAGTTCGTAGCGGTGACGTTCGCTACCTCGAAGACCGAAAGGTCGATGAACTCACCGGCACCGGTTTGGCGAGCGCGTTGCACAGCGGCGAGAGATGAAACTGCACCGTATGCACCGCCGACCCACTCGACAATGCGGCCACCCATTTGAATCGGTGGAAACTCCCGCACGCCACGAATCGCGACTGCACCACTATCGGCCTGCAGAGTGAACTCGGTAGCGGGACGATCAGCGAATGGACCGCTCAGCCCGTAAGGCGTTGCAGCAAGAACAACGGTGCCAGGCCATGAGCCAGGCGGCGGACCGCTCACGATGACGAGGTCAGCCGCAGCACACAGTTCATCAATGATCGGATCGCCAGAAACAGCAGTTACCGAGCGTTGCCCATGGCGCAGATAACGAAAGAGTGGCGCATCGCCTTCGGTGGGCACACCCGACCACTGGGCGTGACGCTGCGGATCGCCCTCGGGGGGCTCGACCCGCGTGACGGTCGCTCCGGAGTCAGCAAACAGTTTCGAGCAGTACGCGCCACTGAGATTCGTCGAAAGATCGACGACGACAATGCCTTTGAGTTCCCCTAGATCCCCCATCAGGGACCGACCGTAGTTCGCTCATCGCCGAAGCGGTACCGTCACGCTCGTGAATCTCGCCTTCGCCGGTGCCGGCATGATCTCGCTCGTCCATGCGATGGCAGCAGAGGCGACCGAGTCCCCCATCCTCGCCATTGCCTCGCGCACCGAAGCCCGAGCCGCCGAGCGGGCCGGGCAGGTCGGGGCCAAGGCAGTTACGTTCGACCAGCTTCCCGCCGGCGCCGACGCCGTGGTGGTCTGCACCCCACCGGACCGTCACACCGAAGGCACCCTCCAGGCCCTCGCCGCTGGCTGCGTTGTGCTCGTCGAGAAGCCCTTGGCCTCAACACTGGTCGAGGCCGATGCCATCGTGGCAGCGGGCGGTCAGGTCGTTTACGCCGAGAATCTGGCCTTCTCGCCGCTTGTCGTGCGCACCAGCCAACTCGTGACAGAGATCGGTTCACTCAACTACATGGAGATCCGCCAACTTTCGCCCCGACCGTCTTGGGGGGAATTCCTCGACCCGACCCGCGGCGGCGGCGTGTTGTTCGACCTCGGTTCCCACGCGATCGCCCTCGCTCTGTTGCTCGCCGGTTCCGATGCGCCGGTTGGCGTGCAGGCCAACCTTGAGCATTCTTCGGACATTGAGGTCGACGACTACGCCGAAGTGTTCATCGACTTTGCTTCAGGTCTGCGGGCTCGCATCGAAACAAGTTGGAGACATCCCGATGCTGTGTGGGATATCCAAGTCTCGAGCGACAGCGGCGTCGTGCGCACCGAACTCATGCCGCAACCGGGTATCGAGCACAACGGCGAGTCGGTCGTTCTTGCCGCACTTCCCGGCGTAACCGATGCTCATATCGAACAACTTGGCTACGTCGACCAGATGCTCACGGTTCGCGATGTTGTGGCCGGTGCACCTTCGCCCATCGACGCGCGCTTTGGCCGTCGAGTCCTCGATGTCATCTGCGCCGCATACGCATCGGCGCACCAACCTCAGTCCGTGATTCCCCTCCCCTTCACTGGCCGTCGCGATCGAACACCCCACCAGCTCTGGAGCGATACGGTCGGTTCATGACCGACCTCAACGTTGACGCAATCCTCGCCGAATCTTCCCGCCGAGCAGAAGGCAAGACCAATCTCGGCGATGGGAGTGGGTTCTTTCTCGAGGGCCTCGGCCGATTCATGGACTCGCTCAATGGCGACGCGCAACTCAATCCCACCGGTGAATTCATCGCCAGCGAACGAGCATTACTCCACACCGTCAACCGGTTGAACTACACCGCCGACCGCGCCATGTTCCCGGAAATCGCACAACAGAAGATTGAGAAGCCGATTTTCATCATCGGCATGCCCCGCACAGGCACAACGATCCTGCACGACATCCTCGCTCAGGACCCAGCGAACCGCGCACCGCTCACATGGGAGTGCATGTTTCCCTCTCCCCCGCCGCGCGCTGAAACCTTTTCTACCGATCCGCGAATCGCGATGTGTGCCGCAACGATGCCTCCGATCGAGGATCAACAACTCAAAGCCATTCACCCGCTCGGCGCCGAACTCACCCAAGAGTGCGTCACGCTCATGGGTGAATCAATGTGTACGCCGCTGTTTCACAATCAGTTCAACGTGTCGGGCTACCAAACCTGGGTCGACAAACAAGCCGACTGGGCCAATGTCTATGAGTTTCATTTGCAGCAGCTGCAGCACATGCAGGCGTTCAACATGCAAGATCGTTGGGTACTGAAGACCGGCGCTCACCTTTGGGGGCTTGAACATCTTCTGGCTACGTACCCCGATGCCCGCATCGTCTTCACCCATCGCGATCCGGTGAAGTCAATGACCTCCTATGCCTCGCTCACAACGATTGTGCGCAGCGTTGGAAGCGATCACATTGACCCGCGTGAGGTTGCTTCCGACTGGATCCCTCGCCTTCGCGATGTACTCATGCACGGTGTCAATGTGCGCAAAGCGCAGGAATATCCGGACGCAATCTTCTACGACATGATGTTCCGCGATTTCATCACCGACCAGTTCGGCGTCATCACGCAGATCTACGACGCTCTCGGTCTACCCATGACCGACGAAGCTGCTCGTGACATGCAGGCGTTCATCGACGCCAACCCACCAGGTGTTCACGGAACCCACGAGTACCAGCCCGACCAGTACGGCATCGACCCCGCAGCAGTGCGCGGCGAATTCCGCGAGTACATCGAGCACTTCGACCTTCCGCCGGAGTGATCTCAGCGCTCTGACTCAGAGCATCACAATGACGCGACCAGTGGTATTGCGTGATGCCATCGCTTCCATTGCCGCCGGAAGATCTTCGAAACTCGGAGCGCTTCCGACAACTGCTCGGACGGCACCCGACTTCACCAGTTCGACGATGTCGGCCGTAGCGATTTCTCCGAGTTCACGGGGCGCAACATTCCAGCCCATGCCCTGCTTGATCACACCGATCATTTCTTCGGACTGGTAATTGAGCAGCACGCCGCACAGTTTGAAGTTCCCCATGGTGACGTGGCGAGGAACGATGAACTTTTCGTCGGCCACAACTTTGTTTGAAGCAAACCCCATCATGAGATAGGTGCCGTTGTACGCAGTGCACGCGAATGAATCGGGCATCACTGCTTCACCAACGTTGTCGAACACGATGTCAACGCCGAGATTGTCGGTGTCGGCCAGCACGACCGCTTTGAAATCTTCACTCAGGTAATCGATGGCGACATCGGCACCGAGTTCACGGCACAGCGCGACCTTCTCTGGTCCACCCGCGGTTGCGTACACGCGTGCACCGAACGCCTTGGCCAATTGGATTGCCGCCGAACCAGCACCACCGGCTCCGGCATGAATAAGCACGGTGTCGCCAGCTTTGAGACCAGCACGATCGATGAGGCCGAGCCAGGCCAAGTGGAAGGGAAAGAACAACGCCGCGGCATCGGGAAGCGGAATCGCTTCGTCGATTTCGAACGCCGCGATCGTTGGGCAAATGACGTACTCGGCGAATCCGCCGAAGGCTTGCTTGGTAACAGCAGCGACGCGCTTGCCCATCCACTGCTCGGCACCCTCGCCACACGCATCGACAATGCCAAACGCTTCCATGCCCGGGCTGTAGGGGAACTCCGGGCGGACCATCATGTTGCCGCCGGTGATGCGCTCGAGGTCGTTGAGGTTCAGCGGTATGGCTTGAGCCTTGACGCGAACTTCACCGGGCCCGGGCTCGGGGAGATCAACCTCGTCGAGACGCAAGACCTCGGTTGGTTGGCCATATTCATGGACTCGCCATGCCCTCATGAGTTCCCCCTAATGCCGATGAACATTCAGTTCACCAGATCCGACGTAACTGCGCACCTTCGCGACGAACGCTCAGACGTTCTTTCCGGTCGGCCGGCGTAACGACGGGAGTGTCTGCCGGCAAATACTGACGAACATCTGCAACTGGCACCTTGATCATCGTCGGATCGGGAAAATCACTGGCGTGATTCCAGCGCATTTGAATCATTCCCCACGGAACATCGGCTTTGTCGAGCCAATTGGGAACACCCGGATCGGTTCGCGAGATCACCGCTCGAAATTTTCCATCGCTATCGATATGCGCTTGTACGTCATTAAGGCTTGATTGGCGATTTACCCAATCAACGGTTGCGAAGCGGTCGTCGGCAACAAGTGCCTGCCAATACCGCACCTTCTTAGGCAGCTCGGTTTCGATAATGAGGGCTTCGTCATCTTCGATCTCGTGGATGCCGTCGTAATAGGCCTGGGTGGGCAACCCGCCAATCGAATCGATCTTGGTTGAGCGCAGGAACGTATTGACTCCGTGGTGTTCTCGGTAGAACCGCACAAGGTGCATATCGAAACCGATCATTCCCTCGATCCACTGAGGAAGATCAGCGAAGCGGCGCGAGATGTCTTCCGGCGTCATATCCGAACCTTTGTCATCGAGCCGTTCAATAGCCACGCTCGCATCAAGTTCGTGATTCCAATCGCATGAGCACTTACGCATCAGTAATCGACAGGTTTCGGGGTCGAGTTGCCACCAATCACCGCTGTGCCCACTGGGACGCTCCGCACTCAGCACAACACTGAAGTAGCCATCGGCACCAAGGGCGAGATCGTCGAGATCATGGGTTGCAGGCACACGGCTTCCGTTGTCGACCTGCGACGGACTCATCATGTCGAAGGTCTGCTGTGTGATTTCAATGAACCGCGAGGTTCCTCGGTAGCCAGAGATTCGGTAGACCCCGTCGCTCGCGACTTCGGTTGTTGAATACACATAATCAGGAGATGGCCCACCCTGATTGAACGCGTAGTTCCACAGCGGCATGAACACTGGTCGGTTGGCGTCGGTATAGACCCGACACAAATACCCTTCGGACAAAATCGAGAGCGCGAGTTTGTTCATGTCCTGGCGTTCGGCTGGTGTCGCACCTTCGGGTCGCCAAATCTTTAGAAGGCGATCGACCACGGGGCCAAGCGCCGCCAACTGATCGGCCCAACTCACTCCCGTATCGCTGTTGTTGTTACTCATTCGTTCACCCCTCTAGTTCCACACCGAATCGATCGATGTAGAACGCGTAGTCGGCTCGTATCTCTTCAGAACTCAAACCGAATTGCTCCGGCGTGTAGCGATGCTCGCCGTGGGCACCCAAACGGTTGGCCTTCTGCCATTCTTCGACCGCCACTTTGGTCTCATCGATAAATGTGAGCCCGAGAAAGTCATAGACCTTGCGCAAAACGCCAATGGGATCTCGCGCTAATTCGTTGTGGTGGACATCGAAGAAACGTTCCTCGCCCAAGCGTTCACGGGCGGCGATTGCTTGTTCCATGCCAACGCGCAAGTGATTGGAAACCTGTGGGCCGACCTCACGAAGATCTCGCGGACTCGCCGCTAACGGGAAGATCGTCGACACAAGACTTGAATACGAAGGCACCGATTTTGCGGGGTCTCGGTGAGTCATCACGAAACGAACATCGGGGTACGCGGCAACGATCGGTTCGGGGTGGAACTTGTGATGCGGCGACTTGAATAACCACGTCTGCGGCGGATATTGCGATTGCAGTACCTGAATCACTCGTCGGTGATAGCGAAAGGTCTCGGTGAAATCTGCCGCTCGCCACCACTGGTGATAGCTGTAGACCGGCAATGTGTACTGCTGGCCATGAAAGGCCATGCCCAGCACTTCAGAATCTTCCGTCGTGGCATCGAGGTCATAGAGATGCATCGCCAATAGCTCTGGCGACAAATCCTTATTCGCCTTGGCCGATCGCATGCGACGCGCATCGGTGGCCTCGGTCGAAGGTGTCGGCGGTGGAATCGGTTCGGCCTGTTCCCAACTCCGCAAACAACGGAACTGCGGATCAAGCGACATCATGTTGGCCAACGCTGTGGTCCCCGTTCGCGGAAGACCGATGATGTCAACGGGACCAAGCACCGGAGCATCGAGCGTTTCCGGATGCTTCGCCAACCAGGCTTCAAGATGCAGACGATTCTCTAAGCGCCGGCGAAACGTCGCCACCACGGCTTCGTCAACCGACGGATCGAACTCTGCGTCATCGGCAACGCTTTTCAGGAGCCAGTCAAGCCCTTCACGAAAGTCGCCCGGTCCGAAATCGGCGAGCCCCGTGTTTGCTGTTGCCTGTGCCAAAAGTTCATCGACGCTCGGATACCGGTCGTCGCTTGCTTCGCCTTCTGACCCTGTCATGCCATCCCCCACTGCCGCGCCATACGGACACTGAGCAGCACCGTACCCCGTGATTCGGTGGTGGGACATCGTGAGTTCCAGTCGGAACTACCCCGTAAACGCGGGTGCGACCGGATCAGGGGTCGGAACTGGCGGAGCAGTGGTGAGCGAAACCACCAACGTCTTCGCGTGACCGAAGCCGTCGTCAAGGGACAAGCCGACCGCAGTACACAATGACGCACTCACGCACGACACCGCCGACAGATAATTCCGGCCCGAACTGAGATTGGGGGATGAAAGTTGCGTCCACGAAACGCCGTCCCACACCAACACCAAGGGTTTACTCTCAGCATTATCGCCGTACTCTCCGACAGCCACACACGAAGAAGTGCTCACACATGACACTTCAACAAGCCGACCGTAGGGAGCGTTGAGATTCGGACTAGCTACTTGCGACCACGAAACCCCGTCCCACACCAACACCAAGGGCTGGGAACCAACGACATCGTTGTATTGGCCGACCGCGCTACACCAACTGGCGCTGACGCATGACACCGAAATCAATCCACTCTCAGAAGTACCGAGATTCGGCGCCGTCACTTGTGTCCACGAAAGGCCGTCCCACACCAAGATCAAGGCCTTGCCGCCTGTTCCGTCGTCATACGTTCCAACGGCGGTGCACGAAATCTCCGCAACACATGAGACGTACGCCAAGTTGTTTGCACTAAGACCAGCCGCGTCGGGAGTTCCCGGGCCGCCAGGACTGGGGGTTACTTGCCGAGTCCAAGTCGTGCCATCCCATACCAAGACCAATGGCTTCCAATAGAACTGCGCATTGACGACGGTCAGGTAGGCCCCGACGGCGATACATCGAGATGCGGTGAAGCAGTTCAGTCGAAGAACCTGGCCGCTGACCCCGCTCTGAGTCAGGGGACTCGGCGCTTGGGCCCATGAGACGCCGTCCCACGCCAACCCCGTACCTGAATATCCGAATGCAAAACACGACGAAGTCGTGGCACATGAAGCCATCATCAACGAGCCACCGAGACCGGGGTTGGCAACTTCAGTCCACGATGTTCCGTCCCAAGCCAACGTCAACTGGCCATCGGCTTCGCCGACTGCGGCGCACCACGAGGCACTCACACACGAGACAGAATTCAGAACGTTCGAAATGACACCGGGGTTAGGACTCGGCACGACCGTTGCCGTATCGACCACCGCACCAGCCGGCGTTGATGCGACGACAGAACCAACCACGACCGCCATAATCGCAACCACTGCGAGAACCGCTCTGCGAACCATTCGAGAATCTCCAAAGACTCTGTCGAGAGACCTCGTGCCGGTCGACCCGCAAATACTAAGGCCCGATAGGCAATAGATCACTGACCAATCGTCAACCAGAGAAAATACGCCTGCCGCAGCCCACTACTCAGGTCTACCCCGTAAATGCAGGGGCTAACTCAATGGTCACGGAAATGGCCTTCGAACGATTAGAGGTTCCGATCGCGTTCGTCGCAGTGACAGAGATGGAATAGGTCTCACCAGTCGTCAGACCGACAATCACACAAGAGGTCGTCGTCGATGTGCACGAGGCTCCCCCAGGCAATGCGGTTGCGGTGTAGCTCGTGATGACAAGCCCACCCGTATCAAGCGGTGCGTTCCACGACGCGAGCGAGACCAAATTGCACAACTTCGTGGGCGTTGAGGGACTCGAACCCCCGGCGTGTTCAGAATCGGGCAAACGAAGATTCAGCCGAATAGATGCAGTGCAGGAGTTCTCGAAGACGGCCCTGAACTGATTCAGCTCTTGTTGTTTGGATCGAACGTCAGTGATTGACGACGTCGAGCAGCAACAGCGGCCATACCCGAACCGAGCAGAGCCGCACCAATACCGAATTCAATGAGC
>CAEUNJ010000067.1_pt1 | contig 12396 bp, 12 predicted proteins | sample 7263841 | NCBI WGS metagenome assembly CAEUNJ01 (sample SAMEA6814163, study PRJEB35770) | uncultured Microthrixaceae bacterium | biome: Freshwater; feature: Freshwater reservoir; material: water | place: Czech Republic | collected 2017-06-27 | depth 30m m
TCTCGGTAATGGTGAAACCAATCGCGATGTTTGCCTCATCCCTGCGTCTGCTCACGGAACCAATGCCGCAAGCGCTTCGATGGTCGGCATGCGCGTCATCGTGATTGCATGTGACGAGAACGGCAACGTCGATGTCGACGATCTGCGCACCAAGATCGCAGAGCACGCAGACGATCTTGCAGCGTTGATGATCACCTACCCATCGACACATGGCGTGTTCGAAGAGGCAATCGGTGAGATTTGCGCCGCAGTCCACGAAGCTGGTGGGCAGGTGTACCTCGATGGCGCCAACCTCAACGCTCTCGTTGGTGTTGCTCGGCCTGGCCACTTCGGTGCCGACGTCAGCCATCTGAACCTACACAAAACGTTCTGTATCCCCCACGGTGGCGGTGGCCCCGGAGTTGGACCAGTTGCGGTCCGTTCCCACCTTGCCCCCTACTTGCCAAGTCACCCCGTCATCACAAGCGCCGGACCGATTCGAGATGCTTCGGTGACCGGACCTCACGTCGGAGCAGTGTCGTCGGCTCCCTATGGATCAGCGAACATCTTGACTATTCCGTGGGCGTATATCTCGATGATGGGTCCAGCGGGTCTTGAACGAGCAACGCACGTTGCCATCCTCAACGCCAACTACGTTGCCCACCGCCTGCAGGGTGCATACCCGGTGCTCTACACCGGACGCGACGATCTTGTTGCTCACGAATGCATTCTCGATCTCCGTCCGATTACTAAGGAGACAGGCGTAACTGTCGACGATGTCGCCAAGCGTCTCATCGACTACGGATTCCACGCACCGACAATGTCGTTTCCTGTAGCCGGGACACTCATGGTTGAAAGCACCGAAAGCGAAAACCTTGCAGAGCTCGACCGATTCTGCGACGCAATGCTGGCGATCCGTTCAGAGATCGATCGAGTTGTCGCCGGAGAATGGCCAGCAGACGACAATCCCCTCCATAACGCTCCGCATACAGCGGCAGATCTCACGACTGACTTCTGGACCCATCCGTACACTCGAGAATGTGCAGGCTGGCCCAATGGTCACGTTGCCGCTCGATATTGGCCGCCGGTCAGTCGCATCGACGGCGCGCACGGCGACCGCAATCTGGTTTGCTCGTGCCCGCCGATTGAGGCGTTCGCAGAAAACTAACTAGTGCACAAACGGTGTCTTTACAACACGAGCCTCAAGCATCGTGCCGCGAACATCGATCTCGAACTTGTCTCCCACGCTTGAGTCTGGCGGGAGAAACCCGAGCGCGATCCCATGGCCAAGTTCGGGCGAGAAATTGCCGCTCGTCACTTCACCGACGATCGCACCGTCGAACAAAATCGCAGAGCCTTCGCGCGGTGGCCGACGACCTTCAGTAACAAGTCCGAATAATCGCCGCGTAACACCCCGATCACGTTCTTCGGCCAGTGCCTCCGAACCCCGGAACGGGCCCTTATCGAAGCGCACCGCCCAACCGAGCCCTGCTTGCAACGAGGTGATTCCCGAACCGAGTTCATGGCCGTGCAACGGCAAGCCGGCCTCGAGTCGCAATGTGTCTCGTGCTCCAAGGCCCGCCGGTGTCACGCCTGTATCCACGATGGCGTTCCATAGTTGTGCAGCGTGCGCGGCAGGTACCGCTATTTCAACGCCGTCTTCCCCGGTGTAGCCCGTTCCCGCCACGACAAGACCAATCCCGTTCCATTCGACACGTCGAACGTCGAAGCGAGCCACTGATGCAATCGCTGGATCGATTGATTCCAGCAATGCCCGTGCTTGTGGTCCCTGAACAGCAAGGATCGCCCGTTCAGCAGTGACATCACCTGCCTCGACAGAGACACCGCCCAGAGATTGTGCAATCTCTTCGATTGCTCCGGTGACACGATCGGTGTTTGACGCATTCGGCATCACATCGAATGTCTCCGGATCGACCCACCAAATGATGATGTCGTCAACGACCGAGGCAGTTTCTTCGTCTAGGAGGTGGGTGTACTGCGCTCGGCCTTGCTCCACTCGATTGAGATCGTTCGTGAACGCGCGCTGCAACACCGCGAATGCATCGGCACCGGTGACACGCACGGTACCCAGATGAGAGACATCGAAAATGACCGCACTGTGGCGACAGGCACGATGCTCCGCCAACGTACCGTCGGCATAGGAAAGCGGCATGTCCCATCCACCGAAGGGCACCATCTTGGCGCCGATCGAACGATGGACCTGGTCGAGTGGAGAAAGGCGTTCGGTCACGACCTGACCCTAGTTTCAGAGAGGCGTTGCTCAGACCACGTTTGCTACGACATGCAATGGTTTGGCCGCAGTTTCGATGTCTTCCGATGGCGGACGCAGTTCGCGAATGCGTGCGTCCATCTCGTCTCGAACGCCACCAAGAGGGAGAATATTGAGCACTCCTTGGCCGTTATGAATCAGATCGATCAGTTCACCATCGGACTGAATGAATACCGATGTCGAACCTTGGATAACGAGATTGGCAGAGGTGATCTCCTGACCGAGGATGTCTCGGAGGTAACTAAAGATTTCTCGCACATTCTCGAGTCGAATGCCAGCATCAAGGAGGCTCTTGATGACCTTGAGCTCCAAAAGATCGGTATATCCATAGCGGCGTCGGCTCCCGCTACCGGCAGCGTCGGTCACCGTCGGACGGACAAGGTCGGTCCGGGCCCAGTAATCGAGCTGGCGATAGCTGATACCTACGATCTCGGCGGCTTTGGCACCGCTGAAGCCGTGGTCGGCGACGCGCTCGTTCGTGATTCCCATCGAAACTCCCAAGTACAAAGCGCGGCAGCGATTCGCCACGGAAAGGGATCGTCATTGATCCCGCGGATAACAACGGCGAAATTACGCCGATGTGAGGACCGCTGACCGTACAACTCCGCTCGCGCGGCGTCAATGGTTGGCGATTTTCCTTCTCAGGACGCGAAATCCTCGGGGTTCACGTTGTCGATGAAGGCTCGGAACTCCTCGACTACGTCTCCCCCGTCGGCGCCGTCCTCGGCTTCATCGTCGGGAAGGAGGCCCGCTTCTTCGAGAACCGATTCAGAGGCCCACACGGGACAGTGGAATCTGAGAGCAAGAGCCACAGCGTCGGAAGGTCTTGCCGAGAGACGAGATTCGGCCTCGCCAACCTTGAGGATGAGTTCTGCATAAAAGGTGCTTTGCTCAACGCTGGTGATTTCGACGGCGGAAAGAGATGCGCCGAGATGTTCGATCGTCTCGCAAAAGAGATCGTGTGTCATGGGTCGAGGCGTGACCACACCGTCGAGCGCGAATCCGATGGCACCGGCTTCGGCTTGGCCAATGAAGATCGGGACTAACCGACCTGCTCCAGCGACCTCACGCAAAACAAGCACAGGCGCATTGCCCGGAATGTCCACACGGACAGCGATGACTTCCATCTCAACCATCAGTTCACCCTACCGGGCAGGATGGTGATTTGAACTGCTGGATCACGCTTGTCCGAGATAATCGCGAAGAGACGCCCGCACCATGACAGCCCGTAAATCATCGGCCAATTCAGCGAGTTCCTCAAGCATCTCGACTGCCTCGTCACGCGCTGCGGCGCGACGCTGTTTGAGAAGAGGCGTGATGAGTTGTTCGAAGAGTCCGGCTTCACGATCTGCAGAAACCTTGTACATCCTTAGGTGGCGTGGCTCAATGCCAAATCGAGCAAACCCAGCAGCTAGACGAGCGACAACGAGTGCCTCTTCGTCGTAGTAGTCAACGTGACCCATTGAACGAATCTTGAGTAATCCGAAATGTTCCAGATCGGCAACTCCTGAAGCGCTGAGACCGCTCTGAGCGCAGAGCTCCTCGCCGGTAAGTGCCAACGATGGAGCAGCCGGTTCGACCTCTCCATTGGGCACCGGCGTCGGGTCGCCCTTTGTATGGACAGTGGGGTGACGCTTGCGACCGCGAGGTGTGATCGTCGATGCTTCGTTGGGTCCTTCGACCAAGCTCGCAACGGCACGTGCACGATCCTTAGGAGATCCTTCACCGTTCGCAGTTGGTATTGACTCTGAACCAGGAACAGGCATGCGCTCTTTAGACCGCTGATGACCGTTGTGTGTGCCGTTTACTTCAGCGGCTGCAGCTACGCCGCTCACGTCGGAGCCACTGGGTGAAGCCGATGAACGTTCAAACGGAAGCACACCCTCGGGGGGACCGTCAGAAAAGTCCCCCACCGCTAAGCGTTCCTTAATAACCTTCAGCGGCAGGAAGTGATCGCGTTGTTGAGTGAGAATCCAGCGCAATCGCTCGGTGTCTTCATCGTGAAACTTGCGATAACCCGACGGGGTTCGCTCAGGGTTGAGTAACCCTTGGCTTTCGAGGAATCGAATCTTTGAGATGGTGATGTCGGGGAAGTCATCTTGCAGAAGCGACAGGACTTCGCCAATCGACAAATGAGATCGGGTTTCGGTCACTGACCTTCACCACCGAGCAAAAACACGAGTTTGAACTTGCCGATTTGCAGTTCGTCCCCACTCGCAAGGATCGCAGTGTCAATGCGCTGACGATTGAGGTAGGTGCCGTTGAGGGACCCGGAATCGCACGCAAGCCAAGTTCCGTCGGTCACGCGTCTCAGTTCTGCATGACGACGCGAAACAGTGATGTCATCAAGGAAAATATCTGAATCGGGGTGACGACCAGCAGTGACGACATCGCTATCAAGAGCGAATCGGCTACCTGCTTTTGAGCCTCGTTGCACGACCAACATTGCGGTATCGGCCGGGATTCCTTCGACGATGACGGTCACGTCTCCCTCGACCGGATCTCCTGGGGAGACTGGGTGGAAGGTAATTGTTGTGTGATCAGGCGCGAGTGATTCAAGGACGGCGCCGCACGAGGAGCAGAAATTGGCTCCTAATGAATTGCGATGACCGCAGTTATTGCAGAATCCCTCGACAGCAGCCATCACGAACCCTCGATCAACCGCCGATAGCCGTCGACGTCGAGGAGGGCATCAACAGAACTTGCATCGGTCGGTTCGATTACGCAGATCCAACCTTCACCGTAGGGATCGTCATTCAAACGTTCCGGAGAATCTGAAAGCGCGTCGTTGACTGCCACGATCGTTCCCGCGACTGGGGCGTAGATGTCTGAGACAGATTTCGTCGATTCAACTTCACTGACTTTCCCCGAAGCATCGATCTTTAGTCCCATCTCTGGGATCTCGACGTAAACAACATCGCCGAGAGCATCTTGGGCGTAATCAGTAATACCGAGACGAAGTTGACCATTCTCGAGACGGACCCACTCATGATCTGGTGAATAACGGAGGTCTTCAGGCAGCTGCATGGGTCGCACGCTATCCGATCGTCTCGACCTCCACCGAAGCGTGAGGGCCTCCCGTGAGACTCGTTATGGCTTCGGCGTGCGGAGGGCTCTCCCCTCACGCAGAGCGCCAAGGCCGAGCGGGATGTACAGGGCCGCCGCATAGTACGAAGCGGTCAGCGCCGGAATGGCGCAGACCCAAGCGAGTACTTCAAAGGTTGATTGGAGAGGCCAGGAGGAAGACGCCCAGAGAAAGGCAGGAAACGCGAACATCAGTCCGAAGGTTGCGGTCTTGCCCATCCACGTCACATCGATTCGTCGAGCTCCGAGAGTGGCGAGAACCACGGTCGCCAGAGAGATCACGACCTCACGCAACAGGACAGCAATGCAGAACCACAAAGGTGCTGCTCCCGCAATGATGATGGCGACGATGGACACAAAGAACAGCAAACGATCAACAACGGGATCGAAAACTTTCCCGAACGTCGAGACCTGACGAAACTTTCTCGCGTACCAGCCATCGACCCAGTCGGTAGCGCCAAGCGCTCCGAGCAGCGCTCCTGCTAGTAGAGCGTTGTCGGCAGCAAGTAATAGCCACACAAAGAGTGGCAAGCATGCCAACCGAACCAACGTGATCACATTGGGAACGGTGAGGATCCTGTCTTCGGCGCTCGACTCATTAGGCATGCTCATCCCCCGCACTCTACGATTCTCTAACCATGAGCACGCTGTTCACCAAGATCATCGATGGAGAACTACCGGGACGCTTCGTCTATCGAGACGAGGTCTGCGTCGCCTTCCTGACAATCGCTCCAATCTGCACAGGCCATACGTTGGTCGTTCCCCGGCTGGAAATCGACCATTGGATCGACCTCCCCGACGAGGTCGCTGGGCACCTAGCCATCGTGGCTCGCAAAATTGGTGCCGCCCAAGTGACAGCGTTCGGCGCTGAACGTGTGTCACTCATCATCGCTGGCCTCGAGGTGCCTCACACGCACCTCCACGTGCTGCCGATTACCTCTGAAGCCGACATCGACTTCAGAAAAGCCGACAGCTCAGTTTCGCCTGAAACTCTTGACGCTTCAGCAGATGCGCTTCGCTCTGCGCTTGGTCCCGACGGATCTCACTAAGTCGGTTTCTAACGCACCTACAGAAGTCGTTCTTGACCTTCTGCTTCTCCATCGGGCGTAACTGCACTTGCTTCGATTAACTTCGCATCGTTATTGCGAACACTGTTGACGCGCAATGAGACAGGCCACCACTGAAGCCAATCCTCTGGCGCCGGACGCAACATAGCTTGCAAGTGCTCGACGTCATCAGTGGTTCGATCAAGCCAACCACTCCATTGGTCGCGACCAAGAATCATTGGCATTCGATCGTGAAGCGGTGCAATCAATTCATTCGGAGGTCCCGTCAGGATGGCGCAGGAAGTCAGTCTCTCGAGACCACCCGAATCCGACGTTCGCTGCCAGGTCTCCCATATGCCAGCGAATGCCAACGGACAGGAATCCTTCGACGATATGTACACCGGCTGTTTTTTCTTCCGTTCTGGATGTGAAACCCATTCGAAAAATCCGTCGACCGGAATGATGCATCGTCTTCGCCGAAAAGCGGATCGAAACGACGGCTTCGAAGCTGCAGTTTCCGACCGAGCATTGATCATCCGCGATGCACCTGCAGGATCCTGAGCCCAACTCGGAACGAGCCCCCAAAACATCAGATCGAGGCGACGTTGACCGTTCTCATCTTCGCGGAGAACCCTGATGTCAGACGTCGGAGTCACATTGAAGCTTGCATCTTGATCAGCGAGTTCGGAAGCCGCATCGAAAAAATCGGCCAGTTCGCTACTAGGCGTCACGCTGGTAAATCGCCCGCACATCGTCAGGCCGAATCCTCTGAACGAGGTTGAGCCACCCCACCGATTACGGGGTGACCGGGATGCAGCACGGTACGCGGAAGAAGGTATTTACCGATCACCGGCAACGTTAAGAATCCTTCAGCAGCGGAATACAGCAGGGCGACACGCGGCAGACTGCGAAATCCCTCGTACGCGATACACCGAGGGACCCACTCTGGATGCAGGCGTTGATTGAATTCTTTCAGCGACTTGATTTGGTAGAAGGGGCTCATGACGTTGAGAAGAAGTTTCGCTGCACGCTGAGTCACCGTGTAATCGACATCGTCTTCGAAAAATCTTCCCCATGCGGCAAAATTCATACTGAAGCGTTCGCAACCAAGTTCATCGAGTTTCATGATGGTTCGAGTTAAGAGAAACTCCGTCATGCCGTTTGGCGTCTCCGGGTCGCGACGCATGATGTCGAGCGTGTAACCCCGGTGGTCACCGTAGATCGGAACGACACGCAGGAATCCTCCCGGCTTTCCTTGCTCATCGATAGCAATGCACAGCCGGAAATCGGGGTTGGTACCTTCGACATCCTGGTTCAGAGTCATCGTGAAACCCCGCTCGGGTTTCTTTCCCCGCCAACGCCGAGAGATGTCATTCAGTTCTTCGAGCATCTCGGCCGAGACTTCAGTCTCTGCGACCCACTCGTAGCGAAAGGTCCGATCTACTCGACCCGAAGACTGGCGAACACTTTTCCACTTCTTGCCAGCGAGCGAAAAGTCCCGAACATCGATCACTGCTTCGTCACCGAGATACACCGTGTGGAGACCACGTGATACGTAGAGATCACGGTCGGATTCGCGCACGGCAAGAAAAGAAACGCCCCACGCTCGTCCGCGACACATGGCGAGGAACTCATCAATCACAAGAGGGATCGATGGAGCATCGCCAATTGGATCCCCTGACACTAAAGCCTGACGGGCAACGAAGGTGTACGCGATCAATGCCTTCCGATCAGACGAAACGAAGAACAACTTGTCGTCTCGTAAGGCGAAGTAATCAAGCGAGTCCGAACTGAAGTTCTTCACGATCGCAATCGCTTCATCACGCAAATCAGCCGAAACGAACGAGCGGGAGACGATCGGTCGGAAAACCAAGATGATGGCTGCGAGAAGACCCGCCACCCCGAGCACCAGAAGAGAAGACGGGAACGCCCACTCGAAAAAATTTCTCTCGTAGTGGTATGGGCCATCGATTCCAAAAAGACCCAACAGAATCGTCTGTGTATTCATCCAAATCGTTGGCGAAGGGCGTAATGAATTCCGCTCGAAGAAAAGGGCCGCAAATCCGTATACAAATATCGTGGCGAAGTAACGAGGAAGGAATCGCACGAACTCGAGCAGGGTCGGAGGGTCACCTGGTGCCTTGAATTTCGACCGACTTGCTGCAAGAAGAACCACCATCGCTAGTGAGTAAGCGGCCGCAACATAATGGTGCTGTCGGACGAGTTCCACGACAAACGATGCGCCGAACAACACAATGGCAAATAGCCAAGCCATGCGGCGCCGGCGGGCCAACTGACCTGCGAGGTAGAGGAGTGAAACGCCCGCCGCTACAGCTACGACATGGCTCGTGACCCTCACGCCAAACGGCGTAACAACGTTCACCATCCGGCCGAGACGAATTCCAACAGCTGGCAGGGTCGAGACAAGGAGAATCAAACCACCGAGTGCTGTCAGGTATCCAATAAGCCTTGCTCGCCGAGAATCACGCCGCATTCAGGCAACCGCCGAGTTCTCCGTGCGACATCGTTACGCGTTTGACCTTGGCGGAAAATCATCTTCGGTCAAACTGTTTTCGGGCCGGAGCGTCGGGAAAAGAATGACTTCCCTAATGCTTTCAACCTCCGCCAAGATCATGACGAGCCGATCGATTCCGATGCCTAGACCACCAGCAGGTGGCATTCCGTACTCGAGGGCTCGGATGTAATCGAGATCCACATCTCCTGCTTCAGGATCCCCCGCCGCCTTGTGAGCGGCCTCTTCTTGGAATCGAGCAAGTTGTTCGACTGGATCATTAAGTTCGCTGTAGGCGTTAGCGAGCTCACGACCATCGACGATGACTTCGAATCGTTCGACGAGTGAGGGATCGCTCCGGTGCGGCTTCGCAAGTGGAGAGGTCTCACGCGGATGATCAAAAACAATGGTGGGTTCTATGACCTTCGGCTCGACGAGTTCGTCATACACCTCGTGAGTGCAACGACCGGGACCCCAGTGTTCTTTCCATTCGAGCCCGAGACCATCCAGAATGGCGCGTGCACCAGCCAGATCCATCGCAGGATTGATATCGACTCCGACGATTTCACGAATGAGCTCGACCATCGACACGCGTCGCCACGGCGGTGCAAGGTCGACCGAGGTTCCACGCATTCCGACGACAGTGGTTCCGTTCGCCGCAACCGCTGCCGCTGCGACGAGAGTTTCGACAAGAACCATCATGTCGTTGTAGTCCGCAAAAGCTTCATACGACTCGAGCATTGTGAACTCTGGGTTGTGGCGAGTGTCGATGCCTTCGTTGCGGAACACTCGACCGATCTCGAAAACGCGGTCAAGGCCGCCGACCAACAGACGCTTCAAGGGGAGCTCGAGAGCGATACGCAGGAAGGTGTCGATCGAAAGAGCGTTGTAATGCGTGATGAATGGACGAGCGGTCGCTCCACCCTGTTGCAGATTGAGGATCGGCGTTTCGACCTCGAGATAGCCACGCTCCCTCAAACCCTGTCGGATTGCATCGACAGCGGCGAAACGCACTTCGAAGACGCGTCGCGCATCGGGGTTAACGGTGAGATCGACATAACGCTGCCGGTACCGGGCGTCGACGTCTGCGAGACCCTTCCATTTGTCTGGAAGAGGACGCAGTGCCTTGCTCAGCAATTCCCAGGTCGTGACCTTGATCGAGAGCTCACCTTTCTTGGTGGCCATGACCTCGCCTTCGACGCCAACCCAATCGCCTCGATCAAGATTGTTGAATTCAGCGAATGACTCCTTGCCGAGGACGCCAGCTGAAACGAACAGTTGGATCTCGCCGGAGTGATCTCGTAATTGTCCGAACGTGAGTCGTCCCTGCTCTCGCTTCAGCATCAGACGACCAGCTAGCCGAGCAATCGAGCCTGTTTCAGTGCCTGCTTCAATCGCGGACCACTCTTCGCGTACAGGTCCGATATCGGAGGATCGCTCGAACCGGTACGGATAAGGGTTGACCCCACCTTCCCTCAACTCTGCGAGTCGATCGAGCCTCTGGGCTCGAATCGAAGCCCGCTCTTCGGAACTGATTTCAAGTTCCTCAGGGGCCTCATGAGTCTCTATCGATGTCTCGTTCTTGCTCTCGTCTGACATCAGTCTTCCTGGAGTCCTCGGGGGTGACAGGGCGGGGTGCCAGTGTGGCACCCCGCTCGTGTCTGGTCGGGCTGGCGGGATTCGAACCCACGACCTTCGGTCCCCCAGACCGACGCGCTAACCAAGCTGCGCCACAGCCCGTGGACCGAACACCTTAGCGATCAAGGGTGATCTCACCGAATCGGCCCGGGCTCAGGACGTACCGATCAGGATCAAAGCGCCGAGCCCGCCACCAGTACTCGGTCGTCGTTCCGGGCCAGATGGTGTCGACCTGACCGCCCGGCGATACGTACCAACTGGAACATCCCGAAGTCCACACAGTTTTCGCAACACGCTTCTGGAGTTCCGCATACGAGGATGCCTCAACCTCGGGTCGAAGATCTAAGACGCGAACGGAAGACTTCTGCATAAAGCGAAGCGCCCGAGAAATGTGTTCGAGTTGAACCTCGATCATGAACACGATCGAGTTGTGCCCCAGACCGGTCCCGGGTCCAGCGAGGAACCAGAGGTTGGGGTAGCCGGAAACCGTGAGACCAAAATCGGTCGACGCTCCATTGCTCCAATGATCGGCAAGATCGATTCCATCACGACCGATAATGCGAAGCGGTGAGGGGAAACTTGCGACGGCAAAACCTGTAGCGAGCACAAGCACATCAAGGTCATGCTCAACACCATCGGAGGTGCGAACTCCGGTTTGGGTCACTTCTTCGATCGATGCACTGATCAACTCAACGTTGTCTTTTGCCAGTGACGCATACCAATCGTTGGAGATCAGCAGCCGCTTGCACCCCGGCGTGTAGTGAGGGACCAAGGTTTCTGCCACCGCGGGATCGTCAAACGATTCTTCGATCAACGATTTCGTTTCTTCGATGATTCGCTTCGTCATCCCCTGCGCGATTTTGCCACTTCCGAGGAAGGCGAGCGCCAGAAACTCCTGCCGGAAATAGACCCGCCACCGATGGAGACGCTGCAGAAATGGCACGGCGCGATACAAGCGCTGCCGCCACTTGGGAGTAGGTCGATCGTCACGCGGAAGAATCCAAGGCGGCGTGCGCTGGAACACATCGAGGTGCTCGACGGTGTCGGCGATTGCCGGCACCAGTTGGATTGCGGATGCTCCTGTGCCTACAACACCAACCCGCGCTCCAGTCAGGTCGATATCGTGCCGCCATGCTGCCGAGTGGAAGATCTCTCCTTCGAACACGTCGAGTCCTGGTAGATCTGGAACCGAAGGTTGGCTCAGGGGCCCAGTCGCGCTAATGACGGCTGACGCCTTAACGGTGTCGCCATCTCGCGAGGTGATTACCCAGCAACGTTCGCCTTCGTTCCAAGAAAGATTCTCGACATCGAAGCCGAACCGAAGTCGCGAGCGCAGCGCGTAATGGTCTGTGATCCGTTCGAGATACTCCTCGATCTCTGGCTGCGCTGGATAACTACGTGACCATCGCGGGTTTTGTGCAAACGAGAACGAATACAGGTTGCTAGGTATGTCGCAGGCGCATCCGGGATAAGTGTTGTCACGCCAAGTGCCACCAACGGCCTTCGAACGCTCGAGTATCACGAACGAATCAATGCCCTGTTCGAGCGCCATCACGCCGGCACCGAGACCTCCGAACCCACTCCCAATAATCGCGAGCTGAACGCTTCCAATTTCTTCGTTCATTGGAGCAACCAAAGGATGCCTTGAACAGCTCTCCATCCGAGGTATAGCGCCGCCGCTACGACCAGAATCCAAAAGTGCCAGGGAATCCGCTGAACCTTCGGCGGTTCACCAATCATGCGACCGCACGATGGGCATGTTCCATCAGGTGGCAGTGAGTTGGGATTCCAGAACTTGGAACATTCTTCACACCAAGGCATTGCTCGTCAGCCCCGAAGCGTCTTCA
>CAEUNJ010000074.1_pt1 | contig 11639 bp, 11 predicted proteins | sample 7263841 | NCBI WGS metagenome assembly CAEUNJ01 (sample SAMEA6814163, study PRJEB35770) | uncultured Microthrixaceae bacterium | biome: Freshwater; feature: Freshwater reservoir; material: water | place: Czech Republic | collected 2017-06-27 | depth 30m m
ATCTCACCGCTGTGCTGTTCGAAGTCACCGACGGTGTCGGTGTCATCACCCTGAACCGGCCCGACAAGTACAACTCGTGCGACCTCGCGCTCGTCACGGAACTTGAGCACCTCTATAAAGAGATCCGCTACGACGATTCGGTAAAGGTCGTCGTGCTTACCGGCGCTGGCGACAAAGCGTTCTGCACCGGCATCGACCGCGATTTTGCGATGGACAACCGTCAGCCCGACTCGCCATTCATGATGGACGACCCGATGCTCAAGCTCGGCCCGAAGCAGGCCGACCTGTGGAAGCCCGTCATCACTGCCGTCAACGGCATGTGTGGTGGCGGAGCGTTCTATGCGCTCGGTGAAAGTGAATTCATCATCGCTGCCGAACATGCAACGTTCTTTGACCCGCACACCACCTACGGCATGGCCGCGTGTTTCGAACCGATGTTTATGTTCGACCAAATGCCGTGGGGCGAACTTGTGCGCATGTCGCTTATGGGCAACTACGAACGCATCTCCGCACAAACTGCGCATGGCTGGGGAATGGTGAGCGAGGTTGTTCCTGGCGACCAACTTCTCGATCACACCATGGAGATCGCTTCGAAGCTTGCGTCACTCCCCCAGATCGCCGTTCAAGGAACAATGCGCGCGCTTTGGGCTCGCCGCAATATGCCGCGTACGCAGGCGATTGCGACCGCCAATCACTTGGTGGAAATTGGCAATCGCCCCGAAGCGCTGGCTGAAGGCCAGGCGTTCTTCAAAAGCGGCGTGCGCGTCACACCAACCGTTCGCTAACGAGCAGCTGTCTCGTTACGGAAGGCGGTAAAGACGCCGGGCGTTATCGCCCATGACTTTGCGACGAGCCGAAGCCGGGAGCGAGTTCACTGCGACCGCTGCCTGGGTAAGACCGTCGGGATACAAGCAGGTCGGGTGCGGGAAGTCTGTTTCGAACAGCACGCGATCTTCACCAAGCGCAGCAACCGCACCGGCAACACCAGCTTCTTCGAACCAGAAGCAGGCTGACATCTGACGCTGGAAGTACTCGGTGGGTGTCAATGACAAGGTCGAACCGGGAATGGATTGCTTTAACTGGTAGTCGAGCGACTCCAGGAAGAACGGAATCCAACCGATGCCGCTTTCGACCGAAACGAACTGCACCTCGGGGTGACGCTCAAGCACGCCACCGAAAATGAGGTTGGCCATCACCCCGGCGTTCGACAGGTACATCATCGCCGAACCGATCGCGAGTTTGGTATCGAGATCATGGGAAGGCCATGGCGTCATTCCGAACCACGACATCGTGTCGGATGATGCACCGATGTGGAAGTTCACGGGCATCGCTAATTCCGCGCATACCTCCCACAACGGATTCCAATACGCCTCACCAAGGTCAGGAAGCCCAAAGGTATGCGGACCAGTTCCCATATTCACGCCACGCAATCCAAGCCCGTGTGAGCGTCGGATTTCGCGCACCGCAACGTCGACATCCCACATTGGCGTGATCGACATCGGGAACATTCGTTGCCCAGATTGTTCCTGTAACTCCGCCGAAGCGTCATTAAAGATTTCGACAGCAAGAAGGCGAAGGTCTTCGTCGGGGTTGTCAACAAACCGCTGCCCACCGAAACCAACCGTGTTGGGATACACGATCTGCGCCCACACGCCGTGCTCATCCATGTACTCGAGTCGCGGCTCGAGGCGCCACGCGCCCTGATGAATACCTTCGTACCCAAGGCCCATGAAACTCATGCCGAGGTGTTTTTCACCGTCACGATCGATGACCGATGATCCACCAGCAATTCCCATTTCAACGCCATCAAACACCCATGCCAAGCGACCATTGCTTTCCTCGACGCGAGGCAACCGATCGGCATATTTCGAAGGCGCGCGCGATGACCAAAGGTCGGCCGGTTCGGTCAGATGGGTATCGACATCGACAATCAAAACATCGGGTTCGAGGCCAAGGACTTCGGTAAACGAGTTCATCTTGCGAGTCTGCCACTACCGTTCCGTCCATGTCGTTTGAACTCACAGGTCTGTCCGAAAAGGTTGCAATCGTTACAGGCGCTGGCCGCATGCGTTCTATTGGCCGGCCCATTGCGGTTGAGTTAGCCCGCGCCGGTTGTGATGTCGTCATCACTGGCACCGGTCGCGCTCCTGCTGACTACCCCGCCGATGAACAAGCGGCAGGTTGGCGCGATATCGAATCGGTTGCCGAGGAAATTCGCGCCCTCGGAAGGCGATGCATTCCCGTCGTGAGCGACATCGCAAATGCCGACGCAGTAGGTGCGCTCGTCACCCAGACAATTAGCGAGCTCGGGCGCGTCGACATCGTCGTAAATAACGCGGGCGCTGCGCGCGGTCCCGACCGTTTCAACGTTGTCGATCTTGATCCCGTCGAATGGCGCAAAGTGATTGATGTGAATCTGAACGGCACGTTCTTATTGAGTCGTGCAGTAGCGAAGCATTGGCTCGCCGTTGAGCAACCAGGTTGCATCGTGAATATCTCAAGCGTCGGCGGCAAGATTGCCGGCGCGGGTACCGCGGCCTACTCAGCAAGCAAAGCGGCCATCCATGCGCTCGGCGCGGCAATGGCGGCCGAACTCGGACCATTCGGCATTCGCGTCAATGCCATCTGCCCAGGCATCGTCGACACCAGCCGACTCGATGACATCGATCGCGGTGAGAACTGGGAACGTCTGCGTCACATCATCCCCATGCGACGCCACGGCACCGGCGAAGACATCGCCAACATGTGCGTCTACTTGTGCAGCGATCAGGGCTCATGGATCACAGGCCAGGCCATCAATGTCGACGGCGGGCAGCTGACGATTCGTTAAACCGGGTTCACACCCAACTCACACCCAGCAAAACGGCTTCGTGTCGGCGGCGACATAGAGCGGGTGGCCTGGGTGGCCCGCCTTCGTGAGTTTCAGTGCGTGGAGTTCAACGCCCGCTTCGCAGAGCATCGTGCGAACCACTTCGCCCCTCCCCTGCAATTGACCATGGGTTCCCCATGCAGCGATGACGAGATCGACGTTCTTCGCCGCAGTCAAAATTGCCTCGTCATTATCGGGGCCAACCGCATCTTTTGCCGTTCGCAATCCGGCAGGGTTCGTCGACCGAAACGCAAAGATGTTCGTTGTCACCATCGACCCATATCCCCACGCTTGCGCGAAACCCACACAGCGACGATTGGTGGGATCGAGTTGAAACGCATCGGCCGTCGACGGATTGAGCATGAGGAAATTCACCGCGGGCAGCGATACATCCCACCCGCGAGTGAGCAGGTAGCGATGCTTGCGATCAGCGGAGAAGGTCGCAGTCGCGTCGCCCCATGCTCCTGATGACGATTCGGTGATGGTTGATTGAGCGATGACTCACACGGTATGCCCTCCCCGATACACCCAGTCACCCCAGTCACCCAGTCACCCAGACACCGACTGACCAACAGCTTCGCCCTCGGAAAGACCTGCGCTTCGACTCGTTCCGGCGCACTCGACCGACTCCACCCCTTGGGCGAATGCACGGTGAATTCCGCCTGATCGGAAAGCTCCATTCGATATCCCGGTTTATGAAACTCCCGATGATGGGTGCCACATAACAACACCATTCGATCGACATCGGTTCGGCCCCCATTGATCCAGTGATCGACGTGATGTACATCGCAATGTTTGGGCTTTGTTCGACACCCGGGCGCTCGACAATGCCGATCTCGGGCAACAATTGCTCGTCGTTGCGCTGGCGTTGCGGTTCGGACTTCTCGGCCCAGGTTCAGCACCTTCGAATCGGCCATGAGCACCCGCTGCACGACTGAATCGCAGGTGAGCATCCCAGCAGCCACAGCTTCAAGCACATCGCCCTCGTGCGACATCGCATCGCCCTGGCGCACCAACGCATCGGCGAACCACCCCCGTTCAGCAGCCGACCAGCCGAACGCCTTGGCCTGTTGCTCGAGATCGTCATGAGAGCACACGCCAGCGCCTCGCAAGGCCGCAGCACGCAACTCCTGAATATCGACCACCAACGACACATGCGGAACGAAACGACCGGATTCCCCCGCGCCCTCACGATGCGACAGTGCAAACCGGCAGATTTCTACCAGTGCATCGGCATTGCGTTTACCGAGTGAACGAGACTCGCCACTACGTTCACCTCGTTCGTCGACAGCGTCGGGAACATCGAACACTCGCAATGCCGACTGCACGATCTCGGCTTCAGTTTGCGAAAGCTGTCCCTGCAGAGCCACACGACCGTCGAGCAGTCTGTCGAGATGCACCCCAGACGGACGATCGATGAACTGCCCGGGCCCATCGGAGGCTTCGGCGCAACGCACCCATTGACGCATTGCCACTTCGGTTTGCGCACTGTCGAGCGGTTGCAACACACGCACGACTTCGGCAGCCTGCATCGCAAACTCAGAAACGAACCGTGTCGGCACCGCCGCAACCACAACATCGACCTGCGCGCCGCTCAATCGACCAGCACCCCACGCCTCAACAACCTCGGGCCAGGACTCAAGCCGCTCGGCCCGACGAGCCACACGAGACGCCTCTTTGCGCGACAACCCATAGGCATCGGTGAACCATGCCCTCAATGAGCTGGCACCGGAATCGCGCCATAGTTCGTGCCGATCGAAACGAATCTCGGCCTCGCAGATCAAGGCCGACAACGCATCGAGTTGCGCGTGCAACTGGACCAGCACTGCCGCATCGGCAGGCACGCCACGCTCGCTCATTGTCGAGACCGCATCGGACATCTGAGCGAACGCACCATCGAACGACCCGAACCCAGGCCCAGCCAACCCCGATGCGAACGCAGGCGAACCTGACGCGCAAGCGGTGGAGACACCGCCGCACCCACTCGAGGTCTCGTTGGAAGTTACGAACATGTGTTCGATCATACGGATGCGAAGTATCAGCGTGAATAGGTCATTCGGATCATTCCCGAACTCCCCACCCAATCCATCACCGGCGCGCACCCGTCGGTACCGTCTCGCATATGCACCTGCCCACATTCACGCCAACTCCCAGCGGCGATTGGTCACCGGCAGTGCCCGGCCTCGATCGACTCCGACTGAAGTGGGTCGTGCTCGTGCAACTCGTCGTGACCGTTCTCATGGTCGGGATGATCTGGACCGTGCATGTCGTGCACTACGACCTCTTCCCACTCGTGGGCGCCGACTCGTGGGATGCCTACGAACACGCTCATGTCGATCGAATTGGCAAGGTGCTATTCGGTCCGTGGCTGATCGAGGGATTGTGCGTGCTTGTGCTGCTGCTCGCCCATCCAAAGCGCATGCGCATCGCCGCGCTCATCAGCGCATTCTTGATGCTGTTCATCCTCATTGATACCGCGGCATTCTCCGCACCGGCGCACGGAGTGCTGCTGAATCACTGGGATCAGTCGACCTACGACCGATTGATGACGGTAAACCTCATCCGGGCCTGGCTCTGGACAGCAAAGGGTGCCGTTGCCGTGTGGATGATGGTCGAAGTCATGCGCAGAGGACCGAACGCCGAAACTGGCGAACTCTGAACCAACGATTTTCCGCGGATCCATGCAGAAATCCCCTCGGAAGCCAGATCATCATTGGAATTTTGATCCCCCTGCGCCCAGCCCGCCCCCGAGCCCCAACGATCGGCGTGGCCCTCATGCAGGCCCTCTCCCCTGACCCCACTACATTGCGAACCGTGACAACCACAGAACGAATTCCAGCGGTCGAGGGGTGGTTCACCACCTCCGAGCCGTACACCCTCATCGGCGCCAAATGCACCGGGTGCGGAACCGTCGTGTTCCCTCCCCGTTCAGGCTCTTGCCCCAGCCCCGATTGCGATGGCACTGAACTTGAGCCCACTCCCCTTTCTCGCAAAGGAAAGGTGTGGTCCTACACCGAGAACCATTACGCGCCGCCGCCCCCGTATGTGGCGGCCGAACCGTTCGAGCCCTATGCCCTTGCGGCGGTCGAACTCGAAGCCGAGGGCATCGTGATCCTCGGTCAGGTCGCCACCGGCGTTATGGCCGCTGACCTGTCTATTGGTCAGGAAGTCGAAGTCGATCTGCAGGTGCTCTACCGCGACGACGAAGGTGTCGACCACTGGATCTGGACCTGGGCCCCTTCCGCCCCGAAAGGCAGCGCGTGATGGCAACCGAACGTGATCTTGTAGTTCTCGGTGCAGGCATGCATCCATGGGGCAAGTGGGGAAAGAATTTCGTCGACTACGGACTTGTCGCGGCCAAGGCTGCTCTTGCCGATGCCGATGTTGCCTGGCGCGACATTGAGTTCGTGGCCGGTGCCGACACCATTCGTAACGGCTACCCCGGCTTTGTTGCTGGCTCCACGTTCTCCCAGGCAATGGGTTGGACGGGCGCGCAGATTTCTTCTTCGTATGCCGCGTGTGCTTCTGGCGCACAAGCCATGCAGTCGGCTCGCGCACAGATCCTTGCGGGCTTTGCCGATGTTGCCATGGTGATTGGCGCCGACACCACACCCAAGGGCTTCTTTGCTCCGGTTGGTGGCGAGCGCAAGGAAGATCCCGATTGGCAGCGCTTCCATTTGCTCGGCGCAACGAACCCAGCGTTCTTCGCGCTCAATGCGCGTCGTCGCATCGACGTGTTCGGCGACACCGTCGAAGACTTCGCTCTTGTAAAGGTAAAGAACTCGAAGGCGGGCGTGGCGAACCCGAATGCCCGTTTCCGCAAAGAGTTCACGCTCGACGATTTCGCTGGTTCGCCGATCGTTTCCGATCCGCTTCGTCTTCTCGACATTTGCGCAACCTCCGATGGTGCAGCTGCGGTCATCATTTGCACACCCGAATACGCCATGAAGAAGCTCGGAACACTTCAGGGCACAGTGCGTATTCGCGCAGTGTCGAACACCACGCCGACCTATCCGCAGGTTCGACTCGAACTTCCTGATATCGCCACCGACTCAAACGCGGTTGTGCAAGCGCCAGTGCGTGGGTTCAAAGATTCGATCGCGTACAACGCGTACGAACAGGCTGGCCTCGGCCCCGAAGACGTTTCGTGTGCAGAGGTGTACGACCTTTCCACCGCGCTCGAACTCGACTGGTACGAAAACCTCGGCTTCTGTCCCGAGGGTGAAGGCGCACGTTTGGTTCGCGACGGCGTCACCGCACTTGGCGGTGCGAAGCCGGTCAACGCATCGGGCGGACTCGCCTCATTTGGCGAAGCAATTCCCGCACAAGCCATTGCTCAGGTGTGTGAACTCACGTGGCAATTGCAGGGACGCAGCGATGGCCATCAGGTGGAAAATGCCAAGGTTGGGCTTGCTATCAACCAGGGCCTGTTCGGCCATGGTTCCTGCACGATCCTGTCGGTCTGAGCCCGGCGTTGTCTCGCCGATAACCTCGGCGAAATCGTTCTGATCACAATCAACTCCGAGGAGTCCCCCATGGCCGAGGCCTACATCATCGATGCCGTTCGCACCCCAGTTGGTCGTCGCGGAGGCGGTTTGTCCGATGTGCATCCTGCTGACCTTGGGGCGGCGCCGATCGTTGAACTTTTTAACCGTGTCGATGTCGACCCCGCCCTCATCGACGATGTCGTCTACGGCTGTGTCGACGCGATCGGCGGCCAGGCCGGCGATATTGCTCGCACCGCATGGCTCGTTGCCGGAATGCCGCAGCATGTTCCCGGCACCACCATCGATCGCCAGTGCGGTTCCTCGCAACAGGCGGTGCACTTCGCGGCACAAGGCGTCATGAGCGGAACGCAGGATCTTGTTGTTGCTGGTGGCGTGCAGCAGATGTCGCAGATTCCGATCAGTTCGGCCATGCTCGTTGCCGAGCCATTCGGCTTCACCGACCCATTCACCGGTTCAAAGGGTTGGGTTGCCCGCTACGGCGCCGGCGAGGTGTCGCAATTCAATAGCGCCGAGATGATCGCCCAGAAATGGGACATCAGTCGCGACGACATGGAAGCGTTCGCCGTTGAATCACATGAGCGCGCGATTCGAGCTCGTGCCGAAGGTCGCTTCGAGAACGAAATCTTCGAGTTCAACGGAATCAGCTCCGACGAAGGCCCCCGCGAACCCAACTGGGAAAAGATCCGTTCGCTGCAACCGCTTACCGAAGGCGGACGAGTAACCGCAGCATGTACCTCACAGATTTCCGATGCCGCTGCCGCAATGCTCATCGCCAGTGAAGATGCAGTGAAGCGCCACGGCCTCAAGCCCCGTGCTCGTATTCACCACATCTCGGTGCTGGCCGATGATCCGATCTACATGCTCACCGCACCGATCCCCGCAACGAAGCGTGCGCTCGAAAAGACCGGACTCACCATGGCCGACATCGACCTCGTTGAAATCAACGAAGCGTTTGCCAGTGTTGTGCTCGCTTGGCAGAAAGAACTCGACGCCGACCTTTCCAAGGTGAACGTCAATGGCGGCGCTATCGCCCTTGGTCACCCACTCGGCGCCACTGGCGTTCGACTCATGACCACGATGCTGAATGAACTTGAGCGCACCGGTGGCCGTTACGGCTTGCAAACGATGTGCGAAGGCGGCGGTCAGGCCAACGTCACCATCATCGAACGCCTGTAGTCGTTCCAACTTTTCCCAGACGCGACGAAGGCCCGGCATTGCGCCGGGCCTTCGCAGTTCTTCGGGGGAATTAGTGCGTCATCATGTCGTGCGACATGGTGCCCGGAGTTCCACGGAGACAACCGACGGAATACGGGTATTCGTTGTTGATGACGTAGTGATACATCTCGACCATCTGACCGTCCCACGGAATCATGCTTGTCATGCCATGGCACTCGTCGAGCTGAACATTCGTGATCCACTTGCCGTTGGCATCGAGCGGCCCGAAAATGCCAAACCCATCGATCGCATAACCAAACATTGGTGACTGTTCGCCCGCATTGCCTTGATCAGGCATGCACTTATAGGAATAGCCGTGGTAGTGATACTGCGTGTTGTACGGATGTCCGAAACACAGGTCAGTCGGAAGCGCCGCGTTCGGGTCATAAAAGTTGGCCGAAGAATCAGGAGCCAATTCCGCGTGCCATGAAGCGCCAGTCTGTGTTGACACACCGGTGACAAGCCCACTGAAACACGTAGGAGTTGCATTCACGGTCGGGTTTTTCGGAATGGTGAGTTGGAGGTCATACGGTCCAACCGGAATTTCAGCGGCGTTGGCATAGCCACCAGCGGGAAGGGCGGAGTAGTACTTGTAGGCCTCGGTGCCTGGCTGAATTGGGAACGTTCCAATCTGGTGGTTCGGAACACCATTGCCAACAAGAAGGCGCTGAGTGTCGGTAGTCGTGATCTCGAACTTGGACTCCATCGTGACGGAACCAGGAACAGTAGGAATCTTTGAAACGTCAATGATTCCGTTCGACGCCCAAGGCGTTGACGCAGCCGTCATTGTGAGCGGTAGACAAGTAAAGATCGTGCCCTTCGCTGCAGCAGCCGTGCTCGTGCCAGTGGCAACCGTGCGGAGTTCCATCGGCGCGATGTCGGCTGGGGTCTTTTTCGAAGACGAAGACTTTGAGCTACAGCCAGCGACGACCACTAGCCCGAGGGCGAGTACGACGGCGCCAACTTTCAGAATGTTCCTCTTGACCACCGGTAATCCTCCTGTCCCCAGCTACCTGCTGACACGAGAGGAGAGCGTAGCAGAAACTAAAGAATCTTCTCTAGTTACCTAGAATACAGAGAGACGCTAGTCACTACGGGCGCGGTCCTAGGATCAAAGGATTCCCTATGTCGAAGAAGCCACAGCAAGCCCGGAGCATCGAGTCAACCAACCGCATGCTTGATGCAGCCGAAGCGCTCATGCGCGAAGGGGGCCCTCGAGCGATCACAATCGAAGCTGTCATCGAGCGTTCAGAAACCTCAATGGGCTCGTTCTACGCCAGATTCGAAAGTCGGGAAGGGCTCTTTCAAGCGCTCCATGAACGTTTTCTCAATTATGTGATTGAGGATGATCTCTTCCACCAACTTGAAGGAGCGATCGCCGAACCTGACCTCGCCACCGCAATTCACTCATTCGTGAGTCGGCTGTATGTCATGCAGAACAAACATAGAGACGCAGCCGCGTTCTTCTTGATCTTCAACAGCGGCGACAGTGTCATGCGCGAACAAGGCGCAGAGGTAAGTCGGGTATTCGCTGACCTTATGCATCAACTCGTCAAGGCCCACAGGAGCGAGGTGGTGCACAAAAACCTGCGTAGTGCGAGCGACTTCGCCGCACTGCTCATTTCGGGCATCGGTCTTGAGACGTTGATCCATGAACCCGGCGAATTGACCGGACGCGCTCGTTCAACGAAGCAGAACATTCACTCAACCAGTCAAGCGGTTGTGGCGTACCTCAAATTCGCCTGAACCGACTTCTCGCTGACGCAGTGTGATCAGTCAAGTTCGGCACCGAGGAGTGAGATGAAACTCACCATCTCACCCGGGTAACCCCCCAGGTTGTGCGTGAGCGCCAGCTTGCGACCTTCGGCCAGCGAATGAATCTTGCGCTCTTCGGGGACTTCGCCGCGAAGCTGCAAGAACGCTTCGAACATCATGCGCAAACCACTTGCACCGGTGGGGTGACCAAAGGACTTCAGGCCGCCGTCGGGATTCACGGGAAGTTCGCCGTCGAGGTCGAACACGCCGTCGAGGACATCGCGCCATGCGGTGCCGCGAGCCGAGAACTGAAGATCTTCCATAAGAAGAAGTTCGGTGGGCGTGAAGCAGTCGTGAACTTCGGCCATTGCAACCTGTTCGCGAGCGTTGGTGACGCCGGCCTGTGCATAGGCATCGAGCGCACAAGCGGCGATCTCGGGGAAGGTCGTGTAGTCGTAGTTCGGGTCGGTGAGTCCGTTGCCGTTGCCAGCGATGAACGAAAGCGCCTTCACGTAGATCGGCTTATCGGTGTACTTGTGCGCATCTTCGGCACGGCACACGATTGCAGCAGCGGAACCATCAGCCACGCCAGCACAATCGAAGAGGCCAAGCGTGCCCGCCATCTTGGCGGCCTTTTCGACCGTTTCAACGGTGATCTCTTTGCGGAACTGCGCACGAGAGTTGCGGGCGCCGTTGTAATGGTTCTTCACGGCGATATGGCTAAGCGCTGCGCGCATGGTGTCTTCGTCGACACCAAACTTATTGCCATAGGCCGGAACAATCATCGAGAACATCGCCGCAGCAGTAAGCGTGCGAGCGGTTCCGTCATTCGGGATCGGGTTGGCGTTGAGGCCCTGGAAGCCGGTGTCCTTCACCTTTTCCGCGCCAACAACCATGCAGAGGTCATACGCTCCCGCGGCCAGTGCATAGGAAGCCTGACGAAGCGCTTCAGAACCGGTTGCGCAGTAGTTCTCGACTCGGGTGACCGGCTTGTTCTGCAACTGCAGGGCGCGAGCAAGAGCGATACCGCTCATGGCGCTCTGCGCGGTGCCAAACCAATAGGCGTCGACATCGTCTTTGTTAACACCGGCCGAGGCATAGGCCTCGTTCGAGGCGTCGATCATCATGTCGTCGAGGCTGGCTCCCCAGTTCTCAACGAAGTTGGTGCAGCCCATCCCGACGATGGCTACCTGGTCGCGAATTCCATGACTAGCCACGGATCAGCTTCCCCTTCCAGAAGTAGTTGTGGATGCCATCGGCGGTGAAGAGACGACGGAAGGTCATCTCGACAC
>CAEUNJ010000075.1_pt1 | contig 11605 bp, 15 predicted proteins | sample 7263841 | NCBI WGS metagenome assembly CAEUNJ01 (sample SAMEA6814163, study PRJEB35770) | uncultured Microthrixaceae bacterium | biome: Freshwater; feature: Freshwater reservoir; material: water | place: Czech Republic | collected 2017-06-27 | depth 30m m
CACGACTATTCACATATCGGTCACCTGATCGACAACGCACCGCAGTGGTGGCTCGATCACATCATCACCGCCTCGGCCGAACCAGCCTGAATTCCTCGCTAAACGGCCGGTTTCTGGCGGCCTAACAACATCAAAAATGGCCGACCGAGGCGTTCTCGTTGGCTCAATTTGTGCGCATTCGGATCAATTTCCGTCCCCGATGTGCAAACAGGGTCCCGGCCGAACTAAGAACCTTGTCGGACACTTCTAGGGGGCCGTCGGTGGACGACCGGGCTTCCTGATCGACGGGCCGTTCTGCTTCCGTCATGTCCTGACAATTCGCCTCAACCTTTCCGGAGAGTCACACTCCATGACAACGACGACCGAAGAAGAAGAACTGCTCGGTGTTGTACTTACACCTCGACAGATCTGGGAACTTCTCGACCTTCTCAATGATGCGCCCGGCGATGCCGACGAAGACGTTCTCGACGCGGTAGCCAACAAGTTGCGTTCACCTCGGGTATTCACCCGCGTCAGCGCTGCTCGTTACCAGGGCCGACTTCTTGCACTCACGCCCGACGAGCATCGTGCGCTTGTCGATCTTGTTGAAAACGACAACACGCCATCTGATGACATCATCAGTGTTGTGGGTGCTCGTCTTGTTGGGCTTGTGCCTGATCGAACTCGCACCGGAAAGATCCGCGACTAATCCATTCGTTCATCGAACGGATCTCTACTGTTCCGGGGGGAACCATGACTGAGCTTGTGCTTGACGCTCATCGCCAGCGAAATTTCGATGCCGTGCAACGAGTCTTCGCTGCTGTAAGTGCGGGCGATGCCGATGCCCAGATCACCAACTACACCGAGGACATCGCCCTCGAGTTCCCGTATACCGACCCTCCCACTGTCGTAAGCAGCCGAACTGCAGTTCACGAACGCCTAAAGAGCGCGTTTAAGGCGTTTCAGATTGATCTCACCATTGGCGAGGTGCACCACGGTCTTGATCCTGATGAACTCATCATCGAGTTCACTGGTGCAGGTTCGTACTTGCCAAACAATGCTCCGTATGTGAATCGCTATATCGCAGTGTTCGGTTTTCGCGACGGATTGATTTATCGCCAGCGCGAATACTTTGACCCAACTCAGGCCGGGAAATCAGCAAACGCATAGGTTGCGAGGCTCGGCAAACTGTCTCGTATTTCTTCAGATAGCGATCGATTTCTTGAACAATCGAAGGTCGGTGATGAACGCTTCAGGACGCTCGAACGCAGCGAAATGTCCGCCGCGTTCCTGTTCGGTCCAGTGAACGATGTTGTATTTCTTCTCGGCCCACGCGCGTGGCGTTTGCAACAGTTCATAGGGGTACTGCGCGTGCCCGGTCGGGACCTCAACACGTCCCGACCAGCCTTGTGCAGCGCCATTATTCGCTCGCTGCGATTCGGCATAAAGACGTGCCGCCGAGCCAACCGTGTTGGTCACCCAATACACCATGACGTTGTCAAGCACTCGGTCCCATGTGTAGGTCTCGGCAATGCTGTTGTTGTCCAGATCGCTCCAGGCGTTGAACTTTTCAAGAATCCATGCCGCTAAGCCGGTGGGTGAATCAGTAAGGCCATACGCGAGCGTTTGTGGCTTTGTGCTTTGGATTGCCATGTAACCCGTGCCATCGGCAATGCGCGCGCCGGCAGCGGCAAAGCGTTCGTTATCGGCATCGGTCACGCCCGCCATCGCGTCGGTGTCTTCCGAACTTGGGAAGGCAAAAATCATGTTGAGGTGAATGCCAAGGAGACGATCGCCATAGGCCTCGCCCAGTCGGCGAGTCACGATCGCTCCCCAATCGCCACCTTGGGCGACGTAACGGTCGTAACCAAGTTGTTGCATCACTTCAGCAATCGCATCAGCAACGCGATTCACATGGAATTCGGGTTGAACGGTTGGGCCAGAAAATCCATAACCGGGCATGGACGGCACTACAACGTGAAACGCATCGGCGGCACTGCCGCCATAGGCCTCGGGATCGGTGAGTGGACCGATGACATCGAGAAATTCCACAAACGAACCTGGCCAACCGTGGGTCAACACCATCGGCGTGGCATCGGCATGCTTCGATCGAGCATGGATGAAGTGCACCTGTTCGCCGGCGGCAGTGGTCATGAAGTTCGGCCACGCATTCATACGGGCTTCGCGGGCACGCCAGTCGTACTGGTTTCGCCAGTAATCGACGGCCGCCTTCACTTCGGTCACGGGAATACCAAGCGACCACGGTTCGCCGGGTGCCTGGTCGGGCCAACGCACGTTGTCGAGACGACGGTTCAAGTCCTCGAGGACTTCATCTGGAATGGCGATGGTGAATGGTTGCGGCGTCATGGCCAAACGCTACGTCAGCCAGCGAAGGTGACGGTTACTCGACTGGTTTCGCGGCCATCGACAACTGCCGACACCGTCGTCGTGTGTTCCGCTTCGATGCCACCCAACGTGACCGTTGCTCCCGGCAAAATCGATCGCTTCATGGCGAGATCAATCGCAACGATGCGGGCGGTGGGACGATGACGCTGCGCCGCCCCCGCCAGTCGAGCCACCTGAGACGAGGTGTCGAGAATGATGTCGGAAAGGCCTGCCTTCTGAGCAGCTTCGGTGTGGTGATGCGCACCGGCCCACACATGATTCGCCTCTGCTTCGCGTCGGATCGAATCAGTGGTCACGGTGAAGTCTTCTGTCCACGCAAATATCGCTGGCTCCTGTGGGGTCCGCGGTCGAGCGGCTCCCGAGTCACCGGGCCGGTAGCCCAACATTTGAAATCGCTCGACACCAACAAGATCTCCGGCAGTCGTTGACGATGCAACTTCAATCACCCAATCGCGACCCGGCCCAAACTTTGTCGAACGCTCAGGGCCAAGTTCGGCGATGCGTTCTTCGGACAACAGTTGGTCGCCAATACGCACGACCCCACTGAGTTTGAGTTCGTAACCAACTGCGATGGCAACAGGAAGCTCGAGCAACGTCTTCAGGTCATCGTGCAAAACGACGCCAGTGGGAGTCACTTCATCAGGAGCCGGCGCAACCGATGGTCGCGCAAAGGTCGTGTACATAATTGATGGAACAACATCACCGACGCATTCAGGCCAATCAGTTCCGAACGCTGATATCCACATATCAACAACATCTTGCGTAACTACCGAAGATGGATCACGCGCCACACGGCGCTCAAGCAGTTGCCCAAGCGCGTCGTCGGTCATCAGCGCTTCATTGCGCCGGCGGTAATGGCACCGTCGACGTAGATGACCTGACCGCTCACGTAACGAGAATCATTGCTGCAAAGGAACGACACCACGTCGGCAATGTCGTCAGGAGCGCCGACCCGCTTCATCGGAACGCCCTGCGCACGTTCGTTGGCGCGCTCTCCTTGAAAATTACCGGCGGTTCCGTCGCTCACAATGAGGCCTGGTCCAATGGCATTCGAACGAATGTTGTCGGCACCAAGTTCAAGCGCCAATGTCTTCGACAGAGATTCAACCGCGGCTTTTGTTGCCGGATAGATGCCGATGTCAGGCGAGTTCGTCCATGCCGCACCCGATGACATGTTCACGATGCTTCCGCTACCACCGGCGCGCATCTTCGGAACAAACGCTTGGCAGCACCACACGATGCCTTTGACGTTGACTTCAATGACCGCCTGCATTTGCTGTTCGGTGACATCGAGAATCGATGGGAAGTTCCAGATACCGGCGTTGTTCACTAACGCAAAGCACTCTGGAATCTGATCGGCGACGGTAAACACTGCTGCACGATCGGTGACATCGAGCTGGAACGAGGTGCCACCGCAGAGTTCGGCGGTCTCGCGCGCAGCATCGAGATTGAGGTCGAGACACACCACATCGAAACCGTCTTCGGCCAAACGAAGACAATCAGCGCGGCCTAATCCTTGACCTGCTCCGGTAACAACGGCAACTGACATCAGGGCACCCCATCCATTTTGAAAAGCTTCATGGCATTCTCACGCAAAAACTTGGGCCAGACACTGTCCTTCAAGGGAACGTTCTTCATTTCCGTGAAAATGCGCTCGAGTGTGAGCCCAGCGGGGAAGTACCCGGCGTACATGATCTTGTCTGAGCCACGAGAGTTCGCGTAGTCAAGAATCGCCTTCGGGTAATGCTTCGGTGCGAACGCGCTTGGCATGTAATAGAGGCCTGGCCACTTGAGCATGAGCTTCACGGCCAATGCTTCCCAAGGTTCGGCCCCGTGACGCATCACGATCTTCAATTCAGGGAAGTCGTAACAGACCTGATCGAAATGCATGACGTGCTGACATTCGGCCGGAAAGCGCGGTCCGGGAATACCAGCGTTGGAAATAATCGGAATGTCGAGATCAATACAGGTTTGATAGATCGGGTAGTAGCGACGATCGCTTACGGGAACCTGCGGAAGACAACCGGCAGGGAATGTCGTGACCGCGCTAAGGCCGTCGGATTCGTTTGCTTCACGAATCTTGCGAACCGCACCAGTGATGTCGTTGGGGTCGACCTCAATGCTGAAGAACACGCGACCGGGGTGACGCTTCTTCGCTTCACGACTTGTGTCGGTCAGGCCAAACAATCCGGCAGAGACGCCGTACTTGTCCATCTCGGTGAAGGTGAAGTCGATGGGGTCGACTTCTTCGCCTGCTTCTTCAGGAACGTCTTTGAACATGTAGCCCGCGGGCATCGCGAGGTCCTCGGAGCCCTTGTCCTTGATGCCACCCTGCAGGTATTCGTAGACAGCCTTTTTGTCGCGGAAGGGAAATCCGATCATGAGATCAATCGCGCCAACGCCTTCGGGATACGCCATAAGAAGCCTTTCGCAGGGTTCCGGGCGTCGCTCGTCCGGACTGTGGGCATCGTAGGACCTCAATGGTTTCCGCCCGGAAAGGCGGTCGCGCGTCGGTTTCATTAGGGTTTGACCCCCATGGCTGAGCGACGCACCCGAGATGGCACTGCTACCTCCGAATTCGGAGTGTCCAAGCGCGAGAACCACGACTCGTCGTCGTTCTATGAGCGCTTCCCGGCGCCAACGTTGCTTACCGACGACACCGTCGTTTCCTGTCCTGTCAAAGACGTGATTCTTTGCGGCGACTCGCGCGACCTTTCCGCAATTCCCGATAACTCGATCGCGCTCGTCGTGACCTCTCCCCCGTACTTCGCCGGCAAGGCCTACGAAACCGAAATGGGCGAAGGTGCGGTGCCCGCCTCGTATCTCGATTACCTCGTGATGTTGCGCGATGTGTTTGCAGAATGCTGGCGAGTACTTGAACCTGGCGGTCGTATTGCGGTGAACGTAGCCAACCTTGGCCGCAAACCGTTCCGCTCTCTGGCCAGTGATGTCACAACAATCCTGCAGAACGATCTGGGATTCCTGCTTCGCGGCGAAATCGTCTGGATCAAAGCCGAAGGGGCCAGTGGTAACTGCGCGTGGGGTTCCTATGCATCCGCCGCCAACCCGGTACTGCGTGATCTCACCGAACGAATCGTGATCGCGTCGAAGGGCCGGTTCGATCGAGCGCAGAAGCGTTCGGTGCGAGAGAAGAACGGTCTGCCGTTCGAGAATTCGATCGATCCTGACGATTTCATGGCTTGGACCCTCGATACGTGGAAGATCGCTCCGGAATCGGCCAAACGAGTCGGCCACCCGGCGCCGTTCCCGGCCGAACTACCCCGTCGATGCATCGAACTGTTCACCTATGTCGGCGACACCGTGCTCGACCCATTTATGGGTGCTGGCCAAACCGCCATTGCCGCAATGCGCACCGGTCGCCATTACGTGGGCATGGAACTCGATCCCGACTATGTCGCCCTTGCCGAGCGGCGAGTGGAAGAAGCCCGCAACGCTGGTTGACTAGTCCCATGCTCACCAAGGGAATCAACCACGTCGCGTTCATCACCTCTGACCTCGATCGCCTGATCGCGTTCTACACCGAGGTGTTCGATGCTGAGCTCGTTCGCGATGGTTCTGAATTCCCCGAGGGCAAAGGTCCCCGTCTCGCTGTTCTCAAGCTGAGCGAATGGTCAGAAGTCAACGTGTTCGAAATTGCGGGCAATACCGAACACGAACGTCAAACCCCAATGTTTGGCCGCGGCCGCGTCGACCACTTCGCCATCCAGGCCGATTCACTTGAAGCCTTCGAAACGATTCGTGAGCGCCTCATGGCCAAGGGCTCGACCGATGATTTCGTCACCGATTTCGGCCCATTCCTCAGTCTTTTCTGGCGTGATCCCGACGGTCTCGAAGGCGAAGTATGTGTCGACAACCCCGATGCCACGCCCGGCGTAATGAATCCACCAGGCACCCGCGCTGCCCGATATAGCTGACCGATTCGGGGGACTTCGCCTCGTGCCTCACTCGTGAGCCCGGTTAGGCTGAGAAACAGTCAATTGACCCGGAGGGGACCATGGAGCAGACGCTCGAAATCACCGAAACCGACGTCGTCGATACCGACGAGGCCATCGAAGAAGAAATGCTCGTCGAGGAGATCTCCATCGACGGCATGTGCGGCGTCTACTAAGACCCGACCGGATGCCCTCGGGCATTCACTCGTCATGACCGCCGTTGCCTTCGATGCCGACCGCCCCTGGCGGCTCCACGAACGGGTCGCGCTGCGGCCCGAGCCCTTCGGCGCGCTCGCCTATCACTACGGCAATCGCCGACTCACGTTTTTGCGCTCACCTGATTTGGTGACGCTGGTTGAATCTCTCAATGACCAGCCTTCAGCTCGCGCCGCGTTCGATGCCGCTGGCCTCGATGCCAAGCGTTGGCCGTCGTTTGAAAAAGCACTTACCTCACTCGCCGCTGGCGACTTTCTTGTCCTTGAAAACGCCGCGTAGGAAGACACGACATGACCGCGCTCACTGATCAACTCGCCGAGGGTCTCAACTCCCCCATCTGCCTCACATGGGAATGGACCTACGCATGCGACCTCGCTTGCGTGCATTGTCTGTCGTCATCGGGTCGTCGCGACCCCAACGAGTTGTCGACCGAACAAATGAAGGCCGTTGTTGACCAACTCGCCGAGATGCAGGTGTTCTACGTGAACATCGGCGGAGGCGAACCAATGCTGCGCCCCGATTTCTTCGAGATCGTCGAATACTGCGTCGAAAAGGGCGTTGGCGTGAAGTTCTCGACCAACGGTGGTCGCATCAATGCCGAAAACGCGAAGCGGCTTGCCTCGATGGATTACGTCGACATTCAGATCTCTCTCGACGGCGTCGATGCGATTACGAACGACGCAGTTCGCGGCGAAGGCACCTACGAACGAGTTCGCACTGCGATGAATCACTTGCGCGATGCCGATTTCGGACAGTTCAAGTTGTCCGTTGTAATGACTCGCGAAAACGTTGAACAGGTCGACGCATACGAAGCGCTTGCCAACGAATACGGCGCAGAACTTCGTCTCACGCGTTTCCGTCCTTCTGGTCGCGGCATCGACACTTGGCACGAACTGCATCCCACGCAAGCGCAACAGATCGAGCTGTACAACTGGTTGCTCGCACGACCGCAGGTTCTCACTGGTGATTCGTTCTTCCATCTCTCCGCACTCGGCGAACCGCTTCCTGGTCTCAACCTTTGTGGTGCTGGTCGTGTTGTGTGTCTGATCGATCCGGTTGGCGATGTCTACGCCTGCCCGTTCGTTCTGCACGACAACTTCAAGGCCGGCTCGATTCACGGTGAAGGTGGCTTTGCTGCAGTGTGGCAATCGTCCGATCTGTTCACCGAACTTCGCGAACCCACCAACCCGGGCGCATGCGGTTCATGCGGTAGTTACGACGCATGCGGTGGCGGTTGCATGGCAACCAAGTTCTTCACCGGTCTTCCGCTCGATGCTCCCGACCCGGAATGCGTGTTCGGACATGGCGAAACAGCACTTGCCGAGCTTGAAGCCAACGGCGGCGCGATTCGCCCGTCCGTCAGCGTCGATCACTCGAAGCCAGTAGGCGTCGGCAAAAAGCGCATTCCCGTTTCAATCCTCTGACCGTAGGATTCACCCATGACCAACCCGCGTCGTGACGAGATCAACCGTTCAGGTGTGAACGATCTCGAAGACGAGCGCGGCGTGGACGTGTCGCAGATTCAGGCCCAATTGCGACTCAGCGTGCCCGAACGGGTTCGAACAATGGTTGCGGTTGCGAACACGAAAATCGCCATGCAAGAAGCGGCAAAGAACCGCAGCTAGTTACTTGTCGCCGAGAGTGACGAAGAAGTCGCGCGGGGCAATGACATCGTCGGGCGTGAGTTCGCTGATATGCGACTTGCCGAGGCCAAGAAGGCATGAGTCAATACCGCCATGCAGGATGTCGAGAACGTTCTCGACGCCGGCTTGACCATTGGCAGCGAGACCCCACAGGTACGCGCGGCCGATCATCACAGCCTTCGCTCCCATCGCAACGGCCTTCACAACATCGCTACCGCGACGAATGCCGCCGTCGAGCACAACATCGATGTCGTTACCGACCGCAGCAACGATTGCCGGGAGCACACGAATTGGCGATGGTGTTCCGTCGAGGTTGTTGCCACCATGGTTCGAAACGGAAAGACCAGTAGCGCCGAGATCGCGCACGCGCTTGGCGTCGTCAACGCGACACACGCCTTTGATGACAAATGGTCCGTCCCACTGCGAACGCAACCATGCGATGTCTTCCCAACTGGGAGGAGGCATCTGCATCCACTCGTAGTACGCACCGAAAAATGCGGGTGGCTTCTGCCCGGGGTGCGCCATGTTCGGCGCGCTGAGATCGGGAAGCTTGCCGGTCTTGAGATAGGCGAGCAGCCACTTGGGCTTTGAAAGTGCTTGCGGCGACAACTTGATCATCGTTTTGAGATCAAGTTTTTCGGGGATCCAGGGGCTACCCCAGTCGCGACCGTTCGAGAAGGTCCAGTCGAGCGTGAGGATGATGCCCTTGGCGCCGGCGGCCTTGGCGCGCTCGAGGCGCTGCACCATGACGTCGCGACCGCCACTCCAATACATCTGGAACAGCAGTTGCGAGTTCACCGCAGCAACGTCTTCCATCGAACGACTGCCGAAGGAACTGAGGCCCATCGGAATGCCACGGTTTGTCGCAGCGCGAGCAACGGCGACTTCACCCTCGGGATGAACGGCCTGCACGCCGGTGGGAGAAATGATGACGGGCATCGAGATGTCGAGACCGAACACCGAAGTGTTCATCGAACGTTCGGCTTGAAGACCAGCAACATGCGGAGCGAGTCCGAGTTGGTCGAATGAGGTCAGGTTGCCGTTGAGCGACAAGCCCTTTTCCGCACCACCGATGATGGCGCCATAGACCGACTTCGGCAGACGCTTCTCGGCCCGGCGCTGTGCCACGGCAACGGTTTCAAACCACTTATTGGCCATCTCAGCCCTCCCAGAACGAAGGTGAACTCTACCGGGAGCCCCCGATGAGGCCCCATTCGGCCGTCAGTCACCAGAACAGGTGATGTCCATCGTTCGGGTTTATTGGGGTGAGGACACCAAACTCAGCACGGACGTCGGCCAATGGCCGATCGGCCATGGCTAAGTGGTCGATCCGAGAGAAGTCGGCGCGGCATTCGCCACCCCGGACAATCTCAGCAGCCATCAGTTCGGCCGCTCCGGGCCGGGCCAAGATCCCCTGCTCGGCTTTGACCTTGTTTGAATCACCGAACCCCGCTTCGTGAACGATGAGCGAGGCAAGAAGCGCCGACCGGTTCACCTCATCGTCGGCCATTCCCATCAGGAATGCACTGAGCGCGACTTCAGCTTCGGCCGTGGTCCCCATTCCGGAAATCACATGAGTCATGTCATGGCCCACATAGAAGTGATTCATCGGAGATGCTTCGACGCCAGGCAAGGGCAGGCCGGCAAGGTCATAAAACTCGATATATGCGTGGCCAAGCGTGCCGGGCGCACAAGCACGCAACTTCTCGATCCGTGCGACGAGTTCTGGTTCACTTGCGCCGTCGATAGCTACCGCATCACGAAGCGATGGTTCGACTCGCTCGTTGGTGTTGCCGAGAAGGAACCTTGCGAAGTCCGCCTTCGCTTGTTCGGTTCCTTGGTCGACCATCGTACGAAACAGCGCCGCATCGGGGCCAGTGATGCCGATCGCGCGTTCGTAGTCTTCCGCGCGATCGAGTTGCGCGTCAGTGAGCGGGTGACGACAGGCTTCGAGCGTCACGATGAGTTCTTGAAAATGGCGGCGATCGGTCGGTGACGTAACGATTGCCGCGAGTTGTTGCGGGGCGAGTGGCATCTGCGCATGCAGATCAAGATCGGATCGGTGCCAGACCTGCAGCACAATCGCTTGCAAGACCGCTAGTTGTTCATCGGTTGGTCCGCCGTCAACATCGCACGCGCCGAGCAAACCAGCGACAAATGGCTCAACAAGTTCGGGCAAAAGCGCAAGTGACACGAAATCTCCAATGCGGAATGTCTATCGACATCCAACCACAGCCCCGGCATGATCGGCATTCGAACCGTAGGATCACAAAAGACTTCTTAGGGGGAACAATGGAATCCGCGCTTGCCATGGCCGAACTGGCCGAACTCATTGCTGCAATCAATACCGACGCGGACGATCCGCGTTGGAACTTTGATTCCGATCTCGACCGAGCGTCGTATCGAGAATTCGCAATGCATTGTTTGCACCATTCACTGCAGTTCTGGCTCGAGGCCGATCCGCTGCGACCGCGATGGAACCGTTGGTTCATGCCAAACAAAAAGTTGCTCGGCGATAACCCCGACACCGTGTACTACGGAACTGTTATCGACCCCACGAAGTCGTATCGAATTCGCGGCAACATCGAGAACGCTTGTTACACGTCGTTCACCGTTGAAATCGGCACGGCCGGTGGCACCATGTCGCAGAAACTCGGCCACACGCTCAACGACACCGAATTCGAGGTTGACGCGGCAGGCAACTACGAGCTCATCGCGTCACCGCAAGGCAGCGGACCGAACTGGTTGCGACTCGATCCCGAAGCCGGTTCCATCACCACGCGTCACTATTTCGAATGGACGCGTTGTGCCGCGCTCGATCCAAGTCTGCACATTCCGCTCTTGATTGAACCGCTCGACGATCCGGGCCCTCCTCCGGTGCCCGACGATGCTGCAGTGGCCGCCAACATTCGCCGTGCCATCACGTTCCTCCGCTCGGTTACCGCCGACTGGGGTCATAACCCAATGCCTCCTGGCGCGATTCCGTGGGTATCAGCCGAACCGAACGCGTTCACTAATCCACCCGCCCACGACGGCAATCTCGGTATTGGTTACGCGGCCACCGACAACATCTACCGATCGGCTCGATGGAAGTTGGCGCCCGACGAGGCGCTCGAGATTCGCGGAAGTTGGCCACGGTGCACGTTCGCCAACATTGTGTTGTTCAACAATCACATGCAGACGCCGAACTACGACCGACGCTTGGTCTCTCTCAATCGAGTGCAGACCGAGGTTTCCGACGACGGTTCGTGGCGAATGATCCTCGCCCACTCCGATCCCGGTCTTCCCAACTGGCTCGATACTCGTGGCCTCGAACACGGCACGATGTTCTGGCGGTTCCTCATACCGACCGAACCGCTCACGCAGCTCGAAACTCGGGTCGTGAAATTCTCCGACCTTTCCTGACCG
>CAEUNJ010000084.1_pt1 | contig 10312 bp, 7 predicted proteins | sample 7263841 | NCBI WGS metagenome assembly CAEUNJ01 (sample SAMEA6814163, study PRJEB35770) | uncultured Microthrixaceae bacterium | biome: Freshwater; feature: Freshwater reservoir; material: water | place: Czech Republic | collected 2017-06-27 | depth 30m m
AGCTCCTGCGAATGCCATCCAGCCGATCGCCGTAAAGACCGAAGACGTGTACCACCAGTGGAAGTACGGCGACCCGTAGAGAAACAGCGCTCCCAGGATCGACCACCGCAATGAGCCTGTGATGACAAGGAGGAAACAGTAGGTACCCAGCAGCAAAATCGCCCCGACTGACCACCAGTCGAAGGCGTAGGCGTTATCAATTGGAAGTATCGGATAGGCCCAGTGATTTGGATGGAAAACCGCAGTCCAATCAAGAACCGGTAGATCGGACAGGATCGACATGTCGTGTGAACCCACGCCAACATCGCCATAGCGAGGCGAATTGTTCTCGACTTGCGAGATGACCATTGGGGTGTGAACGATCCACTCATCGGATCTGATCGAGCGGGGCAACCCGAAAATAACGGAATCGCCGCTTCCCGCGTCAGTCGCGAGCAACGGACTCGACGATCCTGAAATACCGAATGCCGTGAACATCAAGAGGGCAACGAAGACGGCTGCGGGAAACAGCAGCAAACGGCGTCGATCACTCTGGGATTCGATCATCGATCGGAAAAGCGCCCGAATTCGAACCTTTGCCGACTGCAGCGAACTGTTCCGCCGATCGCCGCCATTGGAGCCGTCATTCCGAGTTGTGCTTCGGTCATTCGTCGGCGTCACGGGAGAAATCGTACTCCACGGCCCTCGTCGCCTCAGGCCGCAGAACCATCTGGTCTGGAACCAATTTGACGCACCAATTCATGGCGCGAAAGCAGTCGATGAGAGGCGATCTTGCGGCGCGAAACGAGAGAACGAGGCAGAAGCTTCAACGCGGCCAAGAAGGAAGCAGTGCGCCGATGAACTTGTGTGAGGTCGGGGCGTTGGCGTAACGACAAAGCGGCAACATAAGCCGTCCGAAGATAAGACCCAGTCACGAGCACATGGCGAGCGAATATTCGCAATATGTCTGAAACTGACGCATGGCGAAGAACAACGAGAAGACGATTGCGCTCGATGTAATGCTCCGCGACTGCGGAACCTTCAACGGTCGACGCCGAATGAACGTGGCGAACAACGCTCTTGGGCTCAGTAACGAATCGCCAGCCTCTACCCCTCCCCCGAACCGCTAGGTCTGTGTCTTCGTAGTAGAGGAAAAATGTCTCATCAAAGAGGCCCACGTCAGCGATCATCTCGGCTCGGAGCAGTACCGCTGCACCACACCACGTACCGACTTCCGTTGGAGTATCAAATTGACCTCGATCAACGTCATAGAGGCCGCTCTCATGGCCCGTCCACGTGCCATCAATCCAAGACCCGACGTTGTTAACGACGTCAACCGGATTGCGTCCTACCGATAGGGGCAGCGAAACGCATGCTCCACTGGAGAGATTGTGCTCACCTTCCGCTGAACCCCCGAACGTGACCATGCAGTTCGAGTGAGACTCAATATCGACGACCACATCAGTAACTCCCGCAGTCCCCCCACCAATGGATTCGGGGACACGGATGATCGACCCATCATTGAGCCACTCGAAAATGCCCTCCCGATCGCATGCTCTTCCACCGCTACCTGCAACATGACAACGAGTGAAAACATCTTGGCCATTACTGCTCACTCCGCGAAGGGCAGCAGGTTTCGGTCCTCGCCTCTCATCGTCTTGCAGTTTCACAGTGATCTCAAGAAAGCGATCAGCGAAGAGGATTTTCGGTGAAACGGCGCCGATGCCTCGGTCGGTTCCTGCGCGTTCCACAAGGGGTTCTAACCAATTCCGCTCCACGAACGCGTCACTGTTCACCAGCGCGACGAAGTCCACGCCATGCAGTTCTTTCATCGCAGAGTTGTTTCCTGGAAAACCCAAATTCTTTCCATTACGGATGACGGCGACTGACGGGAACTCGTTCTGGATTGCTTCCAGACTCCCGTCGGTCGAACCATTGTCAACACAGACAATTTCGATTCGGTCGGCCGGCCACTGCGTTTGAACAACAGCTCGCACTGCTTCGATAATCGTTTGACCACCATTGAAGTCAAGTAGCACGACGCGAACGAATGGACGGGATTTCGGCGACATCATGACATCTAGAGGCTAGACCGACGAACGGATCTGTCGGCTCAGCATCAAATCTGACGGCTGACGACTGCCGTTGCCGCGTCAAACAGAAGTTGGAACAGCGCGGATGATTGCCCCGTGTTGTCGCTGGGCAACACAACCAAAGACGCAAGCGGCGAACCGACTCTTTGCTCGATCGCCTTGGCCTCGTCAACGGACTCGACGATGACAACATCAGTCATTCTGGCGATGGGTTTTTCCAACAACGCGTTTCGCTCATCAGCGAGGTCGACGCCGACAGAGTCGTACATCAAAGGAACATGCCCAAGGTGCTCCAACAAGAAACTGGCCCACCAAACACCCACGTGCGGGTCAGTGACCAGAACAAATTCAGTCCGACCATTGAGCGCATGCACGAGCGCAAGCAATTCATCGGATCCCATAGGTGCATCGACAACTTCAATGCCCTGGGCTTCGAATTGCTCCGTTTGCGGCTGAGCTCGATTCATATCGGTCGGGATGAGGTGCACAATCCGACCTGACTCGCCAAGGTTCCTCAGCAGGAACTCCGTTCGTTCGGAGCTAGCGACACCCTCGGGGCTGGCGAGACTCCGATTCACCACGATCACGTGTGAGCCAGTCCGCAGATCTCTCCGCCGAAGCTGCTCAACCAAAGAAACGCGATCAGCACGCTCACTGACATCGATATCGAATCGTTCAATCAGCACAGCTCGATTCGCTACAACAACTTTCGAACCGGCATCCCTCACGAACGCTGAAAGCAGTTCCCCCGCATCTTCATTGCTCGCTGCATCTCTCGACGCGAGCCAGTCTGCAAGCAGTGCACGAGGAACTACCGAGCCAAAGGGCGAGCATGAATCAACCTCGCGGTCAACGCCATACATCCATCGTCCGACTCGATCATCGGCTCCAAATCTCACGACCGAACCATCGTCGAGAGTGAACCGGCCAGATTCCTGAAGACTCAGATCGTCACCCACGATCACCGACGCAACCATGCCAACGCTGGTGGACGCCTGAGCTACAAGTTCATCGAGCCATCCGGGAGTTACGTCGATTCCGCTGCCTATGAGCACGACATACGGGGCCGTCGATGCCGACAATGCAGCGGTCCAGACCGCATGCAGATCAATCGGATTCGCACTTACGTTCACCACGCCCGAGATTTCCTGAGACGACGCGTGATCTCCAACAACGACGACTTCAAACGGGATACTCGATGCAGATTCCTGCAGGCTTTCGAGGGTCCTCAGAGTGTCATGCCCTCCGCCTGCAACAACGACAACGACCTGCGGATTCTTCTGCCGCTCGAAGGAAAGTTCACGAGCACGAGCCGGCCAATCAATGAAGGGCGCTGTCGCTCCATCGTCACTTGTGCGAACGAAACGAATCGCATGTTCTTCAAGCGAGACTCGGAGTCGAGCAACGCGATCAACTGCTGGGTTCGCCGTAATCGCGCGTCCACTTGGAACAACGATCTGACGGTAATGGGCAAGCGAACCAAGACGTTGGACGAGGACGTCGTCAGCGAACCACTGTCGGTACTCGACATCGGACCACAGCGACGTGCCTTCGCGTCCTTCGCTCATCCCGAACTTGAGATAGTGGACAAATGGGTTCACTCCCCCAGTGCCAACATCAGGGTTGCGGTGGAGATATCCGTTTGCGCTGAACAGAGCGCAGGGGTCGAGATTCTTTCGCCATCCAACTGCGAGGTAATGCTCAAGGGGTGTCAAACCATCAAGGTCATCGTCAACTTGCTGGAGGTACCACGCAGTGGAAAAGAGTGGGTGTGGATCGATCGCCGCGTGGCCGCCCACCATTACGTAGTGCTCAAGTGGCGTGATCTCCCCATGGAGTTCGCCCACCTGACGCAGATACCAGATGGAATCAAAGGCTGGGCTGGGATCAAGCCCCAACGAGGCTCCAATACTGAGGTAGTGCTCAAGAGGTTCGACAAGAGCATGTAGTCCGTGCACGGTGCGATACCAATGGCCATCGAAGAGTGGCGTTGGATCGACTAGATCGCCGTTCTTATGTTGAAGGAAGTGTTGAACCGGATCTTGGGCCGCATCGCTGTTGACGATGTTGGTCTCGCTATACCAAGGAGCGCAGACAAGATCGGCCTGCCGCGCAGATGTTGCCGACCGCCGCGGTCGTGATGCGCTACGAGTCAAGCGATTCCTCACGACCTCACAACCCCCTGCTTCTCTAGAAGCGTTTCTCACCATCCAGTAGAGAACCGACACTACCGGAACAACGACATTTCCCTCGTGACGTCCGGTCTACTATTCGCCGATGCTTCCTAGTTGTGCACTTTGCGGCCACCGCGATGCAGCACTGACGCAGCCCATCCGAGAAGGAGAAAGCTGCCCCCGCTGCGGTTCAAGTTGGCGGACTCGCGCAACAGCCCTCCTCATCATGAGGGGGCTCGGCATAGAACCACGCCCGATGCTCGAGCTTGAACCTGACCACCGTCGCCACGGACTCGGAATTAGCGACAACCCTGAAATGGCCCGCTTCTTCTATCGATGTTTCAACTATTCGAATTCACAACTCGATGTGCATCCAATTGTCGACCTGCTCAATCCCCAGTCATCGATGCAGGGTCTCTACGACTTTGTTATTTGCTCCGACGTCCTTGAGCATGTTCCACCGTCTGCAGAGCGCGCGATCGCGTCGCTCGCGTCGTTCCTGCGACCCGGCGGCATTGCAATGGTCTCTGTGCCCGTTAGCGGCGGAGAAACCGAGGAGTACTACCCAGACATCACCGACTGGTCGATGCTGGACGGTGAACTGCACTGGACCGATGCCAGCGGCGCATCACACATCGACGACGATCCTGAGATTCACGGCGGAGACGGCCTCACCATCGCGTTCCGCACATGGGGTGCCGAGGATTTCGAGCGAGCGGTGCTCTCCAATGGGTTCTCGTCCATTGAGCGACTTGTTCCGTGCCCCGAACTTGGTGTGCCTGAGATGCCATGGAGCGATCAACCGGTTGTTATCCCGCCACTGATGTCTGGCATGTGGCTAGCGCGTCGCTAACGCACCACATTCATCAGGAATTAGTTGCTGGCCTTGTTCAGCGCAGTCACCAGGCGAAGCAAAGGCTCACGGAAGTCGGCCATTGTGTCGATCCCTGCCAAACGAAGCGCCGCGTGATCGAGTACCGAATTTGCCGGCCTCGGTGCTGGCCGCTGTGGCTGAAGGTCCGCTGTGGCAACAGGCAATACTCGGTCGGGATCCTGACCACTAGCGGCGAGCACTTCACGAGCAAATTCGTACCAACTGACTGGCCCCGCGTTCGTCACGTGGAAGACACCCGTGCGCCGCTCAACGACCAACAGAGCGATCATCGCCGCAAGGTCATCGGCAAATGTCGGACAACCGCGTTGATCGTTCACAAACGACAACGTCTCATTCTCAGCAGCGAGTCGAAGAATGGTCTTCACCATGTTGGGTCCGTGAAATCCGCAGACCCAAGATGTTCGAATGACCGATGAGTTCTCGCCGAGTTCATGCTCGCCAGCCAACTTCGAAGCCCCGTACACCGACTGTGGGTTCGTTTGATCCCATTCCACGTAGGGCGATTCTTTCGTGCCGTCGAAGACATAGTCCGTTGAGATGTAATGAACCGCTGCACCGACAAGCCGGCAAGCTTCGACAACGAACCGTGTCCCCATTGCATTCACAGCAAAGGCTCGGTCTGGATCGGCTTCACACGCATCGACTGCCGTCCACGCTGCGGAATGCACAATCGCATCGGGTTGGAATTCAACGATCGTTGCCCGAACAGCATCACGGTTCGTGATGTCAAGCGTCGCATGATCGAAACCAGCAACAACATGACCACCGGCATCGAAAACGCTCACCAGTTCTCGACCGACCTGACCGCCAGCTCCAGTTATGAGAATTCGCACCTCAGCGAGCCTTCAACGGTTCCCACCAGGCACGATTGGCCCGGTACCACTCCACGGTCTCTGCGATTGCGACATCGAGATCACGTGAGGGTTTCCATCCCAGAGCATTCGCTTTCGAACAGTCGATGGAATACCGACGATCGTGACCCAAACGGTCTTGTACGTATTCGACCATTTCCTCGCCGACACCCATATTGGCGAGCACCATCGAGGTGAGTTCACGATTCGTGGTTTCGTTACCTCCGCCGATGTTGTAGATCTCACCGATCGTGCCCTTGCGAAGAACGGTGTCGACCCCGGCACAGTTGTCCAGAACATGGATCCAGTCGCGGATATTGAGACCATCGCCATAGAGCGGCACCTTCTTGCCATCAAGAAGATTTGTCACGAACAACGGAATGACTTTTTCAGGGAATTGGTACGGCCCAAAATTATTCGAAGAACGAGTCACGATGACTGGGAGGTCATATGTCTCTTGATATGACAGAGCGATCAGATCAGAGCCTGCCTTCGAAGATGAATATGGCGAACGTGGACCGAGACGATCAGTTTCCACGAAAGAGCCGTCTTCAATTGACCCGTAGACCTCGTCGGTTGAAATATGGAGAAAGCGCTCAACGCCAACATGACGGGCAACGTCGCACATCACGTTTGTGCCAAGACAATTCGTGCGCACAAACGTGTCGGGGTCAACGATTGAACGATCGACATGACTTTCGGCAGCAAAATGAACGACCATGTCGTGACCGGCCATAGCAGCAGAGACCGAGTCACGGTTGCAGATATCACCTTGCACAAAGGAATACCTGGGATCGTCAGCAACGTCGGTAAGGCTCGAAAGATTGCCTGCGTACGTCAGCGCGTCGAACACGGTGACTTCATCGTCAGACGATGCAAGCACGTGACGCACATAGTTCGAGCCGATGAAGCCGGCTCCTCCTGTGATGAACAACTTCATGGAACGCCTCTCAGGGACGCAGGCGCCAATGCGGCTGCCACTGCGATTCGATGTCGGCCCGTGCCGGGTTCTTACGATCGCGATCAGAAAGGATCGGATCGGTGACTCCCCAGTCGGCAGCGATAGCGGGGTCATCCCACGCCACGCCCAGTTCATCGGCCGGGTTGTAGTAATTGTCGACGAGATACGTAATCGTCATATCGGTAAGTGCGGCGAAACCATGCGCCACGCCCGGCGGGATGAACACTCCCCTATGACTGTGTGTTCCGTCGGACTGGCGACCAAGGTCGAGCCACTGCGTCGCACCATCGGTTGGAGAACCGGTGCGGAGATCATGAAGCACTACACGCGCCGTTCCATAAGGCACGTACCAATAGTCGGCCTGATGAAGGTGATAGTGAAGCCCAACAACGGCTCCTGCCTGGCGGTCGCCACGGTTTCCCTGGAGCATCTCTCGGCCCTGAGGGAACCATTCGCGGCGATAGGTCTCAACAAAGAAACCCCGCTCATCGCCATGAATATCGGGATCTACGACATAGATGCCGCGTATGAGATCGGATTCGGTGATCGTTGCCATGTTGGGGGCGGGGCCTTCCGTGGTCGCCGAATGGTCAATTTACGCTAGCCGACCGCCCACACCGCCCTAGGAAAGGTCGCGACATCCCAAAAGCTGATGCGAGCCCGACCCTGCGACGTTCAATGCATAGACGCAGACGCGCTGATTTCCATTGCCGATCCGAGGCGTGGAGAACGACCACCCGTGGTTTGATCCGAGGCCCCACGGGTTCCCAAGATCAGGGCGGCTCTCATTGGCTGCAGGAATTCGGAAGCCGTAGCCATTGACGTACACATCAACGATGTCGGGTGATGCCGTGTTCGGATCGATTGCCCAGCCATTGAGAGTCACGTTCCCGTTCACAATCGAAGCGCCATCAATGAACCCGACAGGATTACCTAAGGGGACGTTCACGGTTTTGCAACCGACAAGACGGTTTCCGTCACCGCCAACTGCATCAATCGCGTACGCACAAATTGAATGTGTGCCATCGGGAGCAGGCAACGCTCCGCTAAACCCATGCGCTGCGCCGTACGCGGGGAGACCGCCCGCGATATCTGGTCGGTTTCCGTCGGCCAGAAAAGCGAAGCCCTGACCATCGAGATACACGTGCACGGGAATCGATGCCGCAGTATCGGGATCCACCGCCCAGCCCGTTACTTGAATGGCCCCGTTTGAGAGTGTCGCAGTATCAAGCGCACCAAATGGAGCTCCACCATTGACCTGCACATTTCTGCAACCGAGCAACACGTTGGTCCCAACACCAACATTGATTCCGTAGACACACACGCTGTGAGTCCCGCCGCGAACAGTCACGTTGCCGCTGTAGCCGCGCGTGGCCCCATACCCAGGGAATCCAGCAGCCACATCGTTACGGATTCCATCAGCGCGTAACGCAGCACGACCAACTCCATCGACATAGACGTGCACATCAATCGCTGCCGCAGTATCAGGATCAACAACCCATCCGGTGACGGACAACGAGCCGATTCCACCAACTGCGGTATCGACAACCCCGATCGGCGAACCGCCCGGCAACGCGACTGTCCTACAGCCCAGCGAAGCAGAACTTCCTGGTCCGATCGAATTCACCGCACCCATGCACACCTGCACGTTGCCGCCGGCAGGAACGGCAACCGTGGCGGTGTAGCCGTGCAGATTGCCCAAGCCACTGGGATTGCCGAGGTCGGGACGATTCTGATTCGCGGTCACGACGGTGTCGACACCGTTCACTCGCGCCACCACCTGCGTCGGCGTCACGCCATTGGGATCGATCGCCCAACCAGAAACTTCGATACGACCGGGACCGACGGCGCGCGCGCTGTCAACGACGCCGAACGGATCACCACCAAGCGACTTGCACCCCAACAACGAGTTGCCGCCCGAACCAACGTTGATGCCGAACGCGCAGACCTGTTTCGCCCCTAGCGGAACTGGTATGGCAGTGAAGTACGCGTGAGCCCCGCCAAATCCGGGATACGCAGCGGCGAGCCCGGGGAATTCGCCACCTGCATCAAGTCGCTGGCCAACACCGGGTTGACCATCGGGCCCATAGACATAGACATCGACGGGTATGGGATTTCTCGAGTCGGGATCAATCGCCCAACCGAACACGTTTGCGTACGTGGGTTCCGGAACTGAGATTGAGTGCAAAATCCCGAATGGAGAACCAGCTCCCCCTCCACTCCCAGCAAGTGCCTGCAACGAGGCGAGATCGCAGCAGAAGAAATTCATATCAACATTGTCGAGAGCGTAATTAAAATCGTCGGATTGGCGACCATTAAACGAGTTCGCATAAATGCCTGGCACGTTTTCGATACTTGAAAACTGCCACCATGTCCACGAGGACCACCCGGCGGGAAGACGGGGCTGCCGAGTATCGGTATACGGGTTACACAAACGTTCACCGGTGTTGCTCTGACACATGTAGCTCGGAAGCCAGAGTCGATAATTTGCGGAAATATCCGGTGCGATCGTTCCTGGAAAAAAGAACGCCCCCATATAGAGAACCGGCTTCTTGCCGGTAAGCAACGTGACTTCATTCATGAACGCTCGAGTCCAATCAGACAATTCTGGAGCGTTGAGCCCTCCCGTTTCCTCAAGGTCGAGCATTCCAGGAAGATCGCCTGGCCCTGTCATCGATCCAGCACGCGAGACGAAATATCGAGCTTGATCGACCGCCGTACTGATCGGAAGCGCCGGCTTGGCGTAGTGATAGGAGCCTCTCAAGAGTCCCACTGCACCGACACCGGCCCAGTCCTGAGCGAAACAGACGTTTGTATAGGAAGTCGCCTGAGTCGACTTGACGTATGCGAAGGACACGCCTGAATTGCGAACTTGTGTCCAGTCGATGGGACGGCCGCAATACGAATTATCTAGAGGAGTGCCAGGATGCTGCCAACTCGAAACATCAATACCGCGCAGGAGAGCACTCGCGGGAGCAGCTGTCACCAATGACGCTACGAATGACAGTGCGAACGACGCGCCAACAAAGGCGAGCGCGACGACGACAACGCGAAAGAGCCTCGGCGCGAATAGCGACGAAGTTGACGCACTCTCACTCTTCGGAGTGGCGGAGGTGGTTTGCAGCGTTGCCATGAGGAAGATTCGGGGTAGAGCCGAACCACGATTCTACGGTCCGCGGCTACGTTGCGACCTTCACCCTTCATTCCCGCGTGGGACAGGGGTGAACACTCTCTGTTCGACGTGAACTAGTCGAGTTCGACGACCGAATGATCGCCGATCATCAGCCGCGTTGCATGCGGTTCGCGTAGCGATTTCCGCACTTCCACTTGCTTCCCCACGAGAGAATCGGCAATGGAAC
>CAEUNJ010000088.1_pt1 | contig 9701 bp, 10 predicted proteins | sample 7263841 | NCBI WGS metagenome assembly CAEUNJ01 (sample SAMEA6814163, study PRJEB35770) | uncultured Microthrixaceae bacterium | biome: Freshwater; feature: Freshwater reservoir; material: water | place: Czech Republic | collected 2017-06-27 | depth 30m m
GCGGAAGTCGATGTAATAAAACGGCTTCCCGCCGAAGAACTTGCGTACTGTCCTGATTGCGGGAGATTGCTGGTCCGATGATCCTCTGGTTCGCCGGAGTCAGTTTCGTGTTCGTGTGGTGGGTGTTTCGAAGCCCAGCACTCGACTATCGACTCGTGATGCTCGGCTCAGTACTCCCGGTCGGTGAGGTTGTCTTCGGAGGGCCGCGTGTTCTGCACGCGCTTCTTGCACCGGTTGCGTTGCTGGGCATTCTGATGTTGGCAACGCAGAAGCGTCGTCTCGTCAGGCGAAGGTGGATCGGTATTCCGATCGGCATGATGATGCATCTTGTGCTCGACGGCATTTGGGCTCGTCCGAAAGCCTTCTGGTGGCCATTTTTCGGGGCTGACTTTGGAGCCGGGGGACTCCCCGAATTCGGTCACTCGGTCACACTTACGGTGATCTTCGAACTCGTTGGCTTCGCGTGCTTTGTATGGGCATGGAAAGCGTTTGATTTTTCGAATCCCAAAACCCGCGAGCGGTTTGTTCGAACTGGCCACCTCTCGCGTGATACCACTCAACCACCGCCCACCTGTTAGGTCTTGAAATGCTTCATATCGTTCGTCATGGTCGCACGGAACACAACGCAACCGGACTCCTTCTTGGTCGCATTAATCCACCCCTCGATGATCTTGGTCGGGATCAGGCGGCCGCTCTCGCTGCCGCAATTGGTCCTGTCGATCGGGTGATCACGAGTCCGCTGCTTCGAACGCGTGAGACCGCTGAGGCATTTGGCGTCGAACCGGTTGTTGATGAGCGATGGATCGAACTCGACTACGGGGACTTCGATGGAGTGCCGCTTGCTTCGGTCGAGCCCGAGATTTGGAAAGCGTGGCGCACCAATGCGGACTTCATGCCGCCCGGAGGTGAGTCGCTTCGCCAGCTGGGTGAGCGGGTCTCATCGGCGCTTAAGGACCTTTCCGCAGCCGAGGATCCCGAACTCGTCACCGTTGTCGTTACGCATGTCTCGCCGATTAAGGCGGCAGTGTGCTGGGCGCTGGGTGTCGATGATCTTGTGTCTTGGCGACTGTGGGTGGCAACGGCCTCGATTACGTCGATCGCCGTCGGTGGCGGTCTCCGAGCACTGCACGGGTTCAATGACATTGCTCATCTTCGGGCAGCGGGGTTGGCCGACCGCTAGCGTCTCCATCACTTCTCGTCGTTGAAAGGAACTGTTATGACCATCGTTATCCGAGGAACGCTTCCCGTCCGTGCCGACAAACGTGAAGAAGCGATTGCGGCGTTCATTGCTGTCTCTGAAGGCTCAGAGTCCGAGGCAGGCTGCAAGACCTACCGGTTCTCCGAAGACGTGCGTGAGCCAAACACCTTCATCATCACCGAGCATTGGGATGACGAAGCGGCGCTCGGTGGGCACTTTCAGACTCCCCATATGGCGGCGTTCACTGCAGTGGTGGGCGATCTTCTCGCTGGGGCGCCCGATGTCGTGAAATACGAGGTCAGCAGTTTCGGACCGCTCCACGGTTAATCGATGACCGATCCAGAGTTTCCTGGCGCGCCGGACCAAAGTACGAGCCACAGCCCTCTCGAATGCACTGCATGTCAGGCGATCGACGCGTTTGATGGAACCGTCGATGGCGTGTTGTTCGGCGGAGGCAAGTACCACGTTCCGAACGAAAGGTCTGCGTGGCAGATCGTTCGTCGCAAACAGGATGAAGTCGCCGATCACGTTACGAACTTCGCTGGATCACTGAAGTTTGTCTATCTGCATTCCGTTTGGTTTTTCATCTGGGTCTTACTAAACGTCGGCCTCGTCGGTTCGGCATTGAAGTTTGATCCATTCCCATTCGGGTTGTTGACGATGATTGTCAGCCTTGAGGCGATCTTCCTTTCGACATTTGTCATGGTGAGTCAGAACCGACAAGCAGCTAGGTCAGATTTGCGGGCACAACTCGATTTCGAAACGAATCTGCGTGCCGAAATTTGGGCAATTCATATCGGCGCAAAATTGGGAATCGATCACGAACATGTCGAGGACATCGTCCGGCAGGCGATCGAGTCTTCCGATGGCACAAGCGCGCCGAAGGGCCTGTGACCAGACGTCGTCTGAGGTTCGGATTGGTCGGAGTGGCACTTCTTGGGCTGCTCGGCCCGGTGGGCTGTGGCTCGGGTACACGCCAAGACGCGAACCCATCGGGTGGATCGGGCGGCGAGGTCGCCGAGTCGACCACTGCTGCACCTACGACAACAACGACAATCAAGGTCTATGCCCCCACCGCCTTCGACCAAACAGATGCGCTCCTTGCCGAACGAGTGAAGGCAGCAGGACTCGCTGGTGGGATGGTGCGTCTCAGTCGTGCCGATGGATCGATTATTCACGAGAAATCCATCGGGTCAATTTCCGGTTCAACCGCGCTTTCGGTCGCGTCATCGACAAAGTGGATCACCGCAGCGGTCCTGATGACCTTTGTCGACGGTGGTGTTATCGGTCTCGATGACGATATTTCGAGATGGCTTCCGGAGTTTGTATCCGACAAGCCATCGATCTCTGCTCGGCAGTTGCTCGATCACACGTCGGGGGTCCGAGACAACACTTGTCAGGGCGGCGGCATGTCTCTTGCCGCATGCGTCAAAGCGATCGCCAGTTCCGCACGTCAGTTTCCGGCGGGCTCAAAGTTCTCGTATGGGAATTCAGACTTCCTTGTAATCGGTCGACTGGTAGAGGTGCTCGGTCAGTCAGATTTCGCCACTATTGCGAAGCAACGAATCACCGGGCCGTTGCAGATGGACGCGACCACATGGCCGGGAGCACCGTCGATGGCGAATTCCGCGTTTGGCGTTCGCGTGACCGTGGATGATTACGGGAAATTTCTCAGCATGGTCTTGCATCGAGGCATGGTTAATGGAACGAAGGTTCTGAGTGAACCCGCTGTCGCAATGATGGTGTCGAATCAAGTAGCGGCCTACGACACAACGAAAGACTTTTCGGTGGGGATCACCAAGATCCCTCGTTATGGACTTGGATGTTGGCCCGACGTCCTCGATGAGTTCGGGGCGACAGTTGTCGTGAGCGGTAATGGGGGAATGGGTTTGTATCCGTGGGTTGATTACTCCACGAATACGTGGGGAATCATTGGAGTGCAAGACGAACGAGGGGCACAAGTAGCGGTGCCAGCGTCGCAGAAGGTTGAACTTGAGGCCCGGGCTGCGATCGCTCGGTAGTGTCCTTCCATGTCCAATCGCCATCTGCTCGCTCGCGCCACTTTGATCATCAGCCTCGTTATTGCTGTAACAGGATCACTTCTGACATTGAACCCACTGCCGGCCGGAGCCCACGCGATCGTTGACCTTAAGAACTCCGACGCGATCGTGGGCCGCACCAGCGCCATGACCCTCGAGATCCAACACGGGTGCATCACCGGTGGCGGCGGCACTGTGAAGTTCGTAGCGCAGTTCGCGGCAGCGTTTGGTGAGGTCACCCCCGGTTCGGTGCCCGGATGGACCTCGGTAGTTACGAGTGGCATAACGACCACGACCGGCACGACGACCACGACGGCAGATGGTCAAACGGTGACCTGGACCACGAACGGCGCGGCGCAGCCGTTCTCGACCGCACTCATCGTTCCCCTCAAAGTTCGCTGGCCGAATCGGGCGGGCGCCTACGGCACGGTGGTTTCACAAACGTGTAGTAATCCCGCTGATGAGACCGTGTGGAGCACGCCGGCTCAGCCCGCCACCGCTGGCGTACCGTCACCGCCATTAACTCCGTTGGCGACGGTGTGCGTGTTGCCAGAGCGTCTTACGAAATCGTCCACTTGGCCGAAGCGCACGACGCGGACAATTGAACGGCTCTGCTCGACATTGCGCTAATCGCTTTACTCATAGCGCGAAAACTTTCCGATTTTTCGACGAGGGCAACACGCGCTGAATCCAAATACAACGCTGTCGCTAACAGTTTGAGAAACTGGACAGCGGGTGGTTGCGGTTACCAACCCAGCGAATGCTGATCGACAACTTGTGTTCGGCTCGTTGTTGGTGGAACGGGTCTGCGAGACTTCGGTCGTGAATCGCTGGGACTCAGTGCACGCCGGTGCGCTCGCTGATGGCAAGGGCTGGTACTTCGATCCCGACACGAGGCTGTTGGTGTTGACGGAGATCTCCCTTCTTGCGAGAGGTCACTGTTGCAGTTCTGGATGTCGCCATTGCCCGTACCCGCTCACAGCCACCGAATCGAACGGGCCCGAACCGTCCGGCGAAGTTCGGCACTAGAGCGGCGGGCTGTTCATCGCTGCGCATCATTTGTTTTCGCTTTCGGTAACAGATCCGATTCCGCTCCGTCCCCGAGTCGTGTAGGGGAGAGATCCCCTACCTGCGTTGGGTGCGATGGTGAGTCGGTCTGTAAGCGGGGTTTTGTCCAGCGCCTCCCGGCGCCTGTGTGACCATCCATCTATGCGGCCTACCAGCGGGTGTTGCCTCTTTCGAAACAACTGACGGGCAGTCAATCCCGACGCTCGGCCTTGCTCCAGGTGGGGTTTACAGAGCCATCCGAATCGCTTCGAATGCTGGTGCGCTCTTACCGCACCGTTTCACCCTTACCTGTGCCCGGTTGCCCGGGCCATCGGCGGTTTGCTTTCTGTTGCACTTTCCTGCGGATCACTCCGACTGGTTCTTCGCCAGCACCTTGCCCTTTGGAGCCCCGACTTTCCTCGAACCGGTCAAGCCGGCCCGCGGTCACCCAACCGGCTCACCATCGCCCCGACAGTCTGTCACGGAGCAGGGCGAACGACCACAACGCCTTTCATCGTGTTATGGAAATCGCAGTAATAGTCGTAGGTTCCGGCCGCTGCGAAGGTGTGAATCCATGCCTTTCCCGGCTTGATGACCCCCGAATAGAGCTTGTTGGGGGCGAGGAACTGCAGGTCATGCGACGCAACATCGTCGTTGATCCACATGACACTACCGCCGGCTTCGATATCGATGTCGCGCGGGTCGAACTCACCATCTTTGACGTGAACTGTCATCGCTATAGCGGGAGTGTCTTCTTCCGATGCCGTGGTCGTTTTCGAACTGCACGCAGTGGATGCGAACGTAATCGTTGCTACTGCGAGTAGCGCTGCAAACGGAAACAGAATTTGGCGTTTCATTGAATGCTCAGTTCACCAGTTCAGAAATCGAAAGAGGAAAGGTCGGCGTGCCATCCACTGGCGCGTTCTATTGCTGAGGCCCACCGCTCGCGGTTCGCGGCACCGGAGGGTTCGACAATGCGAGAGGGTTGCCATGTTGATGCAATGTCGTCCCATCCGGCCCATGTGCCAACGGCGAGTCCAGCGAGAAACGCAGCGCCGAGTGTTGTGGCTTCAAGGATGGGTGAGATTTCAACCGTGTGTTGCGTCGCGTTGGCGAGTGCTTGAGTGAAGGTTGGGTTCGCGCTCATTCCGCCATCGACACGCAATGCCGAAATGGCCAGCCCGGTATCGGCCTCGGCTGCATCAACCAGATCGGCACCGCGTTGGGCGACGCCTTCAAGAACGGCACGGACGATATGGGGGCGTCCTGTTCCGCGGGTGATGCCCAACAATGTTCCACGCGCGCCGTAGTCCCAATTTGGGGTTCCGAGTCCGAGAAGTGCAGGTACGTAGACAACTCCGTCGGTGTCATCGCATTGTTGGGCAACGACGTGTGAGTCGGCAGCAGAATCAATAATGCCGAGGTCGTCACGCAACCATTCGATGTTGGTGCCCGCTGAAAGCATGATCGCTTCAGTGCCCCACATGGTTTCGTCTCCGCGCTGCCATGCAACGATCGGGAATGTTCCGGCGTTGCCGCGTGCCCCTGATGTCGGACGATCGGGGCCGACCACGAGGTCGAGCATTCCGCCAGTGCCGAACGTGATCTTGGCGGGGCCGGGACGCACGCAGCCCTGGCCGATAAGCGAGGCTTGTTGATCGCCAGCGATGCCACAGATGATCGGAGCGCCAGTAAGGGCCGATGCCGGAGCGATCGGTCCGCTTGAATCGACGATGGTGGGCAGGGTCGAACGAGGGATGTTGAGTTTCTCGAGCAGCGCATCATCCCAAGCAAGCGTCTCGATCGAATAGAGCCCGGTGACAGCGGCGTTTGATGCGTCGGTGACGTGCGCGGCGCCTTCGGTGAGTGTCCAGACGATCCAAGAGTCGACGGTTCCGACACAAAGATTGCGGCTGCGGTCGGGATCGGCGTTGTCGAGAAGGTGTTTGATCTTTGTCGCCGACTGATTCGGAGCGAACCGCAATCCGTCAGCCTGAAAAACGAGGCAATCACCCAACGTGCGGAGGTCCTGCCAGCCGAGGCCGGGTGCGACTGGTTCTCCCGTTGTTCGATCCCACACGATGGTTGACGCGCGCTGGTTGGCGATTCCAACCGCATCGACGGGGCCGCTTTCAGCAAGTGCAGCGCGAGCGGTTGTCAGTGCGGCGGTAGCCATGCGTGTTGCGTCGAACTCGACGAGTCCTGGTGCTGGGGTGTCGGGGAGAACCTCTTCGCGGAATTCGACCGCGATAGTCGCGTCCGGTCGCACGATTGCCGAGCGAACTCCCGAGGTGCCGATATCAACAACAAGGATGCTCATTGCGTGCGATTCCCTCGTGACACCGCGACCATCGCACCAATGGTTCCGAGTGACGCGAAGACAAGGGCGAACAGAACAACGCCCAAGAGCAAGACGGCTGGGTCGGAGAATTTACGAGTGGCGATGAGGTACACAATTTCTGCGCCGAGAAATGTGACGACACCTGCGGCTGCGCCATGGGGGAGTGCATGCGGCGGTAGCGGCCGAGCAGCGGCGTAGCCCGCCAATGCGCCCGAGAAAAAGATGATTGCGAGCATGACGCCGGCGAATGCCGTGTTCGAGAACACTGTTCGTTGGAGGATTGCTGCCGGAAGTGCGAAGCAGAGTCCGTTGAATGCTCCGATGAGAATGACGCGACGGTCGAATATTCCCATCAGACGATTTCGCCAAATCCACTGGGGGCAGTGCCGAAGTTGGTGGGCATGCCGAGCTTTCCGGGATTAAGAATGCCGTTTGGGTCGAGTGAACGTTTCAATGCATGCAACACAGAAGCTGCACCTTCGCCAAGTGCTTGGGCCATGAATCGTCCGCGGTTGAGACCGATGCCATGGTGGTGACTCAGCGAGCCCCCGTGAGCAAGTGCCGTTGTTGTCCCCGCGCTCCATGCCGCGAGGTACATGGGTTCAATGGCGTCTGGTCCTTCGGTTGCTGCTTTGCCGGCGAAGGTGAAATACAGGCACGCACCATCGGAATAGGAATGCGAGAGGTGAGCGGTGGAGGAAATCACTCCTGGCGTAGAAGCAATGGCGTCGCGTACGGCTGGGTAGAGAGACGGCAGATCAGTCCACGAAACAGTGAGTTCCATTGTGTCGACCATGTAGCCACGAGAGATGAGCGCCTCTAACGCGCTCACGTCGTTGCGGTGTCCAAGCCACTTGGCGACAAGTTCAATGTCGAGAGGTTTCGCATCGGCGCATTCTTCGGCCGTGATTGTTGTGGTGGCATCGACGGTGGCTTGGTCGCCCTCGTCAAACGCCAACAACACCGCTACGTCGCCAGTTTTCCAATTGCGGTCGGCTTCGGCGGCGTCATAGAGACGAAGAGCTGCGGGAGCAAGGCCTCGCTGGATTATGCGACGGCATGCATCGGCACCCGCCTCAAACGTGGGGTAGGCCCAAGCGCTGCTGTGTTGCGCGGTTGCGATGGAGCGAGCACGTAATCGCGCCCCGGTAATGATCCCGAGCGTTCCTTCTGAACCGACAAACAATTGTGTGAGGTCAGGGCCTGCCGATTGACGGGCATGGCCACCAGTGCGGACGATCGTTCCGTCGGCGAGAACAACGTCGAGGCCGATGACGATGTCTTCGATCTTCCCGTAACGATTGGAAAGTTGTCCGGCACCGCGACACGCGAGCCAGCCGCCCACCGTGGAAAGGGCAATTGACTGTGGCCAGTGGCCGACGGTGAGGCCGTACTCCGCTTGAAGCTCATCTTCGAAGACGTCGCCGAACATCCCCGCGCCAACGTCGACGATTCCAGAAGTTCGATCGACCGATCGAATGCCCGTCAGTCCACAAAGATCAAGGACGACGCCACCAAACAGGGGAATAGAACCACCGACCACACCGCTACGACCTGCGGCAGCGGTGACCGGGATGTGGTTGTCGTTGCACAGTCGCAAAATTGCCGCGACTTGCTCGGTCGTGGTGGGTGAGACGACTACCGAAGCGATCTGGCCGACTTCAGCACTGCTAGCGCGAGTCATGATGAGAGGCCACCAGTCGCGGCTGGCCTCAACGAGAGTTGGGTGATCGAGCGAGAGCATCGCTCCCGTTGCACGTAACTGTGCGATCACGTCTTCTGAAACATCGATGCGATTGGTGGCGAAATGGGCCTGACCATTAGCGGCATCAAGAGCAATGGGCGGTGTGGGATGAGCTGGCATCAGGCGACGATCGCTGCGAGTTCTTCGTCGATGCGGGCCCGATAATCGGCGATCTGTCGAGCTTGTTCTGCTTCGTCCCATCTGAGTTCGGGAGCAAGAAGTGCCGCGACCGCAAATGCGGCTTCGGCCGAGGCGTCGCGCAGTTCCAGTCGGGCTCGTGTGCGGCGACTGAGGACGTCATCGACCGTCGTGGCCATTTCGTAACGAACCGCAAAGATGGCTTCGGCGCGCAAGTAGGGCAGACCGGGCACAAGAAGTTCAGCCATAGAGGGGTCGGACTCAGCAATTGCGAGCACGGTGGTTGCATCTGATCCGTACCGATTGGCGAGACGGCGAACTGCGTCGCCACCGAGGGGTGAGAGCGAGTCGGCTGAGGCCATCAACTCTTCGTAGCCATTCGCTCCATGAATCTTGAGATGTTTGGTCTTGCTGCGGAGGCGCAGTTGAGCGAAGCGATCGGTCTTGAGCACCTCGGTCAGCACTTCCTCGATCGTGTCGGCGGCCATCTCGCGATACGTGGTCAACTTGCCGCCGGTAATGGTGACGACACCTGAATCAGAACGACGCACTTTGTGGCGGCGAGAAAGATCAGCGGTGCGGCCAGAGACCTCGGGGTCGGCAACAAGTGGACGAAGCCCAGCCCATGTTCCGAGAATGTCGTCGGTGGTGACGGTTTCGGTAATCGCACCGTTGAGAGCACGCAACAAATACTCAACGTCTTCCTCGTTGCACTGCGGATCATCGACCGGGCCGGTGTAATCGGTGTCGGTCGTACCAACGAACGTGAACTGTCCCCACGGAACGACAAAGACGGAACGCTTGTCTCCGGGCACAGGTATGACCGCAGCGACCGTATTGCGAACCTTCGACCATGCAACGGTGATGTGCACGCCCTTGGCCGGCCGAATCGAATGAGGATGTTCGGCCTCATCGAGCGCGCGTACATCGTCTGACCACACGCCCGCCGCATTCACGACAGCCTTGGTGGCAACGGTGAAGGTGCGTCCGTCGGCATTGACGACTACGCCGTTTACTTTCCCGTTTCCGTCTTTATGGAGGCTGATGACCTCGGTTCGGTTCACGATCGTTGCCCCAAATCGAAGTGCTGCGGTGCGAGCAACGCTCACGACCAAGCGAGCATCGTCGGCTTCGGCGTCGTAATAGAGATAGGAAGGCATCAACTTGTCAGCGGGAAGAGTGGGGAACAACTCA
>CAEUNJ010000093.1_pt1 | contig 9270 bp, 6 predicted proteins | sample 7263841 | NCBI WGS metagenome assembly CAEUNJ01 (sample SAMEA6814163, study PRJEB35770) | uncultured Microthrixaceae bacterium | biome: Freshwater; feature: Freshwater reservoir; material: water | place: Czech Republic | collected 2017-06-27 | depth 30m m
GCAATCGTGTCGAGATGCGTTGCGACGTCTTCGGCGGTAATCGTCGCTTTGCCCTGGGTGCCGATAAGCACCACTTCATCGCCTACTTCGATGTGATCGTCACCGCAATCGACCATCAACTGATCCATGGTGACAACTCCAACAATCGGTCGCTTCTTGCCACCAATGAGTACCTCGCCACCAACAAGACCAAGACGACGAGGAACACCATCGGCGTAGCCAATGGGAACAGTGGCAACAGTGGTATCCGACGTAAAACGATGGCGGAGGCCATAAGAAACGCCCTCGCCTGCAGTCACCCGTTTCACAAACGCAACTTCGGCTCGCAGCGAAAGCGCCGGTCGAAGATCTGGCGTTCCCACCAATCCAGGTGCAGGAGAAATGCCGTACACGGCGATTCCGACACGCACGAGGTCGTAGCGGCCACGCGGGTGGGCAATTGCGGTCGCCGAATTCGCCGAGTGGCGGATCGAAGGGAAGATTCCGGCATCAGCCAGTTTTGCGAGAACCGCTTCGTACCGGTCAAGTTGCTCTGCGGTAAATGGGTTATCGGGTTCGTCTGCAACGGCGCAGTGGGTGAAGATGCCTTCAAGGAGCAGTTCTGGACGCTTCACCACGTCGCGCGCAAGCGCGAGGGCATCGGCTGGCGCAACACCGATGCGATTCATCCCGGTATCGACCTTTAGATGGACGGGAACAATCTTTCCTTGTTCCCGCGCCGCGTTCGCGAGCAACTCGACAGCCACAAGCGATGTGATGCACACGCGCAAGTCGTATCGAACGACAGCTGCGAGATCGGCGAGCCGAGGCTGTGAGAGTAAAAGGATGGGCGCAGTGATCCCCGCTTTTCGGAGCACAGCCGCTTCTTCAATAAGCGCAACCGCAAGCCAATCGGCGCCTGCATCGAGAGCGGCTTCGCTCACAGCAATCGCACCGTGGCCGTAGCCGTCGGCTTTTACAACCGCGCACACCAAAGACGGGGCCACCAAGGCACGCAGCTCACCCACATTGTGGGCAACCGCTCCAAGGTCTACCTCAGCGCGTGCGGCGCGCATCGCCCTACGCGCCCGCTCCGGCAGAACCGGCGCCAGAAGAACCATCCTGCGAGTCCCATTCGCTCACGATGGCGCGAACAATGTCGCCACGGGCGACGATACCGATAATCGTTCCGGACTCGTCAAGAACTGGAAGGCGATCAGCACCCTGTTCATGCATGATCGTTGCCGCGTGTTCAACCGTGTCATCAGGAGCAAGTGTCGGCGCGGCGTCGCCCATAACTTCACCAACGGTGGAACCAAGTGCTTTTTCAACATCGTGATCGAACTTCTTCTTTGACGAAGGCAGCTCGATATAAGCGCCAAGCAACGCGATCACGGTAGGAAGGTGGACCCGAGCTTCCTCGACAATGAGGTCGGCGGTGGAAAGCAAGCCAACGATGGAACCTGTGGCATCAACAACTGGAGCGCCATCGACATCACGCAAGAGCATGGCCCTCATGGCGTCCATCACGTTGTCGCCAGGAGCAAAGGTCAGGACATCACTGGCCATTACGTCACGAACAGGCAGTTCTCGCAGCATCGTTCCTCCAGGATCCGGCTGTGGACCGGAAAGCGGCCTTTCTGGGACTAGGGCCGCAGAAAGGTCAAGTCGTCAAGCACGGCCGGGAGATGAGCGATCACATCGCCAGCTACCAGTCCGCGTCGCCAGCCTAGGGCTCCGGCCCGTCCGTGGAGGAATGCCCCACCGGCCGCGGCGCGAAGCGGATCAACACCGCACGCAAGTAACGCACCGATGATCCCGGCCAGAACATCACCTGTCCCCGCCGTTGCTAAACGCTGATCGCCGGCGATTGAGACAAGCACCTCCCCGTCGGGAGCAGCAACCACAGTCGTTCTGCCTTTCAGAAGCACGACGGCACCACTAGCAGCGGCGAGCGCGCGCGCTTCGGCGATCCGATCTTCTCCCATTGCGTGTCCGGCAAGCCGAGCGAATTCGCCGTCATGCGGTGTCAGCACTGTCAGTTCAGAAACAAAACGCGAAACATCTGTACCGAGCGCTGTCAGACCATCGGCATCGACCACTGTGGGCAGACCTCGACCTGTGGCGGCCGCAACAACTTGGCGAATCTGCTCCTTGGCTGCATCGGCGATACCGAGACCATTGCCAATAACAAGTGAATCGAACCGACCGAGGTCAGCGATCACCTCTTTTGACCACCCCTCAGCAGCGATGTCCACGCGCACTGTTTCTAACGGCATCTCCGCGGTTGCACCGCCTGGCGTCGACACGCGCACGTACCCAGCGCCGGTTCGCGCGGCAGCGCCGCTGCTTAATGCTGCGGCTCCGCCCATGCCGGGACTGCCAGCCACAACCCACACCGCGCTCTGCCACTTATGAGCATCGATCGCTGGTTCGGGAATCCATGAAGCAACCGCAGCGGCGCCGACGAGGTGCGCACTCGCACTTCGAGTATCGAGTCCGATTTCAGCAACGGTCAGTGCACCGCTGCACGCGAGTCCATCGCCAAAAACATTGCCGGGTTTAAGCGCCGCAAATGTGATCGTCGCGTCGGCGTCCAACACATCCCCAACACGCGAACCAGTCAGACCGTCGACCCCCGAAGGGATATCGACCGCAAGCACGAGACTGCCGGGAGCAACAATCGGAGCATTCCATTCGCCGCGAAATCCAGTGCCGTAAGCCGCATCGATTACGAGATCGCAATCAGGAAGAACCTCTGGCGCATCAGCGGCATCAATCACCGTGACACGAACGCCATGGGTTCGAAGCCGTTCAGCGGCGTTGCGGCCATCGTTTCCGTTATTGCCTCTGCCGGCTAGAACAACGACGCGGCGCCCGTAGGCCCCGCCCAACATTTCGAGTGCAGCTCGAGCAACCGCTCCACCAGCTCGATCGATCAGCACCTCAACCGGTTCCGGAGCCAATTGATCGATCTCGTTCATCTCACTAGGCGTCACGATGGGTACGAGTCCCCCACCGTCGATGGCATCGGGATGCGGAAGCGACTGTGCGCCAGCGGGACCAAGGGCTGCGACAGAACGTTCGGGGCCAAGCGCTACGACAACGGCTTGAGCAACGATCGCTGAATGACTCAGCGTGAGTCGCCATCCTTCGATACCCAATTGAGTGGCAAGCGTCGAAGCTCGACCGCTCAGTGCAACTGATGGCTGACCATCTTCATCGCGACGAACTTCGATGTCGTGCCAATCGACAGCACCGATCCCAACACCCATTGCCTTCAGAACTGCTTCCTTCGCCGCAAACCGAACCGCAAAACGTTCGGTTGGGTCGGTCCGGCGAAGGGCGTACTCGCGTTCAGACTCGGTAAAGAGTTTCTCGACTAACCCAGCACGACGCTCAAGCACACGCCGGAACCGATCAAGATCAACAAGATCGTTTCCGATACCGATGATCATGCGGAGACCGCACTCATGATCGCCAGTGTTCGGCCAACAGGTTCACAGGCTCGGTCATGAGGTCAAGAACCGAAACATCGGTCAAGAGATCGTCACGGAAAACCGGTTCGGTTTCGGTGACCGCATGTTTGATGGCAGCGTAGCGATTCCGATATCCCTGCAAGACCGATCGCAACGCAGCAAGAGAAAGGTTGTCGTTCAACCGAACGTGTAAGAGCGACAACCCGGTGGGCTCGCCATCTTTGATCTCAGGAACGATGACAACGGTTCGTCCATCGTTACGACCCTTGGCGACAAGAACGGTGTGTTCAACCGCGACCAAACGCTTTGTTCCACGCAATTGCGGATCGTCGGTGGTGCGACTTTGCAGATCACGAGCCAATCCGCCCCGATCGACGATGACAACGCGAGCTTCATCCCGACCTGCAGGGTCGACATGACCCTCAATTGCATAACGGGTATACCCAAGAACCTCATCGATCAGTGGCTCGAGGGCTGCGAGCGTGCGCAATGTCGAATAGGTGAGGCGGTCGCGAGAAACTCCAGTGCTCAACACTTCCTTCACCAACGGCACCTGCATAAGAGTTTCGTCACTTCGAGAGATGCCGACAGTGACCGTCTTGGCCTGGTGCTTGATCGCATCGACAGGACGAGTGAGTTCATCGATTGCAGAGGTAAGTGCCGTCGCCAAATCTTCAAGGACAACTGCTGGCGTTCCGACCTTGCCGTATTCAAGTTGATAGGACTCGAGCGGCACCGAACCCAAAGCGAATCTCCAGACCGTGGCCAAACGCACCGCCGAACTCGCTTCAAGATGTCCGTCGAACTCGCCATTGCGCAGTCCATCGAAATACCGGGAGGCAAGTGAATTGAGCGAGGGACGCAAACCAGACAACAACGACTCACCATCACCGGGGAGTCCGGAGGCGACCGCATTGTCAATTGCGGCACGCGCTTCGCGAAGCGGACGGGCCTGAGCATCGATAGCCAATGCCGCTTCGTAACCGAAGAGGTGGCCAACCATTGCCGAAAGAATAAATGCGAGTCGAGGGTGAACTTCGGGTACCGCAATTACTTGAAGAGCAGCGGAGAACCGAGCCTCGCCTTGAGTCGCGATCACGACAGGCGCTGCTTTATGGGCGCGATAGATCGCAACCTCTTTTGCAACGTCATCGGCGGTTGAACCTTGGAGCCCGGCGGCGCACACCAGGATCATTGGCTCAGACGAAAGATCGATGTGCTTTTTGTCTTCGGTGCCATCGCAGGCAATCGCTTTGTAGCAAAGCTCTGAAAGTTTGATTCGGACTTCCTCGGCCGCAATGCGATTCGCCCCGTTGCCAACAATTGCCCAGTAGCGACGCGATGGCGCAACCCGTTGGGCTGCGGCTGCGATGTCGTCACGCAGCGCAAATGTACGTTCCATCGCTTCAGGAATCTGCCGAAGACCCTCGAGAACAGCTGTGCGTTCCGAAGACGTAGCGCCAATTGCGTCTGCGAGAGCAGCAGCCAACAAGTAACAAGCCGCTATCTGTGCATAAAACGCTTTGGTCGATGCGACGCTCATCTCCACATCGCGACCATCAGATGTGTACAGAACACCATCAGCCCGATCGGTGAGATCGCTGTTGCGGCGATTAACGATCGCTACAACATGCGCACCGCGCGCACGGACTAAATCGACAGTGCGGTTGGTATCAGTGGTGGTTCCCGACTGGCTCACTGCAACAACCAAAGTGTCAGCCATCGAATCGGTCAGATGGAAGCCGCTGAGTTCCGTCGCCAGAACTGCTTCCACTCGTACTTCGGTAGCAGGAGCAAACACAGCAAGGCCTTCGAGCAACGCTCGAGACGCAACTGCAGCAGTTCCTTGACCGATTGCCAGAATTCGCTTGATGGAACCATCGGCAAGAGCGACACGGAGAGCGGGAGAGAGAACATCATCGCCGAGGGTCACGTCAGCGTGGCCATCGATATCTATTAATTTCCCGCGAAGTGTTTTGCGGAATGATCCGGGCGCCTCGCCGATCTCCTTGAGCAGGAAATGAGGTGAATCGCCGCGGTCGATGTCGCGAGTTGTGATCTGCGCTTCAGCGAGATCTTCGACGACGACCGGAATCGGCGTGCCGTCGTAGGCCCAACGCTCAATCCCATCGCGGTCGCCCGCCTTTGAGCCAACGAGTCGCACGACCTGCCCGCTGCTTGCGGGGTTCGCTGGGTCAACGGCGATATCGCCATCGAGGCGAAGGTACGACACCGTTTCTTCAACGACGCCATAGGGCTCGCTCGCCACGATGAACGAGTCTTCGGCCAAACCGATGTACAAGGCCTGCCCACTTCCGCGCAGCGCAAGCAAAAGAGAATCAGCGGCATCGGCGGCACTGGCAGCGATCGCCACAGATCCTTCAAGTTCATTCACCGTCGAACGAAAGGCCTCGAGGACACCTGTTCCATCGGCCATCGCACGCGATGTCAGAGTCGGGATCACCTTTGCATCGGTGGTGATCTCATCTGCGATGTGAAGCGCTTGGGCCGCTTTGAGATCGGCAAAATTATCGACGTCGCCATTGAGAACAGCCGTGACGTAGGCGCCACTGTTGTCGTCAGTCTCATCGGAATTCAGCGGATGAGCATTGGGTTGGCTGATGATGCCAACGCTCGCCCAACGAGTGTGTCCAAGCACAACGGCCTCGACGCTCGCGGCCCCAAGGGCATGACGAAGCAATGGGTCACCGACAATCGCAGAGCGAAGAGCACGCGTGTTATCACCCAGTTCGCCAATTTCTGCGGCTGCTTTATAAACGAAACTCAAATGTCCTTCTGGGGTTCGTACTGCCATTGATCCAAACAAAGGATCGGCAGCACGATCAGCGATTACCGCGCTAATCGCCGGTGACTGCAGATCAATTCCGTGATTGCGAACAAGGAGATGCAGTCCAGCGCTGTCACGTCCGCGGACTTCGAGGCGATCGAGTGCCGAGAGCGCTTGGTGAATCGAGAGAGCAACCGCAACCGCGGCAGGATGAAATGGCTCGCCTGCAGTCGAGACACCATCAAGGAGACCAGCCACACCCGCGGCGGCTCGGAGGCGATCGCGTTGCACTGCCCAGACGGCGTCTTTGAGGTTCACGACAGCGGCGTTCAGTCGCTCGAGTTCGACCCCAACCAGAGCAACGTGCCCATTCGCGTCAGAGTCAAGACGGTTCTCAAGTTCGACAATCTGTCGGGCAAGACCATCGATCAGCGTCACGATCGACGCACGAAGGCCAGGGGCTTCAAGCAAGGCCCGAACTCCTGCGACCCCGCCAAGCAGTTGATCGGCGGCAGCTACCGCTTTCGCAGCATCGGAAATTGGGGCAACAACGACTGATTGGGACGCAACAACACCCCCCAATGACTGTGACGCTGCTTCGAGGCGGTCAAGGACCTCGGCGGCCCCTGGTGGCTGGCGCAACGATGGTCGACGAACGACGGCGATAATCCCGCACATGAGGTGGCCAGCCTACGCCGAGCAGGCGCTGATGACGGCTGCAGCGAGGTTGTCGGCTGCTGCCTCGGCCTGCTCCAAGGTGGGGGCTTCGACCATGACCCGAACGAGGGGTTCGGTCCCGCTGAGGCGAATAAGGACACGGCCTCGGTCACCCAACGACTGTTCAACCGCGGCAATGTCGTCAGCGATGGCCTCGGCAATATCGTCGCGACGATTTTCAAGTCGAACGTTGCGCAGCACCTGCGGGAATCGTTCCATGACCGCATCGGTCAAGACCGAAAGGGGTGTTTGGGCACGGCCAACGAGATCGACCAGTTGGACGCCGGAAAGCACGCCATCGCCAGTCGTCGCCCGATCAGCAAAAACGATATGGCCGGACTGTTCGCCCCCAAGCGAACTCGAGGTACGAGCAAGAGCTTCGAGAACGTGGCGATCACCTACGGGAGTCTCGACAATTTCAATTCCTTCCGCTTCCATCGCCAAACGGAAACCAAGATTCGACATCACCGTGACGACAACACGATCTCCGGCCAGTTCGCCACGCTCACGTAGATCGCGTGCAAACAGTGCAATGAGTTGATCGCCATCGACAAGCTCACCGCGTTCATCGACAGCCAGAAGGCGGTCAGCATCGCCGTCGAAAGCGAGCCCGAGTGCCGCGCCATTCGCAAGCACTGCTTTTTGAAGATCCCCCGGATGCGTTGATCCACACGCATCGTTGATATTGCGACCATCTGGTTGCGCATGCAGCACTTCGACATCGAGACCGAGACCACGAAAGATCTCCGGGGCAACCGACGAAGCCGCGCCGTTCGCGCAATCGATCACGATGCGCATCGGAGCGACTGCAGTAACTGACGACGCAACGGCTTCGCACCATTCGGCGACAGCTTTGGCGTCTGTCTCGATACCAACTGCTGATTCTGTTTCGATACCAGATTCCGCTCGCGCAACAACCGCATCAAGCGCTTGTTCAAGTGCCGTTTCAAGTTCGTCGGACAACTTGCGGCCGCCGGCAGCAAAGAACTTGATGCCGTTATCGGACCAAGCGTTATGCGATGCAGAAATCACTGCACCAGGCACTTCGCGTTGCGCACAGATCCATGCAACTGCAGGAGTGGGAACAACGCCCATGCTCAGCGGCTGCGCGCCGCCGCGAGAAAGTCCAATAGCCAAGGCCGCTTCAAGACGCTCGCCGGATTCACGGGTATCGCGACCGATAACAAATGTGGTGGTTCCAAGAACCTGCGCAGCGGCCTGACCTAACGAAACGACAAGCGCGTCAGTGAACTCAGATGCGGGTCCGCGTACGCCGTCGGTTCCGAATCGGAGAGTCATGAGTTAGGAAGAAACGAACTCGCCAAACAAAGCGAGAACGAATGGGTCAGCGCTTCGAGTACTGCGGAGCCTTACGAGCCTTCTTGAGGCCGTACTTCTTGGATTCCTTCTTACGATCATCGCGAGTAAGGAAGCCGGCCTTCTTAAGCTCGCCACGCAGTTCGGGATCGAGTTCGATAAGCGCTCGGGCAATGCCGTGACGCAGTGCGCCGGCTTGACCGGAAACGCCACCGCCGTCGATGTTGCACACGATGTCATAGACCTCTTCGGTGCTTGTAAGACGAAGCGGTTCGGTGAGAATCATGCGGTGAGTTTCCGACGGGAAGTAATCGGCAACTGGACGCTTGTTCACGGTGATGGTGCCTGAGCCAGGACGCAGCATGACGCGTGCAACTGCACGCTTACGGCGACCGGTTGACTGAACGAGAGGGTTCGACATTGTCTGTTCCTTGCCGCTCAGCGAGCCTTGGCGTGGGCGAATTCGATGGTCTGCGGATCCTGTGCGGAGTGATTGTGCACGGGACCGGCATACACCTTGAGCTTCTTGATCATCTGACGACCAAGACGGTTCTTCGGAATCATGCCGCGAACTGCACGACGAACTGCTTCGTCGGGCTTTTCGGCAATCAACTGACCGTAGGACTTTGTGCGCAGACCACCCGGGTAACCGGAGTGACGATGCACGAAGAGCTTGTCGCCCTTGTTCGAGGTCAGCACAACCTTCTCGGCGTTAATCACGATGACGTGATCGCCGGTATCGATGTGCGGGGTGTACGTGGGCTTGTGCTTGCCACGAAGAATGGTTGCAACTTCGGTAGCGAGTCGACCGAGGACCATGCCTTCGGCATCGACCACGTACCACGAGCGCTGGATCTCACTGACCTTTGGGGTGTAGGTGCGCACGGCGCAGCCCTTCTGCTTGGGTCCACCCGAAGGTGGCTTTCGAACGAAAGCCCCAGCGTCGGCAGATGAACTGCGCACCGGAGCGGAGGAGAGAGCCTACGGGGA
>CAEUNJ010000105.1_pt1 | contig 8282 bp, 9 predicted proteins | sample 7263841 | NCBI WGS metagenome assembly CAEUNJ01 (sample SAMEA6814163, study PRJEB35770) | uncultured Microthrixaceae bacterium | biome: Freshwater; feature: Freshwater reservoir; material: water | place: Czech Republic | collected 2017-06-27 | depth 30m m
GTTCGTATTCCGAAAGAAAATGTGTTGGGCGAAGTAAACGGTGGTTGGGCCGTGGCGATGACCACACTCACCAGCGAGCGCGCCGACATCGGTGCCGGACATGGCGACGGATTCGCCGGCGTGCTTCGTCTGGCGCAGCAGTACGGCCGTGTAAGTGATCCGGTTGTTCGCCAAGAACTCATGAAGCTCTATACGAGTTACCAAATCTCGAAGTACATCGGCTACCGCACACGCACTGCAGCTTCAAAGGGAATCGCTCCTGGGCCCGAAGTTTCAACCATGAAGATCGCGATTTCCGATCGTCTCGCGTTCCAGGGCGATTTGGTTGAATCGCTCATGGGCGCCGACGGAATGCTTTGGGGCTCCGACGCCATCGACGATGGCTACTGGCAGACCATGGTGTTTATGGGCCAGTGGATGGCTCGCATCGGCGGCGGTACTGAAGATGTGCAGCGAAACATCGTGGGGGAGCGTGTGCTCGGTCTGCCTCGCGAACCGAGCAACGATCGCACTACGCCATTCCGCGAATTACCGCACTGACCTTCACGGTTTTGCACGACTCGCTGTAGACATTTGGGATGTTCAATCCCTTCACGCCGGGCTTCGCTGAGAATCCTTACGAGCAGTATCGGATTCAGCGCGAATCCGAGCCGATCCAGCAGACGCCATTCGGTCCGTGGATCGTGTTCAACCACGCAGAATCAGTGCAACTTCTTCGTGATGTGACGCTAAGTGTCGATGTCCGTAAGGCCATTGAGATCTTGGGCGAAGATCCGCGCGACCGGGCCAAGATGCGCGCCGAGTTGTTTCCCGACAAGGCGCCAAGAGAAGACACATCAGTTCTCAATATCGATCCGCCTGATCACACGCGATTGCGCAAACTGGTGAGCAGCGTGTTCACACCTCGACGGGTCGCCGACCTTGCCCCGATGATCGAACGCGTGGTCGACGAACACCTCGACGCAGTGGCCGGTGGCGAACAGATGGACCTCATCGCCGACCTTGCGTTTCCACTTCCGTTTGCGGTGATTTCTGAAATGTTGGGAATGCCCGACGGCGACAGCGCGCAATTGCGTGAGTGGTCGCATGCTCTGGTGAAAATCCTCGACTTCACGATTGGACCCGACGAACTCGTTGCCGCGGTAACCTCGGGCGAACACCTTCGTCAACACATTGCGGAGGTGATCGAGTGGAAACGATCGAATCTTGGCGACGACTTGCTGAGCGCTTTGATTCTTGCCGAAGACAATGGTGATGTTCTTTCCGATACGGAACTTCTTGATCAGGTAAATGTGCTGTTCATCGCTGGTCACGAGACCACAGTGAATCTCATTGGCAATGGCACTTGGGCATTGCTTCAGAACCGCGATCAGTTTGAGTTGTTGCGTGATGATCCTTCGGTGGAAGCCACGGCCATCGACGAACTCCTTCGCTACGACTCGCCTGTGCAGATTTCGCGCCGCATCACTCTTGAACCGATTGAACTGGCTGGGCACCAAATCCCCGCCGGTGTGTTTGTGCTGACCAGTCTTGGGTCGGCGAATCACGATCCCGCAACGTTTGGCCCCTCGGCCGATCAACTCGACCTTCGCCGCGCCGACGCGGCGCGTCATCTCGCTTTCGGAAGTGGTACGCACCACTGTCTCGGAGCGTCCTTAGCGAGACTTGAAGGCACGATCGCTATCACCCGCCTGATCCGTCGCTTCCCTGAGCTACAGGCGGTCGGCACACCAATCTGGAATGGTCGTCTGGTCCTACGAGGCATGGATTCCCTGCAACTTTCGCTTCGCTGAAGTCGATCGTTGGGTGGCAAGATCTCATCGTGACAACTCACGACGAACTTCTCGCCCGTCATCGCCGAGCGCTGCCTGATTGGCTGGCGCTGTATTACGAAAAGCCAATTTCGCTGGTGAGTGGAGAAGGTCGCCATGTCGTCGATGCCGAAGGCAAGCGCTATCTCGATTTCTTCGGTGGCATCCTCACGACGATGACGGCGTACTCGCTTCCTGAAGTTGTCGAAGCGATCAGAGAACAAGCCGGCAAGATGATTCACACTTCGACCCTCTATCTCGTCGAACCAATGATTGAACTCGCCGAAAAGGTGGGGCAGTTGTCGGGAATCACCGACGCGAAAGTTTTCTTTGCTACGTCAGGTTCAGAAGCGAATGAAGCAGCGTTGCTCCTGGCGTCCACTGTTCGTCGCTCGAACCAAGTGCTTGCGCTGCGTAACAGTTATCACGGGCGTTCGTTTGCCACGATGGGCGTCACCGGTAATCGAGGTTGGTCGTCGTCAAGTCTTTCTCCGTTTGCAGTGTCGTATGTTCACAATGGCGATATGTTTCGCTCGCCATTCCGCGATCGCGACGAAAAGGGTTTTGTCGACGCAATTGTTGAAGATCTTCGTCACGTCATCGCCACGACCACCGCAGGTGATGTCGCGTGCATGATCGCCGAACCCATTCAGGGAGTTGGTGGTTTCACCGTTCCTCCCGATGGTTTGCTCGGCGCGCTGCAAGAGGTGTGTCGCGAATTCGGAATCCTCTGGATCACCGATGAAGTGCAAACCGGTTGGGGTCGCACCGGCGAAAACTTCTGGGGATATCAAGCACACGATCTTGAACCCGACATGCTCACCTTCGCCAAGGGTCTTGGAAATGGTTTGGCAATGGCAGGCGTCGTTGCCAGCGCGTCGTTGATGGACAGCGTCAACGCCAATTCGATTTCCACCTTCGGAGGCAACCCGCTTGTATGCGCGGGTGCTCTCGCAAACCTTGACTACCTCGTAGCCAATGATTTGCAGGCCAATTCGCTGCGCCAGGGCGAAGCGATGCAGGCTGCTCTTCGCCCGCTGGTTGACGAGTTGTCGATCGTCGGTGATGTGAGGGGCAAAGGTCTGATGGTCGGCATCGAACTTGTGGGCGCCGATGGGCGCGATCCGAACGTGGCGGCCGCCGGAGCCGTGCTTGAAACCTGTCGTGAGAATGGTCTGCTTATTGGCAAGGGCGGTTTGTATGGCAACTGTTTGCGAGTTGCTCCGCCGCTTACGCTGACCGCCGAGGAATGTGCCGAAGGCACGGCAATTCTCATTGACGCACTTCGCTCTGTTAACAGTCGCTAACCGAGCAGAACTGGTCCATCCCTCGTAGAGTTGTGGCATGGATTTCTCCGTCTTCGCCTACTCCGCTCTGGCAATTGCCGTCGTCATGTTCACCACATGGTTGGTGAGTCTGCCGCTTCGAAACGCGTCAATCGTCGACCCCGTATGGTCACTCGGTTTCGTTATCGTGGGTTGGGTGTCGTTCGCCGCAATGCATCAGCACGTTGATGCAGTGCGCACAGGTGTCCTGCTCGCGTTCGTCACCATTTGGGGACTGCGTCTGTCGTTGCACCTATTTATTCGCAACATTGGCCACGGCGAGGACTACCGCTATAAGGCGATGCGTAAGAAGCACGGTGCCAAGTTTTGGCTCGTGAGTCTTGGAACGGTGTATTTGCTTCAGGGAATCCTGATGTGGATCGTCTCGCTTCCACTGCAGTTCGGTATCGGTACGTCAACAAAGACATCTTGGTGGGTGCTGCCCCTTGTACTTGGCGCCATCGTGTGGCTCACCGGCTTTGCCTTCGAATCAATCGGCGACGCGCAGCTTCGTGCGTTCAAAGCCGACCCAGCCTCGGCGGGTCAGGTCATGGATCGCGGTTTGTGGCGCTACACCCGGCATCCCAATTACTTCGGTGATGCCAGTGTTTGGTGCGGAATCTTCCTCGTGTCGCTCGGTGCCGGAGGTTGGGCCTGGCTCGGCGTCATTGGTCCGGTGGTCATGACCACGCTCTTGCGCCGAGTCTCAGGCGTGACCCTTCTTGAGAAGTCGCTGGTGAAGCGTCGCCCCGGATACGAGGACTATGTGCGCCGCACGAGTCCGTTCCTTCCGCGCCCGCCGCGAAAGTGACGGATTCGTGACCCAGCCAGACCGGGATCACCACTAGCCTCATTCTTCAATCGCCGGTAGGGGAGTGATGATTTGTGAGCAAGGTGCGTCGCTACGAGGTCACTGCTGCTGGTGATTTCGCTTCGGTGCTCGCTGTTCTCACCGACCATGTCGGCTTGCAGCTGGTATCGCTCGAGGAAGTCGAGCGCAGTTGGCTCGATACCGCTGCGGGAACCCTTGCTCAGACAGACTCCACTCTCGAGTTCCGCACTCCAAAGGGAGAGGGAACTGCTTCGCTGACCTGGGCCACCGAAGGTCGGGTTCTCGTTCATGACAACTGCGTGGCGGCCTCGGTGCCCGCCGGAGCCGGTGATCTTCCTGAAACGGCTGCCTTCACCCGATTAGCGCGGTTGATCGATGGTGAGTCTTTTGTACTCGGTCCCACGGTGAACTCCCAGATTGCCGTACTTGCTTGTTTGGATGATGAAGACAAGACCACCGCACGTTTTGTTTTTGATCGTTCAGAAACGCTCGAAGGCACCGCGCTGCCGATGTTGCTCGAAATTGTTCCGTTGCGTGGATACGACGCTGAAGCCGCCGCAATCGAGAAACTCGTGCGTCGGAGCGTTGCCCTTTCTGAATCGGCAACACCGATGAAAGCGCGTGTGGGAAATGCAACCGGAACACGTGCACCATCCACCGGGCTCGCACCAGAATTGTCGGCGGCAAGCGCGTGGCGTGTTGTGTTGCAACAGCTCACAAAGTCGATCACTGATTCGTTCTCTGGCGTCCTGAGCGGCGATGATCCCGAAGACCTTCATGCATTTCGTGTGGCGGTGCGCCGGATTCGTACGCTCCTCCAAGATGGCGGAGAAGTCATTGATCCGGAGTCACGAGATCGTTTCCGTCACGAATATCGATGGCTCGGTGACATCACCACACCAACTCGTGATGCCGACGTTCACCTTCTTGAGTTTCCCGGACTTGCAGCTTCGTTGCCGCAAGCGCGCCGCGATGATCTCGCCCCGTTTAACGAAGTTCTGATTCACCATCGCAACGAGTGTCTGTCATCGATGGTGACTGATCTTCGCTCCATTCGCCGAGCGGAGTTTGGTAGCGCTTGGCTCGAATTTCTCTCTGATGACGACGCGTGGACTGGTTGCGGAGAACTTTCCGACGAGCCCGTACTGAGGGTTGTCATTCGCCGGGTCGAAAAAGCCCATCGTGAATTAGTGAAGAACGGCGGCAAAATCACGAAAAAGTCGCCGGCGATCGCTCTTCATGAACTGCGAAAAGAAGGAAAGCGGCTTCGCTACCTTCTCGAATGCTTTGGCCCACTCTTCAATGAGGAGGCACTCGCCACGATTTTGCGCCCCTTGCGAGATTTGCAAGATGTACTCGGTGAGTTTCAAGACACTGAGGTGCAAGGCGAAGCCTTGCTGGAACTCGCTGGCGAATTGGCAACAACCGACGACCACTCTGCGTTGGTAGCAATCGGTGGCGTGGTGGAACAACTTGGAGTGCGGGGATCAACTGCACGAAATGAATTCTCGAAAGTCTTTGGTCGCTTCGATGATCGCAAAGTGCAACGAGCATTGAATCGACTTGAAACCACGAAGTCCTCTGGGAAGAAGAAGCGATGAAAGTTCTCGCCACGTACAACATCAAGGGCGGTGTGGGAAAGACCGCAACCGCAGTGAACCTTGCTCACGTTGCAGCAGCAGAAGGAAATCGAGTCCTTGTTTGGGACCTTGATCCGCAGGGTGCTGCCACGTTCTATTTCCGGGTGAAGCCGAAGGTGAAGGGTGGTGGAAAAGCCATCGTTCGCGGTTCTATCGAACTGGGCGACGCGATTAAGGCCACCGATTTCGACAACCTCGATCTTGTTCCTGCGGACTTCTCCTATCGACACCTCGATCTGTGGCTCGACGATGCCAAGAAGCCACTGGCTCGAATCCGTCGTGCACTTCGTCAGGTGGATCATGAGTACGACTACATCTTTCTTGATTGCCCGCCGAGCATCTCACTCACGTCAGAAAGCGTGTTCCGGGCCGCCGACGCGTTGCTCGTTCCCACGATTCCGACCACGCTTTCGCTGCGCACCTACGAACAACTCGATCGCTTCGTCGAAGAGAATCCCGACATGGTTCGTGAACTCAAAATCCTCGGGTTCTTCTCGATGGTCGATCGGCACAAGCGGTTGCACCGGCGATTCATGACTGAACTGCGCACCGCACATCCAGAAATGCTCGAGGGGACCATCCCGAACTCGACCGACATCGAGCGTATGGGTGTTCATCGCGAGCCAATTGGATCGTACGGAAAGGGCAGTCGTGCTGCTCGTTCGTACGAGTCACTTTGGTCTGAAATTCAGACTCGTCTCTGAGCGCGACTCGTCCGACCAAGATGGCTGACGGAAGGTTTGCTCCGAGTCCAACGGCGACATTGCACCTCGGCAATCTTCGAACCGCGTTTGTTGCGTGGCTAGCGGCTCGATCCACTGGCTCGCGGTTGCTCTACCGAAGTGAAGACATGGATCAGGTGGCGTGTCGGCCGGAACATGAAGTTTCAGCACTGCGCGATTTAGGCGCGCTTGGGCTTGATCACGATGGTGATGTTGTTCGCCAGTCAGAACGAGCCGAGTTCTATCGGGACGCAATCGATCGGCTGATCGCCAATGATCTGACCTATCCCTGTTACTGCACCCGACGTGAAGTGCTGGCCGAAGCATCGGAATCGATTACCGCTCCGCAGGGCGCGCGTCCAGCGGGCTCGTACGCGGGAACCTGCCGCGCGCTTGATCGAGCCGGTCGACAAGAACGCGAAGCGGCGGGACGCACGCCTTCGCTTCGACTCAGATCTGAAGGTGCAGTGGTGTCATTTACTGATCGCCTGGCTGGTAGTTACGAGGGGGAGATCGATGACTTCATCATCCGGCGTGCTGATGGAACTCCCGCGTACAACCTTGCCGTGGTGATTGACGATGCTGAACAAGGAATTGGCGAGGTCGTGCGCGGCGATGATCTTCTAGAAACTACGCCCCGACAGATTCACCTCGCTCGACTTCTGGACGTGTCGAGTCCTGACTACCTCCATATCCCCTTGGTGTTTGGGTCCGATGGTGAACGGTTGGCGAAGCGCCATGGGGCCGTGAGCCTGGACGACCAACGAGCCATGGGGCGAACCCCTGTGGAGGTTCGTTCGGTGTTTGCTCATTCGCTGGGGCTGTGTGAAGAAAACGAACAGCCGTCTCTCGACGAACTGATTGAACGGTTTGATGTGGCCCGACTTCCGCGTGGGGTGTGGGTTCTCCCCGTCGACATGGCCGGTAGCGTCGAGTTGTGACTGTTCTTGTTGATGCTGCGATTTGGCCGTTTGAGGGCCGAAAGTGGGCGCATCTCGTGAGCGACACAAGCTTCGAGGAACTCCACGTATTTGCTGAACGACTTGGAATTCCACGACGGGCGTTTCAGGGCGATCACTACGACGTTCCCACTGAGTATCGGGAGCGAGCGATCGATCTAGGCGCGCAACCAGTCGCGTCACGCGAACTTGTGCGTCGATTGCGTGCGGCAGGGTTGCGCCGAGCACGTTCGGCCACCGAACTTCACACTTCTGCCTAGCATCGGGTGATGGCCACCTACACCCTCTTCCATAACCCGAAGTGTTCGACCTCTCGAAAAGTCGACGAAGCTCTTGTTGCTGCAGGGGCTGATGTTGAAACAGTGCTCTACTTGAAGACGCCTCCGACAAAAGCTGATCTCGAGCGCATCATTGGAAAACTCGATGATCCGGTGGGCGACCTTGTGCGCAAAGACAATCGGTTCAAAGAACTTGGACTGAATGCTGATGACTACACGTCGAAGAGTGCAGTGGTGAGCTTGTTGCTCGATCACCCTGAACTTCTGCAACGACCGATCATCGAAACGTCAACGCGAGCAGCGATCGGCCGTCCGCCAGAGGATGTTCTGGCGTCATTCCTGAGCTGATAGCTCTCAGCTGGCGGCGATGTCGTCGGCGATTGCCTTTGCCTCTGTCGGGGTGATGCCGGCGCGACCGACGAGATAACAGGTCAACGGAGCGGCCAGTCGTTCAGAGGTGTGGGCGGCCACGCTGGCCAGGTCGAGTAGCGCGTCTATGTCGGCCTGAGCAATTGGCTCGAGACCGAGTCGGGCGGCGAAGGTCGAAATCCATTCCTGTGCATCCATGTGTCGCAGCGTAGATCGGGACGACTCCTAGGCTCTGAGCTATGGCTGACGAGGATGCGCTTCGAGTAACCGCATCAGTTGTGATCCCGGCCAATGAACTGTCGTGGTCGTTTGGGCCAAGCGGTGGACCGGGTGGACAGCATGCGAA
>CAEUNJ010000110.1_pt1 | contig 7574 bp, 6 predicted proteins | sample 7263841 | NCBI WGS metagenome assembly CAEUNJ01 (sample SAMEA6814163, study PRJEB35770) | uncultured Microthrixaceae bacterium | biome: Freshwater; feature: Freshwater reservoir; material: water | place: Czech Republic | collected 2017-06-27 | depth 30m m
ACAAGTTCCATGGCGAACTCAAATTCACTTTCGGCAACCACTCCGTTGTCGTCAACAATCGGATCGCCGGCAAGCGCAAGGATGTTCGAGACACCAGCGGCTTTGTATTCATCGAGCAACGAATCAAGTTGTGCCCGGGTATGACCAACACAGGTGAGATGCGCCATCGCGGTGATGCCGAGATTGCGTTCGATGTTGATCACAACGTCGCGAGTACGTTCACGAGTCGACCCACCTGCGCCATAGGTCACCGAAATAAATGACGGATCAAGCGGCGCGAGTTCAGCGATGGTTTGCTCAAGCGCACGCGCTGCGTCGTCGGTCTTCGGTGGGAAGAACTCAAACGAACAGGTGCGGCCCGCGGCAAGAAGGTCGGAAATATGAGCCATGTTCAGCCCTGCTCCATGCGACGTTCGGCAGCCTCGACGGTATTGACCAGCAACATCGCGCGAGTCATCGGCCCGACACCGCCGATGCGCGGTGATAACCAGCCGGCGACCTCAGCAACCTCGTCGGCCACATCGGAAACGAGTTTCTTTCCTTCGAACGATACGCCTGCGGCAACAACCGCGGCGCCGGGCTTCACCATGTCAGGAGTAATGAGCCCAGGTGAACCAGCAGCAGCAATGATGATGTCGGCTTCACGTGTATAGGAGCCCAAGTCGGCAACACCGGTATGAACGACCGTGACTGCAGCATTCGCGTTTGGTCGCTTCAGCGTAAGCAAGTTGGCAAGCGGTCGACCAATAGTGAGACCACGACCAACGATGACAACGTGGCGTCCTTCGATCTGCACGCCGTAATGCACCAACAACGCTTGAATACCCGCCGGTGTGCACGGAAGCGGACCATCGACACCCTGCACGAGATGACCAAGGTTGACCGGATGCAGACCGTCGACATCCTTGGCGGGATCGACCTCGAGTAGCGCACCTTCGAAATCGAGATGCTTCGGGAACGGGTACTGCATCAGATAGGCATCGACTGCAGGATCAGCATTGAACCGAGCGATGACGTCGAGAACGTCCTGCTGAGTGGCATCGGAGGGCAAATGGGCGTGGTGCGAGGTGATGCCGAGGGTCTCGCAATCGCGGTGCTTCATCGAGACGTAGTTGGACGAAGGGCCATCGTCGCCCACCAAAACCGTGCCCAGACCCGGGGTGATACCTCGTTCGATGAGGGCCTGGACCCGACCGGCCAGATCGGCCTTGATCCCGGCGGCTACGAGTTCCCCATCAAGCACCTGCGCAGTCATAGAGGTGACCCTACCGGGCCTCGCTAGCGTGACGGTTCGTGCAGCGCTCTCTCACCATCGGCCCCCTGACGGTCGACCCGCCCGTCGTGCTCGCGCCGATGGCCGGTGTCACCAACAGCGCCTTCCGTCGCCTGTGTCGCCGCTACGGCGCCGGTCTGTACGTGAGCGAGATGGTGAACGCTCGCGGCCTGCTCGAAGGGGGCGAGAAGAGTTGGCAGTTGGCCTCCTTCGCCCCTGATGAATCTCCCCGATCGCTGCAGCTCTATGGCACCGATCCGGTCGTGGTGGCCGAAGCGGTTCGCCGGCTCATCGGCGAAGGTCGGGTCGATCATCTCGATTTCAATTTTGGCTGTCCCGCCCCCAAGGTCATGCGCCATGGTGGCGGCGCCGCGGTGCCCACTCGCCCGCGCTTGTTGGCCGCGATCATCTCGGCTGCGGTTGACGCCGCCGACACTGCTTCGGGCGGCAGGGTGCCGGTGACCGTGAAAATGCGCATGGGTCTCGACGATGAACGCCTCACCTACCTCGAAGCCGGTCGTATCGCTGCCGATAGCGGAGCGAAAGCAGTAGCTCTTCATTCCCGCACGGCCGCTCAGCGTTATTCCGGGCGCGCTCATTGGGATGCGATCACCGCGCTTGTCGAAGCCGTTCCCGATGTTCCTGTTCTTGGTAACGGTGATATCTGGACTGCTCAAGATGCGTTGTTGATGATGGAACAAACTGGTTGCGCTGGGGTGGTTGTTGGTCGCGCCTGTTTGGGTCGCCCCTGGTTCTTCGGTCAGCTTGCCGACGTGTTTGCCGACCGCCCAGTTCGGCCCGAACCCCCACTGGGTGAAGTCGCAGTGATCGCAGCAGAACACGCTCGCTTGCTCGCTGAATCAGTCGGCGAACGCCGCGCCATGTTGATGATGCGCAAACACCTTGGCTGGTATCTCACTGGTTACGCAGTTGGTTCTGTGGCGCGCCGACAACTGACTCTGGTCGCATCGTTCGCCGAGCTCGATGATCAACTGGCCGCTCTTGATCATTCACTCACCGTTGATGCAGTAACGGCCGCTCGCCCCCGCGGCACGCAAACCGGCCCGCACTCAGTCATCATCCCCGATGGCTGGCTTGATGCCGAAGCAACTGCCCCACCCGACGCCCTTGCTGATGCATCGGTAAGCGGAGGATGAAACTGTGACTATGAAACTTGTTTTGGCTTCGGCCTCGCCTCGCCGCCAGGAACTTCTCGCCGATCTCGGATTGTCGTTTGCTGTGCGGCCGGCCGATATCGACGAGTCCGTGCACGCTGATGAAGCCGGTGCCGACTATGTGCGGCGACTGGCTCGCGAAAAAGCAGCGGCAGTTGCCGCTCCCGGTGAACTCGTCATCGCTGCCGACACCACCGTCGACCTGAATGGCGAATTACTCGGTAAACCGGTTGACGAAGAAGATGCGCGCAACCTCATGCGCAAACTTTCTGATTCAGTGCACTACGTGCACACCGGCGTCTGCGCGTTGTTGATCGAGGCCGACGGAACTCGCCGCGAAGAGTCCACCGTCGTCACCACCGCCGTGACCTTTGCCCCCGTGCCCGATGCGTGGATCGACTGGTACATCGCCACTGGCGAACCGTTCGATAAAGCCGGCGGCTACGGCATGCAGGGCTCTGCAGCGATTTTCGTACATCGAATCGACGGCAGTCCCACGAACGTCATAGGCCTCCCCCTCGATGCAACCGCGTCACTCGTCGCCCACCTGGGCTACGACATGTTTTCGTTCTCGAGCTAACGAGGCGCCGGAGCGACTAATTCGACGGCATTTCCATCGGGGTCGCGCAATTGCAACGATGGCTTGCCGAGTTCGTCGACCACAGCGGGAACATCGAGCCCGCGTTCACGAAGGTGCGAGGCCCAGGCTTCGAGTGTCGGTCCGTCAGCCACGGCAAAGGCCAAGTGATCAATCGGTGACTGGGCAACATCGGGTTCGCCGGGCGACACAACGATGACAAGTCGGGCCTCACGATGACGAAGCGCAACCACATCGCCGTGTTCCGACATCACATCCATGCCCAGCACGGTGCAGTACCAATCAACCGACGCGCGCACGTCACGCACACACAACTGCAAGTGGCTGAATCCGAGAACCGGCGAATTCATTTATGGCTCCTCACCGGATTAATCACTTCTTTCGCACGACTGACGCGAGGGTCTCGGTTTTTGAATACACGGGTATGGCCGATTGCGAGCCATTACCCACTGGCCACGCAGGAGCCTTGAAGACACCGATCGTTCCCGCTTGAGCGCAGTCGCCCGTAGGCGTACACACCATCTTGTTTGAAACACCGACATAGCCATCGATGGCTTTCATCGCTTCTACAAGCGTGCGGCGTGGAATCAACAAGGACCCATCAGAGGATTCAATCGCCGTGCGCTGGATGGCATCAAAAATGAGATTGGCGGAATCGAACGCCGACGTATTCCACACCGATAACGGCGCCTGTCCGAATTTCGACTGATATGCGTTTTTGTATTCGTCACGATAAAACGGTTGCTTCCCTAATGCCGTCACATCTGGGCCAGAACCATAGGCATTTACTTTTGTCGCGTAGGGAAGAACGCCAGCGAGAATGCAGGCATCACTTGTGATCACTGGCAAGTTCTTCAGACTGGAATTTGCCGCGATCGCATCCATCAATTTTTCGCATACCGGAGAATTGACCGGCATATAGACGCCATCAAATCCACCTTTGGCGATCGCCGCTGCCGTTGCCGCGTAATCGCTCCCTTCTTTGGATTCAAAATTTTGCGTCTGGGTTACACCGTAGGAACCGATCTTTGATTGGAAAACTGTTGAGAGCTCGTCGGAGTAGACCGAGCCGTCACTCACAATCGCGATGTGGTTGAGGCCAAGTTGTCCGCCGACAAAGCCCGCGACGACCGATCCTTGAATCAAGTCATTCGGGGCCGTACGGAAATAGGTGCTGTTTGCCGCTGGCTCGGCGGTGAGTACCGGCGCAGTGTTCTGGCCGGACACCATCAACACCCCAGCGCCGGAGACAAGCGGTATCGCTGCTTTTGCCGCCCCAGAACATGTAGTTCCAACTATGGCAATCAATGATTTGTCATTCAGGAGTTGGCCTGCACCTGACTTCCCGCCTTCGGGTGAGCACTCGTCATCAACTTCCCAGTGCGCAACGTCATGACCAAGCAGTCGACCGTCTTCACCATCGAATTTCCCATCGAGATAATCGATCGCTAGTTGGAATCCGCGTAAATCATCGAGACCAGAAGCGTCGGCATCTTTCCCAATCCGCAGCAGTGCCGCGAGCTGAATTGGTTCGTCTGGAGCGATACGCACACAACTCGACGCGTCGGCAGTGCAGGTCTTCGCCGAAGATTCAATGACACGACTTGGCCCCACCCACGGCAAGTAGACGCCGGACTGCACTTCAGTGGCCATTGTCTGCACCGGCCCTGCATCCACAACAAAAGGCCCTCGGAATGGCGCAGAAATTCCGACGATAAGTGCAAGATCGAGGGCAACAATCAAAATGATTCCCACAGCGACGTACACCGTGTTGCCGCCCGAGCGTAAAGAAACAAAGAGCGCGTTAATAATCAATGCGAATCCCGCAATGGCGCTCAACAACAGCAGTTCGATTGGCATTTCACTATCGGCAATCGACAAGAGTTCGCGACGAGCATCGGTCAGATCTGCCATCGATGCCTCCATGGCATTCGAGGTTGCCGACGCCACATAGGAACGGCTCGCGATCGTGAAGGAGACTGATTGCAGTTCTCGCAATGACCCAAAGCCCGGGGACGTCTGAGCATTCTGGGCCTTATCGGTTCCGAACGCTTTGAAATCAGATTGTTCAGAGTCGGAGAGATACACACCGAGTCTCTGCTGCACGAGCGCTGTGTCGACAGAAGGAAGAGCCTCAGTCGCCCAGGCAAGACGGCTTGCAGCCGCCGCTTCTTTTCCAACCAAACTTTGGGCTTGACGAAGCGTCGCGTATTCCGAGTTGATGAGGAAGCCAGTGAGGATTGCGAAGAGACTTCCGAGAGCAGTCATGTACGCAGCTGCGGCCATGCCTGTGCGCTCGCGGTGTTCTCCAGTTTTCTTGTGCAGGAGCAGATACGACGCAGAAGAAACAGAGCCAACGACCAGGAGCGAAAGGAAAAGAATTGCCCATACCGGCAGCGAGGTCAGCCAACTCATAACGCAAACTCTTTCATGTCGCTAGCGATTAGTGCCGGAAGTGGCGTTCACTGGTGAAGACCATGGCGAGACCAGCAGCATTCGCTGCCGCGATTACTTCTTCGTCGCGAATCGAACCACCGGGCTGAATCACGCACGTTGCGCCTGCTTCGATCGCGGCATCGAGACCATCGGGGAACGGGAAGAACGCGTCGGACGCATACGCACCACCCTTGGCCCGGCCTTCGGCCTTCACGGCGGCGAGGTGACCTGCATCGCGCCGGTTCTGCTGACCACAGCCGATACCAACTGCTTGGCCGCTCTTCACCAACACGATGGCGTTCGACGTGACCTTGGCAACGACCTGCCACGCAAGGATGAGATCGATCCACTCGGCGTCGGTCGGCGCACGATCAGTCGCAACCGTCCAACCAGCGTTGTCATCAGTAACCGGGTCGGGCGTCTGCACGAGATAGCCGCCATCGATAGGGCGCAGCGAAAGTCCCGGAGCGCCCGGCGCCACGGCAGTGAGAATGCGCAGATTCTTCTTCTCTTGCAGCGCTGCAAGCGCATCGGGTTCATAACCAGGCGCAACAAGAACCTCGGTGAATACCGGAGCGATCGCTTTCGCAACTTCGAGGGTCACCACGCGATTCAACGCAATGATGCCGCCGAAGGCACTAACCGGATCGCATTCATGCGCACGGGTGTAGGCGGTGAAAATATCGTCGGCAACAGCAACGCCACATGGATTGGCATGCTTAATAACGACCGCAGCAGGACGTTCACCGATGGAATGCACAAGACGCCATGCCGCTTCGGTGTCGTACACATTGAGATACGACATTTCCTTGCCGCCATGCTGCTGCGCGCTGTCCCACCAGCCGCGCTCGCCAGCAGATGAATAACGCGCGCCAACCTGATGCGGATTCTCGCCATAACGAAGCACCTGCTCGCGCTTCAGTTCAATCATGAGCGTTTCGGGAAGTTCGCCAGGCGCATCAGCAGTTTCACCCTTGGCCGGCATACCGGCATCGAACCAAGCAAGAATTTCCGCGTCGTAGGCCGCAGTGTGCGCAAAGGCATCACGCGCGAGTTGCGTGCGCGTCGCTTGCGACACAGAACCACTGGCTTTCAGTTCAGAAATGATTGCGCCGTAGCGAGACGGATCGGTAACGATCGCAACATGCGCGTGATTCTTGGCCGAACCACGAACCATCGCGGGACCACCAATGTCGATCAGTTCGATCGACGGTTCTGCCGAGAACGGATACAAGTTCGCAACCACTAGATCGATCGCTTCGATGCCGTACTTCTCCATATCGGCGCGATGTTCGGCGTTCGTTGGGTCGGCGAGGATTCCGCCGTGGACCTTCGGATGCAGCGTGACGACGCGGTGGCCGAGGATTGCGGGAAACCCAGTGAGGTCGGCGACATCAGTAACGGGAATGCCAGCTTCGGCAATGACCCGTGCCGTGCCGCCACTTGAGATGAGATCCCAACCGAGCGCATTGAGTTCTTGCGCGAACTCGACGATGCCGGACTTGTCGTAAACGGACAGAAGAGCCCTCACTGGACACTTCCCCTTTCGATGATGGTGGAAATAGTTTGAACGTAAATGCGGCGCTCGACTGCTTTGATGCGTTCGTGGAGTGACTCGACAGTGTCATCGGGTTCCACCACAACTGCTTCTTGGGCGAGGATCGGACCAGCGTCAACTTCTTCAGTGGCGATATGCACCGTGCAACCGGTGACCTTCACGCCATAAGCCAGCGCGTCTTCCACACCGTGCCAGCCAGGGAATGACGGCAGAAGCGCCGGATGCGTATTGAGAATGTGGCCTGGGAAGGCATCGAACATTCCCTTGCCGAGAATCGTCCCGAAACCAGCCATGGCAACCAGATCGACATCCCAGCCAGTGAGCACACCCAGAAGTTCCGCGGTGTAGCCGTCTCGGTCAAAGTCTTTGCCGTAACTACGTCGTTGCACGAGCTCGCACTGCAACCCGTTCCGAGCAGCGACCGCTTGAGCGCCGCACTCACGGTCGACGACGACGACGGCAACAGGCACGCCAGCCGCGCAAATGGCATCGAGGATGGTTCCGCTTCCTGAAGCCAATACGGCGAGTCGCATA
>CAEUNJ010000117.1_pt1 | contig 7186 bp, 4 predicted proteins | sample 7263841 | NCBI WGS metagenome assembly CAEUNJ01 (sample SAMEA6814163, study PRJEB35770) | uncultured Microthrixaceae bacterium | biome: Freshwater; feature: Freshwater reservoir; material: water | place: Czech Republic | collected 2017-06-27 | depth 30m m
CAGGTCATGAACCAGCGCATTCGTGAAGCCGAACGCGAAATGAAGTACGAGGAATACGCGGGTCGCGAAGGCGACATCGTTACCGGCATCATTCAGCAGACCGATGCGCGTTACACCTTGCTCGATCTCGGACGTGTCGAAGCACTTATGCCGCAAGCTGAACAGGTTCCCTACGAGCGTCCCGAACCTGGTGCGCGCGTGAAGGCCTACATCGTCGAGGTGCGCAAGACCGCAAAGGGTCCGCAGATCGTCACGAGCCGCACGCATCCCGGTCTCATCAAGCGATTGTTCGAACTCGAAGTTCCCGAAATCGCCGACGGCGTTGTCGAGATCAAAGCGTGTGCTCGTGAACCAGGAGCACGCACCAAGATCGCCGTGCTGTCGAACGATTCCAACGTCGATCCCGTTGGCGCTTGCGTCGGCGCCCGTGGCGCCCGAGTCCGCATGGTCGTCAACGAACTTCGCGGTGAAAAAATCGACATCGTTCCTTACAGCGATGAACCAGCCGATTTTGTGATGAAAGCTCTTTCACCGGCGAAGGTCAAAGAAGTTCGTATCCACGAAGACACCGGCACCGCCGAGGTCATCGTTCCTGATTACCAACTCTCATTGGCGATCGGCAAGGAAGGGCAGAACGCTCGACTTGCTGCTCGTCTCACTGGTTGGCGCGTCGACATCAAGTCCGAAACCCAACTTGCCGAAGAAGAGGCCTACGCCAATCAGGATTGGGCCGAAGGCGAATGGGTCGTCGACGCTGAGTCAGGCGAACAGGTCTGGCAGCCCGCTGAAGGCGGCGAGGCAATGTCCGCCGAGGCCTACGCCCAAGCGGCAGAAGATCTCGACGAGAACGTTGCTGAGGCCGTTGCCGAGGCTGAGGTTGTCGTCGAGGCCGAAGCAATCGTCGACGCCGAAGAGCAGGTTGCAGAGGAAGAATCCGGATCGGCCGATCCGGCATAGCCGACACCATTCCTCGTTCGGCCTCTTGTCGTGCGAGGATAGAGACCCATTCCGTGGCCCTGCCATGGGGGGTCGAGCCCATCTAACGCTCCGTTGGACGGGTCCCGAACCACGATCACTGAGGTAGCAGTTGCCGTCCAACATCCGTGTGTACGAGCTGGCACGAGAACTGGGTCTGACCAATAAGGAGACCTTGGATCTGTGCGTCGCGCTCGGGATCGGCGTGAAGAGTCATTCCTCGAGCGTGGTCGAGCCGCAAGCAGACCGCGTTCGCCGTAAGGCTGAGCGCGAAGGCCTCGTGCGCGATGTCCAGCCTGAGGAACCTGAAGCTCCCGCCAAGAAGGCAGCGGCAAAGAAAACCGCAGCCAAGAAAGCACCTGCCAAGAAAGCGGCGGCGAAGAAGGCCGATGCTGAACCGGCAGACCAGGAAACTCCCGTTGTTGCCGACGAACCCGCGCCCGTTGTCGACACTCCAGTTGCTGACACTGCGCCAGTCGTCGATGTTGCCCCTGCGACTGAACCCGAACCTGCTCCGACACCTGCCCCGGCGTTAAAGCCTGCTGCTCCGAAGCGAGTCATTTCTTCTTCCGGTAGCGCTGGGCCACGCCGTGAGACGCCGGCTCCTGCTCCTGCTCCTGCTCCAGCTCCCGCAGCTCCGGCGGCACCTGCCGCTCCTGTTTCTGAGGCTCCTGCAACTCCAGCTCCGGCTGCTCCGGCAGTTGACGCACCGGCAGCGCGCGCGCCAATGCCGCAGCGCCCGCCCACCTCGACAACCGGCAAGCCCATTCCTCCTCCCCCCGGTGGGCGTCCCCCGATTTCTTCAACCGGCAAGCCCATTCCGCCTCCTCCTGGTGCGCGTAGTGAAACACCCGCTCCCGGAGCGCGTCCTGGTGGACGTCCCGGTGGTCCTGGCGCTGGTGCAGGTCGTCCTGGTGGCGGTGGCTTCAGTGGTCCTCGGCCCGGCGGCGGTGGCGGCTTCAACGGTCCCCGTCCTGGTGGCGGTCCCGGTGGCGGCGGTCCTGGCGGCGGCTTCGCTGGTCCTGGTGGCGGCGGTCCTGGTGGCGGTCCCGGCGGTCGTCCTGGTGGTGGCGGTCGTCCTGGTGGCGGTCGTCCCGGCGGCGGTCCTGGTGGCCCGCGTCCGAAGCGCAAGGGTCGTCGTCGTCGTAACCGCGATGAACTTCAGCCGATCGATGCACCGAGCTACACGCCTCGTGAAGCACCGATCCCCACTGGCGAGGTCGTTGTAGAACGCGCCTCAACCGCGCAAGATCTTGGTCCCAAGATGAATCGAACTGCGGCAGACGTTGTTCGATTCCTCATGCAACAGGGCGAAATGGTCACCGCAACACAGTCGTTGAGTGACGACATGATCGAGTTGTTTGCTGCCGAAATCGGCGCATCAATTCGTCTCGTTAATCCTGGTGAAGAGCAAGAAGTTGAACTGCAGAAGATGCTCTTGCTCGAAGTCGATGTCGACGATGCAATCTATGAAGCATGGCCGCATCGTCCGCCGGTGATCACTGTCATGGGTCACGTCGATCACGGCAAGACCAAACTCCTCGATCAGATCCGTCATGCAAACGTTGTTGCGGGCGAAGCCGGTGGCATCACCCAGCACATCGGTGCGTATCAAGTCATCCAAGACGATCGAGCGATCACGTTCCTCGATACCCCCGGCCATGAGGCGTTTACCGCTATGCGTGCCCGTGGTGCCGATGCAACCGACGTCGTCATCCTTGTGGTTGCCGCCGACGATGGGGTCATGCCGCAAACCATCGAAGCCATCAATCACGCAAAAGCTGCCGATGTCCCGATCATTGTTGCGATCAACAAGATCGATCGTGACAACGCCGATCCCACTCGCGTGATGCAGCAATTGTCTGAACACGCTCTTGTCCCCGAAGCGTGGGGTGGCGAAACCGTCATGGTCGAAGTCTCTGCGTTGCAGAACCTCGGCATCGATGATCTTCTCGAGAACGTGCTCATCATGGCCGACCTCGAAGATCTTCGAGCTACCCCAGACGGACGTGCACGCGGTGTCGTGCTCGAATCAAACCTCGACATTGGTCGCGGTCCGGTGGCCACTGTGCTCGTGCAGCACGGAACACTTCGTGTCGGGGACCCAATGGTCGCTGGTGCGGCATGGGGACGCGTTCGCGCCATCATCGACGATCAAGGCAATCAGATCAAAGAAGCTGGCCCTTCGGCGCCGGTGCAGGTCCTCGGATTGTCCGATGTGGCCATTGCTGGCGATCGATTCGTCGTCGCTCCCGACGAGAAGACTGCGTCGAAGGTCGCGTCGACTCGTGAACATTGGTTGCGTGTTGCCACGATCGGTCGTGAAGCGCATGCGATGAGCGGCGGAGCGAAGCTCGAAGACATCTTCCAGCAGATCCAAGCCGGCGAGTCGGCAACACTGAATCTCATCTTGAAGGCCGACGTCACCGGTTCACTCGAAGCCCTCACCGAGAGCCTCAAGAAGCTTGAGCGCGACGAAGTCAAACTCGCATTCGTGCATCGCGCTGTCGGCGGCATTACGCAGAACGACGTGCAGCTGGCGGCTACATCAAATGCCACGATCATCGGGTTCAATGTCCGACCCGATCGTCAGGCTCGTGAACTGGCCGACACCGAGCATGTCGAAATCCGTGCCTACGAAATCATCTACCAGGTCCTCGAAGACATCGAAAAAGCGATGCTTGGCATGCTTAAGCCTGAGTTCGAGGAAATCGTTACTGGTGATGCCGAGGTTCGCGAGATCTTCCGTGTTCCCAAAGTTGGCGCCATCGCCGGTTGCTATGTCACCAACGGCCAGATCACGCGTGGTTCCAAGGTGCGGTTCCTTCGAGAAGGAACGGTCATCTGGAAGGGCTCCATCTCGTCACTTCGTCGCTTCAAAGACGATGTCCGAGAAGTCGCTTCCGGATTCGAGTGCGGTATCGGTCTCACCGATTTCCAAGACCTCAAGCCCGGCGACATCATCGAAACCTACGAAGACCGCGAGATCCCGCGCACCTAAGTTCTGTCGGACGGTTTGCCGTTCGCATTCCTTGGCGTCAACCAGGAGGCGTTTGCATGAGTCGACGAAGCAACCACGGCTCGGCCCGTCAGTATCCGCGCACTGCCCGACTCAACGAGTTGCTACGCGAAATCATCGCCGGTGAACTTGAGCGTATGGACGATGACCGTCTGCACCTTGTGACCGTTACGTCTGTCGACATCGAGGGCGATCTTCGCCATGCCAAGGTGTACTTCGATTCGATCCAAGACGAAGAGGGCGATCCCGAGGTGCTCGCAGCATTCGGTGAGATTCGCTACAAGCTCCAGTCCGCCATCGGCCGTGAGGCCCGGATGAAGCGCACTCCGGAACTTTCGTTTGCGCCTGACCCCGCAGTTCGCGCTGGGGCACGGATCGAATCGCTTCTGGCCGAAGGACCCCGACCGGAACCAGATCCCACCGAATCGTGAGTGCGAAGAAGCGCGAAGACGGTCCTGATGGTTTGGTCGTCGTCGATAAAGAAGCGGGTTGGACTTCGCATGATGTGGTTGCGAAGTCGCGTGGACTTTTAGGTACGCGCAAAGTCGGTCATTCGGGCACGCTTGATCCCGATGCCACTGGGATCTTGCTTCTGGGTGTCGGACGAGTCACAAGGTTGTTGAAGTACCTCACCGCATTACCGAAGACCTATACCTGCGAAATCGTTTTCGGTATCGAAACCTCGACGCTTGATTCCTCCGGTGAGACGACTGCAACACATGAAATGTCAGCGTTGACGTTCGCACAGGTAGAAGCTGCTGTTCCGGGACTCACAGGCGACATCATGCAAATTCCGCCAATGGTGTCAGCGGTAAAGATCGACGGGAAACGTCTTCATGAACTCGCTCGCGAAGGAATTGAAGTCGAGCGTGCGCCGCGTCCGGTGACGATTCATCGCTTCACGGTTGCGCCGACGGCTGATCCGCTTGTCATCACCGCCGAGGTGGAGTGTTCCTCGGGGACCTACGTGCGGACTCTTGCTGCTGATCTGGGCCATGCCCTCGGTGGGGGTGCACATCTGCGTGAATTGCGCCGCACCGCTATCGGGTCGTTCACGTTGGGCGAAGCGCACCCTCTCGAGAAGGTTTCGCCCGAGCAACTGCTGACGCCCGCCGAGGCCATGCGTGATCACCCCAGGGTGGTGGCCACCGAGGCAGAACGGATCGATGTCGGCCACGGCAAGGTGCTTGCGGTCGATGATCGATTCATCGGTGATGGGCCTTGGGCAGTCGTGAATGCGGAAGGCACGTTATTGGCGATGTACATCGCTCATCGTGGCGGCACGGCGAAGCCTGATGTTGTCGTCGCTCCGGTCGACGGACGGTAGCGTTCGACTCGACATGGACGTCATCTACGACAACCAACAAAGCGATCGTTTCGATCAGGGCGCAGCGATCACCATCGGTGCCTTCGATGGCGTGCATCGCGGTCACCGGCAGGTGATCAAAACTTTGAAGGCGCTTGCCGCTGAACGCGGACTGAGAACTGTTGTCGTTACGTTCGATAGGCATCCAGCCTCGATTGTTCGGCCCGAATCGGCACCGCTCTTACTTACTGATCTCGATCAAAAGCTCGAACTTCTCGCTGAGTGTGGTGTCGATGCCACGTTTGTAGTGCGATTCGACGAGCAGCGCGCTCTGCAGACAGCAGCCGAGTTTGTCGCTGAGGATCTTGTCGGGTTGTTGAATGCAAAACTCATCACGGTCGGAAGTGATTTTCACTTCGGCACGAAGCGTGCTGGAAACGTTGCGCTGCTGGTCGAGATGGGCGTGCAACTCGGCTTCGAAACGCTGGCCCATGAACTGGTCGACCTGAACGGACAACCGTCAACCGAGTCAGTGTCATCAACGCGAATACGCGGCGCGTTGCGCGGTGGCGATCTTGAATCGGCCAATGCAATGTTGGGTCGACCGCATGAGGTTCGAGGCATCGTTGGTCACGGCGATGGGCGTGCACGCGATCTTGGGTTTCGCACGGCAAACCTTGCGATTCCTGAAACGATCTGTCTGCCCGCCGACGGCATCTATGCCGGTTGGTGTCGCACCCCCGACGGTGTCAACCGAGCCTGTGCCATTTCGCTTGGTCGCCGTCCGACGTTCTACGAATTCGCTGATACATCGCTGCTCGAAGCTCATCTCATCGACTTCGATGCCGATCTCTACGGTGAAGAACTCGCCGTGCAGTTCGTTGCGCATCTTCGTGACGAACTGAAGTTCGACTCAATCGATGCGCTCATCGCCCAAATGGGCAAAGACGTCGATCAGTGTCGGACGCTGTTGCTGGGTTGATCGTCCGCTGAGCGACGGTTCACCAAGGAACGCCACTCAAGATCTCGATGTCGTCTCAGGCGAATCCGCAGGCGGGTTTCTGAGCAGTTCGCCACCAATTCCTTGCCCTCGATACCACTGGCCACTCGCTCTGCGTCGAGGGGGGTAGCGGCGAACCATTGACTCAATCACGCATTCCTTTATACAGTTTCGCCGTCGGGGGCCGGGCCCCGGCAAGACCGGGGGCGTATCCGATGTCCGATTCTGACTTGGCCGATGAAGTTCGGCGGTTACGTGCTGAACTCGATGAAGTGAAGCAGTTGCTCCGCAACAGCGGCCGCGGCTTGAGCCGGTCCGCTGGTCCGGCTTTCGCTGCGATCGATGCCGACGACGGCACGGTCCGGTCCGATCCCGAAAGTGATCCCGACGCGGGCAGTGTCTCGCGGCGCCACGCGCTTCACACCGCGGGCGTCATCGTCGCCGGCGCTTTGGCCGGTGGGATTGCCACCGTTGCCACCGCAGGCCCAGCGGCGGCGGCCTCAGGCGTATTTGACGGGGCCCCGGCCGTCAGTGCAACCAGCGCTTCTGGAACCGCGGTCTATGCGCAGGCGGGCGGCAATGGAAATGCACTCACAGCCCGCGCCCCCTCCAGTGATGCCGTGAATGCGAATTCAACGACTGGCTACGGCATCTACAGCTTCGGCGGTACCGCTGGAGGGCAGTTCCAGGGCAGATATGGGGTGATTGTGAACGGAACCGACACTGACATCGGTATCAATCCTTCGGGTAACCCGCCGCCCTCTATTAATAGGCGCAATGAAGCCGGCTCCATCAAACTCGACAGCAGCTGCGTCCTGTGGTTGTGCGTTGAGACCGGCACGCCCGGCGTCTGGCAGCAGATCGGTGGGTTGGGCGTGGCTGGCGC
>CAEUNJ010000175.1_pt1 | contig 3548 bp, 3 predicted proteins | sample 7263841 | NCBI WGS metagenome assembly CAEUNJ01 (sample SAMEA6814163, study PRJEB35770) | uncultured Microthrixaceae bacterium | biome: Freshwater; feature: Freshwater reservoir; material: water | place: Czech Republic | collected 2017-06-27 | depth 30m m
TCCTCCGACTGCTTCAGAGATCCCCAAGAAACTCTAGAATATGAATTAGACAGAGTGATTAAAGACGAAATCCAAATCAGCCTTGATTGTATTGATCAATCGTTGAGCACCATCAGCGCTGTCTTTTCCCTGAGCAAACGCAGTGTTGATGCGTTCTTCGCTACCAGATGGCTGAATTGGAACCCACAAATCACGCGGGAACGACATGAGATCAACGGTCTTGTTCTTCGAATCGACTCTGACGATCATGATCGTGTCAGAACGCTGACCAGCTTCTTGCGCGCCTGGCGCATTGAGAAACGCTGAAGAATTGACATCTGATTTCGACACCACAGCGCGGCTGTCGGATCCGACAATCAGGAAGTTCTGCACCCCTCCCGACGAGGATGCCAGCGCCAAGGAATCTCGATGGATCTGGTTGTAGCGATACCAGCCGTAACCCGCGACCGCTGCAACGCTGACGGCAATAAGCACGACAACGCCGATACCCACCTTCAGCACCGTCCTACCCCGCTTAGGTGGCTTGGCATGACGAAAATTTGGAGCCGACCCAGAGGCAGCCGAGCCCGGCGCTGCTGGCGTCTTCGATGAGCCAAGCACTCGGCGATCAGGAGAGGTGGAAGAGCGCCCTGGAGGACTACCGGGATCCCACGGGGGCACCGATCCTCCCGACGTGGGGGGTACATCAGACATGACCCAATCAGGGTAGTCGGGGCGCTTTCCGGCCCCCCGTCACCCCCTTCAAATCAGGCTGTGACCTTGGGCTCCTTGGGAAGACCCAACACTCGTTCCCCCACGATATTGCGCTGAATTTGAGAGGTCCCACCCCAAATGGTCTCGGACCGACTGAAGAAAAACGACGACTGAAGTGCATTCGCCGGGTACTGCGGATTTACCGCCCGACGACCATAACCAGGCACCGATTCTTCAGAACCAGAATCGCCGAGAAGTAGCTGCGCTTGTGGGCCAAGAACATCCATCGCGAGTGCCATCACCTGCTGGTGATACTCACTCCAGAAAATCTTGTTCGTCGCGCCGAGAGCAGCGACGCCGAAGTCTTTGCGATTCTGAACAACTGCCGTAAGCGAGCGGAGCCCGTTGATTCGCATGATCTGAACTTTCGACCAAGCAAGCGCAATGCGCTGACGGATCAGCGGGTCGTTGATCGATCCATTTTGCTTCGCAACCGCGATGATGTGATTCAACTCCGTCTCGAAACGTCGGTAACCAGTCGTGGCTGATGTCCCGCGTTCAAAACCGAGCGTGGTCATCGCAACCGACCAACCATTGTTCAGGCCACCAACAACGTTTTCCTTCGGGCAGCGCGCGTCGGTGAAAAACACTTCAGCGAATTCCGCTGAACCATCGACCTGCTTGATGGGCCGAACTTCGACACCGGGCTGATCCATGGGGCAAAGCAAATACGAGATGCCTTTGTGCTTCGGTGCATCAGCATCGGTGCGGCAGAGGATGAAGACGTAGTCGGCGATGAATCCTTGAGTGGTCCAGATTTTTTGACCGTTGATGACCCATTCATCGCCATCAAGCACGGCTTTTGTACCGAGGTTGGCAAGATCAGAACCCGCATCGGGCTCACTGAAGCCCTGACACCACGCGATAGTTCCGGAAAGAATCTTGGGAAGGAATTCCTGTTTCTGCTCTTCGGTTCCCCATTGAAGAATGGTTGGGCCAACAAGCGTGTCGCCAAAGAAATCGGCGCGCATCGGAGCCCCAGCATTTGCGAACTCTTCGGCGACAACAACCGCCTGCATCGTCGTGAGACCTTTGCCGCCGTATTCCTTTGGCCATGACGCGCAAATCCAGCCGCCGCCATAGAGCTTGCTCGTCCATTGCTCAAGAAAAAGCGCTCGATCATCGGCGCTCATCTCGAAACCGGGTTCGAACCATCCCTTGGGAAGGTTCTCTTCAAGCCACCCGCGAACTTCGCTGCGGTAGGCCTCTGCGTCTGCCGGATAGTTGAGGTCCATAGGCGACAGTCTTCCGACGCCAGCCCGCGTCGTCCAATCGTTTCGCTCGAGGTCATCAATCCTTCCCCTGAGGGGTAGATTCGGCCTCTATGAGCACCACGGAAACACCTGCCAAGGCCGAGCGTTGGACGTTCCAGTGGAAGGAACTCTTTGACGAGGTCATCACCTCGGGCTTGTGCACCGGCTGTGCCGGCTGCGTCATTGCTTGCCCGCACGACGTCATTGGCTACAACCACGAAGCAGGCGGCTACAAGCCATTCCATATCGAAGACGAACTTGGACCAACCGATTGTGGGCATGGTCAAAAGGGCTGCACGAGTTGCACGCGAGCATGCCCCCGGTTTCGTTCTTGGGAACCGGAAGCCAATGAGCACCTCTTCGGCCGAGATCGGACCGACGATGAAGTTGCCGGCATTTACTCCGACATTCTTCTCACTCGCGCTTCCGATGACATGGTCCATCGCATGGGCCAGGACGGCGGCTTAGTTTCTGCGTTACTCATCTGGGCTCTCGACAACGACTACATCGACGGTGCGCTCACGTCGTATCTCGAAGGCGGCGATGCCGCGACCTGGAAAGCAATACCCGGCGTTGCCACCAATCGCGAAGAAGTTCTCGCTGGCGCAGGTAGTCGTTACACATACTCCGCCAATACCCTTGCGATTGACGAAGCAATAGAACGCGGCCTCAGCCGTCTCGCCCTTGTCGGTATGAGCTGCCAGTCATCAATTGCCCCTGTGATGTGGAACCGGAAAATCGGAAAAATATCCAAGCCGATCGTGTTCAACATTGGACTCCTCTGTTCGAAGACATTCGACGACGCGATCTTCGAAGAACTTTTCGAAGCGAAGTACCGCATCCCGAAGGCCGAGATCACCAAGATGAACATCAAGGGCGTCTTCCAAATCTGGACCCGCGATGGCAGCTACCACGAGGTCAATCTCAAGGAATGTCACGACTGGACACGTGAAGGCTGCACGCACTGCCCCGATTTCGCTGCCGAACATGCCGACATTTCAACCGGCGGCATTGGCAAGGACAACGACTGGACACTCACCATCGTTCGAACCGAGTTAGGACGCGAAATCATGCAACGGATGATCGCCGACGGTTCGATCGAAGCTCGACCTGGCGACGATGATCCCGGCGCAATCGCACTGATGCGCAAACTCGCTGAGAAAAGTCGCGCTCGTTGGCCGCAGTGGGCCGAGCCAGTTGTTCGCCTCGGACTTCCAGAGAAGAAGAAGCCAGCAGCGAAGTAACGCTACGAGCGCTCAGCCTGCAGTTGTCGTTGTCGTTGAAAGAGCTGTCGCAGTTCCTGATGAGGAATTGCTCATGCACGCTTTCACGGCATTCGTAATGCTTTCGGGCACAGCTGCCCACGCGGCCTCGGGATCGGTCTTCAACTTCGAGTTGAGATCGGTGAAGTTGGTGCCGGTATAACCAGACTGTGCTTGTGCTGCGGACTTATTGATCGGCATCTGCTTTACGAACACGTCGTACTGGCACTGGCACTGGTCTTGGCTCGATGCATCGATTCCGGACTTAATGGTGTTGCCA